>OLPV01002218.1_pt1 | contig 13098 bp, 10 predicted proteins | sample 1671961 | NCBI WGS metagenome assembly OLPV01 (sample SAMEA3136630, study PRJEB25190) | human gut metagenome | biome: human gut; feature: human-associated habitat; material: faeces | place: Austria | collected 2013
GCGGCGGCGCTTGCGACGCCAGCCCTTTATCCTGCTATAAATAAGTTCCTCCGATAACCGCCCAAACTGCCGAAGCTACGTCCCATACGGCGTGGGAAAGTCCTCTCCGGAGCGGTTTCAAATCACACTCGCCCAAACGGCTCACGTTCGTTTTCACAGGTGAAAGCGGGTACACACTTGCCTTCGCCAACAGGATCGCACACAGCGGCTTACACGGCGAAACACGGGGCGTTTTGGATGGGGGGTGGTATCACTACCCTCGGAGCGTTTTGCACAGTTCGGAAACCCTGCGCGGCCGGGTATCAGAACGGCAAACTTTGCCGCTTTTGGGCCTTGGCCGGGGGTGCTCTCGAAGAACGCAGAGAGCCTTCGGAACAGCGATGCGCTCATGCGCGTCGCTGTTCCGAGGCGTCGCGGCCCCGCTGGGCTGCGTGATTCCATTGCTGTTTCTCTCACCGCATTGATGGGCTTCGCGGTTTTGTCTGGCCACGATAACAGCATGCAGAGAAAGATACTCGCCAGTTTCACACGCTGGTCTGCTCCATGCGTCTTGCCACTCGCTGCCGCTCCTTTGCTCTGTCCACTGCATCCATCTGCCGCTGATAAAACTGGTCAATGGAAAACTGAATTGGCAGGATCGTGTAGAGCAGACTTCCGTTTTGCTTGCGCCCGTCCCGCGTGATAATGCTGGTGCGCTCCGTGACGATGAGCCCGCGTTCCTCCAACTCCTGCACATACTTCCGCACGGTGTTGTTGCTCATGCCCACCGCCTTGCCGATGGTGGCATAGCTGGGATGGCATTGATAGGTTCTGCGGTCTTCGATGCGGAGCAGGTAACCGTAGACAGCGATCGCGCCGTGAGACAAGCCCAGCTGATAGATCTCATTAGGCAGAGGAAAATAGTTCTTGACCGGGTCGCGCTTTGTCCAAGTTCTCATCTGGCACCTCCAGTCTGCCGCTCTACCCACTGTTGGAATTTATCCTTGGGCACCACGAACCGACTGCCGATGCGCACAGACGGAAATACTTCTTCGTGTATCAACTCGTAGGCACTGGAGATGGACACGCCCAGCACCTTTGCCACCAGTTCCGCGTTGAGGAACAGCGGCAATTCATCGTAGCTGTGATAGGTTGATATTTTCAAAATCGTTACCTCCAATAGAATTCAGAGAAAAATTACTTGCGTTTCGGAGGTCCCTCTGTTAGACTGTTTGCAGATGGAGTCTGCGTTTTCCGAAACGCGGCACGCCGCTGGACTGCTGCAACAGTTCAGCGGTTTTCCTTTTTGTAGAAACGATCGATGCTTCTCCCCCCTTCCATAATGGTTTCGTGCCACGCACCGTACCCGTTCCTGCCCTGCGGCCTTGTTTGACCCGCACGGCGTTTTCATCTGCTCTGGCACGCTCGACCGCTTTACCGCGGCGTCCTGGCGTTACTTCTCCGGCATGTATCATCTCCGGTGATGGGTATTCAGTTGTCGAGGTGCAGAGACGACCGAATTTTTCTCTTGACTTTATCGCCCATACAGGTTAGACTTATTTTTGAAATAAAGAATATTCGGTCTATGTACTTAGACTAACAGAAATGAAAAAATCTGTCAAGACTGATAAATGAACAGATTGTAAATAAGTCTAAAACGGGAGAGTGAAAATGATCTCTTTTCAATTCGAAACCTACATTGCGGATGGTGCGGAGCATTATAGCTATGGCGCGGACTACGGAAAGGGCATGGTGCAGACATCGAAGACCGTGTCGTTTCCCGAGAGCTTGCTGTCACTCGTTGACATGAACATCGACGAGATCGAGCCGGCGATCCGGCAGCTCAACGAGGTACTCTGGCAGCTTACGACAACACGGGAGAAACAGTATGTCGAGGAAGTAAACGCACTGTTGGATGAGCTCAAACTGCGGCACATCTATTTTCAGCAGCTTGCGCTGGACTGGAGGTATCGGCTGTCACGGGCGGTGATCTTCGAACAGTACACGGAGGATATGCTGCCACGCAAATATCTCTATGCGTTACCGGACACCTTGCGACGGATGCAGGGACAGATCGTGGAGCTGTTTGAAAATGTGCTGGATGCGGACAACAGCGACGAGCCGACCTCGAAGCGAATGGTCGACTATTATCAGCGCAGCGGCGAGACGGCATTTCGATTCTATCCGCAGCCGATTGGGTTTGAGTTGATCGGTGAAGTGTTTACCGAGGTTCTGACGCCAAATAACATCTACGATATCCTCGACTTCCAGCTCCGCGCCTGTGTGAAGCAGGAAATTAAGATGCGTCGCTGCAAAAACTGCGGCAGGTACTTTGCGGTGATGCGGCATGGCGCGACGGAGTACTGCGGTCGCGTGGCCGACGAGCGCGGGCGCACCTGTCGGGAGGTCGGGGCCATCAATACATGGACGCGCAGCAAGCGGGACGATGAGGTATTCAAGGTCTACCGCCGAGAGTACAAAAAGCGCTTTGCGTGGATCAAGGCCGGACGGATCACCGACCAGCAGTTTTACGATTGGAGCGAGCGGGCCAGAGCGGAAAAGGATAAATGTGAGCAGGGGCTGATCTCTCAGAAGGAACTGGAAACCTGGCTGAAGGAATCCAAATGAAAAACCGTGTGCTGACCTTGCGGTCAGCACACGGTTTTCTTTGTCTATAGCGAGGCAGATTTTAAACCGCCCCATGCAGGGTCTGAATGCTATTTTTCTTTATTCCCCGCATCTTCCAGCAGATTTGTAACCACTTCGCTGAGCTGCGCGGCGTTCTTGGAAGTGATGACAGGAACGCCGGTCTGCGTCTCAATGGCCTTCCGTGCGTCGCCAGCCACCTTGCCACCGGCACGGGCCACGTCGATGTTCTCCGAAAGGGTCGCCGGTGCCTTCTGCTTGGAAATTTCCGTGGTGGTCGCCTCTGCCAGCATATTCAACACCAACTCCAGCGTGGTCATGTTGTCACGAAGGTTTTCCTTTTTAAGCCCCTTCAGGTTTTTGTACTGCCGGGTGGACATCCCCGACCACGCGCGGGAGATCTCATCGGTGAGGATGGCGTATTCCACGCCCTTCTGCACGCCGCGGGCATCCCATTCATCGGTCAATTCTTTGCGAACTTGGATGGCTTGCAGCCGCTGGTTGATCCACTCGCGGGTATAGCCCTTCTTGAGATAGGTTTCCAGTGCCCGCTCGATGGTCAGCTCTGGGTCGATGGTTTCCTCAATGCGCTCCCGGCCAACCTGTGCCAGCCAGAGTTTGAACGGTTCTGCTTTGGGTGACGGGATAGATTGGATGATGCGGAGAAGTTGCTCGGTATCGGCCACATCGGTCAGGCGTTTTTTTCCGTCTGGAGCAGTCATTTTCAAACCGTGACAATTTGTCACGGTTTCATTGCCCTCGGCCTTCAACCGTTGTTTGAGTTTGCGCCAATACGCCGTGGGATCAACGCTGTCCGTCAGTACGCCAACCACATCGACAATGGAGAAGTACCATTCTTCCCTTTCTTCATCCCATGCCGTGCGAATGCGTCGGTTTTCAAAAAGTTTGATTTTATCATTCGGCTCCATTATACGAGTTCTCCTTATCTGATTGCATTTATTGTATCGTAAAAGAAAAAAGATTGCAAATCATAGCGTTTATAATTTACATTATGAGAAGTTCACTAACGGCAGCGTGAAATGCATTGAGGATGAGATTCCGTTTGACCTGCCCGAAGGTTGGGCGTGGGCGAGATTAGGGAACCTAAGTGCAGCCATTCAGTATGGATTGAGTAATTCAGCAGAACCACAAGGTACATATAGACTTTTGCGAATTACAGATATTCAAGACGGAAAAGTTGATTGGAATGCCGTTCCGTTTACAACAGTAAATGATCCTGAAGCTTATTTGCTTAAAACTGGCGACATTGTTTTTGCACGCACAGGAGCCACTGTTGGCAAGTCCTTCTTGATTGCTGAAACACCATATCCTTCAGTTTATGCATCATATTTAATCCGAATCCGCCTATTGGGAAGTCTATTTCCTGAGTATGTATACCAGTTTTTTGACAGTGCTTGTTATTGGACGCAGATTACAGACAAATCTGTTGGTGTCGGTCAAGCGAATTGTAATGGCACATCGTTAAAAGAGTTATTCATCCCTCTTCCGCCAATAAGCGAGCAACTTAGAATTGTTCCAACAGCCCAGGCTTTGTTAGCGTATGTAGCCAAAATTGATGCCGAGAAAAAATCTTTACTTTCCATAATAACAGCCGCCAAATCCAAAATCCTCGATCTCGCCATTCATGGCCAGCTTGTACCACAAGACCCAAACGACGAGCCTGCTTCCGTCCTGCTGGAGCGCATCCGTGCAGAGAAAGAAGAACTCATCAAGCAAGGCAAAATCAAGCGAGACAAGAAGGAATCCGTCATCTTCCGTGGTGAGGATAACTCTTATTATGAGAAGGTTGGTTCTGACGTCATTTGTATTGACGCAGAAATACCGTTTGAGATTCCTGATACTTGGGAATGGATGCGATTGGAGAGTTGTTGCATCAAAGAAATTCGTCGGGGGAAATCTCCTAAATGGGTCACGAGAGCATTGAGACTACTCGCATTTACCTCCGCAGAACTGCCAGCGAACAGCAGGCACTGGTGGATAAAATCGTCACATGGTAAAGAAAACAGCCGCCTTCTTCCGAGAGCGGCTGTTTTCTTTAATCGCATATGATACTATCAAGCAGAACAAATATCCGATTTAATCTTTCTACAATTAGGTTCTGTTCTTCAAGCGGAGGCAATGCAAATGGAATGAGAGATAAGACATTTCCGGTGAGGTGCTTGATTGTTACACCTTTGCAAAGTGCCTTGATTATTCCACGGCTCTCATAATACATCATGTAGTACATGAAATAGAACGGATTGCATCCACCGTAGAATCTAACTTTGTGCAGTGCATTCTGGTATAGAATTTCTTTTTCATCAGTCCACACACAGCTACGCCCAACATCCCCGCCTTCGCATATGAGGAGATCATTTTGCCTTACGGTGTATCGGTCGAGTTCTTCTGGTTCGAACCGCATTGCTTTCAAGTCAGACAAATCCACTTCATTCCAGCGCACATTCACACTGCGAAGATAAGGATAGTTGATACCTATATTTTTTGCGCTGTCGAGGGTCTTACCCAACTCTATCTTTGCAATGTTGAGCAGAGAACACCATTCCCAATTGTCTGGAAGCTCAAAAATAAACTGTTCATCAATAGATTCCGTATGCGTATCTTGACGGACATAATAAGAGTTATCCTCACCACGGAAGATGACGGATTCCTTCTTGTCTCGCTTGATTTTGCCTTGCTTGATGAGTTCTTCTTTCTCTGCACGGATGCGCTCCAGCAGGACGGAAGCAGGCTCGTCATCCGGGTCTTGCGGCACAAGCTGGCCGCGAATGGCGAGATCAAGGATTTTGGATTTGGCCTTTATTACATAATCAGCCAATGCCGCTTTATCATCTTCTATAGTGGAAACGACAGACTCAGCGCTGCCAGTAGAAGACATTATTCTATCGATTTGCTGGATAGGGGGAATCGGGAGTAATACCTTTTGGAATTCATCGAAATTTACATTTTCGACGGTTGTACCTGACTTGGTATATTTGAGCAATAACTGTGTCTCCATCCCCTTTAGACATACATAGATATATTCTGCGAGCTGCGGCATATACAGTATAATAGCCTTAAGGTCCTGATTAATGGTTGCGCATTCTTTAAGAATGGCTACTGGCAATGTGTGTCGTAGAATTCCGCTACGAGTGACCAATAGCAATGTGTCTGGCTGGTACATCTGCATTTGCTCTGCGCCCAAGGTGCTTAAGCGCAGCTGCGAGGAAGTTATATATTTACTTTTCATATCTTTGGATGTTACCCAAAGAATATCCCCATCCCAATATTCCGAACGAGAAGTTGAAGGTGTTTTTCCTCCGGAAAATGAAGCAAGGTTAGATAAACGTTCCCATGCCCAACCATCTGGCAACTCAAACGGTATCTCATCCTCAATGCATTTTACGCTGTCGTCAGCGAACTTCTCATAATGTAAATTATCCTCACCGACAAAGATAACGGAATCGTTCTTAATATCCTTGGGCTTGAGCTTGCCCTCCTTGACCATCTGCTGCTTCTGCTGGCGAATACGTCCCAACAACACGGATGCAGGTTCGTCGTTCGGGTCTTGTGGCACTAACTTGCCTCGGATAGCGAGGTCAAGGATTTTTTGCCGTAATGCTTTCGTATCCATTATTCATCTACCTCGCCAATCAATTCTTCCAGAGCAGCCACGGCCTTGGCGATGTTGGCGGACTTTTCCTTGATCTGTTCCAGCAGTTCAGAGAGAGTATAGTCCTCGGTTCCGTTGTCAGACTTCATCCAGGTGATATCCAGACTGGTCTTGTCACGGGCCAAGATCTCCTCGTAGGTGAACTTGCGCCATCTGCCGTTGGGATTGTCCTCGCTGTAGGTTTCGGTACGAGCGGACAGGTCACCATCTTTATAGCATTCAACGAACTCGTCAAAATGGCTTTCCTTCAGGGGATTGGTCTTGCCGAAGGAGGGCATATCAGAACGCAGGTCATAGAACCAGATTTCGCGGGTATTGCCCTTGTCCTCATAGCCACGGGTGAAGAACAACACATTGGTTTTAACGCCCTGGGCATAGAAGATACCGGTGGGTAGGCGTAGAATGGTATGCAGATTGCATTTCTCCATCAAGTCACGGCGGATACGCTCACCGTCACCATCGGCAAAAAGAACATTGTCCGGTAGAACAACCGCTGCGCGAGCCTTGCCCGTCTTATTCAAGCTGCGGTAAATATGCTGCAGGAAATTCAACTGCTTATTGCTGGTGGGGAATGTGAAGTCATCACGGGTAGCCCGCTCACCGCCTTTTTTTGTTCCAAAAGGCGGATTGGTCAGGACAACATCATACCCCTTCATCCCTTTGCCAAAATTGGACAAGGTATCGCCAAGATAAATGGGGCCGCCAATATCGTGCAGCATGGCGTTCATCAAAGCTAAGCGGTGAGTATCATGCACCAGCTCACAGCCAGAGAAAGCCTGGGTGCGCTGGAACTCCTGCTGATCCACAGGCAGCTCAAACAAATTATCGGTATGGTCTTTGACATAGCGGTCAGCGGCAATCATGAAGCCAAAAGTCCCACAGGCAGGGTCATTGCACCGCTCACCGGGCTGGGGAGCGACAAGCTGCGTCATGATATTGATCAGAACACGGGGCGTGAAATACTGCCCGGCACCGGATTTCTTCTCATTTGCGTTCTTCTCCAAGAGGCCTTCATACAGATTGCCCAGGCCTTCCTCCTTGGCGGTGTACCAGTCAAACTGGTCGATGGTCTGGATGATCTTCTCCAGATTCTTAGGCTCGTCGATGTTGCTCTGGGCGCCCTGATAGATTTCCCGGACACGGCCAGTACAACTCTCGCCCAAATGCTCCAGCAGTTCTTTGTAAAATTTCTTCAGTTCAACGCCCTGTTTGGCAAGGAGCTTGTCCCAACGGTACTGTTCCGGGATAGCCCCTTCAGTACTGGTTTCCTTGCACATCTTCAGAAACAGGATATAGGTCAGCTCCGTGACATATTGATGATAAGTAATGCCGTCATCCCGCAATACGTTGCAAAGATTCCATAGTTTTGCTACAATTTCCTGATTGTTCACGCTACGCTTCCTCCATCGTCATAGAGATACTCATTGAGCTCCGTCATGATCTCACGAAGCTTCCCACCAAAACGGCGGTCAATAATTGTAAAGCCACCTGCATTCTTAAATGCGCCAACTTCAAAAATTTGCTCATCAAGGACACTCTCTTCCAACAAAACCTTCTCGATGCGCTTGAGCCAGTCTAACTGTGTCTTGTTGAATTCATGGTTCATTCTCAACTTTGCAAATGCGTGCTTTACTCTCTGCTCATGCCCCACAAGGGCAGAGCCGAGAGCCTGTTGGCGGATGAATGCGATAATGTCAGCTACGATGTCCTGGTTGGTCATTTCATTCCATGCGGAATTTAGCTGTTTTTCCGTAAAGTCATGACGGTCAAGTTCCAATTTCAGGCTTTTAAGCGCTTCCCTGGTAAGTTCTGATGGTCTGGTACAAACCATGCGCAGAGCCGCGATAGCATTCATGTTATTATTGATAAAGTCCTTAAATGCCTCCAAATAGTCCTCCGGCTTTTGCCCTTCGCCATAACCACGGGTATGGTCAATCACCACATCGGGGTGATTATCAATAATGCGTGGAGATTTGCTATGGGGCCTGTCCTTGTCCAGCACTGAGAACGCCTCACGGTGTCCCAGCAGTTCGGCGGTGGCCTCTTTGATTGTACTGCTATTGAGGTGTTCCGCAAAAGCGCCCAAATCCTTGCTACCAGTAAGATTCGCAAATTGTTCCAGAGCCTTTTCGCTGATATTGCGGCGCTTGCGCTGCAACTTGGCAACGATCAGATTAATCTGATAGGCAAGTTGCTCGTCGGTCGTTGCCACTTCCAGCCCCTTCATCAGATCTTCAAAACTGGTGGAAGGATTGGTGACAACCGGCTTCATGTTGCTGACATCCTGCAAGGACTCATAAACGCCCACAGGGTCATAAATCTCAAAGTGTGTCTTGCCGATGGAGGGGCACAGTCTGGTAGCACGACCCAACATCTGCTCGAACAAGATACGGGACTTGATCCGGCGCATGAATACTAAAGTGGTAATCTCCGGCACATCAATACCAGTGGTCAGAAGGTCAACCGTAACCACGATTTTAGGCAACGACTCGTTTTTAAATCTTTTGATAGCCTCAGAGATTTTCTTCTTATTGCCTCCTGCAACGCTGCCGGTGATCTTCATGACGGTATCGTTATCCACACCACCTTCAGCATAGATTTCCTTCAAAATCTTCACAATAAGGTCAGCGTGGTTGTCATCAACAGCATAAATCAGCGTTTTGCCTTGGCCATCTGGATTGAGATCCCAAGCAATTTCATTCAGAACGGTGCGGTTGAAGTTCTCCGTGATAACTTGGCGATTGAAGGTGTCAATTTCAAACTTCATGTCATCTTCCAGTTCAGCACTGTTGAGGACTTCGCCGGTGACAGGATCGTAGATGGCAAGCTGCTCGCCCTTTTCGTACTTGATACCCTCCACACGAAGCTTGGTACGAATATTATGGGGAGCATCGTGATCTACCAGATAGCCGTCAATGACAGCCTCACGGTAGGAATAGTTAAAAACAGGCTTTCCGAATATCTCAGTGGTGTGCAGCGCCGGTGTTGCAGTCAACGCAATTTTCACGGCATCAAAGTACTCAATGACGGTACGGTATTTGCTGATGTAGTCATCCTGGTTACGGTAGAGCATCTCGGTTTCGCTCATTTCCTTATCCAGAATATATCCACGGTGTGCTTCGTCAACCACAATCAGATCGTAGTCTGTAACGGAGGGCATGGTATCTCCCTCGGGATAGAGGATACGCTTAACAAGACTCTGGACCGTTGCGATATGTATTTTTGTTTCTCTGTCTATTTCCTTTTCATCCAGGCCCTTGATGTTATAGATGGAATCCAAGGTCATCAATTCTTCGATTTTTACTTCCTTGAAAACATCTTCGGCCTGCTCACCAAGAGCAGTACGGTCAACCAAGAACAGGACTCGCTTGAATCGGTCGCTCTTAATAAAGCGATAGATCATGCCAAGGATGGTACGAGTCTTTCCGGTGCCGGTAGCCATGGACAGCAAAACAGTTTGTTTGCCATCGATGACAGCCTGTTCTGCCGCCTCAATAGCATTGATCTGATACTTACGCAGATTCAGTCCATCCGGGTCACGGAGCAAATCGAAAGGTGTATTTTGGAGTGCGGCATTTGCGGCAGCAATATCCTTTTCGAGCTGTTCCACCAGGCCTTGAGGACTGATCCAGCCTTGCAGGGCTTTGGGTGCATTGGCTCCGCTGCGTAGATCCAGATACCAGATGCCGGATTTGGTTTCGATCTGCTTGAGATACTTTCGGCCATTGGTCGCAAAGACAAAAGGAACTTTATATACTCCCCACTGGTTGATGATGTACTCCTGGTGTTCCCCTTTGATTCCCTTAGCATACTCCTTGCATTGATGGTCAATGACGGAGGGAATGTCAATAGCCGCTTTTTTAGCTTCCACGATGCCCACGAGCTTTAAACCGACAAACAGGGCGTAATCTGCGTAACCATTCTTACCTACAGCGGAGTCAGTAGGCCACTCAGCAATGGCAAGATTTCTGCCTTTCTGAGGCCGGGTTCCCTTAGAATAGCGCAGAGTATTGGTATCAACCTCCCAACCAAACTTGCGAAGCTGTTCGTCAATCAGATAGCGAGTCTCTGCCTCGGAAAGCTCCATGCTCTCAGATGCGGTCTCGCCTTTTTCTGCACGTTCCTTGGAGGTCTTGGTAGATGCTGCGGTGGATACTGCCTCGACCTGCTTGGAGAGTGCAGCAATCTTTTCCTCCTGCTCTTTAATGATGGACTCATAATCCGGCTGCACCACATTTTCAGGCATGACAAATGCAGGGGCAATATACCCCCAGTCGCCATATACTTCCATGAACCAAACCGCAAGGTTATAGGTCATAGAGAGCAGCGTTTTTGCGTCCTCCACAGAGTCTGCACCCGCATGGACCGCATCGTTTCGCGTCTTGCGAAGAGCATACAGAATATCGTCGATTTTCTTTGGGATAAGGCCTTCACGCTTCAGCAGACGAATCCGGTTGGCGTGGGTGTTGTCGATGCTCGGTTCCTTGATATGCTCAAAAGCAAAAATCTCAAGAATCAGCCGCTCACCAAACATACCCAGCTTATACAGGCAGGCATTGGCATCGGAGTAGACATAGCTCTCCGCGGCCGCACCGATTTGTGCCAGCGCTGGCCAGTATCTGCTGAGAAATTCAAAGTTGGATTTCATGTGCGTCCTCCTAACTTTAGTGGTGCTTCTGATAATTTGGTATTATCGGAAGTTGATGGGTAAAAGATCATTCCTCAGTTATAGTTCCATCTTTAATGTGGGAGGCAATTTGTTGTTCTTTACAAAACCGAATAACTGCATCCGCACACTTGTTATAGAACTCTCTGTGGCTTCTGTAAGAGGACACTTCCTTGTTGTAGTTTGTTCGTCCAAAAATAATTCGGTCAACAAAGGACACTGCTGAAAGGAGTTCTTGTAGTGATTGCTCAACCAGATTGGGCGTTGGATATGGTTCGATACTAACCCATGTCTTGCATCCAACATCGTGTAGGGCTTTCAGCGAATCCAAGCGTTCTCCGTAAGGTGCCGCACCAGGTTCCATCCGCTGCCGGTATCCTTCGTCCAGAGAAACAATAGTAATTCCATATTCGTTTTCCGGAGACATTTCAGACAATTCCATAGGCAACAGACCTTTGGTTAGTGCAGTACACTTTACTCCTGCGGCATTAAGCTTGTGAATAGCTGCTAAGCTCATCTCTGTTATTTCAGGGTATCCGTACATAAATGGGTCTGTTGTAAAACAGAGTTGTACGGATTGGATTTTAGACCTTAATCGCGGGATTTCTTTATCTAATAATTCGAGGGTGTTAGAAACCAGAACAGGAGTACACCAATCTTCGTAAGTATGCACTCGGCCAAAACGCTTTGCCATCAGAAAAGCATAGCACGGATATTTGCATCCATGGGAGCAGCCTTGAACATGGTTCATCGTGTAATCCCCATATTCAACCCCTGTTTTGTAGAGCATACTCTTTCTCTCGATATATTGCATTTTAGTGCTATCTCCTATCTGTGAAGCTAATCGCGCTTCGAGAAATCTTTGCGCCATAATCATTTTTCAGAGCTTTTTTAATCTCGGCGCGGTATCCATCTGAAGGGAAGACGGGATGTGCATCCAAATCCGCCCAGATTACCGCAAACGGAACATTCTTTTTTCCTGCAAATTTATTCTGCAAATAATCGACTATATCTTTGACATAGTAGCAACACTCGTCGCATTGAGTTTTCACTCGCTGATCAGTAAAATCAATCATGAATTGGTTCTCATCGCCATGGGTATTTTTGATTGAGGATTTACCACCGAATGTTTTCCACGCTGTTGCTTTATATAACTTAAAACCCGCTTCATGGCAAGTACAATGCACCAAGTCGTATAAAAGAGAGTTGCGGGAATTAAAAAACGGAAATGAGGCGATGTAATATTTACGGCCTGCTCCAGATTGTAACGAGGCAATAATTTGTTCTACTCGTTTTTCATATGCAATCCTATCACTTCCGCAAGGCAAAAGATTTTCAAATGTCGAAAGGTATGTTTCCTCATACTTCTGCATAGCCTTGGGTGTTTTAACTTGGCGAATTGCCCTGATAGAATCATTCACCATATGATTTATCAGCACCTCACCCCAACTGCGGAAAAAGGGAGCCAAAGCTGTCCAGTCTATCGATGCGTCATAAGGATCATACAACAAGAAAAAGTGAAGTCGCTTGCTTTTTGAAAGTTTGTCACCAATCTCCCTCAGAAGCACATTGCCGTCTTTGCTCGTAATACTGTAGCGAAAATTTGAGCTTTCATTGGGGAGGTGCTTCTTTAATTCTACTATTTTTTCTTCCGAATTATCGTTCAGATAAACAAAAACTTTCTTGTTGGGATACTGCCCTGCCACATCTCTGAGAATTCTGGAGACACGAATCGGAGTACCAAATTCTTCATTCCCGTTTTCGTCGTGATAAACACCACTGTTGCACATACAGTCTATAAAAATAATGCCATTACAGTAACTATTTTGCATCAATTTTTGCGCCCAAGATTTTACATAACTCTCTATGAGCTCAAACTTTTTGATTGTATGAGGGCTGGCCTTGCTCACAACTGTGCTGTTATTACTGCTTGACATGTTTTTCACCTCATATCCAAAAGGACTTCTACATAAGGCGGTTATCTATGATTCGCCATAAATTCATTCACTTTGTAGAACAATATCTTATAGTTTTAATGGGGTGCTACTTTAGCACACATTTTTTCATAAAACTTGGAAAAAATCACATGCTACAAAACGAATAAAATATATAACAATGTGAATAGCATCACCATTTT
>OLPV01002220.1_pt1 | contig 13091 bp, 12 predicted proteins | sample 1671961 | NCBI WGS metagenome assembly OLPV01 (sample SAMEA3136630, study PRJEB25190) | human gut metagenome | biome: human gut; feature: human-associated habitat; material: faeces | place: Austria | collected 2013
GTGGTCACAGCCTTGATTAAGGAAATTGAAATTTACAGGAATGACGAGTCTGAATATCCGCTAAAGCGGATTGGTCTGAATTTTCCGGTGTTCAAGGATGGCGGGGAAGTTACGGAGCTTTTGTGGGACAAAGGGAATACCGTTGAGACGATCTGTCTACTGGTGAAATAACATGAAACCACTTATCCATATTTACGGCGCATCCGGGTCTGGTACATCTACGCTGGGACGGTATCTGGCGAAGCGGCTGGACTTTGCCTTTCTTGACGCGGATGACTATTTCTGGCTGCCCACAGATCCGAAATTTACGAAAAAGCGTCCCATAGAACAGCGTGTGCCACTCATGCAGCAGGACATTGCCAAGGCAGAAAATGGTGCCGTTGTGTCTGGCTCGCTGGTCGGCTGGGGCGATGCACTCATACCAAAGTTTACACTGGCGGTTCGCGTTGTGACTGACACACCCACCCGGTTGGCCCGCATAAAGCAGCGCGAATATGCGCGGTTTGGCAGCCGCATACTACCGGGCGGTGACATGCACGAACACCATTTGTCTTTTTTGCAATGGGCAGCCGGGTACGATAACGGCGGCCTTGAGACGCGCAGCGCGGCCCGGCACGATACATGGCAGAAAGCGCTGTGCTGTCCGATTCTGGTTGTGGACGGCACGGCGCTTCTGGACGAAACGGCAGCCCGCGTGGAGGAACTGCTATGATTTGCAAACTGACCCCTGAAGAAGAAGTCCGTATGCACATTCTTTTGAAAGGGATTGCCGATGACCCTAACGCGCTGGAGATGCAGAAATTCATCCAGCACGGCAGCGTCACGACCTATGAGCACTGTATGCGGGTGACCCGCATCGCATTCTGGCTCGACATCCATCTGCGGGCCAACGCCGATGAGGCCAGCCTTGTAAAAGGTGCGTTCCTGCATGACTTTTACCTGTATGACTGGCACAGCTGCAGCAATATTACCCATTGGCACGGCTTCAAGCACCCGCGCATTGCGCGCTATAATGCGGAGACCGTGTTTGCCCTGAGTGATAAGGAAAAGGACATCATCCAAAGCCATATGTGGCCGCTGACGCCCACCGATATTCCCCATAGCCGCGAGGCCGCGCTGGTCTGCATGGCGGACAAGATGTCGTCCAGCTACGAGACAGTGCTGGAACGCAAGGCACAGCGAAAGGAAAAACAAGCGAGGTAACGACTATGATCGATCAATATACACGCACCCGCGCCCAGCTGGGCACGCCCGCGCTGGACGCATTGCGCAAGGCCCATGTGGCGGTGTTCGGCATCGGCGGCGTGGGGGGACAGGCTGTTGAGGTGCTGGCGCGCAGCGGGGTAGGGGAACTGAGCCTATTTGACAGCGACACGGTGGCGCTCTCCAACCTGAACCGTCAGCTGGTGGCTCTGCATTCAACGCTCGGCATGTACAAGGTGGACGCTATGGCCGCCCGCATTGCGGACATCGACCCTACCCTCACCGTACATCCAAACCGGATGTTTTACAACGCCGAGACCGCCGACAGCGTGGACCTGACGCGGTTTGACTATGTGCTGGACTGTATCGACACAGTCAGCGCCAAGCTGCTGCTGATCCGCCGCTGCAAGGAGGCCGGGGTGCCGATCCTGTGCAGCATGGGGGCCGCCAACAAGCTGGACCCCACAGCCTTTAAGGTTGCCGATATTGAAAAAACAGCGGTGGACCCGCTGGCCAAGGTCATCCGCATCGAGTGCCGCAAGCGCCGCCTTGGCAAGGTCAAGGTCGTTTTTTCGCAGGAACCGCCCCTGCCGCCGCTGGCGGAGGAGACACGCGAGACCCCGGTTGCCGCACGCCGCACCGTGCCTGCCAGCAATGCCTTTGTGCCCGCCGCCTGCGGGCTGGTCTGCGGATCGGAGGTCGTGAAGGATCTGCTGCGCAAGGCGGGGGTCTATCGCGGTCAAAAATAATTTTTGTGCGCCCTGTTTCAGAAAAACGGGGCGTTTTGCATGAAAAACACCACTTTGCGCCCCGGTTCTTCTTGACAATTACACCAAAGCAAAGTAAAATTAGATATAGGAAATAAAGAGCCAAACGGCAGGTCTGCCCTGTGCGTGGCTCCTTAAAGGGTGTCGCCCACCGGGAACGCCGCTTTTTTACGATATTCAACGTCGCTTAGACGGTTCTGTGTATATTCTGCGTGTAGGGGCATTGTGCGCCTTTTTGGCCGACCTGCCGCGTTTCTTCCTGTAACAATATCATAACGGAAAAGCGTCCCGCTGCGCCGCATCCTCCTATTTTAATAAGGAGTGAAACCAACTATGTCACCAATTTTGATCGTGGTGCTGGTTCTTGTTGCTGCCGCCGTTGCCGGGGCGCTTGGTTTTTACCTCGGCGGTGAAAACCGCAAGCGCACTGCTGAGGCAAAGATCGGCAGCGCTGAGGACGAAGCCAAGCGCATCGTAAATGATGCTATCAAAGCTGCGGAGCAGAAGCGTAAGGAAACCATCATCGAAGCAAAGGACGAAGCCTTTAAACTCAAGAGCGATGCTGACAAGGAGATCAAGGACCGCCGTGCCGAGATCACCCGTCAGGAGCGCCGCATCGACCAGAAGGAGGAGGCCCTCGACAAGCGCACCACCCAGATGGAGCGCAAGGAGGAGGACCTGAAGCGCCGCACCGAGACAGTCGAGGCCCGTCTGGACGAGCTGGAGCAGCTCAAGCTGCGCCAGACCGAAAAGCTGGAGACCATCGCGGCCATGTCCAAGGAGGATGCCCGCGCCGTCCTGCTGAAGCAGGTGGATGACGAGCTGACCCATGAAAAGGCGATGAAGATCAGCGCCTATCAGGCAAACATGAAGGACGAGTGCGACAACCTCGCCCGCGAGCTGATCGGTCAGGCCATTGCCCGCTGCGCGGCCGATGCCACCAGCGAGGCCACCGTCAGCGTTGTGCCGCTGCCCAGCGATGAGATGAAGGGCCGCATCATCGGCCGCGAGGGCCGCAACATCCGCGCGCTGGAGACTGCAACCGGCTGCGATTTGATCATTGACGATACGCCGGAGGCCATCACGCTGTCCAGCTTTGACCAGACCCGCCGCGAGGTTGCCCGCATGGCCCTTGAGCGCCTGATTGCTGACGGCCGTATCCATCCCGCCCGCATCGAGGAGACCGTTGACAAGTGCCGCCGCGAGCTGGAGATTCAGATGAAGCGCGAGGGCGACAAGGCCGTTATGGAGCTGGGCGTTCATAGCCTGCACCCCGACCTCGTCAAGCTTATCGGCCGCCTGAAATACCGCACCAGCTTCGGCCAGAATGTCCTGAGCCACTCTCTCGAGGTGGCATGGCTGGCCGGTCTGATGGCCGGCGAGCTGGGCGTCAATGTCCAGCTGGCACGCCGCGCAGGTCTGCTGCATGACATCGGCAAGGCCCTTGACCATGAGATCGAGGGCAGCCATGTCCAGATCGGCGTTGACATCTGCAAAAAGTACCGCGAGAACCCGCAGGTCATCCATGCCATCGAGGCGCACCACGGTGATGTTGAGCCCAAGACCACGCTGGCATTCATCATCATGGCCGCCGATGCGATCTCGGCCGCCCGTCCCGGCGCCCGCCGTGAAAACATGGAAAGCTATATCAAACGTCTGGAGACACTGGAGGCCCTCTGCAACGGCTTTGAGGGCGTGGAAAGCTCCTACGCTGTGCAGGCCGGCCGCGAGGTTCGCATCCTTGTCCAGCCGGACAAGGTCGGTGATGACGAGGTCATTCTGCTGGCCCGCAATGTCGCAAAGAAGATCGAGAACGAGCTGGATTATCCCGGCCAGATCAAGGTCAGCGTCATCCGCGAAAGCCGCGCCACTGAGTACGCAAAGTAAAATTTGTAGCAAGCAACCCAAAACAGGCAGACCGTCAGAAATGGCGGTCTGCCTGTTTTGTGCTGTTGGAAAGTCTATATGCCGCTTTCCGCGGTTCGTAGGGGAGGGTCTTGACCCTCCCGGAAACCCTGTGGCTGGCGCAATGCACCCGGAAGGGATGAATCCCTCCCCTGCAAAATAATAGGCCCCCGGCGTAATACCGTACAGCGGCAGGCGTCGGGGGCTAAACTTATTCTATTACAGATGCAGCACCCGATCCTTGATCTCGGCGGTGCGGCCCTGATTCCAGAACTGGGTGCCGATGTAGCCGCAGGTGCGGCGGGCAACATTCAGCTTGTTCTGGTCGCGGTTGTGACACTTCGGGCACTCCCAAACCAGTTTGCCGTCCTCCTGCACGATCTGGATCTCGCCATCGTAGCCGCAGACCTGGCAGTAGTCGCTCTTGGTGTTCAGCTCGGCATACATGATGTTCTCATAGATGAACTGCATGACCTTGATGACGGCCTCGAGGTTGTCCTGCATGTTGGGCACCTCCACATAGCTGATGGCACCGCCCGGGGACAGCTTCTGGAAATCGCTCTCAAACTTCAGCTTGGTGAAGGCGTCAATCTTTTCCGACACATGGACATGGTAGGAGTTCGTGATATAGCTGCGGTCGGTGATGCCGGGCACAATGCCAAAGCGCTTCTGCAGGCACTTGGAGAATTTGTAGGTCGTGGACTCCAACGGCGTTCCGTACAGGCTGAAATCAATATTGTGCTGGCTCTTCCATTTGGCGCAGGCATCGTTCATATGCTGCATGACATGCAGCGCAAAGGGCTTGGCGGCAGGGTCGGTGTGGCTCTTGCCGGTCATATACTTGCAGCACTCATACAGGCCCGCATAGCCCAGACTGATCGTGGAATAGCCGCCGTAGAGCAGCTTGTCGATCGGCTCGCCCTTCTTCAGGCGGGCCAATGCGCCGTACTGCCACAGGATGGGCGCGGCATCGCTCAGCGTGCCCTTCAGGCGGTTGTGGCGGCACATCAGGGCCTTATGGCACAGCTCAAGGCGCTCGTCAAACAGCTGCCAGAACTTGTCAAAATCGCCGCCGCTGGACAGTGCCACATCCACCAGATTGATCGTGACAACGCCCTGATTGAAGCGGCCGTAATATTTGGGCTTGCCGTTCTCGTCCAGATAGGGGGTCAGGAAGCTGCGGCACCCCATGCAGGTAAAGCAATGGCCTTCGCCGTTGGCATCGACCTTGTACTCCAGCATCTTCTTTTCGCTGATATAGTCGGGCACCATCCGCTTGGCGGTGCACTTGGCGGCCAGCTTGGTCAGGTAGTAGTAGGGCTGGCCCTCATAGATATTGTCATTTTCCAGCACATAGATAAGCTTGGGGAAGGCGGGGGTGATCCAGACGCCGGCCTCGTTCTTGACGCCCTGATAGCGCTGGCGGAGCATCTCCTCAATGACGATGGCGAGATCCGACTTCAGGCGCTGGTTGTCACCGGCCTCGTTCAGGTACATAAAGACCGTGATGAACGGTGCCTGACCGTTGGTGGTCATCAGCGTAACGACCTGATACTGGATCGTCTGCACGCCGCGCTTGATCTCCTCGCGCAGGCGCTTTTCAACGATCTCGGAGAGCTTCTCCTCACCGGGGTCGATGCCCAGATCCTGCATCTCTGCCTCGACATCGCGGCGGATCTTCTTGCGGCTGATGTCAACAAAGGGGGCCAGATGGGTCAAGCTGATGCTCTGGCCGCCGTACTGGCTGGACGCGACCTGTGCGATGATCTGGGTTGCGATATTACAGGCGGTGGAGAAGGAATGCGGCTTCTCGATGAGGGTGCCGGAGATGACGGTGCCGTTCTGCAGCATGTCATCAAGGTTGACCAGATCGCAGTTGTGCATGTGCTGGGCATAGTAGTCGGCATCGTGGAAGTGGATGATGCCCTCCTCATGCGCCTTGACGACTTCCGGCGGCAGCAGCATACGCATCGTCAGGTCCTTGCTGACCTCACCGGCCATATAGTCGCGCTGGACGCTGTTTACGGTCGGGTTTTTGTTGGAGTTCTCCTGCTTGACCTCCTCGTTGTTGCACTCGATCAGCGAGAGGATCTTGTCATCGGTCGTGTTGTGGGTACGCTTGAGGCTCTGGACATAGCGGTAGGTGATATAGCGGCGCGCGACCTCATAGGCGCCGGTCGCCATAATGGCGTCCTCCACAAGGTCCTGAATCTCCTCAACATTCATGGCGTGGCCGCGGCTATAGCAGACCTCCTGCACATGGTCGCTGATCTCGATGATTTGCTGCTTCGTCAAGCGCTGGGCTTCGGGTACGACCTTATTTGCCTTTGTGATGGCCGAAATGATTTTGGTAATGTCAAAGACAGCCTCGCTGCCGTTGCGCTTGATGATCTTCATGGTAACTCCTCTTTTTGCAATCAATAGACAGGGTGTGTATAGTACAAATCGTATAGTTTGTCAAATCGTACTAAGCCCGCTTTGCGAGCAAGACTATCATACCGCACCGGGCTGCAAAAGTCAATCGGCAAAACCACAATATATAGTGGGTTAAGTGTGAAATTTAACAAAATATTCCGTTTTCATCGCTTCATCGTTCAAAAACAAACATGCCAAAAATCAGGCGGAAATTTTAGCTATTTTGGGTAGTTCTACTCTGGATAACGGTATATCGCATAATATTGGTCTGCCATGCAGAAAGTCCCGCTTGAATTGTACCGGATAAACTGGTATACTGGTTGAGGTTTTGGGGTAGTATGCCCCAATACATACAAGATATTGGGTAACACTGTACAAGGCAGGGCAAGGACAGCCCGCAGGAGAACCGCTATGAATTACGCTACGATCAAATATTGTGACATTGCCAACGGCGAGGGCGTGCGCACCAGCCTGTTTGTATCGGGCTGCCGCCGCCACTGCCCCAACTGCTTCAATGCAGTGGCCTGGGACTTTGGCTACGGTGCGCCCTTCACCAAGGAGGTTCGCAACGAGATCCTTGAAAGTCTGGCCCCCGGCTACATCAACGGCCTGTCGCTGCTGGGCGGTGAGCCGTTTGAGCCGGAGAACCAGCGCGAGCTGCTGCCCTTTGTCAAAAATGTCAAGGTGCTGTACCCGAACAAAACGATCTGGTGCTATACCGGCAACAATCTGGAGCATGAGATCTGGCAGCCCGGCCCCGGCCGCTGTGAGGTCACCGATGAGTTCCTGCAGTATATTGATGTGCTGGTGGACGGCGATTTTGTGCAGGATCAGTATGATATTTCACTGCGGTTCCGCGGTTCAAGCAACCAGAGACTGATCGACATGAACAAGACCCGCGCAGCGGGCAGGGTGATCCTGTGGCAGGACGACCCGATCTTTGCCGACCACAGCATGTGACGGCTGCCCGTTATTATAAATAAGGAGAAGTATAACCAGATCATGAGCTGTCAGGCAAAATCCAAATCCATGACCGAGGGCCCGCTGGCCAAGCAGATCCTGCTCGTCAGTCTGCCGCTGGCACTGTCCAACCTGCTGCAGATCCTTTTCAACATGTCCGATGTTGCCGTGGTGGGCCGCTTTGCGGGTTCGACCGCACTGGGCGCCGTTGGCTCCACCTCCACCTTTGTCACCCTTTTCACCGGCTTTCTTATCGGCCTGAGCAACGGCGTCAATGTCTTGGTCGCGCGGTACTATGGTGCCCGCCACCCCAAGGATGTCAGCAAGACCGTCCATTCGGCGCTGGTGGTCAGCCTGCTCGCCGGTATTTTGCTGCTGGCCGTGGGGCTGTTCGGCTCCCCCGCGCTGCTGCGGCTGCTCAACACGAAGGAGGATCTGCTGCCCGGCGCGATCCTTTACCTGCGTGTCTATTTTCTGGGCATGCCGGCGCTGGCGCTCTACAACTACGGCAATGCGGTGTTCAGCGCCATCGGCGAGACAAAAAAGCCGCTGGCCTACCTGTCCGTGGCCGGTGTGGTCAACATCCTGCTCAACCTGTTTTTTGTCATCATCTGCAATCTGGATGTGGCCGGTGTCGCGCTTGCCAGCACGATTGCCCAGTGCCTGTCGGCCGGGCTGATCCTGCACGCCCTCACCAAGGTGGAGGACTGCTATGCGCTGGATCTGCACAGCATCCGGCTCGACCTCGGCACGACAAAGCGTATCCTGATGCTGGGCATACCGGCGGGCCTGCAGAACGCGATCTTTGCCATCGCCAACCTGTTTATTCAGGCGGGCGTCAACTCCTTCGATTCTCTGATGGTCAAGGGCAACTCGGCCGCCGCCAACGCCGATGCGATGATCTATGACGCGATGGCGGCCTTCTATATGGCCTGCGCCAGCTTTATGAGCCAGAACTACGGTGCCGGCAAGCTGGACCGGATGCGGAAAAGCTATTTTATCTCGCTGGCCTACTCCTTCGGCGTGGGCCTTCTGCTGGGCGGCGGGTTGCTGCTATTCGGCCGCCAGTTTCTGGCGCTCTTCACGACCGAAAGCGCTGTCATCGACGCCGGCATGAAGCGCATTATGGTCATGGGGCTTGCCTACTGCATCTCCGCCTTTATGGACTGCACGATCGCCGCGCGGGCTGGGAAAAACCATCGGCCCGACCGTCATTGTGATTCTGGGCTCCTGTGTGTTCCGCGTGATCTGGGTCTACACGATCTTTGCGCATTTCCACACGATCCCTTCGCTGTACCTGCTGTATCCCTTCTCCTGGCTGCTGACGGCAGCAGCTGAGATCGTCTACTTCATCTTCAGCTATCGGCAGGCGATCCGCATCTTCCATGAGCAGGAGGCCCTTGCACAGCTGTAAGAGTACCAAAAAACAGAGAGCAGCCTCTATGCGGGCCGCTCTCTGTTTTTTATAGGGCTTACTTCCGGTATTTTTCCATTTTGCGCAGCCTTTGCAAAATAGCACCGGGCTTGCTATAATAGGAGCAGAAACGTCGAAGGCCGGCGGCGGAAATAGGGCCGCGGCCTTCAGAAAGCAAAGGTGAAAGCAATGCAGACCTATACCTATGTCTCGAAAGGGAAATTTGAGCGGCGGGAAAAGCCCAAGCCGGTGCTGCAGGATGCGCGCGATGCCATCGTCAAGGTGACCCTGGCGAGCATCTGCTCAAGTGATCTGCACATCAAGCACGGCAGCGTGCCCCGCGCCGTACCGGGCATCACGGTCGGTCATGAGATGGTGGGCATCGTTGAGGCTGTCGGCTCTGCGGTGACCCATGTAAAACCGGGGGACCGCGTGACGGTCAATGTTGAGACCTTCTGCGGGGAGTGCTTCTTCTGCAAAAAGGGCTATGTGAACAACTGCACCGACAAAAACGGCGGCTGGGCACTCGGCTGCCGCATTGACGGCGGACAGGCTGAATATGTGCGGGTCCCCTTCGCCGACACCGGGCTGAACAGGATTCCTGACGGCGTGACCGACCGGCAGGCGCTGCTGGTCGGCGATGTCCTTGCCACCGGCTACTGGGCGGCGCGCATCTCTGAGATCACCGAGGAGGACACCGTCCTCATCATCGGCGCCGGGCCCACGGGAATATGCACCCTGCTCTGCGTTATGCTCAAAAAGCCGCAGCGGATCATCGTCTGCGAAAAGGACCCCGGCCGCATACGCTTTCTGCGGGAGCATTATCCCGAGGTGCTGACGGTCACACCGGAGGAGTGCGCTGCCTTTGTGCAGGCCAACAGCGCACACGGCGGCGCCGATGTGGTTCTGGAGGTCGCAGGCGCATCCTCCACCTTCCGCCTTGCGTGGGAGTGTGCAAGACCCAACGCCATTGTAACGGTGGTCGCGCTGTATGACACGGCGCAGACCCTGCCGCTGCCGGAGATGTACGGCAAAAACCTGACCTTCAAGACGGGCGGTGTCGATGGCTGCGACTGCGAGGAAACACTGCGCCTCATCGCAGAGGGCAAGCTGAATACCGAGCCGCTCATCACCCACACTTACCCCCTGAGCAGGATCGAGGAGGCCTACGATCTGTTTGAAAACAAACGGGACGGCGTGATAAAGGTTGCAGTTGAATGTCAAAGCATTGACTGATGCCGCCGCACCGCAAATCAACAACTGTAAAGGAATGACCGTATGACGAATCAGAAAACCCTTTCCTGCGGCGCAGGCCGCTTTGACATCAGCACAGCGGGCCTGCACATTCTGGCTATGACCCTTATGCTGATGGACCACCTCTGGGCCACGCTGCTGCCTGCGCAGGAGTGGCTGACCTGTGCAGGCAGACTGGCCTATCCCATCTTTGCCTTTATGGCGGTGGAGGGGTACTTCCACACCCGCAGCTTCCGAAAATACGCGCTGCGGATGCTGGTTTTCGCCGTGCTGTCCGAGGTTCCGTTCAATCTGATGTGCGGTGGAACATGGTTTTACCCGGTACACCAGAATGTGATCTGGACGCTGCTGATGGGTCTTTTGGGGGTGCATCTTCTGGAAACGGTGCGCCGAAAGCAAAAGCCTGCCCTGTTTGCGGCGGCCGCAGTCGGCGTTATTCTGGCGGGGGCGGTGCTGGGAATCCTCTGCATGGTCGATTACTACGCTGTCGGCGTGCTGACGGTGCTGGTTTTCTACTTTTTCCGTGGCCGGGCATGGTGGTGCCTGGCAGGGCAGCTGCTCGCGTTGTACTGGCTCAATGTCGAGATGCTGGGCGGCCTGATGTACCCTGTGCAGCTGTTCGGCGTTTCGTTTGAGATCTGCCAGCAGGGCTTTGCGCTGCTGGCGCTCGTCCCCATCTGGCTGTATCGCGGGCGGCAGGGTTATCACAGCCGGTGGTTCCAATATTTCTGCTATGCGTTTTACCCTGTACACATGCTGGTGCTTGCACTGGCCCTGCAGTTCCTGAACCGCTGACGCCCAATAAGCAACAAAAACACCCCTCTCAGCACAGGCTGAGAGGGGTGTTGCTTTATCACAGGGGGCTTACGCGCCGGCGGGATGGCCTAGTACAGCTTGGCACCGGCAGGGATGCGGTCGTCTACCATGAGCAGATTCAGACCCTCGTGGCCGTCCTCCTCATGCACAGCGGAGATCAGCATACCGGGGCCGTTGTGGTCCTTGAGGTTGGTGCCGAGCGTCACAGCGCCGAACAACAGCAGCAGACCACCAGCAAAAGTCACAACGTTAGAAATCAGGGAAGTAATCGTATTTACCATTTCCATTTTGAATATCTCCTTTAGTTTTACAGATAAATGGGTACAAAAAAGCCACGGTGCAAAAAAGTGCATCGTGGCTAAATAGGGTTATAAAACAGGAACGGGGAACGGCATCTGAACCGTTCCCCATCGATTGGCATTTGGCGGGTGTGCCCCTTCCCGCATTTCTTTTGGCCCAGTGGGCGTGTAGCAGCACATTCTCTACTTCAAATGCAACCTTATCCTATGTTTATTATAGCATCTTTATTCCCTGATGTAAAGAATAGGGTTTCGCTCCATCAGTTTTTTCAGATTTTTATCACGGACCCGATAAAACGTCATCACGGAATTTTTAAGACTTGAATCATCCGTATCCAACACAAGCCGGATCACAACATTCAGATTCGTATCCGGAAGTTTCTTTACCGCAAAAATCGTTCCCGCGTTTTTCCGATCTTTAAGCAGAATGTCTGGAGACGATACCAGCTCACCTGCATACCGTTCAAACAGCAGATAATCCTCCGGATGCCGTTCCCTGATATGACCGGCCCGTTCGTCTGTTACAATTACTTCTGTAGTTTGTAAAGGTCCAAACACCGGAACGAGCGGAGCAGGGTCCAGATTACCGAGAACTGTCAGAATGATTTTGTCCACGCTCCTGTCTTTGTCGATAAAATAAAGTATAGCATGATTCTGTATCGCTGTAAAGTCAGGTGTCGAGCACCTTTTAAAAACAGGATACATCCGAAATCATTTTTCACCCGCTCTGGACAATCACCCCCTGTTCGCGGTATACTGAACCTTGAATAAATTGCAGGAAAACGAGGTCAGAACATGGCATATCCGGAGAACATCCTTACATTGGACATCCTGCCCCTTTCGGCAGACACGGCCCGGCTGGTGCGGGTGTACGGCACTGCACCCTGCGTGGTACTGCCCGCCGTCCTGCCTGCGCCGGAGGGCGGCAGTTTTGCCGTCACCGAGCTGGGCGGCTACTGCTTCTCGGAAAAGCCCCGCAGCCTGCCTGCGGCAGACAAGACCTGCCGCTACACGGTGGAGCCGGACGGCACGGTGCGGCTGACCCGGGCATTCGGGCAGGCGGTGGGCGGCACCTGCCGTCGGTATGACTTCGACTTTGACGCCCCGGCAGCGGACGAAGAAGCACTGCACCCGGTGTGCGGCAATTTTCTGGAAGAGATTGCCCTGCCGGACAGTTTGCAGGTGATCGGCAGCTGCGCCTTTTACAACTGCCGCAGCCTGCGCCTGCTCACGGTGGGCAGCGGCAGCCTGACCGTAGGCAGCGATGTGTTTTTGAACTGCTTCGCGCTGGAGACCATCCGGGTGCAGGCCGCGCCCGGGGACTCCACCGGTCTGTTTGCCCTTGTGAACAACATCACCGAGGCCGTGCGGGCGGAGTTCCGGCCTGCCGGTGCCGCCGCGCCGCTGGCGGCGCTGTGGTATCCCGCCTACTGGGAGGACATCGAGGAGACCCCCGCCCACATCCTGCTGCACACCTTTTCCGGGCAGGGATACCATTACCGACAGTGTTTTCTTAACAATATATTCCTGCCTGCAGAATATGACAGCATTTTCCCGCAGGGCCACGATGCCGACGATGCCAATGTGATGGCAATGCTCTGCTTTGACCGCCTGCGGTATCCGTGGCAGCTGACCGAAGCCGCCGCCGGGCATTACCGGGCGTTTCTGGCAGCAAACACCGACCGGGTGCTGGCCCGCCTTTTAAAGGCGCAGGACCTTGACGGCATCCGCGCCCTGCTGGCGCTGGATGTGCTGGACAAAGCCGGTTTTGCGTCCGCCGCCGCCCTTGCCGCCAAGGCAGAGAACGCCGCTGCCGCCGCCCTGCTGGCAGATGCAGAGCACAAAAAATATGCCCCTCAGCCCAAAAAGCAGCGGTACGATTTTGATTTTTAACGGGCTCGCCCTTTCGGTCATCATTACGCAGTGCTGCTGGCGCAATCTGCAACTTTTTAGTTCTCTATCCTGTTGCCCGCACTGCCAAGGGCTCTCCCTTTGGGAGAGCTGTCGAGCAAAGCGAGACTGAGAGGGCGAGGACGCTACCAAGTGAGGTGACACCTT
>OLPV01002221.1_pt1 | contig 13090 bp, 10 predicted proteins | sample 1671961 | NCBI WGS metagenome assembly OLPV01 (sample SAMEA3136630, study PRJEB25190) | human gut metagenome | biome: human gut; feature: human-associated habitat; material: faeces | place: Austria | collected 2013
TACAAAGCATACCGACAACTGCGACAGAAAGCTATCACCACACCCAACAATCTTTATGCTAAAAATTCACCTATTACTGACAAAAACGGCACCGCCATCGCTGAAAAGTTGACATAAAAAGATCTAAATCTGTGTTTCTGATATAAAGGTTGTACATTCTCACTCACATAAAGCGGTCGTGAAATAAAGCGCTACGACAACGCTTATTGCCTTTACTCTTTGCTTTGTGTATAATTATGTTAGTAATGATTCGCCCATGATGATCTCTCGACTATACCCTATTCCTAAAAAATATTGGAGCGCTCTATATGTACAAAATAAGAAGTATTCAATTTATAAACCATCCGACTCTTAAAAACTTGAAGTTGGATTTTTGCGGCTCGGATAGAACGGCTGTAGACACCGTTATTTTGGCAGGAGAAAATGGAACTGGTAAAAGCACTATTCTTAACTATTTGTATGGTCTTTTTTCGGGAAAGGTCTTATCAGAATCCGAGTTAGTGCTTGAAAACAATGGCGTGCCCATTTCATTATCATTTAAATATGACAATGACAATAAACGTATTTGGGTCTCTGATGGTGATGGAATGAGGACTTTACCAGAACTTGATGGTTTTAAAGAAAAATACCCGCTAAGTGGGATATATTCAGATGTTGACATAAATTTTCACGCCCAAAACGTGTCGTCAGTCACAAGCCTAAATCTTGATGAATCAAAGGACAGTAGAAAATCTAGCACTGATTTACCCCGTCAAATCAAGCAACTTATAATTGATGTACAAGCGCTTGATGATGCAGAATTGGCACACGAGGCAAGAAAGAATCCTCAAAAAGCAAAATCCGAACTCCATGTTGTTGAGCGAATGCCTCGTTTCACAAGATCTTTTGCGCGTATGTTTGATGGTCTCACATATGATAGAATTGAAAACAAGAATGGTTATAAGGAAATATTCTTTAAGAAGTATGGCATTAGCATTCCGATTGATAGTTTGAGTTCCGGTGAAAAACAAATCGTCTATAGAGGCTGCTTTCTGCTTAAGGATATTAATGCAACTAGTGGTGCTCTCGTTTTCATAGATGAACCGGAAATCAGCCTACATCCCAACTGGCAACTGAAAATTATGGATTACTACAAGGGGATTTTTAGTAATGAAGCTGGTAAACAGACTTCTCAAATCTTTGCTGTTACCCATTCTCCATTTATAATTCACAACGAAAATCGTTGCAATGATAAAGTAATCGTTCTTACACGTGATGATGACGGCAACATATTTGTCAAGGACAAACCAGAGTATTATAAATGTACCTCTACGGAAGTTGTTGCCGATGCTTTTTCGCTTGCTTCTTTTTCAACAGGAATCCCCACAGTTTATCTTGAGGGGCGAACAGATGAAATGTACTTTAATCGGGCCGTTGAGGTATATAATATAAGAGTTCCTTTTCAATTCAAATGGATTGGATATTTGAATGATAGAGGTCAAGATGTCAATACTGGAGACAAATCTCTTGATTCCGCTTTCCAATTTTTGGCTAGTCGAAATCTTCCAACTGTCAATATTTGTCTAAAAGACTGTGATACAAATCAACCTGTGAAGAAGATAAATCATGCAGTTATTATGTCCATTTCCGCTTTCTGTAATTCCAAAAACATAAAAAAGGGAATCGAAAATGCCCTTGTCCTTGATGAAATTGATCTTTCTCCCTTTTACTCAACGAAAACAGTTACAGGCGATTACGGGGAAGAACGAAGTATTCAAACCTTTGAGAAAATGAAACTATGTAAATTCATTTGTGAAAAAGACGACATAGTTTTAAAGAAAGTGTTTTCTCATCTTAAAGATGTGATCGGCGAACTTGATATTATTTATAAAGAAACTCTATAATTACAATTACCTCCATGGGTAGATTCCACCAGGTTCATATCCCAGCGCCCGCTGGCGTAAGTATTCCGAGAGAGACAGCCCGCACCGTTTAGCCATCAGCGTCATTTTTCGTTTCTCTGTGACGCTGACGCGGACATTGATCCCGACACTGCGTTTTCTCATGCGCCAGCAGCCTCACAGGGGTTCGGGGCTGTCCCCGTAGGCTTTTCGGCGGGTTGCCCTGTGGCAACACTTCGCCCATGCTTGCTTCCCTCAAGCGACCTTAATGACGATGCTGACGATGATGACGATGTTTGTGGGATACCCCATCCCGAAAGTTGGGATATATCAATATCATCGTCAGCACCGTCATCATCGTCATGGAAGAACTCAAACAGACGTTTTTGCTCAGTGCGGGTGTACTTGTATTCGATACCACGAGGGCTGAATACGTCGCGGGCATAATGAGCCATCTTCCGGGTGAATTGGTTGGGTTTCACGTCAGAAATATTCGCTGCAACAAGCAATTCCGTGGCTGTACCCTGCCATTTTCCAACCATGTCAATGTAGTCTGCAACTTTCCAAAGGTAGTCGGGAACAGCTTTTGTGACAAGTTGTTCAGCGGTTTCTTCCTCATCCAACGTCCAGATGCAGTTTTCTTCTCGGATATGCAGCATTTTCTCATCTATATCACGCCCAATTATACGAATTGTCGCGGTTTTACTCATGCGCTGACGATGCATAAGCCACGTTGTATCCGCCACGCCCATAATACCCGTTGAGCCGGAGATTTGGTCGTAGGGGTCTGACGATGATTGTTTGCGAAGATGATGCACAAGAAGAATACAGATGCCGTACCTATCCGCAAGTTCTTTTAATGCGCCAATATCCCGGTAATCGTTGGCATACATACTACCGCTCTGGTCGGTTTTTCGTACCTTTTGCAAGGTGTCGATGACGATGAGGCTAATATCGGAGTAAGTATGGATGAAACTGACGATTTGTTCTTCCAATCCCTGCCCAATTCCGTGGCTTTCTGTCTGCAAAATGAGACGTTCCGGGTCTTCTTCTGCATCGACAAGCTGGTAAAGACGCTCTTGCAGGCGACCTAATGTATCTTCCAACGAAAAATAAAGCACGGTTCTCGGTTCTATTTCACGGCCCCACACAGATTTCCCCTGCGAAATCTGCAAACAGAGCCACAGGGTCAGCCAACTCTTGCCCGCTTTGCTGGAGCCTGCAAAGATTGCCAGCCCTGCCGGGAGCAAACCGGGGATAATCCATTTTACTGGCGGTATCGGCGTTGCAAGCAGTGCACCGGCGGTAATGGTTTTCGGTAATCTTGTTGTAGTCATTCACATCATCCTTTCTGTTTTGGCATACACTATTATCTCATATTATCGTAATTTTGTGTGTAGTAAGTTTTACTCTCTAATGTTAAGTTGTACGGCTCACGCCGCCCAACAGCCCCGCAAACGCGCCAAACGGCGGGTTTGTAGGTAACCTCGCGTCCGTGTCCGATGTGGGGGTTCAGCCCCACGCAGGCCGCGTTTGGCCTAGGTGTGAGAGTGAATCAGATTTGATTCACTTTTTCGGTTTTACCACACGGAGTGAATCAGTTCTGATTCACTCTGGCGGTCCGCGAGCATATTCCGTACAATTTTGCTGCTTTAGTCTAATCATAGGTTCACTTCCTTTTCTATTTCCGCTGTTGTGTTGTATAACACTTTCGGATGCACTTTCCGGTGAGGAGAAAAAAGAGCCCGGAGAACCTTACCGATTTGGTAAGGCCCTCCGGGCTCTTATATATTATCTCTGTTCTATCCGGGTGTAAGGGTACACTTTCCCCGCAAATCTTGATGTGAATTCAATAAAATCAAATAATACGCATAACAGCGTCAATCTCACGGTTATGTAAATAGTAAAAAAATAAGAAACCGTGTACATCAAAATAAGTGCTGAAGAAAAATGTCTAATTTGCCGCTCGCCCCCAGACATGGGAACATAACAGGCAAGCCGCTGACGACGACCGTACACTGACTCTGCAGGGATCTTACTGATCACAACCCCTGCGCGGTCACCCCATCTGAAGCTGTGGGGCATCTGGAGTATCATTATGTTCTCTCCCAGCCGTGGGTTAGGGTCTGCCTTGACCTTGCTGTGCGCCCCACTGGGAAAGTAAAGTACCTGTTATGCTGTGTATTCAGTTGTAAAGGTGCTGGTACAGAATAAATCTGTAAGTCTAGTATACGCCACAGATTAGCAGTCGGTCAACAGTAAGTGCTAATTGTTTACACGACATTCACAATTCAAGGCGACAATCCACCTATGATGGATTTCATTAGAGAGTTTGCTCACCGTCTAATGTATTGTACATAGTCATCAGCAGGGTTCGCTGATGCATCTTTCGGTTATGGATGTCAATCAAGCATTAAGATATCCTTGCCGCAAAAGTCACCGCAAATTTTGCCCCGCCGCCAGGGGTGTCGGTCACGGTCAAGTCTGCATGATGCAGCCGGGCTAGTTCCTTGGCTACGCTTAGACCAAGGCCAAAATTGTGCTTGTCGGTGCGGCTGGGATCAGCGCTGTAAAAACGGTCAAAGACCCGAGCTTTTTCGGCATCCGGTATGCCGGGGCCGTGGTCTTGCACGGCCAGGGTGATTTTTTCCCCACAGTATGTCAAGCACAGTTCCACGGGGGTGCCCGCGGGGGTGTGGTCAAACGCATTGTTGAGCAGGATTGCCAGCAGCTGCTTTACACGGTCCGGGTCCGCCTCTATGGAAGGAACGCTGTCCTCCGGCAGGGTCAGACTTAACGGGTGTTGGCGCTGCTGCGCCAACGGGAAAAACGCATCGTATACTTCTAGGCAGAGGTTATCCGGTGCGATGGGGTGCAGATGGGCCGGCAAGGCATCCAAGTCGCCGTTGGCCAGCACCAGCAGATCCTCCACCAGCCGCGCCATACGGTCCGTCTCCTGCTCGGCATTCCGCAAAAGGGTGGCGCGTTCAGTCACAGGAGTGCGGCACGCAGCGTCCAGGCTTGCTTTTACTACGGCCAGCGGGCTGCGCAGTTCGTGCCCGGCTGCGGCGATGAACTCCTTCTGCCGCCGCATGGCCAATGCCGTCGGAGCCAGCGCTTTGCCGGTCAGCCGCCAGCTGATGATCGCCAGCAGCAGTGTGCCAGTGAACCAGATCGCACCATACTGCACAACTGTCTGGACCGCATGACGGTGTACAAAGCCCATATCCTGTAAAGCGGCCACAAGCAGATAACTGCCTGCTGTGCCGCGCGGCAGCAAGGCTGCGTGGCAGCGGTATTCGTTCAGCGTGAACACCGCGCTTTGCCTCTGCACGGCACCGCTGCTGTCATGCAGACTTGTGTCCAGCAGGGGGGACAAACCTTCTTCTAACAGAGGTTCAACCGCATTGCGGGCATCGGCGCTGCCCGTGGTGCCCGCAAAATGCAGCGCGGCACCGTTGTCCCACAAAAACAAAAGGCAGCCGCTGTTGTGCTCCTGGTCAGCCAGCCAAGCGTCACTTACGCTGTCGGCGCTGTCCAGCCGGTCAACGATGGCAGAAAAGTTCTGCGTGAGCAGCGTCTCCGCGGCGGTCCTGTACTGGGCGGCGGCATAATTCCATGTCACGACCAGCGCACCTGCCAGCACCAACGAGGTCAGCGCCGTCATCAGCAGGGTCAAACGGCGGCGCAGTGCAGTCAGCATGGCGGTACCTCCGCCTTATAGCCGCTACCGCGCACGGTGGTGATCGTTACCGCACTGCCTACGGCTTTCAGCCGCCGCCGCACAAAATGGATGTAACAGTCCAGATTAGCGTCCTCAACTTCGGCCAGTGGTCCCCAAACCCGCGCCAAAAGCACCGCACGGGTCTGCAGCTGCCCCGGTGTGCGCAGCAGTACCTCTAAAAGATCGGCCTCCCTCTTGGTCAGGGCCGCAGCGGCCTTTGGCCCGCTCAGGGTCAGTTGGGCGGCATCCAGCGTCACGTCACCGCAGCGTATGGCAGATTCGGCAGTGGTGCCGGGGCGGCGGGTTAGTGCCCGCAGCCGGGCCAGAAGCTCCCGCGTGTCAAAGGGCTTGCCCAGGTAATCGTCTGCACCGGCATCCAGGCCGTCCACCCGGTCATTGATGCCGGACAGGGCCGTCAGCATTAACACCGGGGTGGTACATCCCTTGGCGCGGGCGGCCCGCAGCAGGCTAAGACCGTCCAGCCCGGGCAGCATCCGGTCCAGTACACAGACATCGTATGCGCCGCCGCACAAAAGGGCTTTGCCGTCTGCGCCGTCGTGGCAGGTATCTACAGTATAGCCCGCAGCTTGCAGGGCAGGCAGCAGCGCCGTGCAAAGGGCGCGGTCATCTTCGATCAATAAAATCCGCATGGCATAATTCTCCTTTTCCCTTTCTAGTATACACCCCAAACCTTGAAACAGTCTTGAAAAGCCGCAGCTTTTTTCAAGGACAATTCAAGATTCGGGCGGTATACTGGTGCTACACCCGATGAAGGAGGGCACATACTTATGAAACGAATCATCAGTGCCGGATTATGCACGGCATTTATTTTGAGTCTGGCAGGCTGCGCCAGGCAGGACACCACTCCCAGCCTGACCGCTGCAGACACCACCGATACCCAGATGGGCCGCTGGGTCGAGAGCCGCGTTGACCTTGGCGGTGAGCAGCTCATCTCTTACCCGACGCAGCTGGCGGACGGAACGATTGTTCTGTACACCGGCAAGGTGGGGGAGGACAGCATCGAAGACTACACCCGCCGCACCAGCACTGACGGAACCAACTGGACATCGGAACCTGCAGCGTTTGACGTGGGCGATGCGATGGTCACGTGGATCCTCGTTGCGCCGGACGGTGAGCAGGCGCTTATCACCTATGACGGGGAGAATGCCGGGCTGGTTCTGCAGGCACCTGACGGAACCAAAACCGTTGTAGAGGATGACACGGTAAAGCAGGGCATCAACCCCAACACAGCTGTATTTCAGGGGGATAAGCTGGATTTTGTCTCCAACGGCGACACCGTGGATTTTGTGCAGGTCAGCCTGACTGACGGCAGTGTTACGACCGCCGCACTGCCGCAGGATCTGGCGTACAGCCTCAACTCCCTCACGACAGTCGGCAACCAGCTTGTTTACCTGAGCTTTGACAATAATACCGGCGATATTATCCTGAACGCCCTGGACCCCGCCACCGGCGCAAGCACCGAACTGCTGAACCCGGTCCCCAATGCGACCAGTTCTCAAGCGCTGACCGGCGACGCAGACGGCGCGGCTTATTACGCCTGCACGGACGGCATCTACCGCCTGGCCCCCGGCGGCACCCTGCCGGAGCAGGTCGTCCCTGCCGAGGGCACAGCGATGAGCATTTCCAGCAACTATCCGCTCTCTCTGCTGCGCACGGCGGCGGAGGACTTTATGGTCCTGCTCTTTGGCGACAGCGGCGGAAACGGCGATCTCTATTTCTATCACTATGACGAAACGCTGCCCACCCATGCCGACACAACGCTGACCGTCTGGTCATTGGCGGATTCCGCCACGGCGCGGCTGGCCGTGAACGCCTACAAAAAAGCCAATCCCGAGGTGGACGTTACCTTTGAAACCGCCGTGCAGACCGACACCGATGATGTCAGCGCCGCCATCAACGATGCGCTGACCCAGCTGAACACCGAACTGCTGGCCGGGGAAGGGCCTGATGTGCTGCTTCTGGATCGTGTCGACTACACGACCTATATCAATAAGGGAATGCTGGCTGACATGAGTGACACCGTGCCGCTGGATGCGCTGCAGAGCAATATCATCGATCCGTTTATGACCGATGGCAGGGCCTATGTGCTGCCTGCGCGGTTCATCGTCCCGGCACTCTGTGGTGACGCGGGCACGCTGGACGGCCTGACCGACCTGAACGACCTGCAGGACGCCGTGCTGGCCGCTGCACCCCGCCCCGACACCGAGCAGTACAGCGATGAATATTACACGGCTCTGCCCGATGACCAGAAGTATGCTCTGGCGCTGGCCAGCGGCGTTGACTTCGCGAAGCTGCTCCTGCCTTCCAGTGCCAATGCCCTGCTGCACGACGGCGCACTGGATGCAGACGCCCTGACCAAGATATTTACCTTTGTGAAAACAACTGCCGACTACTATGGCATGGCTGACTATATCAACACCGAGATGGACGGTGTATCTTCCCAGAGCTACGACAACGCGGACATTGTCACCATCGATGCACAGCAGGACGAGTACAGCACCTGCAGCCGCGCCAAATTCGGCTGGATGGATGTTGCCACCCCCTACGCCGTCATTGCAATGGCGCGCACCAACGATATTTTTGATGCGGATGCCGAGGCCGTTCCCGTGGATATGATCCCGATGCCCGGCCTGACGCAGGGTGCCTATAACCCGCAGGTACTGGTGGGCGTGAATGCCAACAGCAAAAATCCGGATGCCGCAAAGGGGCTGGCCGCTGCGTTCTTCGGCACCGATGTGCAAAGCCAGTATTGCTCCGATGGTACAACGGTGCGGGCGGACTGCCTGCGGGAAAAACTCGATGCCGTCAAAGCGACGGTAAGCGGCGCAAAAACGGGTAAAGTGACCGGCGCGTATGTCGGCGACCTGGATGCCTTCTACGCCAACTGCACCACACCTGTATTGTTCCCGGTGATGCTGCAGCAGAACTTTATAAACCATGCCCAGGCCATCATTGACGGCAGCGAGGACGTGGCCGCCGCTGTGGCGGGTGTGCAGAGTGATCTGGCGCTGTATCTGGCAGAACAAAAGTAACATCGGTGCGCGGAGCGGCCATGCTGCCCCGCGCATCGCTTTGCAGGAAAAAATTGTATGCAGAAAAGACAAAACAAACACCCGGACCCTACGCCCTGGCTGTTTCTGGCCCCCAGCCTGTGCGGTGTCACCCTGTTTGTGCTGGCCCCCTTTGTGGAGACGGTGCGCCGCAGCGTGACCGACACGATGGGGCGACACTTTGTGGGCCTTGCCAACTATACGGCGGTACTGGGCAACGATGCGTTCCGACTGGCGGTGGAAAATACGGTGCGGTTTATCGGAGTATGCGTTCCGCTGCTGCTGGCGCTCAGTCTGGCACTGGCTTTGGCGCTACGGGCGAAAGGCTTAAAAAATACCTCCTGGGCCGAGGTCTGCCGCACAACCTTTTTGCTGCCCATGGCTTTGCCGGTGGCAAGCCTTGCACTGCTCTGGAAAGTATTGTTTGCCCAAAACGGCCTTGTGAACGGAACTTTTGGCACCCATTGTGACTTTATGGGCACGGATGCTGCGTTCTGGGTGCTGATCGGTACTTATCTGTGGAAAAACATCGGCTATGACAGCATCCTTTGGTCCAGCGGGCTGGACAGCATCTCCACAGACTTGTACGAGGCCGCTGCCGTGGATGGTGCCAGTGGGTGGCGGCAGTTTACAGCCATTACCCTGCCCAACCTGCTGCCCACACTGGCCGTCACGCTGGTGCTGAGTCTGCTGAACACCTTTAAAGTTTTCCGCGAAGCCTATCTGGTGGCCGGGGCCTACCCGGAAAAAAGCATCTATTTATTGCAGCATTTGTTCAACAACTGGTTCCTGGCACTGGATCTGCCAAGGCTGAGCGCCGCAGCAATCCTGATGGCAGGGGCGCTGGGGGCGGTGATCGCGGTATGCATAAAACGGCTCTAAAAAAAATTCTGCTTTTCCCATTCGTCCTGCTCGTATGGTTCCCGCTATGGTTCCTTTTGATGGGCACGCTGACCGGCTCGGAGGAGCTGGCAGCGACCATCGGCCCGGCGCTTTCCGGCAGCGGGCAGGCTGCGTGGACCCTGCTGCCCAGCTACCCTACGCTGGAACCTGCTGTCAAGCTGCTGCTGGACACACCGGAATACTTTACCACCTATTGGAACACCTGCCTGCAGACATTTCCGCAGTTGGCTGGTCAATTGGTCGTGGGTGCTCCCGCCGCATGGGCACTCTCCCGCTTGAAATTTCGCGGGCGCGGGGCCGTGCGGGGGCTGTACCTTATTTTAATGTTGCTGCCGTTCCAGGTCACTATGGTGCCTGCCTATCTGACGATAAACCACCTGGGACTGATGGATACTGTCTGGGCGGTCATTCTGCCGGGGGCATTCAGCACATTTCCCGTATTTGTGATGCAGCGCGGGTTTGACGCTGTTCCTCTGCCGCTGCTGGAAGCTGCCGCTATAGATGGCGCGACCCCGTGGCAGCAGTTTGCGCGAATCGGCCTGCCAGTGGGGCTGCCCGGTATCCTGGCTGCGCTGACCATGAGCTTTCTGGATGCCTGGAATGCGCTGGAACAGCCTATGACCTTTTTAAAAACACAGTCGCTTTGGTCGCTGTCACTCTATCTGACCGATACTACCCGCGACCTGGCACTGACCATGGCGGCCAGCCTGTTTGCATTGCTGCCCGCCGTACTGATTTTTGCTTTCGGCCAAAAGTATCTGGAACAGGGGATTCTGGCCGGAGCCGTGAAAGGATGAGGACCTATCGAACTGCTTACCGGGATGGACCCACGCCAGCGCCAGCGGCTTGGGTGGATTGTCCGCTTTTTTGCACTGCTGCTGGTGCTGACACTGCTGGCCCGCGGTACAGCAGGGGCAGCCATGGCCAGCGTGACGGTGCAGAGGCCGTCCTCCGGCAATGTGACAAAAAGCGTGCGCACTACGGCCACGGTCAGCTTTGCGGGCGGCACCCCTTTTACAGTGCCCGCGGGTCTGCTGGTCATGGCAGTACCCGTGCAGGCGGGGCAGACCGTCAAGGCCGGGGACACGCTGGCCGTGTTTGATGCCGCTGAAGTGGACCGCGCCGTAAACGCCAAGCTGGCCGCGTTGCAGCAGGCCCGGACCCAGGCCGCACAACAGACGGCGGGAGACACCGCCGACCCCTACGCCGCCCAGCTCGCCCAGCAGCAATTAGAACGTGCCTACGAGGAAACACACAGAATCTACGCCGATGGTGAAGAGAGCGTTTCCCGTGCCCAGACCAAGCGGGACGAAGCTGCTGCCGCTCTGGAAAAAGCCCGCAATGCCGGCTATGCGGACGACGCTGAAAAACAGGCCGCCGTAGAAAACGCCGCCGCTGCCCTGGAAGCTGCGGAGGATGCCCTGTACAGCGCCCAAAAAGCCGCCGAAGATGCCAACAATGCGGCACTTTCCGCCGCCCAAAGTGCCGAGGATAACCGCAACACCGCACTGCACACGCTGGAGAAAGAGCAGGAAACCACGGAAAAACAGAACGCACTGGACCGCGCCGCTGCTGCTGTAACGGCCTCTGATGCCGAAACCCTGCAGGCCGAACTGGATGCCTTGCTTGCCGTGCAGCAGGCGGGCGGCACACTGACTGCCCCCAGTGATGGCACCCTTGTGTCGCTGGATCTCGTGGTTGGGCAGCCCTCCCCTGCCGTGGGCGGCCAGCTGGCTGCAGATGCCGATTTTACCGCCGAAATTCCTTTGGAAGAATCTCAAGCCAACCTTGTTTCAGTTGGCACTGTACTGCACCTGAGCCAGAGCCGCGCAAGCTGTGATGCCGCCGTGCAGAGCCTTTCGGCCCCGGATGAAAACGGCACCGTTACAGCAAAATGCACCTTGTCCAAAGGGGCATGGTGTGCCGGTGCTGCCAACGCATCGGCCACGGTGCAGAGTGAAAAGCGGCCCTGTGTGCTGCCGACCAGCGCGGTACATAAAGATAATACCGGCTGCTATGTGCTGGCTATCGAACAAAAAGCCACAATCTTGGGTCAGCAGAATATCGTAGTATCGCTGCCTGTCACGGTGGTGGAAACGGGCGATACCACCGCCGCCGTCAGTGGTGCGCTGGACGCCGATACACAGGTCATTGTCAGCAGTACGCGGGCCGTGCAGGTCGGGGACCGGGTGAAGATCCATGATGCATCGTAAAAGAGGTTGGGCGGTTGCGGCAGTATTGCTGGTAGTTTTGCAGCTGCTTTTGCAGACCCGCGCAGCGCATATTGTACAGCAGAACCCAACCGTGACGGTGACCCTGTCTTCCCCGCTTACAGCCGGGCAGCTTGCCGCTGCACGGGAATGGGAAAAAAGTAATGCCAACACTCAAGCCGTTACTGCCAGCTTTTGGAGCGAGAAAGCAGCAGCGGTCTCGGCAGATTCTGACCGCACAGCGGAAGATGTGACCTGTATCGGCTTTGACGGTACAGCGCAGGACTGTCTGCCTGTGGAATATCTTCAGGGCACAGCACCCGGTGTCGTAGGACAGCAGTGCGCGATTTCTTCGACGCTGGCGTGGACACTGTTTGGCAGCTATGATATTATGGGCTTGACTGTTGCACTGGACCGTACCGAGTATTTCATTTCCGGCGTGTTTAAAAGTAAAAGCAAAACGCTTCTTTATCCGGCGCAAAGCGGCTTTACCCACGCGGCGCTGCGGGGTCTTTCGCCCGACACCCCCAAAACGGACGCCGAACAGTGGGCCGCAGCAACCGGTGCCGGAAAGATCACCGCCATCACTTACGGCCCCCAAAAGGCATGGCTGGCTCAAGCAGCGTGTGCCCTGCCTGCCCTGATTGTCGGACTGGCTTTGGTCGTGCTGTTGCTGCGCTTTATTTGTGCCCTGCCCGGTGTCTTGCACGGGGCAGCCCTGTTTGCTTTAGCACTGGCATTTGCGTGGGCGGTACCCCATTTTCTGCAAACCCTGCCCGGCTGGCTTATCCCCGGCCGCTGGAGTGATTTCAGCTTTTGGCCCACTTTATGGACGAAAATTATGGATACTTGCAATGGAAATATGAAGTAATTTAAAATTTGCAAGCAGAATAAGCCACAGATTGATGATGAAGAAACTTGCTTTCGATATATATTTCGCTGAGGATGTCTATAGAAATCGTTGGGAAAGTTGGACAAACTCTTTGGGATATTTTTGCATGAACATGACAATTAAATGCACAAGCATTTTTGGAATTGAACATAATGAACGGGTTTATATAGGAAAACAGCAAGATGCTAAAGCAAGGGTCATATACCGGGAATAGTGGTACTCTATTGCGTTTTATTTTACATTCTTTGACCACCATTTGACTACTACTGTGCAGACGCACCGTAAAACACCGAAAAGCCCGTTGTGACAACCACCAACAGGCGTTTTCTTGCTTTGGACGCAACTGTGCAGAACCAACAAAATTCACGCTTCAACGTTGGTCTGTACGGGCTTGTCGTAGTTCTCCGACC
>OLPV01002225.1_pt1 | contig 13070 bp, 27 predicted proteins | sample 1671961 | NCBI WGS metagenome assembly OLPV01 (sample SAMEA3136630, study PRJEB25190) | human gut metagenome | biome: human gut; feature: human-associated habitat; material: faeces | place: Austria | collected 2013
TTTCCGGCGTGTGACTGGCGTTTGCGGCTTTCCGCAGGCGCAGCAGAACCGGCTGCCGTCCGGGATCTGAGCGCCGCATTTTTTACATTGCATTTTTTATCCCCCTATGATACCATAAAGGGGCAGTTACCCCTTTAATTGCGATTGGTGGTTTTCTGCACGGCCGTCTCGGTGTTCCAGCACCGGGGCGGCTTTTTTTATTAAGCGATAATCGCAAAGGCGATAGCAAGCGGGACATACATGAGATAAAAGCATCTATGATAGAGCTTTAACTGCTCCTCCATGGCTTGCATGCGCGCATCGATCTTATAAAATGCTCTCTGTGATTCTTTTTCGAGCCACTTCTTCCGAACCGGCAATGGAAGCGGCAGGCCAAAATCGTCTTTCGGCTCAGGGATACGGTGCTGCCTCTCTGCATCTGGCTCTTCCTCGTAGTCAAAGCCATACCACGGGATATCAAAATGAAAGTACCCGCGCTTGATGAGCGCGTTCGCCTCGAAAAACATGGCAAAAAACAGCGCAACTGACGCAGCCAAAAAGACATAAAGCAGGATGCCTTTTACGGAGTCCGGGACCAGCTTTTTGCACACTGCGGCGGAGAAAGCGGCGCAGCCGAGCAAGCACGCAGGCCACTGGGAGTTCTCCTCAGCCTCCTGTACAAAGGACGTAAGCCTTTTGAGGCGCACACATCGATGCAAAAGCCAGAAGTAGTCGTCCGAAAAAACATCGTATTCCGAGAGACGCGGCAGCTCAAAATCCTTGTCCAGGTCGATATGGATCTCCCCGGCGCGGTAGAGGAACGCGCAGACGAATGCGGAGAGCGCTACGGCGCAGAGCGTGAGAACAATAGGCAGCACCATCCACCACATTGAGACCACACCTTTCAAATGTTTTCGCTTAATTTTACCATGCTGCGCAGGATATGTCCACTGAATTACACTGTATTACATGGCATATTTTTTGGCATTCTATCTATACGGACTCGCGTTTGAAGAAAATAACAAAAAGTGTGCAGTATCCTGCACATTTTCAACACGAGGCCGAAAAAATGTGATAGGATTGCGTCAAATGATAAATCACGTGCGCGAATATCGGGAGTACAAAGGCGTCAGCCTGCGCTGGCTGGCCAGAAAGGTGGGGTGCGGGGCAAGCACAATCAGCGCGATCGAAAGGGGGAAATGTGTCCCCAGCGTGTATCTGGCGCTGCGGATCGCAAAGGCGCTGGGGACGACCGTGGAGAGCTTATGGGAGGGAGAGCTATGACGGATGAGAGGCAGAGGGAATACTTACTGGCAGAGATCGAGCGGCTGCTGGCCGCGGCGAATGACCGCACGCTGAATTTGACAGCCATGTTTTTGCGCAGACTCACAAAGCAATAGAAACCACCAATCGCAACAAAGAAGCGGATCAGGAAATCAATCCTGATCCGCTTCTTTGTTTTCTGCGGTGATCTGGCGGGCAAACGCTTCGATGTCCGCCCAGCGTTCCTCCGGCAGCCGGGACAGCGCCAGAAGAAAGCGCCGACGAAAATTGTCTTCGTCGTCCTGCATGGTGTCGGCGACGAAATCCATGATCTCCTGGTCACGCGAGATCTGGATAAACATCTCGCCCTCGCCGGTGCGCAGCCAGTGTTCGTTGACGTTGTACGTCCGGCATATGGACGCAATCATAATATCGTAAATGGTAGCGCGCCCGTTTTCGACATTATTTATCATGTCTCTGCTCGCACCAAACGGGGCCCCGAAAGCGGCTTGCGAAAGGCCAAGCGCCTTGCGAACTTCTTTGATTCGTTCATTCACGGTAATCACCTCCTTGTGTGCTTATAATCTAGCACATCGACTTGAGCTTGTCAACACAAAACGCACAAAAATTTTTGAAAAAATGTGTTGACAAGCTCAAAAATTTGCGCTATGATGAGTTCACAAACACAAAGCAATGAGCCTGGACGCTCACGGCACGAAAGGTGGTGAACGATATGCTGACTTGCAATGAACAGAAGGCGCTGGAACGCCTGACGGTGGCCATGCAGAGCATGGACGAAATGCAGAAGGCGCAGCTTTGCGCTTTTGCGGAAGGGTTGGCGATGGCGCTGGAGCACAGCAAGCGCGCGTCCTGAGCGCGCCTGCCTGACACAATATATATATAAAAGGAGGAAGACACGATGACACTGGAAGAACTGGCCGCGAAGCCGTCGGAGATCCTGACGTGCGCGGACGTGGCCCCGCTGCTGGCCTGCAGCCCGTGGACGCTGCACGAGCAGGCGATGGAAGACCCATACGCGCTTGGCTTCCCGGTGATTGTTGTGAAGCGGCGAGTGAAGATCCCGAAGCGGGCGTTTATCCGCTTCATGCGCGGAGAGATGGAGGGAGAGAGAACATGAAGGTGTTCGGAGATCCGCGCGCTAAGGCGAAGGTGCGCAGATATATCGTCTGGGGCATCGAGGACGGCATCGTCTGTGCGAGCTTCCTCGGCGGAATCGCGCTGGCCGGGTGGGTGTTTCACGTGATCTTCACGGCACTGGGGGTGGCATGATGGGCCTGACGGGTGAAGCGCGCCGCGCATATATGCGCAAATACCGCGCGGCGAACTGCGAAAAGCTGTCTGCGTACTACAGCGACAGACGGCGCAAAAAATCGCGCGACACCGCTTTCGGTGCGTTCTTGCGGGAAAACGGTATCACGCAGACAGCAGCGGCAAAAATGCTTGGCGTGTCTGTATCAACGGCCAACTGCTGGGCGTGTCTGTATCAACGGCCAACTGCTGGGCGAACGGCATCACGACCGCGAACGATGATAAGATCCGCGCAGTGTGGCCGGAGTATGGGGGTGCGGAATGATGCAACACCTCGGCGATATCACAAAGCTCGACGGCGCTGCCATCGAGCCGGTGTGGTGCGTGACGGGCGGAAGCCCGTGCCAGGACCTGAGCATCGCGGGCAAGCGTGCCGGTCTCGCAGGCGCGCGAAGCGGCCTGTTTATGGAACAGATCAGAGTGATAAAGGAGATGAGGGAGCATGACAAACAGCTTGGCTGGGCAGGAGAGCTTATTCGCCCCAGATACATGGTCTGGGAGAACGTCCCCGGAGCACTCAGCAGCAACAAAGGCCGAGACTTCGCGGCCGTGCTCGAGGAAACGATCCGCATCGTCGAGCCGGAAGCCCCCGGTATTGAAGTGCCTGCAAAAGGCTGGCCTACCTGGGGGGGGATACCGGGACGTGGACGGACGATGGAGCGTGGCTTGGCGAGTACACGACGCGCAATACTGGGGAGTGCCCCAGCGTCGCCGTAGAATCGCGCTTGTCGCAGATTTTGGAGGCGACACCGCACATGAAATACTGTTTGAGCGCGCGGGCGTGTCAGGGGATCTTAAACCGCGCGGCGAGGCGGGGGAAAGACCTGCCGGAAATGCTGAAAGCGGCGTTAACTCAGCAGTCGCAAGAAGTCTCACCGCAAGAGCGGATGGAAGCCCCTGCACCGACAGAGGCCCCAACATCGTAGTGGAGCCGGTAGCAGCAGACCTTTACAATGCCACGCTTACAGGCGATACGGCTGCGACAGTGACAGCGAGAACGGGGCGGTACGGCGATGCAAGCGGGCCGTCGGTGCTGTGCGCCGCCTTTAAGCTGGGCAACAGTGAACAGGCGCGGAGTATCGGCTATCAGGAGGAGCTGTCCCCTACACTGAACGCCGAGTGCGGCGGGAATAAGCCCACTGTGGTTGCGCCTTGCGGCTGTGACGGCGGAAATCAAGTGCCGCTGACATGTCAGATGCAAGGCTTTGGCGATTACCGCGAAGCTGACGTCGCCAGCTCCTGCAAACAGCGAGACTACAAAGACAGCACAGATCTGGTTATCGGAATTGACGGAGAATGCAATGCCTATATAGAACAATATGGCACACTGCGAGCGCACGCGAGCGGCGGTGCGGAAGAAACGCTTATGCATCGCATGGTCGTGCGGCGTCTGACCCCGCTGGAATGTGAACGGCTTCAGGGATTTCCGGATGGCTGGACGGACATCGGCGACTATACCGACAGCACCGGCAAAAAGCGCAAGACATCCGACAGCGCACGGTACAAGGCGCTCGGCAACAGCATCGCGCTTCCGTTCTGGCGATGGATGTTCGGGCGCATGGCGGCCTATCTGCCGGAAGGTGCGACACTCGGCAGCCTGTTTGACGGCATCGGAGGCTTCCCGCTGTGCTGGGAAGACGTGCACGGCGCTGGAACGGCAGTATGGGCAAGCGAGATCGAAGAGTTCCCGATCGCTGTGACCAAGAAAAGATTTGGAAGTGAAAACATGATTCACTACACGTTGAATATTGAACCGCCGGTCGAGCCGCCAGCCTACACCTTCCCGCGCTGCCCGGTGTGCGGCGAGGAGGCGGACAGCTACTACAAGGACAAGTGGGGCAACATCGTCGGCTGCCCGGAATGCGTGCAGGAGGTAACATCGTGGGAGACGTGAGCGGCGACATCTACATCCACGGAGGGCTGCCGCAGAGCCGATACTGCAGCACCTGCGCACACTACAGGCCGCTGCAAGAGTCGAAGCCGGCCGCGAGCGCAAGGGTGTGCCTGTACATTTTGCAGATGCGCCAGTCACGCGGATGCCCGCCGGGATACGGATGCACGAAGCACATCACGCCGGAAGCATTCGCCAAAACGCCGCACGGGAGCGAGATCATGCGTGTGCGTATGCGCAGCGCAGGCGGTGGCGCAAAGAACAGAGGGAGGAGAAAACGGAGATGATCACGAAGACGACGACCGTCGGCATGACGGACGAGCAATGGCACGCCGAGCGGCGCAAGAGCATCGGCGGCAGCGACGCCGGGACGATCCTCGGTCTGAACAAATACAGCTCGCCCTACGCGCTGTGGGCCGAGAAGACCGGACGCGTGACACCGGAGGACATCAGCGACCGCGAGGCGGTGCGGCTGGGACACGACCTGGAGGACTATGTGGCAAAGCGTTTCGCCGAGGCGACCGGAAAGCGGGTGCGGCGGGAAAACCACTTTCTCGTCAACAGCGACTATCCCTTCGCGCACGCGCTGCCGGACCGCATGGTGATCGGCGAGAACGCGGGGCTGGAATGCAAGACAACGTCCAGCTTCGAGATCCCGAAGCAGTGTGCCGAGGGCGAATTCCCGGCGGTGTGGTACTGCCAGATCATGCACTACATGATGGTGACGGGCGCACCGGTGTGGTATCTCGCGGTGCTGTGCTTCGGGCGCGGATTTTACTGGTTTCGCGTGGAGCGCGACGAGGGCGAAATTTCGGCCCTTGCGGCTGCCGAGCAGGAATTCTGGGAGTATGTACAGAGCGGGACAGAACCGCCTGTGGACGGAACGGACGCGACAGCGGAGGCGCTGCGCACGCTCTATCCCGACAGCAGGGACGGCGAGACGTGCGACCTCGGCGCGGTGCAGTCGGCCGTGCGCAGCTACACGGCGCTCGGCGAGCAGATCGACGAGCTCAAGCGGCTGCAGGCGGAGCAGGCGGCGACAATCCAGCAGTTTATGGGCACGGCGGAAAAGGGGCTGTGCGGCGATGTGGCAATCACATGGAAGACGCAGCAGCGCAGCACCTTCGACCGCAAAAAATGGGAGGCGGCGCACGGAGCGATCCCGCGCGAATACTTCAAGACGTCGCAGGCGCGGCCGTTCCGGGTGACGTGCCGATGACGCCGTCGACACCATGCAGGGAGTGCCCTGGCCGGTATCCCGGATGCCACGCGCGCTGTGACCGCTACGCCGCATTCCGGTGCGGGAGGGACGCGGCAAATTTGGCACCGGCAGCGCGACAACGATATCCTGCGCTACATACGCGAGAACCACGAAAAACGAGAATATGTGAAAAAACAACCATAAAAAAGAAAAGGGGAAAACACATGAATCGACAGGGAAACACGGTTCAGATCAGCCCTGAGCGGCTGCGCCTGTTTTGCAGCAAGAACGGCGGCCAAACGGCCGTGAGCGAGACTCTGGGCTACGGTAGAAGCTTCATCAGCAACGCGCTGCACTCCGGGAAGATGAGCAAGGCGGCGAACAAACTGTTGGCGGCCACATATGGCATCCCGGAGGACTTTTTCCTCGCGCCTGAGCCTCCGAAGGCGGCGCAACCGCCGGAGACGAAGGGCGCGCAGCAGGGGGGGGCAAGACGGGTATTCGCTGCGGCTTCTAACATCGGACAAGCAGGTCTTCCTGCTGCTGGAGCACGACGGCGAGAAGGTCGGCAGCGCATACTCGAGGCGCAAAGACAGCAGCGAGCTGGCGCTGACGCAGGCGATCAGCTACGCGGCGCACATGATCTACAAATTCTGCGAACAAAAAACGCTGCAGGAATCTATGGAGGGTAAGTAAACATGGAAAAGAATCTGATCCAGAAGCAGGGCGGCCAGATGAGCGCCGCGAAGGCCGAGAAGAAGACGATGCAGGCATACATCAAGGCGATGGAGCCCGCAATCAAGAAGGCGCTGCCGAGCGTGATCACGCCGGAGCGGTTCACGCGCATGGTGCTCTCGGCGCTGTCGTCCACGCCGAAGCTGGCCGAGTGCTCTCCACAGTCTTTTCTTGCAGCGATGATGACGGCGGCACAGCTGGGCGTTGAACCGAACACTGCGCTTGGGCAGGCGTACCTGCTGCCGTACCGCAACCACGGGCAGATGGAATGCCAGTTCCAGCTCGGCTACAAGGGCCTGATCGACCTTGCTTACCGCAGCGGCGAGGTGAGCGTGATCCAGGCGCACACGGTGTACGAGAACGACGTGTTCGAGTACGAGCTGGGAATGGACCCGAAGCTGCGGCACGTACCGGCAAAGGCCGACCGCGGCGAGGCCGTCGCCTACTACGCGATGTTCAAGACCAAGGACGGCGGCTATGGCTTCGAGGTGATGAGCGTGGACGATGTGCAGCGGCACGCGCAGCGCTACAGCAAGAGCTACGGAAGCGGATCGAGTCCGTGGCGCTCCAACTTCGACGAGATGGCCAAGAAGACCGTGCTCAAGCGTGCGCTGAAGTATGCGCCGCTGAAGTCTGACTTCGTGCGCGGTGTGGCGCAGGACGAGACGATCAAGGCCGAGCTGAGTGACGAGATGTACGCCGTGCCGGACGAGACGGTCTTCGAGGCCGAAGGCGAGGAGATCGACAGCACGGCCGTGGACACGGAAACGGGCGAGGTGATCGGCGATGCTGAATAAGATCGTGATCATGGGCCGTCTGATGCGCGACCCGGAGATGCGCCAGACCGGGAGCGGGACGCCGGTGACGTCCTTCTCCCTCGCGGTCGAGCGGGACTACAGCGGCAGGGACGGCGGCGAGAAGCAGACGGATTTTATCGACGTTGTGGCATGGCGGCACACGGCGGAGTTCGTCTCCAAATACTTCGCCAAGGGCGATATGGCCGCCGTGAGCGGCCGCCTGCAGATCCGCGACTGGATGGACAAGGACGGCAACAAACGCCGCAGCGCCGAGGTCGTGGCGGACAGCGTCTACTTCGGCGGCAGCAAGCGCAGAGATGCAGACGCAGCGCCTGCTGCATACGATGCGCGCCCGGTCGCCGTGCAGCCGACGGAGGCCGACATGGAGCGGCTCGACGAGCTGGTGAGCGCATACGACAACGTCGCATACGCGGGCGACACCGACGGCGGAGATCTGCCGTTTTAAGGAGGGCGGAGCACATGGCATGGATAGAACTGCATCAGACGCTGCCGACGAATCGAAAGACGATGCGGTTCAAGCGCCTGCTGAAAATCAAGACGCCGCAGGCCGTCGGCCATATGTGTATGCTGTGGCTCTGGGCAATCGACAACGCGCCGGACGGGGATCTTTCCCCGTTTGGCGCCGACGAGATCGCAGAGGCCGGCGGATACACGGGCAAAGACCCGCACGCATTTGTGGACGCGCTGGTCGGAGCGGGATTCGTGGACGACGACGGCACATCCCTGATGATCCACGAGTGGTATGACTACGTCGGTAATCTGGTGGACAAGCGCGCGATCACAAAGGCGCAGAACCGGGAGCGTGCGCAGAGATACCGCGACAAGCGCAAGCAAATGAGCGTGACGGAAAGCGTGACGGAGCGTGATGATGTAACGCAGCGTAACGCTGCCGTAACGCGTGACGCGAGCGAACGCGCAGCGTTACGTAACGCTGACGTAACGACCCTATACAGTACAGTACAGTACAGTACCTATACAGTACCCTGTATTTCTGAAGAAAGAAAGGTAAAAGAAAGAACCCCGGAGGTGCAGCCTGTGACCGACGTGACGCCTCCGGAAGCTGCCCGGCCTGACGTACTGGAGACGAAAAACAGGCTGATTGTGCAGGCGGATATGCCGAAGGGCCGGAAGCTGGACGAACTGCCGGAGGGGATGCGCCTTGCAGACCTGCCGTTTATCCGGCTCTGGCGCAGCAAGGGACGCGACGTTCGCACGGACACGGTAACGCTGGCCATTGATACGTACCTGCGGGAGCAGCCTCCGGCGGCGGACACAAAGGCGGGTGGGGCGCGTGCCGAGCGGTAGCTACCGGCAGGTGTACGTTAAGTGCCCTTTTTACCTGTATGACGACGGCGCGAGGCGCATCTGCTGCGAAGGGATCGCGCCGGAGACGACGGTGGCGACGATGTTTCGCCACAGAGACCAGCTGCAGCAGCATATGCGGATCTTCTGCGAGGACGCATACGCCTGCTGCGGGCTGTACAGAGCGGTAATGGCCGCAAAATATGAAGACGAGGAAGGAGACCAATGATGGAAGGAAAAGAACAAAAGCGCGCGGACGATCTTCCGGCCGGCGCTGTGAAGCAGGTAAGAGAGCTGCTGCACCGGCCGCGCTCGAGCGCAGATTTTTCGCCGGCAGCACGCTACGCGGTGCAGCGGCTGGCAGACTACGCCGAGCAGGAGCACGAGCAGCGGGAGAAAGCGGAAAACAGATTCTGCGGCGAGCGGCGCAAGGCGCTGGCGTTTTCCGCAGAAATGGCGCGGCAGGAACGCACGATCGACGACCTGCGGCAGCAGTTGTCGTTTATGCAGCAGGTGATGCAGGATGCGGGGGCGTGAGTATGGATAGACTGACGTTTGACGGGAATTTTTGCGACATCTCGCAGTGCCGGGAGCTGGCGTGCCCGTACAGCACCGCTTGTATGCAACGACAGGTGTGGGAGAAGCTCAAAGCCTACGAGGATCTCGGCTTCGAACCGGAGGAGTGCAAGCGCGCCTTGAATGCAGTCAGCATTGTCTACACTGCGGCTGCTGCGCTTGGCGTGCCTGCCGAACAGCTGCGTGATTTGGTAGGGCTTGGGAAGGCTGGGCGCTTGATGGTGCTTCCGGAAGGAGGAGAAAGCGATGACTGAATACGAACTGAAAGGAGCGTCCTAATATGCCAGAATTAAAACCGTGCCCGTTTTGCGGCGGAAAGGCGATTGCCGAGAAGCATCATAACCGCTTTACGGAATGGTATTTGTGTTCTTGCCCAAAATGCCATGTATCGCAGACTGGCAATGAATATAGCCTCAAATTTGAAGCAATCGAAGCATGGAACAGGAGAGCTGACAATGGCTGAATACATCGAGCGAGAAACGTTTTTGAAAGACATCGAAAAGCGATATTGTTTACCGTGCAAAGAGGCAAGGAAAGACCACAACGGCTTTATATGCCACGCTTGCTGGGTGGACGCTATGCGCGTTGATGTAATAGACGCGCCCGTCGCCGACGTTGTTCCCGCGGTACGGTGCAAGGACTGCAAGCATCATTATGACTGCGGCGTACATTTTTGCGATCGGCTTGGAATGGATTGCCCAGACGATTCGGATTTTTTCTGCTTCTACGGAGAGAGAAAGGACGGAGGTAACGAGAATGACCGATAAAGAGCTTATACTGGCGCTGCGTGGGACGCAGAGCAGGAGCAAGAGAGCGCTGCTTGACGAGGCAGCCGAGCGCATACTGGACTATGCGGTAGACTTCACGTGCCCGAAACCCGATAAGTATCAGGCTAAGTGCGGTAGTTCGCCTCATGCCATAGACATAGGCGAGTGCCATGCTTGCTGGGAAAGGTATCTTGCCGAGGAGGACGACGATGAGTGAATACATTGATCGGGAAGCGGCGATCGAGATTTGCGAAACGGAGTATCAAGCGCGGCTTCGGATGTGTGATTACTGCGGAGACACCGTGGCGTGGAATATCGGCAGTGAAATTAAAGCATTGCCTGCCGCCGACGTTGCGCCGGTGGTACATGGGCGGTGGACGGCTCAATGCGTAGTTGAGACTGACGACGGATGGGCACTTGAAGATATGCCGTACAATGCGTATCAGCACAGCAATCCAATCTGTTCGGTATGCCGCAAGGCCGCTCTCCTCGACGGTGGCGAAGACTATGTGACATCGCCTTACTGCCCAAACTGCGGCGCGAGGATGGACGGTGACGACGATGTCAAAGCGGATTAACCCGCGTCGGAGACCGGCGACGATGGCAGACGTGCAGCGCGCAAAGGACACGGCGACGGCGGATGCCTGCCGCGTGACGCTGGCGATCTTTTTCACGGCGCTGCTGGACAAAGAGGGCATGGACGCGGAGCAGCTCCAGCGTATCTGGCATGAAGTGGAGGCGCTGTCGGAGAGCGTGCGGGACGGCTATGTATCAGCGCCCGACCTGATCCGCGTGCTGCGGGAAGAGTACGAGATCGACATCATAGGAGGATAAAGCAATGACCAGATTGGACACCCTGAAGGCTGCCGCCGAATGCGTGTGCGGCAGCCGAGAGGAAGACTACGGCAGCCCGGAGGATAACTTCGCCGTGATCGCGGCGCTTATGTGGACGGCAACAGGCACGGACGTCACACCGAAGGACGTGGCCATGATGATGGCGCTGCTGAAGATCGCCCACGCGAAGGCAGGCAGCAAGCCGGACACCTACGTCGATCTGGCTGGCTACGCAGCGTGTGGGGCGGAAATTTCGGCGCGAGATCCGACGCGAACCGCGAAGCGCACAGCGAGTACAACTGATGCGGCCGGAGGCGCAGAGCCCGGAAAAACGGCATCCTGCGTGAAGCTGCAGCGGATGGACGGCTACTATCTGGTGGACGTGGACGGGAATCCGCACCGCTTTACACTTTGGGAAACCGCGATGCAGTTTATCCGCGAGCACGCCGGTGAGCTGACGTGACGGCGGAGTTTGTGATCCCGACGAGGCTGCCGGGGATGAACGAATATACTGACGCCTGCCGGCGGCACGCGCAGGTGGGCGCGAAGATGAAGCACAACAACCAGGAAATCGCCGCGTGGGCGATCCGGTCGCAGCTGCGCGGGGTGAAGTTCACGAAGCCGGTGGAGATCACCTACACTTTCTTCGAGCCGAACCGGCGGCGGGATAAATCGAACGTCGCGGCGTTCGGCGTCAAGGTAATCGAGGACGCGCTGGTGATGTGCGGGGTGCTGAAGGACGACGGCTGGGCATACATATGGGCGTTCACGTCGCGCTTTGCGCTGGATAGGGAAAAACCGCGCATCGTGGTGCGGATCACGGACGAGGGCGCGGAATAAAGGGAAAGCTCCGGGGCGGAAGCCTCGGAGCTTTTGCTTTATTTTGTTACTGCATGGCTTTGGCCATCTCGGCGATCGCGGTCTCGGCAGCGACACGCGCCTGGTCCAGATGGATGCAGGCCCAGTCCATGCGGATGTACTGCGGCGACTCGATCAAATTCTCCGGCATACTTGCCTGCGCGCGGTCTTCTTCTGCGGACAGATCTGCAAGCTGGTCGCGCAGAGACTCGCACGCGGCGATCAAGGCGCGAAGCCGACGGCGGCGGGCGTTATTCATGGAGCGTGCCTCCCTTCGGCGGATCTTCGTATCCCTTCTTGGCGCGGGAGCTGCGGATGACTGCGCCGACACGTGCACCGACATACTGCAGGTCTACGGTGTTGACATTGCCGACGCTGTTGGGATCGCCCGGAATATTTCCTGCGTGCTTTCGCCCCGGTGCTGGGGCGATGTCCGCGCCGTCGGAAACGATGTACAGCAGGATCTGGACAGTGCCGAGGAGGATGTGCGTGATCGCATCCATGCCTGGTGCGGTACGAAAATCCAGATCTGCAATGCCTGCGAGATGGCCGAACGTTTCGTCCACGCACTTTTTGACCGCCCAGCCAGGGCCGATTCGGAGTACCTGCGGGACGGTATGCTCCATGTTTGTGGCAAGCCACTGTACGCGCAGCTCCGTGGAGTTGCGGTTGACATCGTAGTCGATCCACGCAAAAAAGCCGTCGACGCCTGGCAGCTCCGGGTGGTGCGCCTTGACATAGATGCAGCGCCCCGGCAAGCGGGTGAGCTGATCAAACGGGATGATGTCGCTATCGGCCATGCCGCCGGCACGCTTGAGCAGAACGTGGGCCATATCATCGTCGACATCGTAGAGGATGCGGCTGCGCCGCCATGCCCAGCAGGCCGTCAGCTCTGCTGCCAGCCTGACCGCGTCGGGATTCCGCCGGCCCTGGTGTAGGTACGTATAGGCGGCGTTGATCGGCAGCGGGCAGTAGTCCGGCCAGGACAGGCGGCCGGACGTTTTGACGGTCGCGCAGCTGTCCAGCAGCTGATAGACGTCCGGGTAGTCGCGCAGCCACTTGCGCAGCAGCGGCAGAGGGGTTTCGCAATCACGCATCTGTATCGCCTCCAAGCTGCGCCCTCAGCGCGCGCTCGACGTACTCGGATATGCTGCAACCGGCTGCGGCCGCGGCGCGGCGCACCTTATCAGCGGTGTCGGCGCGCACGGAGAGGCTCATCACAGTGCGCGAATCGTCCTCTGCGGCTGGGCCAAACTCGTTTTGATAGGCGTCCACGTCCATGTAGCGCTCGGCCCACTCGCGCGCGGTGTCGTAGGTCAGCGGCAGGATGTCTTCGCCCCACGTCATGCCGTCGTAGTCGCGCGAAGCGTAGCGCGAGAGCGCGCCGCCCTCGCCGTGGATAAAGTATTCCCCGGTGCGCTTGCGGTAAAGCGTCTCGCGGTAAAAGCTAAAGTCAGACACGCTCACCGGACTGCTGTACTCAGCGATGCTTGCCGCCGTGCTAGTGTCGTATAGCT
>OLPV01002228.1_pt1 | contig 13041 bp, 12 predicted proteins | sample 1671961 | NCBI WGS metagenome assembly OLPV01 (sample SAMEA3136630, study PRJEB25190) | human gut metagenome | biome: human gut; feature: human-associated habitat; material: faeces | place: Austria | collected 2013
AGCTATCGGTAGTTGGATATTATGTTTCACTAATAGTAAGTGATATTATTGTAATAATTATCTATATTTATAATTTGAAAAAAAATAAAGTTGTGGGGAATGATGAAAAAAATACGACACTAAAGAAAGAAATGATAAAATATAGTAAAAATTTTGTGCTAAACTCTATAAGTTGGTGGATTAATAATGCATCTGATAAATATATACTATTACTATTTTATGATTTAGATATCACAGGTATTTATTCTGTTGCATACAAAATTCCTACAATTATTGAATTTGTGCAAGCAATATATTCACAGGCATGGCAAATTTCTGCAATAAAAGAATATAACAAAAAGAACTCAGTGGAATTTTTTTCAAATATGTACAAAATATATAATATTATAATAATATTTACGGTATGTTTAATATTAATCTTCTTGAAGGTTATATCAAGAATATTGTTTGCTAAAGAATTTTTTATTGCATGGAAATATGTACCATTTCTTTTGCTAGCAATCTTATTTGGAGCTCTAGCAGGTTTTCTGGGTTCTATATATGCTGCAAATAAAGACTCAAAAATGTATGCTAAGTCTACAGCAATTGGGGCAATGACGAATATTATTTTAAATTTTTTGCTAATACCTAGTATGGCAGCTCATGGCGCAGCAGTTGCGACTTGTATATCATATGTAATTGTTTGGATATTAAGACTTATATTTATGAAAAAGTACATGGTATTAAAGATTAATTTGAAAAAAGATGTTACATCATATCTGCTAATTTTAGTAATTTGTATTAGTGTTATTTGCTTAAAAACTTTAATTGCAGAAATAATAGCTACTACTGTTTTGACTATTATAATTCTCATGTACAGAAAAGAGTTAGCTGATTTATCTAAATCAGTAAGAAAGGATTTCACGAAATGAAAGAAGTAGGAATTATGACATGGTTTACATATAATAATTATGGAACGGTTTTACAAGCGTATGCTCTATCAAAAAAATTAGAAAACATGCAAGTTATTCCGGAAATTATTAATTACAGACCTAAGATAAGAAAAACAAATATATATGATATGAAAATTAAATTTATATTAAAGCAGTTAATTAATAAAAATTATCAAAAGAAATATATCTCCGAAATAAGCAAGATAAATGAAAAATTTAGTAAATTTAGAAAGGACAGTTTATCAATATCTAATGAAGTTGACACTTACACAGAATTAAAAGAAAAGGCAGATAGCCTAGATAAAGTGGTTTGTGGAAGTGATCAAATATGGTCTCCAATTTTTTATGATCCACATTATTATTTGGATTTTGTGGATAATGACACAAAAAAAATATCATACGCTCCAAGTTTTGGAGTAAGTGATATATATGAAGAAGGCGTAAAAAAAGGAATAGAAAAATTATTAAATAGATTTGAAAATATATCAGTAAGGGAAGAACAAGGAAAAGAAATCATAAAAGAAATATGTGATAAAAACGTTGAAATAGTGCTAGATCCAACACTATTAATAACAAAAGAAGAATGGATTAAATTATTTGAAATCAAAGAAGATAAAAACAAGGATAATTATATCTTATGTTACTTTTTAGAAAGTAATAAAAAATACCTTAAAGTTGCTAAGGAATTATCTAAAAAATTAAAAGTACCAATTAAAATAATTCCAACCAATAATTTGATTGACAAATTTAATAAAGATTCAATTTTATTTGATTGTGGACCAAAAGAATTTGTAGAATATATCAGCCATGCTAAATGTGTATTAACAGACTCATATCATGGAGTACTATTTTCTATTAATTTTAATAAACCCTTTGTGGCATTAAAAAGATTTAAGGAAAATAAGTTTTCACAAAATTCTCGAATTATAAATATCTTAAGTAGATTTAATTTAGAAGACAGGTTGTATAACAATAAAAGTCTGAATTTAAGTCCAATTTATTATAAAACAATTAATCGAGAGATTGCAATAGAAAGAAAAAAAAGTATAGATTTTTTAAGAAAAAGCATATTTGATGGAAAAGTAAGTAATGAGCTACTTATTACAAATAATTGCACCGGATGTGGAGTCTGTGCGGTGGTATGCCCCAAAAAATGTATAAAAATAGAGAAGAATGAAGAGGGATTTTGGGAATATACAGTAAATAAGGAGCAATGTATAAATTGTGGACTTTGCAAAAAAAACTGTGGTCAAGTTCATAATAATGCCATAAAAATCGAAAGACAAAAAATATTTAGTGCATACTCTAAATCAAATGAAGTTCTGATGAAATCATCTTCAGGTGGACTAGCATTTGAACTTTCTAATCAGGCATTAATTGATAATATGCCAGTTATTGGATGCAAGTATAATGAGAAAAATAATAGGGCCGAACATGCTTTTATTAATGACATAAACAATGTAAATGAGCTTAGTGGATCTAAATATTTACAGAGTTATACAGTTGATGCTTTTGAAAAAATTAAGAACCTAAAAAGTGCTTTAATAATAGGTACTCCATGCCAAATTGCGTCTATCGATAACTATTTAAAAAATGTCAATAAAAGAAATGAGTTTGTTTTGGTTGATTTAATATGCCATGGTGTTCCATCATATCTAGTTTGGGATAAATTTTTAAAAGAAAATGGCGATAATAGAGAAATTATATTTAGAAATAAAAAATATGGTTGGAAGAAAGAACTTACGGTGGGGTCAAAAAGAATAAGAAAAGACAAATTTTATAATTATTTTGAGAGTGGACAAATTTATAATAGATGTTGCTATGACTGTAATTATAGGGAATATATGTGTTCAGACATAAGATTGGGAGATTTCTGGGGGAAAAAAAGTAATAAAGGAATAAGTGAGGTAATAATTAATTCCGAAAAAGGGTTAAACCTTTTTAATAGCATAAAGGACAAAATAATTTTTAAGGAAGAAAATATTTCAGAATGTTTTGTTCATCAACAAAAAAAGAATGTTGCGTTTCCACTGAAAAGATATGCCATTATAAATGAATTAAAGTCTGATAAAAAATCGTTAACTAAAATTTCAAACAAGTACTGCAAGAAAATTGTTAAAGATAGCAATTTCAGAAAAAAATTTTATGGACTTTATAAGTTTTTGCAGAACAGGCAATAAATTTTTGGGTGGAATAGATCCTCTGAACTACGGTTCTAAATTGCCACATTCCTGCGATTTGAAACTCCCTAATTGGGATGCTGGTATGCAATTTGATTGTGTAAACTTATGCATTAAACAAATTTTATAATATAGAAATGTAACTTTTGACTAAGTTGCATTTTTTTATGTTTTGATACAACCTTCAACAAATTTTGCAATAAAAAATTGATATACTATTAAAGGGCGATATCAAATGAAAAAATTTATGAAAAAATTTTATTTATTCTATTCATTATTACAGGTATATTATTAATAGTAGTAAGCACTTTTGCACATTCTGGAAGAACAGATTCGAGTGGAGGGCATAGAGACAACAAAAATAGAAATAAATGCAAGTACAAAAAGTATTGAAGTGGGAGAAAGCAAAATATTGACAGCAACAATATTACCAAGTAATGCGACAGATAAAAAAATCTCATGGGAATCAAGTGATGAAAGCATAGCAATGATTAATGAAGAAGGAAAAAGCAGACCAGTTGGCATGAATTATAGGGTTAGGCACATTAGGCGGAGCCGGATATGACGGATATAGAAAATTTGGAAGAGTTAGATTATCATAGCAGATGGAAGATAATGGAAGACAAACAAGGAAAGAAAATTATATTGACACAAAAATTAGAAATAGATATAATTGAATTACCGAAAATAATAGGAAAAGAAAAAGAGCAAGATAATTTATTGGACTGGCTATATTTTTTGGAAAATCCTAAATCAGAGAGGGTGACTGAAAAAATGAAGGAAAACGAGAACTTAAAAGAAGCAGTAAAAAAATTAGATAATCTAAGTGAAGATGAAAAGATGCAAAGAATAGCAGACTTAAGGCAAAAAGCGATAATGGATGAGAAAGCAATATATGAAAAGGGACTAGAAATTGGAATAGAAAAAGGAATTCAAAGAGGAATGGAAAAGGGAATTGAAAAAGGCATAATGGAAGGTTCACAAAAAGAAAAAATAGAAATAGCCAAGAAAATGTTAGAGCTAAAAATAGATAAAAAGACAATCGCAGAGGCAACAGGACTAACAGAGCAAGAAATAGAGAAAATTCTCAACTAGGGACAGTCCCAAATTGAAGTCTTATGGCTTATTACATGTTATCATTGGTTAATGTTGATTTTTTGGCAAAATATATAAAAATATCTTGCCAAATATTTTTTTTATGGTTATACTATATTCATATGAAAAACTAAGGAGGAAATTATGGAAGAATTAGATTTAAAAGAATTGTTTTTTATGTTTTGGAATAAAAAGTTAGAGATTATATTAATAACGCTAATGTTTGTAGCCGTAGGTATAGGGTATTCATATTTTTTTGTTAAACCCGAATATACATCAACCACATCATTGGTATTAGCACAAAGTTCTTCATCTGGGCAAACTGGAGATGGTGCTATTAGTGCAACAGATTTAACAATGAACTCAAAACTTGTTTCAACATATAGTGAGTTGATAAAAAGAAAAGCTATTTTAGGACAGGTGTGTGAAAACTTAAATATACCAGATTCAAACATACAAGAATTAAGAGGAAAGATAAAAGTTAATTCTGCAAAAAATACAGAAATAATAGAAATATCTGTAACAAACAAAGATCCTAACAAAGCAGCAGCAATAGCAAATGAAATAGCAAAAGTATTTGGCGAAAAAATAGTAGAAATATATAACATAAGCAATGTATATTTATTAGATAGAGCAGAGGCTAATGCAGTGCCAAGCAATATTAATCACATGAAAGATGTAGTTATATTTGCATTTATAGGACTTGTAATAGCAGCAGTTTATGTATTAATTGCCAATATGTTAGACAATACTATAAAAACTGAGCAAGATGTAGAAGCTACAACAGAACTATTAGTATTAAGTTCAATACCAAATTATGATGTGGAAATTAAAAGTAAAAGAGTAAGATAGAGAATACCAAAGAGAAAGGATTGAATAAAATATGAAAAAAGAATTAATAACTCAAAGAAGTCCAAAATCACCAATAGCGGAAACTTTTAGGACTTTAAGAACAAACCTACAGTTTATGAATTCACAAAAAGATTTAAAAACAATATTAATAACTTCTACGATGCCTGGAGAAGGCAAAAGTTGGATATCCTCTAACTTAGCTGTAACTTTTGCACAAGCAGGCAAAAAAGTTATATTAGTTGATGCAGATATGAGAAAAGGCAGATTAGCAACAATGTTTTCTGTAAATTCAACACCAGGACTATCAAATTATCTATCTGGAGTAGATGAAAGAGGAAAAAAAATAGACATACTAAAATATGTAACAACTACGGAAATAGATAATTTATATATTATACCTTCTGGAAATGTTCCACCAAATCCATCTGAATTGTTAGCATCGGAAAAGACGGAAGAAATGTTGGAAAAATTAAAGAAAACTTTTGACATTGTTATATTAGATGGAACACCAGCTTTACTAGTTACAGATGCATTGATATTGGCAAGATTAGCAGACACAACAACAATAGTAACTGCATATAAATCAACAAAAAAGGAAGATTTAGCAAAAGTAAAAAAATCAATAGAAAATGTTGGTGGTAAAATAGCAGGAGTTATTATAAACAAAATTCCTATTAAACCAGAAGAATATAAATCTACATATTATTATGGCTCAACAACATCAGTAGAACCAACAAGAAGACATCAAAAGGCAGATTATCAATTTGAAACAACGGGGAATATAGAAGAAAATAAAAAACAAGAGATAACAGAACAGTTAAATGAATATTTAAAGAATAAATAGAGGTTTGAAATGATTGATATACATTCACATATTATTCCGAATGTAGATGACGGTGCAAGAAGTGTAGAAGAGACTTTTAACATTTTAAAAGAGGCACAAGAAGCAGGCTTTACAGATGTTATTTTAACTTCACACTTTCTTTTAAATTATTACGAAACTAACGCACAAGAATTAATATTTTGGAAGGAAAAATTACAAGAAGTACTGAAAAAGCAAGGAACTAAAATAAATTTACACTCTGGAATGGAAATATATATAACTAATCAAATGGAAGAATTATTGGAAAACAAAAAAATATTAACACTTGCAAATAGCAGATATATGTTAATTGAGCTACCATTAGCAACAAATGTTAAATATTTTGACTATGTTGTATATTATTTAGAAGCAAAGGGAATAAAGCCAATAATTGCTCACCCTGAAAGGTATAAGTGTGTACAAAAAGATCCAGATATTGTCGAAGAATACATTGAAAAGGGATGCTTGATTCAATGCAATTATGGAAGTATTGTAAATTTATATGGACGTGAAGCTGAAAAAACTATTAAAACACTATTGAAAAAAAATCAAGTACATTTTTTAGGAAGCGATGTGCATAGGGAAAATGGAACTTATTTAATTATTTTAGATGCGATTAAAAAAATAAGAAAGATAATAGGAGAAAACAAAATTAATGAGCTTACAACAATAAATCCAAAAAAAATATTGCAAAATGAAGAGTGGCAATATTAATTATTAACAATTTAGAAAGGAATGTTAATAAAATATGAGAAAAATTAAAGTAATAGGTGTTATAATTCTGCTAATTTCCATTTTATCAACAAATGTAAAAGCATTAACAGAAAAAATAGAAAATGAAGAATCTAATATAACAGAAAAGATAGTAGATGAAAACAATACAAGCGAAAATATTACGGAGGAAAATAATACACAGGAAAATAATACACAGGAAAATAATACACAGGAAAATGTGACAGAACCAGAGCAAAATCACGAAGAAGAAAACAATTATTATGAGCCTGAGTATCCAAGCTACAATCCACCACGATATGAAGAAAGTAAATCTGAAAATGCGAATTTAAGAATAATAAAAATTGAGAATATGGAGCCAGAGTTTGATAAGGATACTACAGAATATTATTTAACAGTAGATTTAAATACCGAAAAAATAGATATAGAAACATATACAGACAGTGAAAAGGCAAAAGTAGCAATATATGGAAACGAGAATTTAAAAGAAGGAAAGAATACAATAGAAATAGTTGTTACAGCGGAAGCAGGAAATCAGAAAACATATTATATATATGTAACAAAAATTGATAATGCAAAAATGGCAAATGCTAATTTACAAACTTTAGAGATAGAGGGTGCAAGCATATCTCCAAAATTCAAAAACAATATATATAGCTACAATGTAACAATTGACAAAAATACAAAAAAATTAAATATTTTAGCAAAACCTGAAAATGAGAAAAGTAAAATAGAAATTGTTGGAAACTCCAATTTAAAAGAAGGAGAAAATATTATAAAAATAATAGTAACTGCCGAAGATGGAACAACAACAAGAACATATAAAATCAATGCGTATACTTCGCTAAATGACATTCAAGTTCAAGAGGAAGACAAAAAACCTGCAATTGTTGTTTTAGGAATACTTGGAATTACTATATTAATAATGGGAATAATAGTAATAACAAAAAATAAGAAAATATAAGAGCTGTAATTTCTTAAGGGGGGATACAAATGATAAAAATGTATAATACAGATATTAATACAAACATCACAGAGGAAACCAAAGACCTAAAAAAAGGTAATTGGATTAACATGATATCCCCGACAGAAGAAGAAATTCAACGTGTGTGTGCAGCACTTCAAATTAAACAAGACTTTATAAGATATTCTTTAGATGAAGAGGAAAAAGCCAGAATAGACACAGAAGATGATGACAATACAACATTATATATAATAGACATTCCTGTTATAGAAAGTGACAGAACTAGAAGAGTGTACGTAACAATGCCAATAGGTGTGATTTTTGTAAGAGATGATTATATAATTACAGTATCACAAAAAAATAATGATATTATTAAAGATATAAAAACAGAAAATGTTATAACATATAAGAAAAGTAGATTTTTATTACAAATATTATATGCAAACTCAAAAAAATTTTTAAGCCTATTATATAAGATAAATAAAGAATTAGAAAGTACAGAAAATAAACTAAAAAATTCTTTGCAAAATGAAGGGCTACTAAAAATGTTAGATCTAGAGAAGAGCTTGGTTTACTTTACAACATCTTTAAAATCTAATGAAGTTGTAATGGAAAAAACAACAAGAGGGAAAATTATAAAATTGTATGAAGAAGATGAAGACTTGCTAGAAGATGCTATTATAGAGAACAAGCAGGCTATAGAGATGGCAAAAATATATAGTGATATTTTAAGTGGTACAATGGATACATATGCTTCAATAATTTCTAATAACTTAAATGCGGTAATGAAAATATTAACATCTGTAACATTTATACTTGCCATACCAACATTAATAGCAAGTATATGGGGAATGAATGTAGAACTTCCATTTCAAAGAGAACCACTAGGATTTTTAATAATTACAGTTTTTTCTATAATAATGTGCATAGTTGCAACAATATGGTTAAAACGAAAGCGTATGCTAAATTAAAAGACACACACATACAGTGTGTTTTTTGACATATACTGGAAAGTATTGTATAATTAGTGATAGGTTAAAATACAAGGAGGATTTAAAATGTTAAATGCAGTAGGAGTAACAATTAGATTTGGAAAAAGAACATTGTTTGAAGATGTAAATATAAAATTTAATAAAGGATGCTGTTATGGAATAATAGGTGCAAATGGATCTGGAAAATCAACCTTTTTAAAAGTTTTGTCTGGTGAGCTAGAGCCAAGCAAAGGAGAAGTTACAAAGGAAAAAACAGAAAGGCTATCTGTTTTAAAACAAGACCACTTTGCATATGAAGATTTTTCAGTTATTGATACAGTTATAATGGGAAATGAAGAACTGTATAAAATTAGACAAGAAAAAGATGCAATATATGCAAAGCCTGATTTTTCAGAAGAAGATGGAATGAAAGCGGCAAAGTTGGAAGAGAGATTTGCTGAACTTGATGGATGGAATTCAGAGGCAGATGCTAGTCAACTATTAAATGAATTGGGAATAGAAACAGAAAATTATTATAAAAAAATGTCCGAATTAGAAGGAAAAGAAAAAGTAAAAGTTCTTTTAGCTCAAGCATTATTCGGCAATCCAGATATACTACTATTAGATGAGCCAACAAATGACTTGGATTTAAAAACTATCAACTGGTTAGAAGAGTTTTTAATTAATTTTGAAAACACAGTAATAGTTGTATCACATGATAGGTACTTTTTAAATAAGGTATGCACACACATAGCAGATGTGGATTTTGGAAAGATAAAAGTTTATCCTGGTAATTACGATTTCTGGTATGAATCTAGTCAATTAGCATTAAAACAAATGAAAGAAGCAAATAAGAAAAAAGAAGAGAAGATAAAAGAATTGCAAGCATTTATAGCAAGATTTAGTGCAAACGCATCAAAATCAAAACAAGCTACATCAAGAAAAAAATCTTTAGAAAAGATAGAGTTAGACGAAATTAAACCATCGAATAGAAGATATCCATACATAGATTTTAAACCAGATAGAGAACCAGGAAAGGAAATTTTACAAGTAAAAAACATATCTAAAACTATAAATGGAGAAAAAATATTGAATAATGTATCATTTACAGTAAAGAATGGAGATAAAATTGCATTTTTAGCAGATAATGAAAATGCAAAAACTGTGTTATTTCAAATAATTGCCGGGGAACTGGAGCCAGATGAAGGAAGTCTTATTTGGGGTACAACAATTACACAAAGCTATTTCCCTAAGGACAATAACTATTTATTTGATGTAGATTTGAATATAACAGATTGGCTAAGACAGTATTCAAAAGACCCAGATGAAACATATGTAAGAAGCTTTTTAGGAAGGATGTTGTTTTCTGGTGAGGAAGCATTAAAAAAAGTTGCAGTTTTATCTGGAGGAGAAAAAGTAAGATGTGTTTTATCTAAAATAATGTTATCAGGTGCCAACTTTTTAATAATGGACGAACCAACTAACCATCTAGATATGGAAAGTATAACGGCATTAAATGAAGGAATGACACGATTTAAGGGAAATATGTTATTCACATCACATGACCACCAACTAATGCAAACAGTAGCAAATAGAATAATAGATATAAAGCAAGATAAAACAATAGATAGAGAAGTAACATATAATGAATATTTAGGAATAGAATAACCATAGCAGAAATTAATGTATTTTTCTTGACAAATCTGGAATACGGCATTATAATAATACTTGTTCTAAGATTTGCTCAAGAAAATATGCGCCATTAGCTCAGTTGGTAGAGCAGCAGACTCTTAATCTGATGGTCGGAGGTTCGACTCCTCTATGGCGCACCAAATGCAATCTTTGTATTTGAATTTATAAAACATTGATTATAAATCCCAGTTGTTATATTTCAACTGGGATTCTTTAAAAACGGGAGTCAGTATGTTAAAAAAAGAAAAATTCATGAAAGAAGCGATAAAACAGGCTAAAAAAGCATATGACAAAGAAGAAATACCAGTAGGTGCTGTAATAGTAAAAGATGGAAAGATTATAGCAAGGGGTTATAATAAAAAAGAAGAAAAGAAAGATACCACACAGCATGCAGAAATTATAGCAATTCAGAAGGCAAGTAGAAAAATAGGTGCTTGGAGATTGCAAGATTGTGAAATGTATGTTACACTAGAGCCATGTGCAATGTGTACAGGAGCATTAATACAGGCAAGGTTGAAAAGGGTATATATAGGAACAATGGATCCAAAAACAGGAGCTTGTGGGTCGGTACTTAATTTGCTAGAAGATTACAAATTTAACCATAAAGTAGAAGTTGAAACAAACATAATGCAAAAAGAATGTGAAAAAATATTAAAAGATTTTTTTAAATATTTAAGAAGCAAAAAATAATAATTTTAATGGAGTGGTATCGAAGTGGTCATAACGAGGCTGATTCGAAATCAGTTAGTCTGCGAAAACAGGCACGTGGGTTCGAATCCCACCCACTCCGCCAATAATACAAGGAGGAAAAATGGAAACTGATAAAAGGAAACAAACCATAAAGTTTTATGTGGCTGTTACAGTATTAGTTTTAATATTAATAATTATAGCAATAATAATGATAAAATACGAGGTAGAAGGCGAGCAAAATATGCCATTTAAATTATCAAAAATAATAGTTGTTAGCACGGCCGAAGGAGTAGAACAACAAGGAACAGATAAAAAATGGGCATTTAACATATTTCAAAATAATGACATATATTTTTATATAGACAAAAACAATGAATATAAATCAGAAAAACAAATGTATATAGACAGTGTTAGTATAGAAAATATTGAAGTTATAAATTCTCCTCAAATCGGCGAGATTAAGGCATATATGCCAAATAGTTCAGAAGGAAGAATGTATAGCTATGCAGAAGATTCTATTGTAGATGAAGTTCTAAAGTATAATGGAGCAACACGTAGCGATTCTAGAAATTTGAAAATTGGAAATCAAGGTGGCAATATAGCAATAAGATTTAGTAATACGGGAATAGGAAAATATGAATCTAATGATGATGAACAAATTGTACATGATGGAACATTAATAAAAAAACTCGAAAAAACTACAGATGATATTAAGTTTACGGTTAACTTTGATTTTATAATAGTTATAAATAAAAACAAATACAAAGCAAAAATCACATTAGACTTGCCATGTGGAGATATTGTAGAAAATGGAACAGCTAATTACGAAAAATCAGACATGAAAGATATTATATTTAAAAGAGAAAAATAAAAGAAAGAAGGAATAAAATGAAAAGAATTTTAACAATTAATCCAGGGTCAACATCTACAAAGATAGCAGTCTTTGATGATGATAAAATGGTTTTTAAAGAAAGCTTGACACATGAAACAGAAAGGCTAGCAAAGTTTAATGACATATCTGAACAACTGCCATATAGAACATCTATGGTAATTGAAGCATTAAACAAAAATAATATTCCGTTAGAAAGTATTGATGCGTTTTCAGGTAGAGGTGGTGGACTAGTAGCAGTAAAAGGCGGAACATATGAGGTAAATGATAAATTATTGCATCATGCACAAATAGGATATACAATGAAACATGCCTCTGTATTGGGAGCACAAATAGCACATAATTTAGCTAAGATAAATAACAAAAAGGCATATGTTGTAAACCCAGTAACAGTAGATGAAAAACAAGAAATTGCTAGAATAACAGGTATTAAAGGTATATATGGTCAAACAGTTTTTCATGCATTAAACCAAAAAGAAGTTGCACATAAATATGCCAAAAGCATAGGAAAAAGATATGAAGATTTAAATTTAATAGTAGTTCATCTTGGTGGAGGAATATCTGTAGGAGCTCATAAAAATGGTAAAGTTATAGATGTAAATAATGGACTAAATGGAGAAGGACCATTTGCACCAACAAGAAGTGGAAAAGTATTGGCAACTGATTTAATTGATATGTGTTTTTCAGGTAAATACACTGAAAATGAAATTAAGGAATTAATTACTAAAAAAGGAGGATTGATTTCACATTTAGACACAAGTGATGCAAGAGATGTAGTAAAGATGATATCAGAAGGGAATAAGTATGCAAAACTTGTTTATGATGCAATGATTTATCAAGTTGCAAAAGAAGTAGGAGCGCAAAGTGTTGTACTAAAGGGGGAAATAGATGCTATAATATTAACAGGTGGAATAGCATATGAGGAATATTTTGTAAAAGGATTAAAAGAATATATAGAATTTTTAGGAAAAATTATAATAATCCCAGGAGAAGAAGAAATGCAAGCACTAGCAAATGGTGTGCTAAGAGTATTAAATGGAGAAGAAGAAGCGCAAGAATATACAGGTATTCCTGTAAATAAAAACATTGTAGAAAAATGAAAACAAAAGACTAGTTTTGTCGAAAGCATTGATAAATAATAAAAATCAATATATTATAATAGAGGTATACATTAAAAAATTG
>OLPV01002248.1_pt1 | contig 12933 bp, 9 predicted proteins | sample 1671961 | NCBI WGS metagenome assembly OLPV01 (sample SAMEA3136630, study PRJEB25190) | human gut metagenome | biome: human gut; feature: human-associated habitat; material: faeces | place: Austria | collected 2013
TTTCTTCGGCGACATGTGCGGCGAAGAAAATACTTCTCGGCCTGCAAACGTGCGCATTGGGCGCCTTTGGTGTACAATGCGTGCGCTGCAGCGAGCTGCGATCTCTTCCACAGAGGCCCCAGCGAAACGGTCCTCTGTGGAGCGTGTGCCTAAGCCCTGTCTTCACTGGCAGCTACGGCCGAGCCGCCGCAGTCAGACAATCAAAAAATTCCGTAACGTCACAAAACCCCGCTGCCGAAGCAGCGGGGTTTGCTGATTTGTGGTTGCTCTGCGGGCGCTCAGACGATGCGCTTATCGCGCACCTGAGAATCATAGTGCTTGTTCAGGAAGGGACGCAGCACATAGTAGATGAGCTTGTTCTCGAGGTTGAACATATAGATCGTGAAGGTCGCAACGAAGCCGATAAAGCCGACAAGGCCGACCTTGCCCATGATCTTTGCAGCGAGTTTCATATTCATAGTCGGTACCTGCCTTTCTTAGTACGCCGCGGAATCGTCGAAGTCGACCAGCGTCGGGTCGAGCGGCTGCTCGTTAAGCACGATGGACATGTACTCGTTGACGCACTTACGCATATCGCGGCGCGGCACGGTGCGGCAGTCCTCGAGGTCGTGCTCGATGAAGATGAAGTGGAAGCCAAGGTCGCGTGCCTGCTCCTCCATCATGGCGTGCACGCCGAGCATACCCTTGCAGGCGATGTTGTCGTTCATGAGGACCATGTCGCAGTTGAAGTTCTTGGCCCACTCCCAGACGGAGTTGACGTTGTCCCAGCCGCCGACGGCCATGTGACGCATAACGCCCTTTTCGCTGAACAGCGCCAGATCCATGAGCGCCTGATCGGGGTCGGTCGTGCTGATCATGTTGTGGCCCATGGTGGAGTCCATGTTCAGGACGATGTTGATGCCCCAGCAGTTCTGCGTCCAGGTCGGGAAGTCGGTGTAGTACACGGCGGACGGTCCCCACAGGAACGCACGGTGACGCGTGGTGCCGCCATACGGGACGTACTTATTCTTGTAGCACTTGCGCAGGATCTTCATGACCTTGCGGTCGTTCTTGGTGAAGTAGTCCTCCTGGCCGTTGGCGGAGGCCCAGGCATACAGACGGTACAGGGTCTCGCTGATGCCGGTCAGCGGGCAGTAGGGCGTCTTGAAGTAATCCCACTTCTCGAGCTCGAGACGGTTCTGCTCGTTCATGTGCTTGGCGCGCTTGAACAGGGCATCCCAGTCATACTCAACGCCGTATTCCTTTTCGACGAATTCGATGCAGTCGCGCAGGACCTGCGCGGAGTACGGGTGGGCGGCCGGCTCGTTGTGGATCATCGCCATGGTCGCCTGGAAGTCAGGCAGGCCGATGCGGCGGCGCTGGAACATGGACGTCGCCTCGGAGGCGTTGCAGGGCATGTTCGTGGAGATCATGGCCTTGCCGAAGAGCGGGAAGTCGTCGTTGAGGGCAACGCCGGTCTCCGCCGCGCAGCGGGAGCAGACGTCTGCCGGCAGACCGAAGGACTCGGCTACGTCGATGTAGTACGGCTCGAGCTGCTGGTCGACATCGCAGATGATGAACTCCGGCAGCGTCTGCAGCGGGATGGGGATCAGGTCTTTGAAGCCGGTCAGGAACAGCGGCGGCATGACCTCGTCCACAGGGATGATCTTGTCGCTGTCCTTGCCGCCGATGCGCAGGTCGTGAGACAGCACAAGGGCGATCTTCTTGGTCAGGCTCTGCACGATGGCGTGCATATTCATGTGCGCGATCACGAGCTCGGGGCCGCGGTAGCCCTCAAACAGACGGTCGATGAACATGAACGTGCCGAGGTAGGAGCCCATCCAGCGGTATTCCCAGAAGCCCTTCAGGCACGGGATCGGCGCGGAGGCGACCATGGCAGCCATGGACATGACGTTTTTGAGCCATGCGCGGTAGTCGACCATGGTGTCGTGCAGACCGCGCCACTCACGGTACTTGGCGACGCCGGTCTTATCATAGTAACGGCTGCGGAGACCGCCGACACCGTTCTGAGCCTGCCAGAGGGGGTCGAATCTCTGCATCTTGGAGTCAATAAATTTCGTAACAGGGCAATTCATAGTTTTCATTCCCCTCCTGTTCAAGAATTGATTTTCTTGATTTCCAGACTCTCAACGAAGGCCTGGAAACGGGTACGGAGCTGGCCGACGGAGCCGAGCGCGTATTCCTTCTCGATCGTGCAGCACGGCACGCCCATCTCCTCGGTCAGGATATGGGAGGCGAGCACCTTCTCATAGCTCCAGAACTCGCAGAACTTCATGTTCTCGTAGATCACGCCGTCAGCATGGAACTCGTCGACAAGGCGCTTGACCTCAGCATGGCGCTGGTCGATCTTCGCGCCTTCCATGAAGCGGGCGCACTGGTTCCAGTGCAGGTAATGGCGGACGATGGCGTCAAACGCGCTCTCGCCGTCGCGGATCTCGATGCGCTCGCGGCTCGGGAAGCTGCCGAAGCAGTAGCGGTCGGCCACGACCATCGCGCCGCAGCCCTCGAGGAGCTTCGTGAACTCGGGATCGTCGATCTCGGAGCCGGCGACCACGATGCGCGCACGGAACGGGAACTCCGGCTCGGGCTTGCGCTTTTTGATCTCGGCAAGCGTCTCCTTCAGGTAGGGGAGGATCAGGTCATGCGGGCAGACCTGGCTCACGAGCTGGATGACATGGAACTCATAGCCGGTAATGGGCGGGTTGGGCAGCTTGCGGAAGTTGCCGATCTCGGTGATGACGTCGCACAGCTCGTTGAACTTCTCGATGGTCGCGCGCATGGCGGCATCGGAGGTGTCCACGCCGTAGCGCTCGGCGAGCTGGTCGACGACCTTGAGCTTGAGCTGGCCCTTGTAGTAGTCATAGCTGGTCTTATCGCCCTTGAGCGGGGGATCGATCTGCGTGACGAAGAAGCGCTCGTTCTTCACGGGATTGATGAGGAAGAAATGCTCTTCCATACGCTCCATGGACGCACAGCACTCGGCGCCGAAGAGCGCGTTGAGGTAGTTGTAGCCGCCCTCAATGGCACGCTCGAGGATGGAGCGGACATACGGGCAGACACGGCTGGTCATGTAGTAGGTCGCAACGTCGGTAGACTCGCAGCGCGGCGCGCGCAGGCGGCTCGAGAAGCAGCCCGGCAGGTTGAGCAGAACCTCGGGGATGTAATAGCAGTTGTACCCGAGGGCGATTTTCCCGTCATTGACCGCCTGCGTGACGAGTTCGTTCTGCGCATCCTGCAGGAGATTTTCGAAGAAAATCAGATGTTTCAGGTCTTTCATATTGTCCCTTCTTTCAAAATAATTCCCATTGCAGCTATGTAAAAAGACGACGGAATGCGGATGCATTCCGCTGCCTTCGACATACAAAAAAGCGGTTGCGGCACACGCTGCCGCCGGTAAAACAGGATAACCGCTCCACCCCACGGTTATTACAAAAATACTACCACGTGTTCCATCCGGTGTCAATCGCTACACGCTAATTCTTTCACAAATCCGGACAAGAGGGTGACTTCCGATACAATCTGCGTGCACCGTGCGCAGCCGCTCAGTCACGCCCCGCGGGACGCAGCACGCGCAGATATGCCTCGCTCTGGCGCACGAAGGCGGCCGCGTCAAAGTTATCGTTGCGCAGCGCCTCCTGCACGATCATCCCGTCGGACGCCAGCAGGATCAGCTGCGTCAGGTAATCGGCGGAAACGGCGTCGGTGCGCTCGGCGATCTTCTCGGCGATGAGCCGCTCGAAGGCGGCATAGCGCTCGATGAGCTTGGCGCGCAGCGCCTCGTCGCCGAGCATGGCGGCGTGGATCAGGTGCAGGCGCATTCCGGCGGAGGCGGTGTTGCGCTCGACCACGTATTTGACCAGACGGTGCACGGACGTGTCCTTGTCCTTGTTCTCCGTCCACGCGATCAGATCGTCCCACTGGCGGTCGAGATACCGGTTGGTGATGCCGAAGAGGATATCCGTCTTGTTCTTATAATGGTAGTACAGCGTCCCCTTGGACACACCCGCCGCCGCCGCGATCTCTGCCAGCGAGATGTCGGCAAACGTCTGTGTATCGAGCAGGCCGGTCGCGGCGTCGAGGATCTTTTCTTTGACATTGTCATTGCGCGGAGCGGCCATTTCGTGTCCCTCTTTTCTGCTTTTGTGTAATCATACGCATTTGATTGTACGCGATTTTGGTCGTTTTGTCTAGTATGACAAAAAAATTTCGTCAGATTTGCCGCAGACCCCGTTCTTGACTTTGCGCCGGAAAAAAGGTATATTTGACCTATTCAGTCGGTCAGCCGACCGACTTACCGTTTGGGAGGCACCTCTGTTATGCGGATCTCCGTTTTGAACCGAAAACTGCGCAAAGCCTTTGGCGGCCGCGTCACGGCGGCGCCGGAGGACAACTGCATCGTCCTGCGCGGCACGCTTGACCGCTGGGACGACGTTGTGCGCGCCGGCCAGATGGCTGCAACGAAGTATTCCACGTGCCATGTCGTCAACGACATCACGTTCACAGGCGGCAAGGACGCGCCCATGCGCGTGCCCGCGCTGCGCGACGACGCGCTCGACGGGCAGACGCCCGACGTGCTCATCATCGGCGGCGGCATCTCGGGCGTATCGATCGCGCGCGAACTTGCGCGCAAGCAGCTCGACATCCTGGTCGTCGACAAGGAGTGTGACCTCGCGCTCGGCGCCTCCGGGCGCAACGACGGCGAGGTGCATCCGGGCATCGACCTCGGCCGCGGCAGCGTCAAGCACAAATACATCCGGCGCGGCAACGCCATGTTCGACCAGGTCTGCAGGGAGCTCGACGTGCCGTTTTCCCGCGTGGGGCAGTACGTCTGCTTCCAGCACGGCTGGCTGCGCCCGGCCGTGTGGTGCTACTGCATGTGGCGCAAATACCACGACGGCATCTCGGACACCCGCCTCATCTCCGGCAGGGAACTGCTCAGGCGCGAGCCGAACTTCAACGAAAAGACCCGCTTCGCCATCTCCAACCCGGACTCCGGCTGCGTCTGCCCCTACGGGCTGACGATCGCCTACGCGGAAAACGCCGTGCAAAACGGTGCGCGCATCGCGCTCAACACCGCCGTGCTGGGCATGGACGTCGCGGACGGAAAGATCACCGCCGTGCACACCAACCGCGGCACGCTGCACCCCGCGCTCGTCATCAATGCGGCCGGCGTGTTCGCCGAGGACGTGGCGCGCATGGCAGGCGACCGCTTCTTCTCCATCCACCCCCGCCGCGGCACGAGCAGCATCCTCGACCGCAAGGCCGGTGCGTTCATGCACTCGATCGCGTCCGTCAAGGGCACCGACACCGTCTCCAAGACGCACTCGAAGGGCGGCGGCATCCTGCACACCGTGCACGACAACCTGCTCATCGGCCCCGATGCCGTGGAGACCTATGAAAAGGAGAACACCGCGACCTACCCCGAGAGCATCGCGCACGTGTTCGGAAAGCAAAAGATCACGATGCCCGCACTGACCGAGCGCGACATCATCACCTATTTCACCGGCGTGCGCGCCCCCACGTTCGAGGAGGACTTCATCATCGAGCGCGGCCGCCGCACGCACAACCTCATCCACGTCGCGGGCATCCAGTCCCCCGGCCTAACGACGGCGCCCGCCGTCGCGGTGGATGTGGCGGACATGGCGGTCAGCATCCTCGCGCTCGACCGCCCCGTGGCCGCGAATCCCGACTTCGACCCCCACCGGCCGGGCATCCCCGTGCTGCGTGAGATGGACGACGAGACGCGCGCCGCCTACATTGCAAAAAATCCAGACTACGGCGTCATCGTCTGCCGCTGTGAGGAGATCAGCCGCGGCGAGATCCTCGACGCGCTGCGCTCGAATGTGTGCGTGCCGACGGTCGACGGCGTGAAAAAGCGCGTGCGTCCCGGCATGGGCCGCTGCCAGGGCGGGTTCTGCTCGCCGCAGGTGGTGCGCATCATCGCCGAATTCCTCGGCGTGCCGCTCAGCGAGGTGCGCAAATCCTCGGCCGACGCGCCCATCACGTTCGGCCCGACGAAATCCGGGGAGGTGCAGGCATGATGTATGACGTCATCGTCATCGGCGGCGGCCCGGGCGGGCTTGCAGCCGCCATCTCCGCGCACGAAAACGGTGCGCACGTGCTGCTCATCGAGCGCGAGGCGCGTCTGGGCGGTATGCTCAAGCAGTGCATTCACGACGGCTTCGGTCTCGCGCGCTTCGGCGAGCGGCTGGCAGGACCGGAATATGTCGAGCGCTTCATCGACCGGCTCGAGCAGCTGCAGATCGAGGCGCGCACGCAGACCTTCGTCACGCGCGTGGAAAAAACATCCGGCGGCTTTGCGGTCTACACCGTCAGCCGCGACGGCGTCGCCCGCGATGAGACGCGCACGCTCGTGCTGGCCACAGGCTGCCGCGAGCGCACGGCAAAGCAGGTCTTTATCCACGGCACGCGCCCGGCGGGCGTGTTCACGGCCGGCACCGCGCAGAACTTTACGAACCTGCTCGGCGAGCTGCCGACCCGCCGCTGCGTCATCCTCGGCAGCGGTGACATCGGACTCATCATGGCGCGCCGCCTGACGCTTGAGGGCGCGGAGGTGCTCGGCGTGTACGAGGCCAAGCCCACCCCCTCGGGTCTGACGCGCAACATCCACCAGTGCCTGCACGACTACGACATCCCGCTGCACCTGAGCCACACGGTCACGCGCGTGTTCGGTACAGACCGGCTCACAGGCGTGGAGGTTGCTGAGGTGGACACGCATATGCGCCCCATCGCCGGCACGGAGCAGCGCATCGACTGCGACGCGCTCATCGTGTCCGTCGGTCTCATCCCGGAAAACGAGCTGGCGGAGTCGCTTGGCGTCCCGCTCGACGGGCACACCCGCGGTCCCGTCTGCGACGGGCAGCTCATGACCGAGATCCCCGGCATCTTCTCGTGCGGCAACGCGCTGCACGTCAACGACCTTGTGGACTACGTGTCCGCCTCCGGCGAGCTGGCCGGAAAGAGCGCGGCGCACTTTGCCGCGCACACGCGCGATGAGGTCGCCGTCACGATCTCGGACGACTTCGGCTACCTTGTCCCGCAGCGGCTCGACCGCACGCAGGACAACAGCGCCGTCACGCTGTATTTCCGCAGCGCGGAGGTGCTCGGCCCCTGCCGCGTGGTGCTGGCCATCGACGGCAATGAGGTCTGGTCGCGGCGCTATCCCTTCCTGCGTCCGCCCGAGATGCAGCAGCTCACGCTGGACTTTGACAAGCTCGGCATCGCCCACGCCGGCGATGTCCACTTTGAGATCGAGGTGGCAGAGGCATGAAAGAACTCACCTGTATCGGCTGCCCGCGCGGCTGCACCTTGAAAATCGAACGCGACGGCGACGGCTGGTCCGTCACCGGCAACACCTGCCCCCGCGGCAGGGAGCTTGCCGTCTCGGAGATGACCGCGCCCAAGCGCACCATCTGCTCGACCGTGCGCACCGCCTTCCCGGACGCGCCGGTGCTGCCGGTGCGCGTATCGGCGGACATCCCGAAGGACCGCATCTTCGACGTCATGGACGCCATCCGCACCGTGACCGTGACCGAACGCATCGGCCGCGGCGACGTGGTCATCCCCGACGTGCTCGGCCTCGGCGTGGACGTCATCGCCACAAGCAGTCTGCTCAAGCACAAACCCGATTGAAATCAGAGCGAAAATCGCTTACAGTATAAGAGAGAGAGAGCAAACTATATCATAGGAGGGAATCAACTTGAGCAAACCGCTGGTGCTGACCTGCGACATCGGCACACAGAGCGCACGCGCCCTGCTCGTCGACCCGGACGGCCGGATCGTGGACGTCGTCCAGAGCAAATACGCCGAGCCTTACTTTTCAAAAGAGCCCGGCTGGGCCGAGCAGAAGCCGGACTTCTACTTCGACCGCCTGTGCGAATGCTGCCGCGAGCTGTGCGCGCGCAGCAATGCCCTGCTGCCGGACGTGATCGCCATGACGATCACCGTCATCCGCGACACCGTTGTGTGTCTGGACGAGAACAATAATCCCCTGCGCGACATCATCCTCTGGCTGGACAAGCGCTCCGTCGATCCGAACGGCGCCATGCCTGCCAAGAACATGATGGTCTTTAAGCTTGCCGGTATGGAGCCGACGGCGAAGGTGGTCTACGCCGCCTCGGCCGGCAACTGGATCATGCGCCACGAGCCGGAGATCTGGGCCAGGACTGCCAAGTACGTCATGCTGCCCACCTACCTCAACTACAAGCTCACGGGCAATCTCATCGACTCGGCCTCGAACCAGATCGGACACATCCCGTTCGATTACAAAAACCGCCGCTGGATGAAGCCCGGCAGCCTCACGCGCTGCTTCTGCGACGTGCCGAACGAAAAGCTGTGCGACCTCGTGCCGTCCGGCACGGTCATCGGCACGGTCACCGAACAGGTCAGCGCCCTGACCGGCATCCCCGCCGGCCTGCCGCTCATCTCGACCGGCTCGGACAAGGGCTGCGAGACGCTCGGCCTCGCCGTGGTCGACTCCGACAAGGCGTCCATCTCGCTCGGCACGACGGCCACCATCCAGTTCAGCACGACGCAGTACGTCGAGCCGCAGCAGTTTCTGCCCGCCTACCCCGGCGTGCTCAACGACCACTACAACCCCGAGATCGAGATCTACCGCGGTCTGTGGCTGCTGTCGTGGTTCGTCAAGGAGTTCGGCACGGCCGACGCCATCGACGCCAAGGAAATGGGCATGGCGCCCGAGGCCCTGCTCGACCAGCGCATCCGCGACCTGCCCGCCGGCAGCGACGGTCTGCTCCTGCAGCCGTACTGGACGGCCGGCATCCTGCATCCGGATTCGCTCGGCGCGGTCATCGGCTTTTCCGATTACCACACGCGCTACCACTTCTACCGCGCCATCATCGAGGGTCTGTGCCTGGAGCTGTACATGGCGCTGCGCATCATGGAGGACCGCTCGGGTCTGACCATCCATGAGATCCGCATCGGCGGCGGCGGCGCGAAGAGTGATGTGGTCTGCCAGATCGCGGCGGACGTGTTCGGTCTGCCGGTCGTGCGTTCGCAGACGCATGAGGCGTGCTCCATCGGCTCGTCCATGGTCGCGTTCGTGGCCAAGGGCGTGTTCGCCGATTTTGACGAGGCGGCCAGGGCCATGGTCCACGTGAAGGATACCTTCCGGCCCAACGAAAAGAACCACGAGACCTACAACGAAATCTACGAGCAGGCCTACCGCAAGATCTATCCGCGCCTGCGCCCGATCTATCAGAAACTGATCCAAGTCAAGAGGAGGATTGCACAATGAGCAACAAACCGTACAAAGGATTCGAGCCGAACTGGCTGCTCACCCCCGCCCCCGAGAATAGCTACCGCTCCATCTTCCGCTGGGGCGACCCGAACTTCTTCAAATACCCGAAGGAGTCTCTGTACACGCTCATGAAAGAGAAGTTCCAGATGACGGACGACGATTTTAAGGCATATTCCGACGACACCGGCTTTGACCCCGTGGAGCTGCCCGATCACCCGGTGCAGCTTGCGCCCGAGCACATCGACGCGCTCAAAAAGATCGTCGGCGAGCAGAACCTCTCCACCACGGACTATGACCGTCTGAGCGTGGCCTACGGCGCCACGGCCTACGACCTGCTGCGTCTGCGCCACAAGCGCATCGACAGCGTGCCCGACGTCGTGCTCTACCCCGAGACGAGCGAGCAGGTCGAGCAGATCGTCGCCTACTCCACCGAGCACCACATCCCGCTGTACGTCTACGGCGGCGGCAGCAGCGTCACCCGCGGCGTCGAGCCGGTCAAGGGCGGCATCTCGCTGGATATGCGCCGCAACTTCAACAAGGTCATCAGCTTCAACGAGATCGACCAGACCATCACCGTGCAGGCCGGCATGTCCGGTCCGGATCTGGAAAAGACGCTGCAGAACGCGCCCGAGCTCTTCGGCGCCAAGCGTCAGTACACCTGCGGCCACTTCCCGCAGTCGTTCGAGTATTCGAGCGTCGGCGGCTGGACCGTCACGCGCGGCGCCGGCCAGAACAGCACGTACTACGGCACCATCGCCGACATCGTGCTCAGCCAGAAGTACGCCACGCCCATCGGCGTCATCCAGACCAGCCACTACTCCCGCGAGGCCACCGGCCCGAACCTGAACCAGATCATGATGGGCTCCGAGGGCACGTTCGGCGTGCTGACCGAGGTCACGCTGCGCGTCTTCCGCTGGATGCCGGAAAACCGCAAGCGCTTCTCCTACATCTTCAAGACGTGGGATATCGCCATGAAGGCCGCCCGCGAGATGATGCAGTGCGAGTGCGGCTACTCGTCCGTGTTCCGTCTGTCCGACCCGGAGGAGACCAACCTCATGCTCAAGCTCTACAACGTCGATGAGACGCCGCTGCAGCCGCTGCTCGACGCCTTCGGCTACAAGGACATGGAGCGCTGCCTCTTCCTCGGCTTTACCGACGGCGAGAAGGGCTACAGCCGCAACGTCGCGCGCAACATCGCCAGGATCGCGCGCAAGCACGGCGGCATGCCGCTGACCGGCTACGTCACCCGCAGCTGGGAAAAGGGCCGCTTCAACGACCCCTACCTGCGCGACACGCTCATGGACTTCGGCGTCACGACCGACACCCTTGAGTGCACGGTCAACTGGTCGAACATGGAGCAGGTGCACGCGGACGTGCGCAAGATCTGCCACGCGCTGCCGAACACCGTCGTCACGACGCATATGTCGCACTGCTATCCGCAGGGCGCGAACCTGTACTTCATCTTCCTCACCCGCATGCAGGATGAGGACGCCTTCAAGGCCTACCACACTACGATCCTCGACGCGATCCAGCGCTCCGGCGCGGCCGTGAGCCATCACCACGGCATCGGCAAGATGTTCGCGCCCTGGCTCGAGGGCTACATCGGCGAGAAGGAGTACGGCGTGTTCCGCGTGCTCAAGGACTACTTCGACCCCGACTACAACATGAACCCGGGCGGCACGATCGGCCTGGATCTCAAGCCGGAGGAAAAGAAGTTCCTGCGCGATTACACCGACTACCTCGAGCAGCCGAAGTTCGACTGAGTATCGTTATCACCCGGTACCGGATTGGATGCCCGGCGCCGGATCACTGGCCAAGTGCCAATGCTGCTGCGTAGATCGTTTGTGCAGCAGGGGGGAGAACCGGGGCACTGCGCCCCAATTGGATGGAGCAGTCCGGCATGAAACATGCCGGACTGCTTTTTCATGCCGCCGCGCAAAAAGCCGCCGCTCATGTTGAGCGGCGGCCAGACTGTCAAAGAACCTCGTAGCCTTTGCGCCTGCGGGCGCAAAGAAAGTCCAATCATTTTCTTCGGCGACATGTGCGGCGAAGAAAATACTTCTCAGGCTGCAAGTGTGGAATTTGTGCGCCGCCGGCGCACAAATTATGCGCGCAGCAGACTGCACCCCCCCCCTTTGTCAAAAAGTATTACTTTTTGACAGTCTCAAAAAACCGCCGCTCATGTCGAGCGGCGGCTTTGACGTTTTTCTGTTCGGTCAATTGGCGCGCGGCTGCACCGCGCGGCGCACAAGCGGCAGCAGCGACGGCAGCAGCAGCGAAAACACGACCGCCTTCGCCGCGCAGATGCCCAGACGCAGCGGCAGCGTGCCGAAGACGAACACGGGCGAATAGTACCCATAGATGAGGCTGTCGATATACAGCGAGGCGGTGTTGAGCGCCGTGATGCCCAACTCCCCCAGCACGACCAGCAGCACGAGCTGGCGCTTGGTGCAGGCGTACCCGTGCCGCGCGGACACCGCGCCCACGCACAGGCCGAGCAGCACATACGGTGCGATCCACAGCGCGGTCGTGGCGGTCACGCCATAGGACAGCAGCTGATACAGCAGCGTGCCGATGCCGCCGATGACCATTCCGTCGACCGGGCCGAGCATCAGCGCGCCGAGAAACACCGGCATCGCCTCGATGGTGATCTTGAGGTTGCCGGTCTTGATGGCAGCCGCGGCCAGAACCGTGACCATGGCGGCAAACATCGCGTCCGCCGCGAGGCGGCGGGCAGTCCATTTCGTATGCAATTTTAAGACTCCTTTCGTGACAGTTGCCACGACGGGGTCTCCCCTGGTGGCAGCGGAAGCGGCAGCAGCACCGTGGGGCGTACCCCTTCGTCGTCGGACAACTTCCCATCCCGACGCACTTAACGCGCTGTTCCTACTCTGTCCAATACATACTCTGCAAAGATTGCGTGTGTATCATAGCACACGCGGCGCGGCTTTGCAACCGGAAAAAGGACGCCCGCCGGGCGTCCTTTCAGCTTATCGAAGGACCTCGTAGCCTTTCGCCGCCGCAGCGGCGAAGAAAATTCCGCTCGGCCTGCAAACGTGCGCGCCGTCCGCCTCCGGCGGACGGCGCGTGCGCTGCAGTCAGGCAGCCCACCTCTTTGTCAAAAAGCAATACTTTTTGACAGCCTCAAGGGCTTACTTTTTCTCGCGGGTCAGACGGCGCGTGAGCTCCTCAACGAGCCCGTCGATCAGCTCCTGATGGTTGGCCAGGTTCAGCTCGGCCTCGCGCACGATCGTGTAGCCGAACACGTCGTCATCCATTTCCTTTGCGTAAGAGAGCAGCTCCGCCTGCATGCAGCGGATGGCCGCCACGCTCAGATGCACGGCTGCGAGCGCGCTGCACGCGGTCAGATCGTCGCCCTTGTCGACGACCTCCTTCATCAGTTCAATGCAGCGGCACATGATGTACACGACCTCGTTCGGGATATCGCTCGCGACACGCAGCGCGATGTCAAGATCGTTGCGCGTGGCGGCGGGGTCGTTCCTGCGCTTGTCATACGGCTCGCGCGAGCGCAGCTCCTCGTCGATCTGAAAGACCATGTAGTCCGTCATCTGGCGCAGCTCCTCGGCGGTCTGCTTGAGCGCCTCGTCGTCCGAGCGCAGCGCCTGCACGGCCAGCGAGCCCATCGCCGCCGC
>OLPV01002250.1_pt1 | contig 12927 bp, 10 predicted proteins | sample 1671961 | NCBI WGS metagenome assembly OLPV01 (sample SAMEA3136630, study PRJEB25190) | human gut metagenome | biome: human gut; feature: human-associated habitat; material: faeces | place: Austria | collected 2013
GCCCCGTGCCGCCGCCCAGGCCGCAGAAAAGGCCCAGGCCAAGCTGGACGATGCCCTGGCCGTCTACCTCACCGGCACGCTGGAACCCGCCCAGAAAGCCTACAATGAGCACTATGTCTGCGACTACCCGCTGGGTCTGGCCGGGCTGGACCAGTACCGCGCCCAGCACGAGAGCCTGGTGCGCATCGACCTGGAGCGCTACGCCGCCCGTCTGGAACAGGCCCAGCGGGACTGCAAGGACCGTTTCCGCAAGGACATCCTCTTCCGCATGAAGGACGATATCTTCAATGCACGGCGGCAGTTCCGGGAGCTGAACAAGGTCATGGAACAGCTGACCTACGGCGAGGAGGTCTACCGCTTTGAGCTGGAACCCAGCCGGGACCCCCAGCTGGCCGCGTTCTATCAGGTCATCGTGGACAAGGGCAACCAGCAGATGACCGAGGACAACTCGCTGGACAACCTGGCCGCCACTTCCGACCCCGCCTATGAGCGGCAGGTGGACGAGCTGATGGAAAAGATCATGGCGGATGTGGACGAGAACACCCGCGCCCGGCAGGAGGGCCGCTCCACCGGCGGCACCACCCTGTCGGATTATGTGGATTACCGCACCTATCTGGACTACGACATCAAGGTGACCAACCGGGTCACCGGCCAGCAGGCCTATCTGTCCCGGGTCAGCCGGGATTCCTCCGGCGGCGAGAACCAGGCCCCCTTCTATGTGGCCATCTGCGCGTCTTTGCTGCAAATTTACCAGAAGAGCGAGAACAGCATCCGGCTGGTCCTGTTGGACGAGGCCTTCAGCAAGATGACCAGCGACCGCATCCGCCCCATGATGGAGCTGTTCCGCCGCCTGCAGCTGCAGGTGCTGCTCATCTCCACCGTGGAAAAGAGCACCGCCATCCAGCCCTACTGCGACATCACCTATTCCATCGTGCGCCACGGCAACGCCAACGCCATTGCACCGTTTGTGCGGGTTGCAGAGTAAAGAAAAAAGAGGGCTGTTGCCAACCCTCTCAGTCAAACCCTGACGGGTTTGCCAGCTCCCCCGAAAGGGGGAGCTTTTATTATGCGTAACGGTTAGATGCATAAGACCTCGCCCTTCGGGAGAGGTGGATTTGCGAAGCAAAGACGGAGAGGGTTCGTTACCGCAGCGGCAGGACATCCTCGTCTTCGTTGATCTCCTCCATGGTGCCGTCCGCAAAGTACCAGGCTTTGCCGTACAGGGCTTCGTGGCCGTCGGCGCACAGGATGTAGGAGCCGTCCGGCAGGGCGAGGAAATGCCGTTTTCTGCTGTCGGCCAGGGCAATGTCCTCCACCTTCTGCCCGTCCAGGATGTGCTCCCGGATGAACTGGTAGTGGGGCAGGATGCGCGTTTTGGTCAGGCCGAGGCCGTTCAGCCAGCGGCAGTAGCCGGGGTCGGCGGCTTCGCCCGGCTCCTCCGGGGCCGCATACACGATGCGGGCAGCGTTCATGGAACCGGCGCTCACTCCCATCACGATGCCGTGGTAGTTGTGGAACAGCCCCGGCAGGCCCAGCTGGGCGAAGAAATGATTCTGGGTGGGCACATGGCCGCCGCACAGCATCACAAAGCCGCTCTGCGGCAGCAGGGAGCCGATCTCCTCCGCATTGCGGCTGTCGCAGGGAACAAGGTCGGTCAGCGGCAGGTGTGCATCCGCAAAGCTCTGCAAAAACACCCGGCACATCTCGTCATTCTGTTCGTGGGCGTCCGGGTCAGCGGCGATGGCCAGACCCAATACCGGGTGGTCCGGCCACACGGCCCGGAGGTTCATCACAAAGTGGTTGCGCGTGTCCAGCACGGGCACCGCAGGGCCCGGCTCAAAGGGACAGCCGCTGGGGCTGCTGGTCAGAAACAATGTCATAAACGATTCCTCATAAGGTTTGCAGGCAGGATACACCTTCATTCTAGCACAAATCCCCGCATCGCGGCAGAGCCAGAATGACCAAAAAACGCCCCCGCTTTTTGCTGTTTCGCAGAAAGCGGGGGCGTTGACTCAGGCCTTGCGGTAGTGGAACACGGAATCCTTGCGGATAAACATGGTCACGCTGACCGCCAGCGCGGCCAGTTCCGCAAAGGTGACCGCCAGCCAGATGCCGTCGACGTCCAGGACGGCGGGCAGGATCAGCACGGCGGCGATCTGGAACACCAGAGTGCGCAGGAAGGAGATCAGCGCACTGGTCACGCCATCGCCCAGCGCCGTGAAGAAGGAGGACGCATACACGTTGAAGCCCATGATGAGGAAGCTCAGTGCGTACAGCCGGAAGGCGCGGGTGGTCAGCTCCAGCAGTTCAGGGTCATAGCCCACGAAGACCCGGGCGACGAACGGAATGATGAGCATGGAAGCCAGGGTCATGGTCACGGACACCACCGCGATGAGCCGCAGGCTCTTCTGGTAAAGGTTGTGCACCTCGGCATGGTTGCGTGCGCCGTAGTGGAAGCTGACAATGGGGGCGCTGCCCACGGCGTAGCCCACATACACGGCCACGAACAGGAAGGCGGCATACATGATGACGCCGTAAGCGGCCACGCCGTTTTCGCCGGCCAGCCGCAGCAGCTGGTAATTGTACAGGATGTTTACCAGAGACATGGACAGGTTGGTCATCAGCTCGGAGGAACCGTTGATGCAGGCATCCCGCAGGACTCCGCCGTGGAACTCCGTTTTACACAGGTGCAGGCGGCTGGAATTGTTGTGGTTGAGAAAGTAGAACACCGGCAGAACACCGCCCACCAGCTGGCTGATGAAGGTGGCAATGGCCGCGCCCTCGACGCCCCAGCCCCACAGACCCACCATCACCACGTCCAGCACCATATTGGTGCAGCCCGCACCCACGGTGAACCAGAAGCCCAGGTTCGGCTTTTCGGCGGTGACGAAGAAGCTCTGGAACATATTCTGCAGTGCGAAGGTGGGCAGCGACACCATCAGGATGCGGCCATAGCGCACCGCGTAGTCCAGCAGTTCGCCCTTGGCACCCAGCAGCACCGCAATGGGCCGCAGGAACACGATGCCCAGCACGGCCAGCACGCTGACCGATACCAGCGCTGCCAGCAGAAACATGGTGAAATAACGGTCAGCCTTTTTCTGGTCGCCCTCGCCCAGCGTGATGCCCACGATGGCGCTGCCGCCGGTGCCCAGCATAAAGCCGATGGTGCCCAGCAGCATGGGCAGCGGCATGATGAGGTTGACCGCTGCAAAGGCCGTCTTGCCCACAAAGTTGGACACGCACAGGCCGTCCACGATACCGTAGATGGAGGTGAACAGCATGGTGCCGATGCAGGGCAGCACGAACCGCAAAAGGCGGGGATAGGTAAAGTGGTCGGAAAGTTGGATCTTATTTTTTGCCATGAGAGTTCCTTTCAGTTTGGGGTGCAGCGGATTCGGTCAGAGCCGTGATCTCCCGTTCAAAAAAAGTACACTGCTGTTCGCACAGGGCCACAAGCAAAGCGCGGTCCTGTGCGGTCAGCTGAGACAGGCCGCGCTCCTCGGCTTCCAGCAGGGGGGTGATGACCCGATGGCACAGGGCAGCTCCGGTGTCGGTCAGCTTCACGGTCTTGCCGCTGCGGGCGCCCGGCCGCTGTTCCAGCCGGACAAGGCCTTTTTTGACAAGGCCCGTGATGGTAAAATTGATGGTCTGCTTGGGGTACATCCACAAAGCGCAGATGTCGTTCTGGGTCAGGTAGGTGTCGGTCTCCCACAGGGAGTACAGCACCCACAGGGTGGGATCCGACAGGCCGCAGGCCACGGCGTAGTTGTGATATTGTTCGTTCAGGCGCTTGCAGTACTGGTTCATGGCCAGATTCTGCGCTTTGATCTCGGCGTCCATAGCGTCCCTCCTTTTAAAAATCCCAAATTGGATTTGAACAGCCGGAACAGTATAAATCCAAAATTGGACTTTGTCAAGGAAAAAATGTAGCAAAACTGAAGTTGATGGGCCAAAATTTAAAATCTGTCTATTTTCTGGATGCATCAAATTTGATAGAATGATAAGGAATTCCGAACAAAACGAAAGGAGCCTTTTCTTTTGCTGAAACGATTTTATACGACCATCGTGCGCAAGCGCCGGCTGGTGCTGGCCGTGTTCGCGCTGGCCGTCATACTGAGCGCGTTTGCCTCCCGGGCTGTGCAGGTGGATTACGACATGAACGATTACCTGCCGCCGGACTCGCCCTCCACCATCGCACTGGAGACGATGAACGGTGCCTTTACGGGCGGCATCCCCAACGTGCGCGTCATGGTGCGGGATGTCACGGTGCCCGAGGCACTGGACTACAAGGAGCAGCTGGCCGCCATCGACGGCGTGGAGTCGGTCACCTGGCTGGACGACAGCCTGGATGTGACCGTGCCGCTGCAGATGCAGGATACTGCCACCGTAGAGACCTATTATAAGGATGACTGTGCCCTGTTCAGTATGACCGTGGAGGACGCCAAGCGGCTGGAAGCCGTGGCCGCCATCCAGGACCTGATCGGGGAGGACAATGCGCTGGCCGGGACCGCGGTCTCCACCGCCGTGGCCACCAACTCCACCGTGTCCGAGGTGGCCAAGATCGCGGGCATCGCCGTGATCTATGTGCTGTTCATCCTGATCCTCACCACCGATTCCTGGGTGGAGCCGATCCTGGTGCTGGCGGGCCTGGGCGTGGCCATCCTCCTCAACAACGGCACCAACCTGATCTTCGGCACCATTTCCTTTGTGACCAACGCGGCGGGCAGCATTCTGCAGCTGGCCGTGTCGCTGGACTACTCGGTCTTCCTGATCCACCGCTTCGCCGAGTGCCGGGCGGAAAACCCGGACGCCAGCCCCGAGGACTGCATGGTGGATGCGCTGTGCAAGTCCACCAGTTCCATTTTGTCCAGCGGCCTGACCACAGTCATCGGCTTCCTGGCGCTGGTGCTCATGCAGTTCCAGATCGGCCCGGACCTGGGCCTGGCGCTGGCCAAGGGCGTGGCCCTGAGCCTGGTGACCGTGTTCACCTTCATGCCGGCCCTGACGCTGGCCTGCTATCCGTGGATGGATAAGACCCACCACAAGCCGCTGCTGCCCCGCTTTGACAAGTTCGGCCGCTTTGTGTCCCGCATCATGCTGCCCATGGCGCTGGCGCTGGCCATCCTCATGGTGCCCAGCTATCTGGCTTCCAACCACAACGAATATTACTACGGTGCCGCCCATATGTTCGGGGCAGATACCCGTCTGGGCGAGGACACCGCCGCCATTGAGGAGACCTTCGGCAAGAGCGACACCTATGTGGTGCTGGTGCCGGAAGGGGACACTGCCCAGCAGGAAAAGCTCTCGCAGGCGCTGCATGACATCCCGGCGGTGACCAGCATCCTGTCCTTTGTGGACAACGCGGGCGCATCCATCCCGCCGGAGTTCGTGCCGGGGGACACCTTCAGCCTGCTGGTGTCCGGCGGCTACACCCGTCTGGTGCTGACCGTGGACGCTGAGACCGAGGGCGATGCCGCCTTTGCGCTGGTGGAGAACATCCGCGCCACCGTGCAGGAGTATTACCCGGACGAATACTATCTGGCCGGACAGGGCGTGAGCACCTACGACCTGATGGACACCATCACCGCCGATATGGTCAAGGTGAATCTGCTGGCTATCGGTGCCGTATTCCTGATCCTGCTGCTGATGAAGCACCAGTTGCTGCTGCCGGTCATCCTGGTGCTGAGCATCGAGACCGCCATCTGGATCAATCTGGCCATCCCGTATTTCCGGGGTCAGCACGTCTTCTACATTGCGTACCTTATCATCAGCTCCATCCAGCTGGGCGCGACCGTGGACTACGCCATCCTGTTCTCCGACCGCTATCAGGAGTTCCGCGAGACCCTGGGCCGGAAAGATGCCATTGCGGCCACCGTGGCCACCGTGACCACCTCGGTCATCACCACCGGCAGTGCGCTGGCCGTGGTGGGCTTCCTGATGGGGGCCATCTCCACCAACCAGCTGCTGGGCCAGCTGGGCAACTTCCTTGGCGTGGGCGGTCTGGTATCCCTGGCCATCGTGCTGCTGGCCCTGCCCGGCTACCTGTACCTTGCCGATCCGCTCATCATCAAACCGAAAAAACAGCCGAAGGAGGCTTGACGAGATGAAACAGAAGATTGTGCGCCGGGCATCGGCGCTGGTACTGGCCGGCTGTCTGCTGGCCGGAGCATCCATGCCCGCCGTGGCAGCCGCGGCTGCCACCCCGAAAGAAGAAGTCATCTACGCCAATCTGGACGCTTCCGGCGCCGTGACCGGCGTGTACGCCGTGAACAGCTTCGTGGTCAGCGCAGGCGAGACCGTCACCGACTACGGCAGCTATTCTGCCGTGCGCAACATGACCACCGCCGACCCGCTGGATCAGAGCGGCGACACCATTTCGGTGACCGCCTCCGAGGACGGCAAGCTCTACTATGAGGGCACCATGGATGCCGCCACCGCCCTGCCGTGGATCATCAAACTGACCTACACGCTGGACGGGGCCGAGATCCGCCCCGAAGAGCTGGGCGGCAAGAGCGGTGCACTGGCCATCCGCCTGCAGGTAAGCCGCAACCCAGACTGCACCGGCGATTTCTTCGACAACTATGCTTTGCAGGTGACCATGAGCCTGGACACCAAGCTGGCCCAGAACATCGTGGCCGACGGGGCTACCGTAGCCAATGTGGGCAGCAGCAAGCAGCTTTCTTACATCCTGCTGCCGGGCGCAGACAGTGATGTGACCATCACCGCCGATGTGACCGACTTTGCCATGGACGCCATCTCGCTGAACGGCGTGCGGCTGAACCTGAATCTGGATCTGGACGGCGAAGATCTGACCGGCATGATGGATCAGCTGCAGGACGGTTCCGTGCAGCTGGACGACGGTGCCAACGCGCTGGCGGACGGCATCGATCAGGTGCAGGCGGGTCTGGACACCCTGACCGGAAGGTCCGGGGACCTGACCGGCGGTTCTGCCCAGGTGCGGGCGGCGCTGACCCAGATGCAGACCGCCCTGAACGGCATTTCGGCCTCCACCGACCAGATCACCACCCTGCTGAACGCTTCCAGCCAGATCCAGGACGGCATTGCCCAGCTGGATGACGGTGCGGCCCAGCTGGAAGAGCAGGTGAGCTTTGAAGCTTACAAGGCCATTCTGAAGGAAAACGGCCTGGACCTGGATCAGCTGCAGGACGGCAACGCACAGGCCATTGCCCAGCTGGAACAGCTGGTGAAGATCCTGCCGTGCAGTCTGAAGACCCAGATGGAGAACGTCATCCTGCTGCTGAAGGGGTCCAGCGCCAACATCGACGCCATGGAGACCTATCTGAACACCGTGCACAGCGGCATCGCCCAGCTGCACGAGGGCAGCAGCACCCTGAACAGCAGCTACGGCGAGTTTGATGCCGGTGTCCGCCAGCTGGCCAGTGCCCTGACCGATATGCTGGGCAACCTGGCTGTGCTGACCGACGGCGTGAACCAGCTGGCCAGCCAGTACACCGACCTGGACAACGGTTTGAACGCCTACACCGACGGCACCGCCCAGCTGAAAAGCGGTGTGAAGCAACTGGCAGCGGGTGCCGCCCAGCTGACCGCCGGCACCGGCGAGCTGCGCACCAGCGTGGGAGACCTGGACCTGGGCGACCAGCTGAACGGCCTGCTGGACAGCCTGAGCGGAGACAGCGAGGTGCAGAGCTTCACCTCGACCGAGAACACCGAGGTGTCTGCGGTGCAGTTCGCGCTGCAGACCGTCGCCATTGAAGCTCCGGAAGCGGAAGCAGAACTGGAAGCTGAGCCGGCGGTGCTGAACTTCTGGCAGAAGCTGCTCAAGCTGTTTGGGCTGTATAAAGGATAAGACATAAAAAGAAAGAATCTGCAATTGTGATACCTGAAGTTTAGGCTGACAGTTGCAGATTCTTTTTTATTGCATATGCGGTAAAGGGTAAGCGCTTTTATTCAAAATGATACTCCACCAGTTCGCAGTTGCGGATGCCGGCGGCGGCGTATTCTTCGTTGGTCATGTCGTGGAAGTAGGACTCCAAAACCCGGGCGATGCCGTTGTGTGCCACCAGCAGATAGGTCTTGTCCGGCTGGGCACGCAGCTCGTCCAGCAGGTTGTAGATGCGCTGAGCCAGCTGCAGCATACTTTCGCCGCCGCCGTAGCGATCGGCAAAATAGGTCTTGGAAACGCGGAATTTCTCGCCGTTGCGGGGTGTGCCTTCGTACTTGCCGAAGCACTGCTCCCGCAGGCGCGGCTCGCACCGGGCCGGAATGCCGGTGGCCTCTGCAATGGCCTTGGCGGTGTCGGCGGCGCGGGACAGGGGAGAGTAAAGGATCTCGTCGATGGCATACCCGCCGTTCTTTACTTTTTCGCCCAGCGCCTGGGCCTGGGCGCGGCCTCGCTCGGTGAGCGGGCTGTCGGTCATGCCGCAGATCTTGTTCTCCACGTTCCACACGGTCTCGCCGTGGCGGGTAAAATACAGCTTGTGCATGGTGTCTCCTTACTGGTCATAGCCCGCTTCGATCTCCTGGATGCGGGCATAGAAAAAGTCGTTGGCAGGGGTGGGCATCCCGTATTTTTTCGCTCGCGCGCGCACGACACCGGCAAACTCCTCCACCTCGGTGGGACGCTTGGCCAGCACGTCCTGCCGCATGCTGGGCATTCCTTCCGGGTTGAAGGTGGGCATCATGGCGTCCAGGAACTTCACGTCGTTGTCCGGCGGCAGGGGAACGCCCTCCAGATTGGCCAGATGAATGACCTCCTGCATGGCGGCACGCATGGTGTCCTGCGCTTTGCCGGGCTGGCACAGCCCGCCGTAGGGCAGGTCAAAGGCGGCAGCGGCCTGGTTCAGGCCGTCGTTGACCATCAGCTTGTTCCACTGCTTGTACAGGATATCGTTGCACGGCTCGTTGGCGATGCCGCAGGCGTCCAGATAGTCCGCCACAGCCTGTACCCGGTCGGTCATAGAGCCGTCCCGCTCGCCGAACTGAATTTTGCCCGCCTGCTGGAACACCAGATGCCGCCCGGTGCGGGTGGCGTCCATGCCAATGGCAACGCTCCACAGGGTGTGGCCGGGATAGGCGGCGTCGATGTGCTCTTCGCTGGTGATGCCGTTCAGCACGCTGACGATGATGGTGTCCGGGCCGATGAAGTTTTTCATGTCGGCAATGGCCTGGTCCAGCACGGTCGCCTTGACCGCCACCAGCAGAAAGTCCACCGGCCGGCCCTCGGCGGGGGTGATGTAAGAGAAGTGGCATTCTTCCCCGTTGCACACCACCGGGTCGGCGGTGTAGCGGGCAATACGGTCCGGGTCGGCGATGACCTGCACGCCGGGCATTCTGCGGCCGAACAGGATGCCCAAAGCACCCAGGCCGATGAGCGCGGAAGTCTGAATGGGTTTCATAAGGTTTCTCCTTTTTCTTTGGTCAGGGTGCCGTCCGGATGCAGACAGACCACATCCCCTTCGTCGATGTCCAGCCGGGTCAGTTCCTGGTCCGGATAGGGCAGGGTGCGGGTGTTCCCGGCGGCATCCTGCAGGGTGACGTCACACAGCACAGGCTGTCCGGCGGGCAGCTCTTCACAGCCGTACATCTGTTCTTCTATGCGCAGTACGCGGTAAAATTTTTCCATCTAGCAAAACCTCCGGGGGTTAGGAATGATGTATTTGCTGTGCAAATAAGATGTTGTCCTTCGGACAAATGATGATTGCCGCTTCACGGCAAAATGATGTGTGCCTGCGGGCACAAGAAGAATTGCGGAGGGCTTGGCCCGGAGCACATCATGGCCGCCGCAGGCGGCTGCATCATTTCCGCGCAAGCGGAACATCATGCCCGAAGGGTGCATCATCTTTGCCCAACGGGCAAATACATCATTCCTATTATAAAGTCCTGCGGCGGATGCGTCAACTGCGGCGGCTTGACAGCCCGGCGGCAGACTTGATACAATGGGGGTACTTTTTGGATGGGGAGACGGCTATGAATATCACGGAACTGCGTTATCTGGTGGCCATTATGAAGTGGGGCTCGGTGTCGGCGGCGGCAAAACAGATGTACGCCGCCCAGCCCAACGTGAGCAAGGCCCTGAAAAATCTGGAAGAGGAGTATGGCATCCGCATTTTTGAGCGCTGCTCCACCGGCATGATCCCCACCGAGCAGGGAAGGCAGTTCATTGCCCAGGCCCAGCGGGTGCTGCAGGAGGTGGATCGGCTGGATGCAGACGCCCGCCAGCAGGGTGTCTGCGCCGAACTGCGGGTGGCCCTGCCCCACGCCACCTATGCGTCCTATGCGGCAGTGGACTTTCTGCAGCAGGCGGCCCAGAGCCAGCAGCTGCGGGTGCACGTGCGGGAGGGCAGCTCCATGGACGCGCTGGACTTCGTGCTGCGGCGGGGGTACCATCTGGCCCTGCTGCGCTATGCGGAGGAGGACGAGGACTACTATGCCCACTACTGCAGCCGCCGGGGCCTGCACCGGGAGCCGGTGATGGAGTTCGAGTACCGGCTGCTGGTGAACCGGGACAGCCCGCTGGCCCGCAGGGAAGTGACCGACATGGCCCAGCTGAACGATTACACGGAAATTCTGCACGACGATTTTCAGCTTCCGGGCGAGGAGGGAAGCGGCCTGCGCTGGCAGGTGAACCAGAACCGCCGCATCCATGTATACGAGCGGTGCAGCCAGTTTTCCATTCTGCAAAGCCTGCCCATGGCCTATATGTGGGCATCGCCCATGCCCAAACGGGCGCTGGAACAGTACCATCTGGTGCTGAAAAAGTGTCCGGCCCAGCGCCAGCGGATGCGGGACGTGCTGGTCTGGCCGGACAAGGGTACCCTGCGTCCGGAGGAGCAGACCTTCATCCGGCTGCTCCATCAGCAGGCGGAATGGACCGTCAAATGACCGGGAAACGGTTAAGAATTGGCAAAAGAGAAAGCAAAGAATTTTGAGGGCCGGCAAAGGCCTTTATCCGGCAGTCCGGGTGCAAAACGCACCGGAACTGCTTTTTTGTTGCTGGAACGACAGAAAAATACACGAGTCATCAGTAAAAATTCTTTGCGGCTATATGCCTTTTGATATGCCTTCATGCCGAAACGATATTATCACTTTTATGAAAAATATGTTAACATGAAGACAGAAAACGGGCCGCAACGATGGAAAAACTGGAAACTGTTTCCATCATTGCGGACGCAGATCATCAAAAGGAGGTTTCTCGTATGATTAGTTTCCTACTCTGTCTTGCGCTGTTGATCGCAGGCTATTTTGTCTACGGTAAGATCGTGGACAACACCTTTGGTCCGGACGACCGCGAGACCCCCGCTGTGCGCATCAACGATGGTGTGGACTACGTTGTGATGCCGCAGTGGAAGCTGTTCCTGGTCCAACTGCTGAACATTGCAGGTCTGGGTCCCATCTTTGGCGCCATGCAGGGCGCCCTGTGGGGGCCGGTGGTCTTTTTGTGGATCACCTTCGGCACCATTTTTGCAGGCGGCGTGCATGACTACTTCTCCGGCATGATGAGCGAGCGCAACGACGGCGCGTCCATCGCGGAGATCACCGGCAAATACCTTGGACCTGTGATGCAGAACGTCATGCGTGTGTTCTCGGTGGTGTTACTGATCATGGTGGGCACCGTGTTTGCAGTCGGCCCCGCCGGTCTGATCGTGGAGCTGTGCAGCCAGAGAGGAGCTTCCGGCGTGCTGACCTCGTTGCTGTTCTGGCTGATCATCATCCTGGTATACTACTTCATCGCCACCTTCATCTCCATTGACGCGGTCATCGGCAAAATTTACCCCGTGTTCGGCATCTGCCTCATCATCATGGCCATTGGCGTCATCTTCGGCATCTTCACCAACCCCGCTTATACCATCCCGGAGATCTGGGACCACTTCGGCAGTATGCATCCGTCGGGCACCCCCATCTGGAGCTTTATGTTCATCACGGTGGCCTGCGGTGCGATCTCCGGCTTCCACTCCACCCAGTCGCCCCTGATGGCGCGCTGCATGAAGAGCGAGAAGCAGGGCCACTTCGTGTTCTACGGTGCCATGGTCTGTGAGGGCGTCATCGCTCTGATCTGGGCTGCAGCCGGCTGCTCCCTGTACGAGGTCACTGGCGGCCTGAACACCGGTCTGGCGCAGGCGCTGGCCATGGGCCAGTCCAAGGCCATTTACGATGTCTGCTCCAAGACCATGGGCGGCGTAGGCATCGCACTGGCTATGGTAGGCGTTGTGGTCTGCCCCATCACCTCCGGCGATACCGCATTCCGCTCCGCCCGTCTGACCCTGGCCGACTGGTTCAAGATCGATCAGGACAGCTACGCGAACCGCCTGAAGCTCTGCATCCCCGTGCTGGGCGTGGGCGCGTTCCTGGGCATCGGCAATGCGCTGGGCTTCATCAACTACACGGTCATCTGGCGCTACTTCAGCTGGACCAACCAGACCCTGGCCATGATCGTTCTGTGGGCCGCTTCCATGTACCTCTTTAAAGAAAAGAAGAACTACTGGATCACCGCCGTGCCTGCCACCTTCATGAGCGCCGTGTCCTCTACCTACTTCATCCTGGCACCCGAGTGCCTGGGCGGCCTGCTGAACAGCAAGACCGCTGAGGGTGCTACCATTTACAACACTGCAGTGGCGTACCCCATCGGCGTTCTCTTTGCAGCCGCGATGCTGGTGCTCTTCCTCCATGCAACGAAGAAGAGTGCGGCGAAAGCATAACACGATATATACAAACATATATACATAAGCCGTGCGCAAAGGCCCCGCCGCTGTTTCCGGACAGCGGCGGGGCCTTTTTGGAGACCAGCCGGTTTTGGACGGAGAAAGCACGATTGCAGGAGAAAATCTGAGACAATTAAGCAATATGCACAAATTAAACGTGAAAAATTTGGAAGGAACGGTTCTGACCGTTCCCGGGAAAGGATCTTTTCCAAATGAAAAAGAAATTTTATCTTAGGAACGATAAAAA
>OLPV01002251.1_pt1 | contig 12926 bp, 9 predicted proteins | sample 1671961 | NCBI WGS metagenome assembly OLPV01 (sample SAMEA3136630, study PRJEB25190) | human gut metagenome | biome: human gut; feature: human-associated habitat; material: faeces | place: Austria | collected 2013
GAGCGAATACGAGGTAGCAAAATCCCTTGGCAGGCTGTCTGAAGGGCGCACGACGCTGACCATCGCACACAGGCTTTCTTCTATCCGAAATTCCGATCGTATTTTGGTGCTGACCCATGACGGCATCGTGGAAGAAGGCAATCATGAAGAGCTTCTGGAAAAGCATGGCATATATGACCAATTCTACCGGATGGCGAACGAATTGAAATAAAAAAAGGGGGCAATGGTGTATGAAGCTGCAGTTTATCGGTGCGAATCATGAAGTGACAGGAAGCTGTCATTACCTGCAGGCAGGAGACAGTTATATGCTGGTCGATTACGGAATGGAACAGGGCGTCAACCGGTTTGAAAACTGCCCGTTGCCGGTTCCGGAATCCCAGATCAATTTTGTGTTTTTAACGCATGCCCATATCGATCATTCCGGCATGCTGCCGCTTTTGTACGCACACGGCTTCCGCGGCAAGATTTATACAACGGAAGCGACCGCGGACTTATGCAGCATCATGCTCCGGGACTGCGCCCACATTCAGCAGCAGGAGGCGGAGTGGAAAAGCAGGAAGGCAAAACGCCATGCCGGAATCGAAGTGGAGGAGCCGTTGTATACGATGGAGGATGCGATCGGCACCATCAACTGTATCGTACCATGCCCGTATGGGAAAGAATTGGAAATAAACGATAACGTGACGATCCGGTTTACAGACGTCGGGCATCTGCTTGGATCCGCCAGCATCGAGGTATGGCTCAAAGAAGAGGGCTGCAGCAGAAAACTTGTTTTTTCAGGGGATATCGGCAACAAAAACCAGCCGCTGATAAAAGATCCGGAATATACAAAAACGGCAGATTATGACGCAGTTTGCTATGGCAACTTTGCACAGAAGATGCTATAATGAGGAAAACCATGACCGGGAGGGAGAACGAAGATGGAACATACCGGAAAGCGCGCGCTGGTGCTGGCGGGGGGCGGTGCCAAGGGCAGCTACCAGATCGGTGTCTGGCATGCCCTGCAGGCGCTGGACTGGACGCCGGATATCATCACCGGGGCCAGTGTCGGCACCCTGAACGGCTGCCTTTTCACGATGGGCAAGGCCCGCGAGGCAGAGGAGCTTTGGCGCAGTCTGGAGATCCATGATGTGCTGGAGATTCCCGAATCGCTCAAGCGTGAGGAGCTGCGTGCCTTCTTCCTCGATATTTTCCGCAGCGGCGGGCTGAATGTTGAGCCGCTGGCCGAGACGATTGACCGCCTGATCGACGAGGATGCCGTGCGGCATTCCGCCATTCATTTCGGCCTTGTCATGACGGAGCTTGGCAGCCTGCGCAGCGTGCAATGCCCGATCGAGGAGATCCCCGAGGGACAGCTCAAGGACTATATGCTGGCGTCCAGCGCCTGCTTCCCTGCCCTGCGCCCGCGGGAAATTGACGGTGTAAAGTACATTGACGGCGGCTGGCGGGATAATATGCCGTTGGATCTGGCCGCCCGCATGGGCGCGACCGAGCTGCTTGGGGTCGATGTGGACGGCATCGGCATCGTGCGGCCCAACACGACCGGCCTGCCCACCCGCATTGTGCGCAGCCATTGGGATCTTGGCCCAACGCTGGACTTTGACCCCGCCCGCGCCGGGCGCAACATTGCGCTGGGCTATTTTGATACGCTGCGCCTGTTTGGCCGGTGCGGCGGCACGGCCTACGCCATGCTGCCCGATAACGAGGAATACCTTGCCCATTTCGCGGAGCAGTACCAGAAAAACCTTGCCGAGGTCTGCGCCCGCGCACCCGAGATAGATCTGGTCGAGAAGAATGCCCGCACCCGGGCAAACTACCCGGCCCCTTATGCGCCGAACCCCAGCGCCCCGACCCGCGGTGCGCTGGCCCCGCTGGAGCTGGCGGCAGAGCGTGTCGGCGTGCCTGAGGACATTCCGTATACCCCGAAGCTGCTGGCTGCGACCTTTATGGGCAGCTTTGACAAGGACCCGGCAGACCGGTTCCCCGCCCTGCTGGAGGGAAAGGAAAACACCCTTGTGACCGAGCGCGCCATTGCCGCCGCTGTGCCGGAGGAGTTTGTCACGGCCCTTGTGAGCAAAACACTCTCCCAAATGCCGATTTTGTAAAAGTGCCTCCCCTCCGGGAAGGCTAAGGAGATTCAAAAAGGAGGCCTACTCTATGCACACCTACACCGGCGTGCCGGCATCGTCCGGTATTGTGGTCGGCCCGGTCGAGCAGATCGACCACGGCACCACAGGGCTGCACCGCATCGTCTGCGACCCGTTCCGGGAGCGCGCGCTCTATGATGTGGCCGTTGTGCTGGCCAAGGACGAACTGCGCCGGCTTAGCCAGCGCGCCAAGGGCCCCGATGCGGATATTCTGCTGTTTCAGATCGCCCTGCTGGAGGATGAATCCTTCACCAACGAGATCGGCGATTATATCGCCGCCGGTGCGGGCGGTGCCGCCGCCGTTGAGCGGGCAGAGCAGATATTTGCAGACCGGCTGAAAAATGTGGACGATGAGTATATCCGGGAGCGCAGTGTCGATGTCTGCGATGTCTGCCGCCGGGTTGTGGATATTCTGGACGGCCGCCCGCGCCGGCGGCTGCATCTCAAGCGGCCGAGCATTCTGGTCGCGGATCGGTTTTTCCCCAGCGATCTGTTCAGCCTTGACCGCCGGATGGTGCTGGGGCTTGCCAGCGATCAGGACAGCACGATCAGCCACGCCGCCATTATGGCGCGCAGCATGGGTATCCCGGCGGTGGTGCAGCTGGGGGACGGCGCAGCCGCTATGGCGGCGGGTCGCCGCGCGATCCTTGACGCCGACAACGGTACACTGGTGGTCGAGCCGGACGGCGCGCAGATCGCCCGGGTGGACTGCCAGATCGCATTGAGCCGCCTGCACGGCCAACAGCCTGACCCGGTGGCCGCCCTGCCCTGCCTGACCAAGGGCGGCACAGCCTTCCGCCTGATGCAGACCTGCAACCTGATCGACAACGAGGTGCCCCATACGCAGGGGGCGGCGGGTATCGGCATCGTGCGCTCTGAGAGCGCGATCCTTTACGATCAGAGCGAGCAGACCCAGACGAGCCGCCTGAAGGAATATCTGCGCTCGGCCGAGGGCGTCCCCGTGGTGCTGCGCACCTGCGACACCCGCGCCGATGATGATGCCCCTTGGTCTGCCGAGCTGCAGGCGCGGCTGGGCGGGGACCGGCTGTTCAAGTCCCAGATCCGTGCGCTGCTGCGCGCCGCCCCGGAGGGGCATCTGCGTGTCGTGTTCCCGATGGTAAAGGATGCGGCAGACTGGGATACCTGCCTGCAGGAGGTCAACAACTGCAAGGATGAGCTGCAGATCAGCGGTGTCGAGATCGGCATGCCGATGCTGGGCTGTGTGATAGATATGCCATCGGCTGCTCTGATGGCCGCCGACATCATGGACCGCGGCGCCCAGCTGATGGTCATTGACGCGGAGGACCTGACCCGCTACACGCTGGGCCTTGTGCAGAACCCCACCGCTGCCGTGGGCCAGCTGACCAACCCCGCTGTGCTGCGGCTGGTCAAGAGCGTGGTGGAGCAGGCAGCGGCCCGCAGTGTGCCGGTCTATGTCTGCGGCATCACGGTGGCGGCGGTGAGTGCCATGCCGGAGTACCTCAGGCTTGGCGTGCGCACCTTCAGCGCAGAGCCTGCCGCGACGACCGTGACCAACGGCTTGCCGGTTTTGACCAGCGCATCAAGCAGCTTCTGCTGGCTTTCGGGCAGATTCAGCGAAATCTTATCGCCGGACGCAAACGCGTTGCCCGTGTCGCCCTCTTCGCCCTCCAGCGTCGCATCCAGACCGACGCACGCAATCACAGCATCCGCATTTTCTGCAACCAGTTCGGCTTCCGCCAAGCGGTCGTTTGGCTGACCCAGATTCTGCACGCGGTCTTTGAACAGGTGGCAGCCTTCGCTGAACAGCACGCGGATGCCGTGCTCCTCCGCATAAGCGCGGATGCCTTCGAGGAACGTCACATAGCGGCTGGAACGGCCGTTGTAGTTGCCTTCCAAAGCAGGCACGCTGTCCGCGTTCGGGCCGACGACGGCAATCGTGCGGATTTTGCCCGCGTCCAGCGGCAGCACGCCATCGTTGCGCAGCAGCACCATGCACTTTTCCGCTGCTTCCAGCGCCAGCGCGTCATTCTCGTCGGTATCGTTGGCGGTATAGGGGATTTTGTCGTACTCACAGTCGTCCGCGAAGCAGCCCAGCAGATAGCGGGAGGTGTACATGCGCTCGCAGGCGGTCGTGATGTCCTCCTCCGTCACCAGGCCCTCCTGATACGCGGTCAACATATGCAGGTAGGTGTTGCCGCAGTTGACGTCGCAGCCGTTTTTGAGCGCCAGCGCCGCCGATTCCGGCGCGGTATCGGTCACATGGTGATGCTCGTGGAAGTCACGAATCGCCCAGCAGTCGGACGTCACATGCCCCTCAAACTGCCACTTATTGCGCAGAATGTCCACCAGCAGTGTCTTTGACCCGCAGGCAGGTTCGCCGTTGACGCGGTTGTACGCGCCCATGACGCTCTCCACCTTCGCTTCCTTCACCGCCGCCTCGAACGCGGGCAGATACGTCTCGTTCATATCCTTCGGGTTCGCCACGGCGTCGAAGGAATGGCGGATGGCTTCCGGGCCGGAGTGCACCGCGAAATGCTTGGCGCACGCGGCGACCTTGAGGTACTTGCCATTGCCCTGCAAGCCCTTGATGAACCGTACGCCCAGCCGGCTGGTAAGATACGGATCTTCGCCATATGTCTCATGCCCGCGGCCCCAGCGTGGGTCACGGAAGATGTTGATGTTCGGGCTCCACATGGACAAGCCCTTGTAAATGTCGCGGTCGCCATGTGCAGACTGCCCGTTGTATTTCGCGCGCGCCTCGGTGCTGATGACGCTTGCCACCATTTCGTGGAAGTCCTCGTCGAAAATCGCCGCCAGACCAATCGCCTGCGGGAACACCGTCGCCGTGCCCGCGCGCGCCACGCCGTGCAGGGATTCATTCCACCAGTTATACGCCGGAATGCCCAGCCGCGGAATGGCAGGCGAGTCAAAACGGAGCTGGGAGGCCTTCTCCTCCAGCGTCATCTGCGCAACCAGCTCGTGTGCCAGTCGGCGTGCTTCATCACGATTCATCATCGGAACGTTTCTCCTTTCCTTTTCCAAGGGATTCTCATGTACATTTCCACCAAAAAGCAAAAATTCCTGCTGATTTCGCACAAAAATTTTCACGAAATCCGACCTTTTTCTGCAAAACGCTATGGCGCAACCTCGAATTCTTTGCTATAATAGAACGTGAGAGTGATTTCTGCTGTGAGGTGAGAGAGTTGAAGCCAGTCATTCGCGCCATTGCGTTTGATTTGGATGATACGCTGCTGCGGGACGACCGCACGATTTCGGACGAAACGGTATCCGTCCTGCGCCGCGCAAGTGATGCGGGCATCCTGATTCTGCCCGCCAGCGGACGCACCTATTGCAGCATGGCGGGGTTTGCAAAACGCATCGGGTGCGCGAGCCGGGTCATCTGCGCCAACGGAGCGGTAATCGCCCAGCCGGACGGAACAACGCTGCATGAACTGACGATTCCCGCGGACATCGCACGGCAGGTCGCCCGGTTCGCCAAGGAGCGCGGATGCTACTGCCAGACGTACGCGGGCGATTGCTTCTACTATAATCAGCAGGGGGATTATGCCCGCGCGTATGCGGAAAGCTCGTCCCTGCGCGGCGTGTACGTCGGCGATTTGGAGCAGCATCTATCTGCGCCGACGACGAAGCTGCTGATGATGGCGCCGCCGGAGCAGATTGTGCAGATGCTGGCGGAGGCACAAGCGCAGTTTGGCGAATCCGTCGCGCTGACCTGCTCGAAGCCATACTTTCTGGAGGTCAATCCCCCGCTGGCAACGAAAGGACACGCATTGTCCGTCTGTGCGGAGGAAATGGGCTTCCCGCTTTCGCAGTGCATGGCGTTCGGCGACAGCCTGAACGACGTGTCGATGCTGCGCGCCGCCGGGCACGGCGTGTGCATGGGCAACGGGCGCGAGGACGTGAAGCGCATGGGCTTTGCCGTCTGCGGGACGAATCAGGAGGACGGCGTGGCGCGGTATATCCAGCGGATTCTTTTTGACTGATTTTGCATAGTATTTAGGAGGTTTCCTATGGTACAGGCAGCCGACTTTGCCAAGACGCTTCAATTGACGGTGCTGTCCCCTTCCACGCAGACGGAATGGGATATCCGCACCACCGACCTGAACCGTCCGGGTATGCAGTTCTGCGGCTTCTATGAGTACTTCCCATTTGAGCGTCCACAGGTCATCGGCAAGGTCGAAATGACGTATTTGGAGAACCTTGAACCGGAAGTACGCCGTCAAATGCTCAAAAAGTACTTCTCCTTCGACATTCCCTGCGTCATCATCTGCCGCGGGATGCATCCGCCGGAAGAGCTGCTGGAAGCCGCCGCCGCGCGCAATATCGCCGTCTATCAGACCGGAATGGTGACGACGAAGTTCTTCTTCACCGCCATCAACTACCTGAACCGCTGCCTCGCTCCGCGCGTAACGCGCCACGGCGTTCTGGTATCGGTATACGGCATGGGCGTGCTGATCACAGGCGACAGCGGCGTGGGCAAGAGCGAAGCCGCACTGGAGCTGATTCGCCGCGGGCATCAGCTGGTGGCGGACGACGTGGTGGACATCTGCCGCGTGTCGGACAACCGTCTGACCGGCGAATGCCCGGAGATGGTGCGCCACTTCATGGAGATCCGCGGCATCGGCATCATCGACATCCGCGCGATGTACGGCATCAGCGCCGTCGCGCAGAGCAAGTCCATTGACCTTGTGATTCACATGGAGAAGTGGGTCGAGGGCAAGGAGTACGACCGGCTTGGGCTGAATGACGAGTACATCACGATTCTTGGCGTGAAAGTACCCAGCCAGACCATGCCGGTGCGGCCGGGGCGCAACCTCGCCATCATCATCGAGGTGGCGGCGCGCAACCTGTCCATGAAGAAGCTCGGCTTCAGCGCCGCGCGGGAGCTTGACCGCCGCATGAACGAAATGATCATGAAGCGTTCCAATCCCGACGCGCAGAATCAGGACTAACGTATTTTCACAATTACAATATACAGGAGGCTTTTCCCCATGATTTATGTTGGTATTGACGTTGGCGGCACAGGCATTCAGGTCGGTCTGGTGGACGAAAGCGGCAAGATTCTGTGCAAGGGCGGCATCGTCACCCGCACGGATATTCCCTTCGACATGCAGGTGAAAGCGATGGCGGACTGCGTACTGGACACCATCGACAAGGGCGGCTACACGCTGGGTGACGTGAAGGCCATCGGCGCGGGTGTTCCCGGCGTAACCGACCCCCGCACGGGCAATATTGCGTTCTGCACCAACCTCGGCTGGGTGGACGTGCCGTTTGTGCAGGAGTTCAACAAGCACATTGCCAAGCCCGTTTTCGTCGGCAATGACGCGACGGTCGCAGGGCTGGCAGAGAGCGTCGCGGGCGTGAGCGCGGGCTCGGACAGCAGCGTGTTCATCACCCTCGGCACAGGCGTTGGCGGCGGCATCGTTTTTAATGGCAAGGTCTGGAACGGCTTCCACGGCGTCGGCAGCGAAATCGGTCACATGATTCTCGAACTTGACGGCGAGCCGTGCACCTGCGGCAACTACGGCTGCGTCGAACGCTACTGCTCCGCGACCGCCATCATCCGCATGGCGCGCGAGCTCTGCGCGGTGCACCCGGAAAGCGAAATCGTGAAGGTGTGCGAAGGCGACCTGAACCGCGTGAACGCGAAGGTTGTTTTCGACGCGGCGAAGGACGGCGACGAAATCGCGCTCAAGGTGTTCCACCGCTATGTGAAGGATCTGGGTCAGCTGGTTGCCAGCCTGGTTAACTGCATCGACCCGGAGGTTATCGTGCTGGGCGGCGGCGTAAGCAAAGCGGGCGACTTCCTGCTGGACGCTGTTCGTGCGGAAGCGCGGCGCTATGTGCTGTACAAGACGCTCCCGTCGGCGCGCATTGAGCTGGCAAAGCTCGGCCCGGATGCGGGCATCATCGGCGCGGCGATGCTGGGCAAGTAATTCATCCCCCAAAAAATAAATTTATCCCCGGAGGCATGACGCTTCCGGGGATGTTTTGTGTCCTTATTTATTCAGGCTGAAGCGGAACGTGTAGCCCTCTTCGCCGTAATGCTCATTGCCAACCCACAGCACCGTCTTGTCCGTGAGGGTATAGACGGCAGAGTGAATCGTCAGCGAGTTGGAATCGCCCGGATTGCCCCAGTCGCGGCGGCTGACTGCATCGAGCAGACCCATCGCCGCTTCTTCGTCCGCCACGACGCCATTCAGCTCCGCCAGACGGTCGCGCAGAAGCTCATAGCGGTCAAGACCCGGTTTGTTCGCGTCCGCCGTGTAGTAATCCGGCGTGATAATGAAGTTGGTAATCATCTGCCAGTCCGTCGCGCCGGAGAGCGGGTCAGTGTCGTTCCAGATGACGTTCAAGTGGCGGTTCGCGCCGTCCGCGTCGTCGTCGCTGCTGTCAGACACCCATTCCAGAATCGCGCTCTTGCCCGTGGAATCCGCAATCATATAATGGAAGCTCGTCTTCGCGGAGTCGTGCAGGTCGTACTTTTCCACCAGTTCGACCGCTTCTTCAACGGAGTCGGCGTAGTCCAGAATCATGCGGAGCATCGTGGTCGAGGTCAAATCCGGCTTGTCGGTCTGCTGATTCGTCGCGGCGACCTTCTCTCCGCCCTGATAGGACATGAAGATGCCGCACGCCACGCCCGCGTCATTCACGCCATCCAGCGGCGCAAAAGGAGCGGCAAGCGTGAGAATCTTCTGCCCGAAGGTGGTCACGTCCTTCGTGCTGTCTAAGCCGAGGAACTGCAAGTCCACCGTGGAATAGGAAGCATGACGGCCGTTGCCCGGATTCGTGTAGACGATGACGGTGTTCGTCTCGTGGAAATCGTAGTTGCGGCCGAAAACGCGGTCGCCGTCCGCCGTATCCGCGGTGAAAGCGGAGCAGGCGATTTCCGAGGTTTTGATGCTCATGGGGATGATGCCCTTGGTGATGCTGTTCGTGATAAAGGAGATAAGCTCCGTGTCATTGGACGCGCCGCCCTGCGCCAAGAACTCATCGAAATGGTAGCTGCCGGAGACATTCAGCACATACACCGAGCCATCCTTATGGCTTTCATCGCGCTGTGTCACCTGCTGAAAGGACAGCAGCGTTGTGATTTCGTCGTGCCAGATGACGTAGGCCGTGCCCACCAGCACGATCACCAGCGCCAGCAGGACGCCGAGGATGGTCAGCAATACTTTCTTCGCGGTTGATTTCTTCTTCATGGGGTCAGTTTTCCTCCCGTTGCGAATTTGTTGATACAGTCAAGTATCATAGCATAAAAACGCAGATTTGTAAAGTGTGAATTTTTCGCGTCAAATTTGTGATTTCGCAAGGATTTTTGCCCCTCGATGTTGTAATTATAATGCAATGAGAGGAGGGAAACGACGATGACCATCAGGGAGCGATTGGAACAGGAGGAGGCACAGCGTCTATCACCGCGGGCGGTCTGCGCGAAGGACACGCGCGGGCGCGAAAAGCCGATTGACCCCTGCCCGATGCGCACGGACTTCCAGCGCGACCGCGACCGCATCATCCACTGCAAAGCGTTTCGCCGCCTGAAATACAAAACGCAGGTGTTCCTCGCGCCTGAAGGCGACCACTACCGCACGCGGCTGACGCACACGCTGGAAGTGGCGCAGATTGCCCGGACGCTGGCGCGGTGTCTTCAGCTGAACGAGGACTTGACGGAAGCAATTGCGCTGGGGCACGATTTGGGGCATACGCCGTTCGGGCACATCGGCGAGCACGCGCTGGACAGGCTAATGCCTGAAGGCTTCCGGCACAACGAGCAGTCGAGGCGCTGCGTCGAGGCGCTGGAGAACGACGGAAACGGGCTGAACCTGACGTGGGAGGTGCGCGACGGCATCCTCTGTCACTCCGGCAAGCAGTTTCCCGCAACGCTGGAGGGGCAGTGCGTCCGCCGTGCCGACCGAATCGCGTATCTGAATCACGATTTGGACGACGCCCTGCGCGCCGGGGTCTTGCAGCCCTTTGAACTGCCTGCGGACTGCTTGAAGGTGCTGGGACAGACGCACGGCGAGCGCATCAACACCATGATTTGCGACATTGTGGCGTGCAGCGCGGACAAACCGAAGCTGACCATGTCGCCGCTGGTGCAGGAAACCATGGACGGCCTGCGGGAGTTCATGTTTGCGCGCGTATACCGCGACCAGTGGCGGCAGGCGGAGGAAGAGCGCTGCAAACACGTTGTGGAAGCGCTGTTCAGCTATTACAGCGAGCATCCGGGCGAAATGCCGGAGGAGTTCGTGCTCATCGGCTACAAGGAAGGCACGGCACGCGCTGTGTGCGACTTTGTATCGTGCATGACCGACCGCTACGCCATCCGCACCTATCAGCAGCTGTTCGTGCCGAGCGGGTTTTCGGCAATATAACAAGCGTTCTTCGCATTTTCCCGCTTTTTTTCCGAAGATTCCAAAAACACAAGGCTGAAACAAGCAGGAAATTTCGATTTCTTGGCGAATTAAACTGATGGATGAGCAGAGACAGCCCTGCAAGCCATCCAAATAACACAATGCGTTCCCCGTTTCCTGTTGGTTCCGGGTGTGCTTTTTGTATTCCTTGACAGAACGCTTTTTGAGGGAGGTGAGCGGTGCCGTGCGTTTTCCGCCTTCTTGGCTGGATGAGCTCCGCGCACGTGCGGACATCGTTCAGATCGTTGGGCAGTACGTCCAGCTCAAAAAGAATGGGCGCAAATACTGGGGGCTATGCCCCTTCCATGGAGAGAAAACCGCATCTTTCTCCGTGGATCCGGAAAAGCAGCTGTTCTACTGCTTCGGCTGCAAGGCGGGCGGCAGCGTCATCCATTTTGTGATGGAGATTGAGCATCTGCCGTTTCCCGAAGCGGTGAAGCATCTGGCGGATCAGCTGCACATGCCGCTGCCGCAGATGGAAGCTGACCCGGATTATCAGCGGCGGCAGACGCAGCGCGAGCGATTGCTGGCGTGCAATCGGGATGCGGCGCACTTTTTCTACGAAACGCTCTTCACCCCCGCGGGGCAGCCGATGCTGGATTATTTGAAGCGCCGCGGCGTATCCGACGGCGTCATCCGCAAATTCGGTCTGGGCGCAGCGCCGAACAGCTGGGACGCTTTAACCCGCGCGATGCAGGCAAAGGGCTACACCACCGAAGAGCTGCAAATGGCTGGGCTGATTGTCATCAAGGACGCGGAGGAAGCGACGGCGGATCGCCCTGCGCGCCCGCGCCGCGCTTTTGACATGTTCCGCAACCGCGCGATTTTCCCCATCATCGACCAATACGGCAACGTCTTGGCGTTTGGCGGGCGCGCAATTGAGAACGTGCAGCCGAAGTACCTCAACACGTCCGACACCCCCATTTTCAACAAGCGTTTGGGCGTGTACGCAGCAAATCTTCTGCGCAAAGAGCGGCACTTGGAGCGTGTGGTGCTGGTCGAGGGGTACATGGACGTCGTTTCGCTGACGCAGTTCGGCGTGACCGGCGTCTGCGCGACACTCGGCACGGCGCTGACGAACGAACAGGCAAAGCTGCTCAAACGCTTTGCGCCGATGGTATACTTGTCCTACGATGGCGACAGCGCGGGGCAGCACGCCATCCTGCGCGGTCTGGATATACTGGAGGCGGAAGGCATTCCGGCGCGCGTGCTGGATTTCCCCGACGGGCTTGACCCGGACGAATTCATCCGCCGCGACGGGAAAGAAGGCTTCGACAAGCTGCCTGCCCTGACGCCGCAAGCCTACCGGATGCGGCGGCTTCGCGCGGAACACGACCTGACCACGCAGGAGGGGCGAACCGCCTACGCGAAGGCGTGCGCCGCGATTTTGCGGAACTTGGAGCCGGTGGAGATGGAGAACGCCCTGCAGGAGCTCATCGTGCAGACGGGCTTCAGCCGCGATGTGCTGATTGCGCAAATCGGCATGACGCCGCCGAAGGACATCACTTCTGCGCCTCCCCTGCCCGCGCGAATCGCTCGTCCGCCCGCGACGCCTGTCCCGGAGCCGGAAAACGCCGACGAGGATGTGCGCGCGGAGGAGCTGCTGCTTTCGCTGATTGCCTCGTCGCGTCTGCCGGAAGATTTGGCGCAGGAGGACGACTTCCGCGACCCGCTGCTCAAGGAGCTGTTTCTGCAGCTGCAAAGCGGTGTGTCCGCCGCGTCGCTGGTGGAAAGCCAGAGCGACGAGGTGGTGCGCGCCCGCGTCAGTCATCTGCTGATGGCGCAGAGCGGCGAAAGCACGGATCAAATGCTGCAAATGGCGCACGACTGCCTATCGCGGATGCGCCTGAAACGAGCGCGCGCGCAGTACGACGAGATTATGAAGCGCATCAAAACGCTCTCCGGCGCAGAAAAAATGCAGGCGCTGGATGAAGCAAAGCAGCTGACTGCCACCATCAACCGACTGAAATAATGCAGTCGTTATGGAAATTGCAATTTGTTTATCGCTACCGAGCCGGAAAACCCGGCTGTATCACAAGAAGGAGAGTTCAACTTGACGCTTTCGCAGAATGGCCGTCCGTCACCGCTTGACGAACTGTACGAATACGCAAAAAACAAAGGCACGATCACTTATCAGGAAGTGACCGATCGTCTGGGCAATACTTTTTTTGAGGCCGATCAGCTGGAGAAGGTGCTGGACAAGCTGGAGAGTCTGGGCGTGACCGTGGTGGATTCCGCGGAAATCCCGGATACATCCCCCGCTGCCATGGAAGTGCCCGATCCCGCACTGAACGACGACCTGAGCGAAGCTGATGTCATTTCTGCCGACGACCCGGTGCGCATGTATCTGAAGGAAATCGGCAAG
>OLPV01002254.1_pt1 | contig 12923 bp, 9 predicted proteins | sample 1671961 | NCBI WGS metagenome assembly OLPV01 (sample SAMEA3136630, study PRJEB25190) | human gut metagenome | biome: human gut; feature: human-associated habitat; material: faeces | place: Austria | collected 2013
GATGCCGCCATGGAATATTCCATGGCGCTTGTTGAGCACCGCGGACTGCGTGCCAAGCTGAAGCAAACATGGCGCTTTATGATTGATCCGAACAACCCGCGCAGCCTGCAACAGGCAATATTTGAAAACAACGTGTTCGGAACGGCATATTCGCGCATGCTGACCATTGGTGCCGCCAGCGGCAACTTGGTCGAAGTGCTCAGCTCGCTTTCCGACATTTTCTTCGACGATGCCGTAGACCAAATTGATCGCACTATCGACAACATTGAACCTATTATGGCGGCGTTCATGACCGTTGCCGTGGGTGCCACGCTCATTGCCGTCATGCTGCCGCTGATTGGCATCATGGGTTCGCTGGGTTAGCGCAAGGGCACGCATATGGCATTGGCAATTTACAAAGAACGCGCGTCTGAGCAGGCAAAACGCCGCAGATTTCTGCGAGATGTTTTGCCGTGGCTCATTATTGCTGCGCTCATTTTCGGCGTGTTTTGCTTCCGCATCGTATCTAGCAACATGCGCGAGCAAGGCGTTTTATCCATTCGCACCAGCATTCTGGAAGCCGCCGAGCAATGCTATGCCATCGAGGGCGCCTATCCGCCTTCGCTTGACCACCTGAAAGAGCAATACGGCATTCGTTACAACGAAGACAATTACCTGGTGAATTACAACGTTTTCGCAGCAAATATCCAACCCACGGTTACGGTGACGCCGCGATGAACGACGCGATCAGGACATATCAGCCGGAAACCACGCGCCAGGCACAGCGGCAACAGCGGACACAGGTGAGCGCTGCGGCATCGCATGATGGCAGAGCCGACCACATGGGGCAGTATTTCACGTTAGTGCTGTTCGGAGCGTTTGTAGTGTTGTTGCTTTTGGGTCTGTGGATGGGAACGGTCGCGTTTCGCACTATCACCGTCATGCAAGATGCCACCGATGACGCGCGTCTGGCGCTCACGTCCCTGCAAAACCGCGTTCGGTCGTTTGACCAGGCAGATTCGTTTGGCACCGGCCCCGCCATTGTGTTCACTTACAAGCTGGAAGCTGGTGACTACGAGACACGCCTATACCTGTATCAGGGCGCACTCGTGCAGGAACTCGCGTTTTCCACCGATCCTTATTTGCCCATGACAGCCACAAAAATCGTTGAGACATCTACGTTCGCGTTCACCTGCGAAGACGGCCTGCTCAGCGTAACGTGCGACCAGGGAACCGTTGATGTCGCACTGCGCAGCGAGGTCTTGACCAGCGTAAACGCTAGGGACGGTAGCACGGACGATGCCGCAGCCAGAGCGGACGATGGCAAAGCAGCGCCAGCAACAGCGCGCGGCGCCAAGGGAGATGCGACTACTGCGAACGGCACGGAGCCGAAGGCGGCGGAAACGGTTGACGCAAACGGCAACGCGCAGGGGCTGGAACAGGTTCTTCGCCTTCATGTCCAGCGGTTCGCACAAAGCGCGGCATTTCTCTTGCAGCGACTCGGCTTCCCACTCGTTGGCCTCGTCGGCAAGGATGTCGCGGCAAGCACGCAGTGCCTCGTCAGCGCGGGCACCGTCCTTCAGTAGCACCTTCTTGGAGCTTTTCTCGTCCAGGCGGACGTTGGGACCCCAGAACATGAACGCGATCTTCTCGGGGATCTCGTCCAAGTGGTTGAGGCGCTCGGCAAGCAGGGGGTAGATCTGCTCGAACCAAGCCAGGTTCTGCTGAACATGCGCAGAAGCGGCTTCGCGGGCTTCGTCGGAAACAACCAGCGGTTCGGGCTGAGGCGCGTTTGGGTCGGAGGGGTTCGGCGTGGGGATGACGTTCACGCCGGGTTGGGCGCTTTTGCCCAAGGCAACCGCCTCGGCAAGCCAGGGTTTTGCGATCTCGGCCCAGCGGGCGGGCTCGAGTTCGCGCATGTACACGCCGTCCATCCAGTCCAGCTTCGTCTCGTCGAAAACGGCGTCTTTCTTGGTGATGCGGTCAAGATCGAATGCACGGCACAGCTCGTCGCGGCTGATGATGGTGGTTTCGCCGTCAAGCGACCAGCCCAGCAGTGCCAGGAAATTGACCATGGCATCGGGCAGGTAGCCGCGATCGCGGTACTCCTCGACGCTGGTTGCGCCGTGGCGCTTCGAAAGCTTCTTGCCATCGGCGCCCAAAATCATGGACAGATGCGCAAACTGCGGAACCGGGCGACCCAGCGCCTCGTAGATAAGGATCTGGCGCGGGGTGTTGGACAGGTGGTCATCGCCGCGGATGACGTGCGTGATTTGCATGTTGGTGTCGTCGCAGACAACGGCGAAGTTGTAGGTGGGGCTGCCGTCGGTGCGAACCAGGATCATGTCGTCCATGACGTCGGCGGGGAAGGACACGTGGCCGTACACGGCGTCGTCGAACTCGATGGGGCCGTGGTTCTCGGGTACCTTCAGGCGCCAAACATGGGGCTCGCCTGCGTCGATGCGTGCCTGAGCCTCTTCCTTGGAAAGAACGCGGCAGGTGCGGTCGTAGCCAGCATAGCCGCCCTCGTTCTTCTCGGCTTCGGCGCGCTTGGCGTCAAGCGTTTCCTTCGTGCAGAAGCAGGGGTACACGGCGTCGCGTTCTTTCAGGATCTCAAGGGCTTCCTTATAAGTGTCCATGCGCTGCATCTGGAAGTAGGGGCCGTACTGGCCGCCAACTTCGGGGCCCTCGTCCCAGTCAAGGCCGAGCCATTTCATGGCGTCGACGATGACGCGCACGTTCTCTTCGGTGGAACGCTCGGGGTCGGTGTCCTCGATGCGCAGGATGAAGTCGCCGCCCTTAGCGCGGGCGAAAGCCCAGTTGAAGATCGCGGTGCGGGCGCCGCCGATGTGGAGGCGGCCGGTAGGCGAAGGCGCGAAGCGGACGCGCACTTTCTGCTGATCGGTCATGAAGACTCTCTTTCCGTCGTGCTTAGCCGCAGGCTGAAACATGCTGCGGCGTTGTTTCATCGGTTGGTGGAAGCTTGACGTGCGCTACGGGGCTTCGTCAGCGATTTTCCGACCAAGATTGACAGTATAGAAGCGATGGTGCTGATTGTGAGCCAGACAGCTCCCATTCCCACCCAAAATTCAGTTGGCAAGGCGCAGATCAAAAGCGAATCGCTGGCGAAGGTCCAGTTGCCTTGCGAGAAAAGCAGTTCGTGGAAGACGGTGAACAGCCCGTCGAAGTCGATGGCCGCCCAGATCCCCGCCACCGCGAACAATGCGACGACGCCGGTTCCAGCGCGGGTGAGGGCTCGTGCGGCGCCAACGCGCGAACGCATGGCGGCAAGCGAGGAGACGGCAAGGATCAGCGCGACGGCAACAAGCGCATAGGCTCTCATCGCCACGGAATAGCAGTCGTCAAGATGGCCGATGGCGTCGTCGCTGTAAACGTAGCGCTCGGTCGCGTGCACGAATGCGGCTTCCGCCTGCTGTTGATCGTTGGTGTCAACATCGTCAAGGTTCGGGGCGCCAATCTGGGCTTTGCCGGTGGCTTTCCCGCGTTCTTGGGCGTTGTGGTTTGCAACCGCGATGGCATGAACCAGGGACGCGCGGTCATGCGAGCCGAAGGAATAGTCGCGCGTGGCATCGGCCACGTTGGCCAGGTCGTTAACGGTGAATGCCGTGCGTGCGTCGGGTTGGGCAGTTTGCAGCGCGAGGGTTTTTGCGGTGGGCGGAAGGACGCATGCCAGAAAGCCGCTTGCCAGCAGCAGAAGCGCCACGCACAGGGTTCCAACCGCTTGAAGGACGGCTTGAAAGCCGCCCTTTCGCGCCAAAGGCTGTTTCATCGTTTTGGCTCGCGATTATTCGGCCGCTGCCGGCACGTCGACGTCAACCCATACGGTTGCCGAGGTCACGCCACCCTTGCGACCCATGATGATGGCGCCGGGCCCCAGGCGGTTGAACACGCCCGAGAAACGGCCGCCCATCAGGTACAGGCCGGTGAGGTTGTTGAACATGACGGGCTGGGCCGTGAAGTCCTCGTCCTTGCCGTACAGCGGCACGGTGGCCGTCTTGTACAGTTCGCAGCATTCCTGAACCAGGAAGCGCTGCGAGGTTCCCATGGTTTGGGCAAGGCTCTCGTCAATGAGCTTCGCCCAGGTTTCGGCGTCGCAGTCGTGGCCAACCGTCACGTTCTTGCTGCAGTATCCGTCGCTGGGCTTCAACACCCAGCGCGCGGGGTTCGCCTTCACTTCGTCGATGTCGATCTCGGCAGGGTCAAGGAAGGCGGTGAAGGGGATGCATTCCTTGACCAGCGTTGCTTCCTTCTCGGTGAGGAGCGCCGCGGTCTCGGGACGGTGCAGAACGCGGAACACCTGCTTGTCGTGGACGATGTTGGTGGCGAAACCGCCGATCAGGCAAACCTTATGGGCGAGGTACGCCTGAACCAGGGGCTGGCTTTCGTCCCAATGCTCCAGAAGGTCGCTTGCCACGGTGCGGCGCCAGATGACGTCGATATCGACATCGCTATCACCCCATGCGGCGTTCCTGCCATGCAGGTGCTCGCCGTCAAACGACAGTTCGCGCACGTCGAAGATGGAGATGTCGAATCCACGTTCCTTGAAGATGCCCGCGTATACCTTGAACTCCTCGAATGCGGCGTTCTCAAGGAAGTCGACGATGGCGATGCGCGGTTTCTCGACTTTTGCGTCGTAGTGGCTGTAGATGGAGAGGAACGTGTCAACCCAGCCCGGGAACAGGTCGGCATCGCAGTTCGAAAGCGCATGATCCTGCGCAAGGCGACGATATGGCTCGCTCTGCGCGATGCAGGCGAACGCTTCGCGGTTCTCGTTCATGCCCGAGGTGCCGTCGGTGTTGAACTCGCAAAAGCGCAGCTTGCCTGTGTCCTCGTTAAGGAAGCAGTCGACGCGCGTGATGGGCAGCGGGTCGGTGTAGCCGGTTGGGGCAAGCATCAACTGCTCAAGGCGCTCATCGAACTTGAAGAGCGCGCGATATTCAGGGTTTGACTGATATTCCCTAATGACTTTGCTCAGAATACCGTACAGGGTTTCGGAGGTCGTTTTGAACAGCTTGTACGCATCTTGGCCGAACAGGCGCGGCACATAGCCCATGTAAACGGGGTTGCCATCCCACACGGCGGTGGAGTTCACGATGTAGTTCCACGCGGCGCGGCGATCGGCCTCGTCGGTTTCGCTTTCGGCAAGGTAAGAGAGGTATTCGTTCGTCAAGACCTCGTTGGCGTTGCAAGCGTTTGCATCCTGCATGGGTTCGATGCGCCTTTCTATCGTCGGGGCGGCGTTGGGGCTTCGGGCCTCGTCGCCTTTTCCCGTTGCGAACCGGCGTCAAGCGTGAAGCACGCCGCGCCGGGTTGCGTGGTGGTTTCGGTGAAGATAGTTTCGCGCTGATCGGGGCGAACGTTACTCCCGATGGCGTTTTTCCATGCGGTTTCTGCAAGCGTCGCCGAATGCTTTGGCAAGCGGGGCGCCAAACGACGATTCGGGTGCGAACTCGGGGTGCCACTGCACGCCCACGAAGAAGGAGCAGTCTGGATGCGACACGGCTTCGATCAGGCCGTCTTCGGACAGTGCGTCAACGGTAAGCGAAGGAGCCATGTCCTCGATGGTTTGGTGGTGGATGGTGTTCGTGCCGAACGGTTCGGTTCCGAAGATGCGCGCGGTGGGCGTGCCTTCGACGGGCACGACTTCATGAACGGCATCGAACGGATCCTCGATGCGCCAATGCTCCTCGTGGTCGAACGGGAGCTTGTTGATGTCCTGACACAGCGTTCCCCCGCATACCACGTTGATCATCTGAAAGCCGCGGCATATTCCCAAGAAGGGAAGGTCGTGTTCGATGCAATAACGAACGATCACCGGCTCGATGCCATCACGCGCGACGACGGGGTTGTCGCTTGCGGCAGCGCGCTCGCGGCCGTACATCATGGGGTCGATGTCGTCGCCGCCCGGGATAAGAACGCCGTCAACCCGTCCAAGGATAGCTTCCACGTCGGCCGGGTTCTCCTGCGGAAGAAGGATGATGGGCGATACGCCTGCGAGCTTCAGGAAATCAAGGTAGTTTGCGCGAATCGAGAACGCGGGGATTTCGTCTTCGAACTGAAACGAAACCGCTACCAGGGGTTTCGGTGCCGACGCCTCTTCAGTGGTGCAACCTGCACCCTGAGCGCCTTCGACGCTCTTTGCGTCTGCGGCTTCGTCCGCGCTCTGTGCGTTGTCGTTTGCGAACGGCGTTTCTTCGCGGGGGTCCTGGTTCTCGCTCATGTTCTAGTTCTCGCTATTTGACTTGAGTTTCAGGGCAGGGAACGAATCGGTGTCGAGGGTTTCCTCAAGCAGCTCCGAGATTCGCTCGATGGGCGTGGAATGGTCGGACAGAACCCAACTGCGGTACAGCATCAGGGCGCCCGACAAGTAGAAGCTCATGCGCATGCGGAACTCCACGTCGTCCATCAGGTGCGTGTCGACTCCGGTTGCGGCGAACGCGGGCTTGGCCGAGCGACCCATCAGATCGATCATCGCGTTGACGGGCAGCGAATGAGCCGTGTGCTCGTAAAAGCCCAGGTTTTCGACGATTGATTTGTTGATGTCGGCAAGGATCCCGTGGATGCGTTGCTTGCGGGTTTCTTCGGTATGCTCGCGGATGATGTCGATGACGTGCTCGATGATTTCTTCCGCGCGATGCGTCAGCAGACTGTCGATCGAGGGGTAGTGTAGATAGAAGGTCTTGCGGTCGATATCGGCCTCGCGGGCGATGGCGCTGACGGTGATTTTCGAGACGTCGTTCTCGCTAAGCAGCTTGTCAAGTGCGGCGTTGATTGCCTTGCGCGTGCGGACGATGCGTCGATCAAGTTTCGGCTGAGCGGGGCGTTGGGCATCGTTCTCAGTCATTTTCGGACACTTCCTTTTTGCGTTTCGATAAATACTCGGCCGTTGAAAAATGCGCAAACGGCTAAGAAATGAGCATTTCGGTTTGGTAACGAATTCTAATCGGTCATTCGTTTCTTGTTGTGTTATCCGCACAACAAGTATAGTCTACAGATGTGGAACAAACAATATCTGGTGAATAGACATTGCTTGTGGACTAACAATAACGTCGCGGGTTCGCCAAAAAGCGAACGGGAGAGCGACCAGCGCCGCGGGCGTTGTGAATAGGAAGGAACGGCAATGACCGAAGAGATCCACGAGACCGTTGCGACAGCACCCTCGTTCGAGCTGAGCCCCGAAGACAAGGCCAAGCTTGCCAAGATCGGCCCGTCCGAGAAGATCAAGCATGCTGCCATGTACAAGCTCATCGACTACGTCATGGAAGACCCCGAGGCCAACATCCACAAGGTCATGAACATGCTGGACAAGCTTGCGCCCAAGAACCTGTTTCCCACGCAACGCGAAACCATGCGTCAAGCCATCGAGGCGAAAAGCAACTGGTATCAGCTGATCATGAAGATCCTCGAGCTGAACCCCGAGGTTATCCCGCAGCTGCTGAAGACGTTCGTGGTTGATAGCAACCTTATTGCTTGGGGCATGCAGGAGCACAACCGCAAGGCGCTGAAGTGCAACATCCCGTGGGCCATTCTGCTTGACCCCACCAGCGCGTGCAACCTTCATTGCACTGGCTGCTGGGCCGCCGAGTACGGCAACAAGCTGAACCTTACCTACGAAGAGATCGACTCCATCATCAACCAGGGCGTTGAGCTGGGTGTTCATATGTACATCTACACCGGCGGCGAGCCTTTGGTCCGCAAGCATGACCTTATCAAGCTGTGCGAGGCGCATCCCGACTGCACGTTCCTGTCGTTCACGAACGCAACGCTCATCGATGAGGCGTTCGTTCAGGATATGATCCGCGTGAAGAACTTCGTGCCCGCCATCTCGGTTGAGGGCATCGGCGAGGCAACTGACGTCCGCCGCGGCGAAGGCACCTTCAACAAGATCGATCATGCCATGAAGCTGCTGCGCGAGGCCGGCCTTCCGTTTGGCGTGTCGCTTTGCCACACGTCGCAGAACTCCGACGCCTTGGTGTCCGACGAGTTCTTTGATTGGCTTATTGACCAGGGCGTTCTGTTCGCATGGATCTTCACCTTCATGCCGGTTGGCTACTCTACGAAGGATTGCGAGCTTATGGCCACGCCCGAGCAGCGCGAGCAGCTCTATCGCTTCGTCAAGCGCGCTCGTGAGGAGAAGCCGCTGTTCACTCTTGACTTCCAGAACGACGGCGAGTTCGTTGGCGGCTGCATCGCCGGTGGCCGCAGGTACTTGCACATCAACGCCAAGGGCGACGTCGAGCCCTGCGTGTTCGCGCATTACTCGAACGCCAACATCCGCGAGGTATCGCTGCTTGACGCGCTGCGCTCGCCCCTGTTCATGCAGTACTACGAAAACCAGCCCTTCGACGGCGAGAACCTGCTTCGTCCGTGCCCGATTTACGAGAACACCGGCAGGTTGGCCGACATGGTCGAGGCGGCAGGAGCTCACTCCACTGATCTTGAGCACCCCGAGGACGCCCGCGACCTGACCGAGAAGATGCGCCCGCGTGCCGAGGCTTGGGCCGAGGTTGCCGACCGTATTTGGAACGACCCCGACGACCCGCGCCGTCCCTACCGCGATCGCGTGTACGTCGGCATGGCCGAGTCGGACGTCAAGAAGTACGAGGAGACCGGCTTTGTCGGCAACACCCCGCTCGAGAAGCTGAAGGCCGAGCGTTCGCACTAAGGCAGGACGGCAATTGGGCTGAAAGGTCCCACAGTAGCGCTTGTTGCACCCCGGTTTGCGATTGCGGAATGCGCGTGAAGATGCTTCGCATGTCGTAAGTCGGGGTGCTGATGCGATAAAACTGGTAAGACTGCTTTTGGCGCCTTAGCAGGGAATAGTAACGAACCTGCGTAGAGGCGCCGCAAGACAACGAGAAAATAGGAGAGTCAAAATGGCAGATACTCGTTCTTATCTGTTCACGTCCGAATCGGTGACCGAAGGCCACCCCGACAAGATCTGCGACCAAATCTCGGATGCAATCCTCGACGCAATCCTCACGCGCGAGGCCGAGCTTGCAGAGCAGGGCTACGTTGGCCCTGACGGGGCAGCGGCTGACGTATCCAACGTCCGCGCGGCCGTCGAGACGTTTACCACTACCGGCATCATCACCGTCATGGGCGAGGTTCGCACTCAGGCTTACGTCGACGTCGACAGCATCGTCCGCGGCGTGGTTGAGAGCATCGGCTACACCAGCGACGACTTCGGCTTCAACGCCAGCACCTGCGCTGTTGCGAACTACATCCATTCCCAGTCGCCCGACATCGCCATGGGCGTCGATGAGTCCTACGAGGTCCAGACCGGCCAGGCTTCCGCCGATGATGCGTACGACCGTATCGGTGCCGGTGATCAGGGTGTCATGTTCGGCTACGCCACGAACGAGACCTCCACGCTCATGCCCATGCCCGTTTTCCTGGCACATCGCCTGTCCGAGCGTCTGACCGAGGTGCGCAAGACCGGCGTGCTGCCGTATCTGCGTCCCGACGGAAAGACCCAGGTCACCGTTCGTTACGAGGGCGACAAGCCCGTTGCCGTCGAGAAGGTGCTCATCTCCACGCAGCATGCGCCCGAGGTGGCAACTGCCCAGATCAAGGCCGACCTTATCGCCAACGTCATCGCCCCTGTCTTCAACGCTGAGGGCGTTGCGTGGGAAGGCGCCGAGGTCTTCGTGAACCCTACCGGCCGTTTCGTGGTTGGCGGCCCCATGGGCGACACCGGCCTTACCGGCCGCAAGATCATCGTCGACACGTACGGCGGCATGGGTCGCCACGGTGGCGGCGCGTTTTCGGGCAAGGATTGCACCAAGGTCGACCGTTCCGCTGCATACGCTGCTCGCTGGGTTGCTAAGAACATCGTTGCCGCCGGCTTGGCCGACAAGTGCGAGATCGAGCTTGCCTACGCTATCGGCGTTGCGCGCCCGCTGTCCATTTACGTGAACGCCTTCGGCACCAACAAAGTGGCCGAGGCCGACATCGAGGCTGCTGTTTCCAAGGTCTTCGACCTGCGTCCGGCCGCCATTATCGACACGCTCGACCTTCGCCGTCCGATTTACCGCAAGACCTCGAACTACGGTCACTTCGGCCGCGAGCTTGACGAGTTCACGTGGGAGAAGACGAACCGCGTCGACGAGCTTCGCGCCGCGTGCGGTTTGTAGGTGATTCCACGTTGAATTTGCCGGCGCGTCTCGCGTCGCGTGCAAGTTGAATATGCCGCCTGCGCTTTCGGCGCGGGCGGTTTTTCTTTAGGCGGGTTCGGTCGATTCGCGAACGCCGTCGCCATGATCTAAACTGGGACCCATGAAACTCGCTTCAATCATATTGGACATCCCCACGCAGGCGCTTGACGCCCCATACACCTACTTGGTCTCGGACGACGTTGTCGACGACGGCATGGAGGTGCAGGTAGGCTGCGCTTGCTTGGTGCCGTTCGGCGGCAGGCAGGCCATTGGCTTCATCGTCGATGTTCGCGACTCGGACGAGCCGGATGCCTTCGCGTTTCTTGGCGTTTCCGAATCGTCGCGTTCGCGCCTGAAAGCCATCATTCGCGTGCTTTCCCAGCCGTATTTTGACGAAGAGGGCGCGGCTTGCGCCCAGTACTTGGCCAAACGTTACATCGCCCCGCTTTCGGCATGTATCCGCCTGTTCACGCCGCCCGGGGGAGTTCCCCGCATCGTGCGCTCGCGCACGGGTGAGTGGCGCCTTGAAGAGCCCGCCGTCGGCGAGGTAGATGATCGTTGGGTGATGCTTGGCCCCAACGCCGATTCGTTCACGCCGCGAAAGAACGCGGTGAAGCAGATCGCGGTCATCGAGGCGCTGCGTCAAGGCGAGCTGCGCGTGGCCGAGCTGGCCATGGAGTTCGGCGCGGTGTCCTCGGTTTTGAAGACGCTCGAATCGAACGGCGTGGTGCGCATCGAGCGCCGCCGTCGCATGCGTGGCGTCGAAACGGGTGCGTTCCAGCCAACGGAAAAACCCGCGCTCACGCCCGGACAGGCCGAGGCGCTGCGCGTTATCGGCGAAGCAAACGATCGAGCTTGCGGCGATGTCGTTTTGGTTGACGGAGTTACCGGTTCGGGAAAAACCGAGGTCTATTTGCAGGCTATCGAGCTCGTGCTTGCTCAGGGTCGCACGGCGTGCGTTCTGGTGCCCGAGATCTCGCTTACCCCGCAAACGGTTGCCCGCTTCCGCGGCCGTTTCGGCGACACGGTTGCCGTCATGCACTCGCGCATGAGCCAGGGTGAGCGTTACGACCAGTGGGATTTCATCAGGTCGGGCGCGGCACGCGTGGTGGTCGGTGCGCGAAGCGCCCTGTTCACGCCGCTTAGCAACTTGGGCCTCATCATCATCGATGAAGAACACGAGGGCTCGTACAAACAGGACAGCGCCCCGCGCTATCATGCGCGTGACGTCGCTGTTTGGATGGCGCGCCGTTCGAAGGCGACGGTCATCCTGGGTTCGGCGACGCCTTCCATCGAGAGCCTGTACAACGCGGCGAAGGACCCACAGTGGCATCAGGTCGAGCTTCCCGAGCGAGCCAACGGCAATCCCATGCCCCAGATCAAGATTGTCGACATGGCCCGCGAGTTCGGGTCGGGATCGCGCTCGATGTTCTCGCGTTCGCTCTCGAAGGCGCTCGAGGCCGAGCTTCGTGCAGGTCGCAAAGCGGTTCTGTTGTTGAATCAGCGCGGCTTCGCGAAATTCCTGCTGTGCCGCGACTGCGGTTTCGTGCCCACCTGTCCGTCGTGTTCGACGTCGTTGACCTATCACGAGCGTGGCAACCAGCTGATTTGCCACCATTGCGGGTATCGCGTTCCCACGCCGCCCACGTGTCCTGAGTGCGGAAGCCCGTACTTGAAGAAGTTCGGCGCGGGCACCCAGCGCGTCGAGGCCGATCTACGCGTGCTCATCGACAGCTTCGAGGGGCTTGGCGGGGAAGTGCCCATCATCCGCATGGATGCCGACACCACCAGCACTAAGGGCGCCCATCAGCGCCTTCTTGAGGAATTCGGCCAGGCCCAGGCAGCTGTGCTGCTTGGCACGCAGATGATCGCGAAGGGCCTTGACTTCAAGGACGTCACCTTGGTCGGTGTCATCAATGCCGATACGCAGCTGCACTTGCCCGACTATCATGCGGCGGAGCGCACGTTCGATTTGATCGAGCAGGTGGCGGGCCGTGCGGGTCGCGCCGACTTGGAGGGCCGCGTCATGGTGCAAACCTACGAGGCCTCGTCTGCGCCCATCGTTGCGGCGGCGCGCTACGACCGCGCGATGTTCCTGCGCGATGAGCTGCCGAAGCGAAAAGCCCTTGGCTACCCGCCTTATGTTCGCATGGCGAACATCTTGGTGTGGGGTAAAAACGAGCAGGCGGTTTCGGCATGCGCATCCGAGATCGAGGCGCAGGTCCGCGCCCACGTGCGCGATTTCGGCGGGGACGACTGGCGCGTGTACCCGGCGTCTGCCTGTGTGCTCGAGAAACTTCGCAACACGTATCGCTGGCATGTGTTGGTGAAGGCCCCGCGCGAGGCCGACATCTCGGAGGTCTTGCTGCCGCTGTTTCGTAAGCGCAAGCAAAACCCGCAGGTCAGTGTTGCCGTCGACATCGATCCGGATGACTTGCTGTAGCGGCGTCGGGTGCGGCTGCCTGCGTCCTGTCGCCTGCCGAGCCGCGCGGTGGAGCGCTCGGGCGTATGGTGGGGCGCTCGGGTGCACGGATTTTCCCGTTTTGCGCCGGCTGGAGCAGCTTGGCGCGCCTGTCGCTGCGCGCTTGCCGCTTGGGTGCACGGATTTTCCCGTTTTGCGCTGTTTTTCTCTAGGATCGATCGGGGTAAGGGCTTCTTTTTGGCAAGATTCTGGCTAAACGCCCGTTTATCGAGCAATATCGAAGCGAACCAATCGGCAACTCCTCGCAAAACAGGAAAATCTGTGCAAGCTCATAGGCTCGGCCC
>OLPV01002255.1_pt1 | contig 12921 bp, 9 predicted proteins | sample 1671961 | NCBI WGS metagenome assembly OLPV01 (sample SAMEA3136630, study PRJEB25190) | human gut metagenome | biome: human gut; feature: human-associated habitat; material: faeces | place: Austria | collected 2013
CTACAATTTTTGAAGCCAACTTTTAGTCGACCCTATCTAATTGCGGATTACCCTTTTTTGAATATTTTTCGCGATTTTCTTTGAATACGATGCCACAAACCAATTAAAGGATGAAATTTCTCACTAATCATTGCCGATTTCTCAATAAAGATCTCTACCGCCAACAATATAATGACCATAACTAAAAAGCCGATATTTCGATTGATCATATACGCAAAAGCACTCAATCCAAAAAGCGCTGTTAAACCACACATGATAATTACAGTATTACGATGTCCAAATTGGCGCATCAACAAGTGATGAATATGACTCTTGTCCGCCTCCATAAATTTCATACCCTTTAAAGTACGTCTCAAAATAGCGGATAACGTATCAATAATTGGCAGCATCAACAATAAGATAGGCAATGCCAACGTCAAAATCGTACTCGATTTAAATCCAAGCAATGAAATTGCCGAAATCATGAACCCCAAAAACAACGATCCACAATCTCCCATAAAGATACTAGCTGGATGCGCATTATAAACTAAGAAACCCAATGTTCCAAAAGCTAAAATAAAGGCAATGCTTAATAAATCCGAACGTCTTTCGATGATGGCGATAGAACCAATGACCACAAGCACAATAACACTCATACCTCCGGAAAGACCATCTAGACCGTCAATCAGGTTTACCGCATTTGTGATACCGGCCACCCAAATAATCGTAAAGATAAACGAAATAATACCTGTATCAATTTGAATGCCCAAAGGCAAACGAATAATATCTACTGAAATTCCAAAATAAATCAACACCAAAGCCGCAATAACTTCCAACGTTAGTTTAACCAGTGGCTTAATATCGATTAAATCATCAATTAAACCAGTAAAAAACATAATACTGCTTCCAATAACCAAACCTTTGATCTGACGATCCGCCTTCACAAAGATAGCCATCGTTATAATGAATGCCAAATAAATCGCTACACCTCCAATACGCGAAATCTTTCCATGATGGACCGTGCGCTTATTTTCTTTGGCATAAGCCCCACAATAAATAGAATATTGCTTCACCAACGGTGTTAGCACCACTGAAATCAAGAATGGTAATAAAATCATTTTATAATCAATCACGCTGACTTTACCCCCTTTAATGCATCTATCATATCGTATTGTCCTCGTTTTGTACAAAGAACTGGGCAAGATATGTTCTTAGAAATGAATTGTGACGGCCCAAAACAATCCGCCAATCCACCACTCAATTCAATTCCATGCATCAAAAAATGTTCTTGTAAAGAAGCAGGTAGACCATCAAAACAATGTTTTACCCATAATGAAATCTGTGCTGAAACCATCTCGAAGGCTGGCCACAATAGACTTGACTCAATTTGAATCTGATGAAGAATCTGTCTTGAATCAAAGGCATAACACAACAATAAATTGTTTTTTTGTTGCCAAAAAGCTAGACTTGCCATTTCCTTCAAATGTGCCGCATCCATTTTTGTGATAAAACAACCCGTCTTGTTGTAAACAATCCTTTGTATCTGCTCATCAATCTGTGCTCCCGCATAATAAATTGTCTTTGACACAAGCACCTTACCATAAGCACACACATGAATTTCCGTATAAGAATGTCCACTATGCACTAAAAAACAAGAACCTTCTTCTTGTAAAGCATTTAAGTTTGAAATAAATTCAACCTTACGTATGCCACAATCCAAAAACATTTGCTGCCAAAGTTCTCGTTGTCTTTGCGACAACTCCGTAGGAACACTCACAAGCACACTCGGTCTTAATAAGCCATCAAAGGCATGTAGTTCGTTTAACCCCTTCTGAACCAAAGGTTCAATTGAATGAAGAATTTGACCATGTGATATAGGATATTGAATTTGTATCGTATCCAGATCCTTATATAAATAGGCAAGCGCCTGATCCGCTACGCCCAGTGTTTCTTTTCCTTTTTTTGCGATTATTGTTTTTAAAACAATTTGTTTCTGTGTAGAAAAATCATAAAACCGTGCAAGATACGCCCCCATATCCAGGGCAATCCACTTATCAAGCAAAGCCATTATAGATTGTTAATTGTAAAATCGCCTGACTTGAAATGTACGCAAGACAAAGCGATAAAAGAAACATTAAAATCTGCACTTTCTTAGGATTTTTTACACTACACACCTTTTCAAACTGAATACTTGAAATCGCATAAAAGCTTAAACCAAAACACGCAAAGAATACTAAATAAGAAATTACAGAAGTTGCCATATTAGCCTCCTACATGAACAATTTGAACAAAATTATACTTTTCCTTCAATTGCTCACATGCACTTAAAATCACTTCTTCATCCACACTGAATCCCAACATACTTGAACCAGATCCAGACATCAATATACGTACTAAACCTGCATCTTCCATATCCATTTTCACTTGTTCTAATTCAGGCTCAATCTCAAAGGCAATTGGCTCCAATGAATTTGCCATAGTCTGATATAAAAGATCCATGTTCTCTTCTCGAATACTCGACTCTACTAAATCAACATCCGGATGAAAAGGACGAGACTCTTTCCATTTAGAAAATGCATTCGCAGTAGAAATTCCAAAATCCGGTTTTACAACCACAATATCAAATTCCCAATCACTTTCAATCGGCGTGATTTTTTCTCCAATACCCTTTACTCTAGCCCACTTATCATGAATACAGAAAGGAACATCCGCCCCCACTTGTTTTGTGATTTCATAAAGATTTTCTTCCGTTTCCTCAATACCTTCCATCTTTAAAACCGCCTTACATACAGCAGCTGCATCCGCACTTCCGCCACCAAGGCCTGCCTGAGCTGGAATGTGCTTCTTGATAGATACTTTGAAACAAGAATCTAAGTGATAGGTATCCTTTAAAACTTGAATCATCTTTGAAACCGTATTATTCTCTGGTAATTTCATACCTTCACATTCAACTACATCAAAATCATTTTTTTCTATCTCAATCTCATCATAAATTGAAATAGGTACCATGATCATGTCTAAAGAATGATACCCATTATCCATTCTTTTTACGACATCTAATGCTAGATTAATTTTTGCCCTTGCCTGTACTTTCATAGGTCACCTCATATAATCGAATAAAATCCTCTAACGTACACTGTTGCGCACGCGTACTAGGATCAATATTTACTTTTTCTAACAATTCTTTTGCCAGAGCCTTATCTTTCACAAAATTCTGAAAGTTATTATAAATAGTTTTTCTTCTTTGCGCAAAACAAGCTTTTACCAAATCGAAGAAATAATTCTCATCTTCTAAATGATACTTGTGATGGAAAGAAAATTGAATAACCATCGAATCTACATTGGGACTTGGCCAAAATACTCTTCTTGATACGTACATGACTTTTTTCACATCACAACGATATTGCGTAATTACGCTCAACGCATTGTATTCCTTATCGTTTTCGTGTGCCAAGAAACGTTCTCCCACTTCTTTTTGCATCATAACCGTAATTCTTTCAATCTCTTCATTTGCCTCAAACAATTTAAATAAGATCGGCGTTGTGATGTAGTAAGGAAGATTCGACGCGAAAACTACCTTTTGACCAGGCTTTCTAAATTCACGAATTTTTTCATCAATATCCACCTTTAAGATGTCTTCTAATACTATATGTAAATGATCAAAACCAATCTCATTCTCTAATACAACCGGCAATCTTTCATCAATCTCAAAAGCTACAACCTGATTACTTTTTTCACATAAAAACTGTGTTAAAGCCCCAATTCCAGGACCAATCTCAAAAACCAATTCATCTCTTGATTGAATTGCTGCATTGGCAATCTTTTCAACAACACCCGGTTCAATAATAAAATTCTGTCCAAAGCTTTTCTTTGTGAAAACTTTATACTTTTCTTGAATCTCTTTTGTCTTTTTTACTGTCGCAATCGCCTGTTTCATGAAAGACTCCTTTCTTCTATCTCTTCTTTTGTCACATTCATCTGATTTAAACGCTTAAAACATGTTTTCGCATTACAAGGACCAATATGAAAATCTTCACACACTTGAAAGCGCAAATCTTTGTTTCCAACTAAGCCTAAATCAATAAAGTCTTGCCAACTTAATACTTCATCTTTATTCTCAAACGTTACATAATGACATAGGGCATCCCATAAATCTTCTTTACTTGCATGCTCTACACCCACTTTTTTAGGTGTTTTCGCCTTTTCTTTATTAATAAACGCATGTTTACATCCTGGCACACTACTGCCAATCAATCTACGTATATGTTCTCCTGGCGTATCTGGATCTGTAAAAATAATCACACCTCTTGTCTTTTGAGCCTGTCTAACACGTTCAATCGTTTTCTCGTTGACCTGGTCTCCACCCGTTTCAATCGTGTCACAATCAAAAAAAGACTGCAACGTGTTTGTATCATTTTTTCCTTCAACGACAATAATTTCTTTAATATGCTGCTTCATCTGTCTCCACCACATGTTTTGATGTAAAACCAGCACCATGTACCTGATGCACATCATTCACAATAATAAATGCTTTTGGATCAATCTCTAAAACACTTGACTCTAATAATGGATATTGTTTCTGCTTAATAACACACATCAACACGGGCTTAGGCGCTTGTGTATAGCCACCACTTCCATCTAGAATCGTTACACCACGATCCACTGTCTCTAATAAAATACGACGAATCTGTTTCCACTCTGTCGATATAATCATAACATTTTTTGCGGATTGCATGCCTAGCATTACTGTTTTATCGATTGCGACACCACAAACAAAAACAGACATAATACCAATCAATGCTGGTGTTAAACCATGTGTAACCACACCCAATAAAACTGTTAAGCCATCTACGATCATTACACTGGTTCCTTCAGGAATCTTCAAGTATTTATGTAAAATCAAAGCTAAGATATCCATACCACCCGTACTTGAATTAACTCTAAACACTAAACCTAAACCAATCCCCACAAGAACTCCGGCATAGATTGTAGCCACATAAGCTGGCATCACAAATGTATCTTTAGGGAACATTGTAGCAACCTGTGATAAACCTGTTACAAAAACCGGATATACAATTGTAGAAAGCACAGATTTCATCGCAAACTGCTTTCCTAATAAAAGAGCTCCCAATATAAATAATCCAATTGTTAAACCATCAATCATCAAAACTGTAGCAATCGGAAAAACTGGATGTAATGCGACAGCCACACCAGCTACACCACCTGTTAATATATTATTAGGAAGTATAAAAAAGGAAACTGAACATGCGACCACAAAGTTTCCAAGTATAATCATTATTAAATCATGTATTTTATTTTTGCTCATATGCATACCTCTTCTAGCCTACATGATTATATCATTTTTTTTATGTTTCGTTTTCAAAAATATCGCTTGCAAAAAATGCACTTTATCCTTATAATAGTTCGGGTTATATAAGTTCATGATATGGTTGAACGTTCATACCTACTACCGAAAACAGTAGACTATAGCCTTCAAATAGGAGGAAAATAAAATGCAATACGATATCATTATTATTGGTGCTGGGCCTGGAGGAATTTTCTCAGCCTACGAATTATTAAAGAGTAAACCTGAATTAAAAATTGGTGTTTTTGAAGCAGGAGCACCATTAAACAAAAGAAAATGTCCAATTGACGGAAAGAACATCAAATCATGTATCCATTGTAAATCATGTGCCATCATGAACGGTTTTGGTGGAGCCGGTGCCTTCAGTGATGGAAAATATAATATCACAAATGAATTTGGTGGAAATCTATACGAATATGTAGGTGAACAAGAAGCTATCGATTTAATGGAATATGTGGATGAAATCAACTGCAAGATGGGCGGAGAAAAAACTCGTCTATATGCAAACTCAGATGCTGCTATCGCCAAAAAATGTCTTCAAAATGATCTTCACTTATTAAAAGCGAAAGTTCGTCACTTAGGAACTGACATTAACTATGTAGTACTTGAAAACTTATACAATGAATTAAAAGACAAAGCCGAATTCCATTTCTATAAACACATTGACATGGTAAACAAAATCGAAGATGGATATGAAGTCGTTTGTGGAGATGAAACATATACATCTACACAATGTATTATTTCTACAGGCCGTTCAGGAAGTAAATGGATGGAATCTGTATGCTCAAACTTAGGCATTGAAACAAAGAGTGATCGTGTAGACATTGGTGTTCGTGTTGAACTAAATGCCGATACATTCTCAGAATTAACAGACTCATTGTATGAATCTAAAATCGTATATCGTTCAAAGAAATATCAAGATCGCGTTCGTACATTCTGTATGAACCCTAGAGGTGTTGTCGTAAACGAAAACACAAACGGAATCATCACTGTAAATGGTCACAGCTATGAAGATCCAGCTCGTTTCACAAACAACACAAACTTTGCCTTATTAGTATCAAATCATTTCACAGAACCCTTCTCACAAAGTAACCAATATGGTGAAAGTATTGCCCGCCTATCAAACATGTTAGGTGGTGGCGTTATCGTTCAACGCTTTGGCGACCTGATTCGTGGACAACGTTCAACTCCAAGTCGTATTGCACAAGGATTCGTAACTCCTACATTGAAGGCTACACCAGGAGACTTATCTCTAGTTATCCCTAAACGTCAATTAGATGACATTATTGAAATGATCTATGCACTTGATAAAGTATGTCCATCAACAGCTAGTGATGACACATTACTATATGGTGTTGAAGTTAAATTCTACAACATGCAAGTAAAAGTAGATAAAAACTTAGAAACAAAACACAAAGGACTATTCGTTATTGGAGACTGTTCAGGTGTAACACACTCATTAAGTCATGCCAGTGCATCTGGTGTATATGTCGCAAGACACATTACAAAAAATCTATAATAAGATATAAAGTGGATCAAATGATCCACTTTTTTTCATTAACTACACAGTTAATAACTCTCGAGTTAATAATAATGATGGTATAATAATCTAGGTGATAATTTTATGATACAAATTCCAGACAACAGTACAATATTAGCTCCGGCTACCCTACATTTATCTTTATACAAAGAAATTTTAAAACAAAAAAAAGATTGCCTTGGCATACAAGTTTTAACCTTGTCTAGCTGGCTATCTTCTTTTTATCATGGACAAAATAAATCTGACATTGAAATTCTTTATTTATACAAAGATGCTTTAAAGAATGTCTCTCTTTCCAATGCCTTCTATTCCAGTAAAGAAGACTATGACTTTTTAAATGCCTGTCTAGACTTTATAAAAATGGCAAAAACCTATCAGATTCATGATTTTCCTTGTTCAACCCAAAAAGAAAAAGATTTACATGAAATCTTAAATCTTCTATATCCAATTCAACTCAAAGAAGACCAAACGCAAGAAGTCCTTTCAAGTTTACCAGATTTAGAAAACATCTATATCCTAAAAAAAGAATACTCTCAATTAGACAGTTACTGGATTCAAGTGTTGATTGATCATGGTGCAAAATGGCTCGGCGATAAGCAACTATTGACAACACACTACTATAGTGTTGCCAACGCACGCAAACAAATGGAAGTCATCGCAAATCTTATTATTGAAAATGACTATTCAGCCGATGATATTTTCATTGCCCTAAACAACCCAAGTGACATCAATGTTTTAACCCAGATTCTTACAGCACATAAGATTCCATTCACAACTATACAAGAAGTTCATACTACATCTATATATAACGAGTGGATCCATTATTTAACATGGGCTAAAGATATGGATTTAAAAAGTTTTTTAAACGTAGTTCAAGCCTTATATCCAAATGACAATTATCTCTTGCAGTATTACACATTGTTCCCTGAACAATTTTTAAAATTTGAGCCTTTCTTAACTACACTTCCATACAAAGATAATGAAATCATTGATTCCTACCAATTCACATCCTACCAAAAATTAGAACAAGACACTTTAGAATGGATACACGATCATGCCTTCTTATTTGATGCATACGATTTTATCAAGATGGCCAAACATATTCAAAATCTACATGAACAAGTCACAAAAGAAGATTTGAATGCCTTCAACGATGTCATGTCACTTATCCAAGATGTGCATTCACACATTCATAATGCGAATGATTTAAACATCTTGATTCACCAAATCCAAAATCTTTCTGCCAATCAGAAAGCCAATTCCATTGAAGGGGTATTCATTGGATCTAGACAAGACATCACAAATTTAAGGCCCATCGTCTTTTTAACTGGCACAAATGCCAGTGCATTTCCTGCTTTAAAGTTACATACTGGAATCTTTGATGAGGCCTATGTACAAAACACGGATTTACCAAATCTTGAAACACGTATTCAAAACCAGCAGGCACAAATCTTTGACTGTTTATCTTTGTGTGAAATTCTTTATGTATTCTATCCACAAAGTGATTATCAAGGAAAAAATTATGAACCAAGTTCCGACATAGAAAATTGGCTCCAACAAAAAGCTGAGTTTATCACTACGCCCGATTCTTTTAATTGGACTACCCCAAATATCGATTTAAATGAAACAACAGCTAAATCCATATTCTTTAAGGATGATCATTTTAAAGGATCAATTTCAAGACTCGAATCCTATGCACGATGCCCTTTTTCCCATGCACTAAAATACGGCTTATATTTAAAAGAAAAAGAAGACATCACAGACATTCGAATTCGTGGAAGCATATTACATCATGTTCTAGAAGTGATTTCTAAAGATAGACAAGAATATACTTCTTTATCCAAAGAAGAAATTCATCACTATGTTGAAAATGAATTTTCCTTCGCAAAAAAAGTGCTTTTACAACAAGTTCCATGGTTTGATTCTCAAATTGAAGAAATCACAGAAAAACTTATGTTGATTTTTGAACAACTACATAATTTTGAATCCAACTGGCACATGAACATGGATAAACAAGAACATAAGTTCTCTTATTCCTACCCATGGAATGAATATACCATTGATTTATATGGCTATATTGACCGAATCGACAGTTCAAACACATCTTTTTGTATCTTTGACTATAAATCAAGTGATAAAGATATTAAAATCGATGACTTTGAAAAAGGATTATCTTTACAGTTAGCCACATATACGTTAGCTTACGAAAAAGAATCTGGTTTGATCCCTGTAGGATGTTTCTATATTGCACTAAAGACAACCCCAGAAACACTCACTTATGGAAAATTAAATTATCGCAAAAAAATCCCCGAACTCACTGTGAACGATGAAAAAGATATTGCGGATACATTTAAAGTCAACCGAAGATTAAATGGATGGCACTTTAGTGATGCGAGCATTTATTGTGATGACATAAAACGATACATGCCTGTAAAAAGAGCCAATCCAAGTTTAGAAACCATCAAAAAGGAATGGACTCAAGTCGTTGACAGTCTTTTAGAGGACATTAAAAGTGGACAAGCCCTACCTAATCACGTCCAAGATGCATGTAAATTCTGTGCTTACAGATCTATTTGTCGAAATTCAGCGAATGAAGTTGAACCAATGCTTCGTGTAGAAAAGGAGGAAGAATAAACATGGATTTTTCAATTCCCCAACAAAAAGCCATTGACATTCGAGATACAAATGTCGTTGTCTCTGCCAGTGCCGGAAGTGGTAAAACAGCTGTTTTAGTAGAACGTTTATGTCAGCTTGTATTAAAAGACCACATTTCAATCGATTCTATCCTGGCAATGACTTTCACAAAGGATGCGGCAGCTGAAATGAAGGCACGTCTTCTTTCCAAATTAAAAGAGCAACCAAAAACAGAATATATCCTTCAACAGATGGCTCTACTTGAAACAGCCAGTATTTCTACTATTGATAGTTTCTGCTTATCGATTGTACAAAATTATTACTATAAGATTCCTATTTCTTATACGATGTCCAAACAAACGGCATCCTCAGCCCAAACGCGCATTGCCTTTGACAACGCCTACAAACATGCGATTCAAGATTTAAACTTAGCTGCATACACAAAATTAAAAATGTATTTTCTCTCTTTTGGAAAAACAGAAGAAGACATTCAAAAATACATTGAAGATATTTTGGCAATCCTCAACTCTAAATCCGAAGAAGACGCAAAGACATGGATTAAAAACATTCAAGATTCATATACATATTTAAGTCCAGAATTAATGGAATATGCATTGAAATACTTTCATAATCATTGTCTTGCGATGACTGAAATATTAGATGAAGTAATCGATCAAATCGCAAAGCCTGAAGATTACGAAGTCAAAAAGGACTATTTATCAAAGTGTTTAGATGCCAATTCGTATTCAAGTTTTAAAGCTCAATTTGAATTGTATTTAAAAAATACCATCGGTTTTAAGAAGACAATTGATAAGGTGGATTACTCAAAATATCAAACTTCTTTTAAAGATCATGAAACAAAGATCGTAGAAAACTTATTTGATGAAGAATTCTATTTAAAGGACATTCAAAATCATAAAGCTTTAGTAGATACCTTATTTGAATTAACCCATAAAGTAAAGTTATACTTTCAATTAGAAAAGAAAAAAATGGAAGTGATTGACTTTAATGATATGGAGCACTTTGCGTATCAACTCCTTCAAGATCCGATGATCAAAGAAGAAATGTACAATAAATATCAGATGATTCTAGTAGATGAATTCCAGGATACCAATGAACTTCAAGAAAAAATCATTGCGTCTTTTTGCCATGAAAACAACGTATTTAGAGTGGGTGACATTAAACAATCCATCTATGGTTTTAGACAAGCCAATCCAAAAATTATGCAGGACTGGATGAAAAAGGAAGATGTCAACAACACTCCTTTATTATTGCAGGAAAACTATCGTTCCAATGCGAGTGTTATTCAATTCAACAATGATTTTTATAGTAAGATCATGAACAATGAATTATTGGGAAAACAATTTGAAGAGATTGATATTGCCAATGTAGGTACGAAAGGACAAATGGAAAGTCCTCAATATCCAGTTCGTTTCTTATATACAGAATATAAAGATGAAGAAGGCAACAAAGCTACCATCAAAAAGAATCACAATGAGAATCGTTTTGATTTGATTGCACAAGATATTATCGAAAAGCACAAAGCAGGCATGCCCTATAAATCTATGTGTGTGTTAACTCGTAATCATGCGCCTCAAGAAAAACTGAAAACAGTTTTTGAGGCCTACAACATTCCAGCTATGATTACCATTGATCATGGATTCTACACAAATTCTGCCATTCAAATTGTACTTTCTACTTTAAAAGCTTTAGAAGATTTAACCGACGACATTGCGTTATGTGCTTCTTTAATGTCCCCATTATTTAATGTATCTTTTTCTCAAATTGCGAAGTGTTGCATTGGAAAAGAAAAAGGCACATCTTTATATATGAGTATTAAAAACGAAGATTTCATGAAGCCTTTCTTTGAATTATATGTAAATAGAAATCAAACGATTGTACAACTGCTACAATATATCTATGCCTATAATAATTTCTATTATGCTTCTACAACCATTCAAGATAAGAACAACTTGGATTATTTATTAGAATTAGCAACCCAGTATGAAAATCAGAGTGACATCCATGGTTTTGTCCTACAACTATCTAAAGATGCAACGCAAGATCAAACTCAGGAAGCAAGCTTGTATGGCAAAGAAGATGATGTAGTTCAAGTAAAGACAATGCATCAATCTAAAGGTTTACAATTCCCTGTTGTATATATTCTTTCGCAACATGAACAAAGAGATAAACATGGCAGTTCATGCATCTTACTTGATTCAATATTAGGATTATCTTTAAAAGGCTTAAGTAATGATTATAAATATAAGTACAATTCAATATATCATTTGGCTCTACAAACAAAAAAAGAATTGGATGATCTTGCAGAAGAAATGCGTGTATTCTATGTGGCGACAACACGCCCTCAAAAAGAATTGGTCATTGTAGATGCGATTGAAAGCATTGAAGATTTTTATAGTCCATTAAACGCCTATACTCTATTAGAAGATGAGAGTTATACAGGATGGCTTTTACATACATATGCCAATACGAATGATTCTCTAGTGGTTTTTGATAAAAAACAAGAATTGTATGAAAGACCATTAAAAGTGCGTCAAAATAATAAGTCTTACAAGCTTCCTGTCTACACGAAAACATCCGATGTGTTCTCGAGTCAGACGGCTAGTGGGGCCAAAATGAAATTAGACTGGAAAGAGATTTCTCTTACTAAAAATATAGGAACGCTACGTGGTACTTTATTCCATGAAATTGTGGCGCAATGTTCATATCCTTATCAACAAGAAGAAATTCTTTCTTATGCGAATTCTTATGGATATGCTTTAAAGGATTATGATATCAAACAGATTCTAGCTTTAAATTCGAATGCACTCTATGCTTCTTGGATGAACGAAAAGCATGTATTTGAACAAAGCTATATTATTAAAGAAAAAAAACAAGTCGTTCATGGATTTATGGACTTAGTTATCTATAAAGAAGATGAGATAATTATCATTGATTTTAAAACAGATGCCACGGATAACGAAAATAAATTAATTGATATGTATGCGGCTCAACTTCAAACTTATAAACATTCAATGGAAAGAATAACGGATTTACCGATAAAAACGTATATTTATGCTTTTTCTCTATTTAAATGCATCCTTTTATAAAAACTTATGCTACAATAGAGGGGTCTTTTGAAAAAAAGAGAAGGAGAGAGAATCGTGGAAAAATTCTTTAAATTGAACGAGAAAGGTTCAAACGTTAAGACAGAACTTATTGCTGGTCTTACAACATTCTTGGCTATGGCCTACATTCTTGGGGTTAACCCTGCAGTATTGGCAGATGCTGGTATGGACAAGGCATCTGTATTCCTTGCGACAGCTATTTCTGCTGGTGTGGCAAGTATCATTGAACTAACACACTCTTACGAGTGTGGGCTTTTTTTTAATAAAGCCTAGTT
>OLPV01002259.1_pt1 | contig 12887 bp, 9 predicted proteins | sample 1671961 | NCBI WGS metagenome assembly OLPV01 (sample SAMEA3136630, study PRJEB25190) | human gut metagenome | biome: human gut; feature: human-associated habitat; material: faeces | place: Austria | collected 2013
TCAGAACGGATTCGTCTGCACCGGCCTCTTTAAGGAAACGGATACCATCTGCATTCGCCTGCTGCACTTTCAGGATCGCTTCCGCCTCACCTTCTGCCTCACGGATCATCTTTTCTTTCTCTGCTTCTGCCCGAAGAATGGCTGCCTGTTTTTCCGCCTCTGCTTCAAGAATCGCAGATTCCTTCTTACCTTCTGCTACCAGAACAGTGGATTTTTTCTCACCTTCTGCGATCAGGATCGCTTCTCTTCGTTCACGCTCTGCTTTCATCTGTTTCTCCATGGCTTCCTGAATAGCTGCCGGAGGCATGATATTTTTCAGTTCCACACGGTTGACTTTGATTCCCCACGGATCTGTGGCAATGTCCAGTGCCGCACGCATCTTGGTATTGATCACTTCACGGGAAGTCAGCGTCTCATCCAGTTCCATATCACCGATGATATTTCTCAATGTGGTCGCTGTCAGATTTTCAATCGCCATGATTGGATTTTCTACATTATAAGTATAGGATTTGGAATCCGTGATCTGGTAAAAAACGACCGTATCGATCCTCATCGTTACATTATCTTTTGTGATTACCGGCTGCGGTGGGAAATCTACTACCTGCTCTTTTAAATTTACCCTCTTTGCCACACGGTCAATCACCGGAACCTTAAAATGTAATCCCGGCTCCCAGGTTCCCTGATACAGTCCCAGACGCTCAATGACATAAGCTCTTGCCTGTGGAACTACTTTGATACAGGATGTTACAATGACAACCACTAACACTAAAATCAAAATCAGAAATATAAGTCCACCCATTTTTCTTACCTGTTATCCTTTCTTTTTCACAATCAGTTTTACACCTTCGATACGTTCGATCTCCACGACTGTATCTTTTTCAAGCATTTTTTCATTATCATCGGTCCGTGCTGTCCATTCGATACCACCGACGATAACCTGCCCCTGGTTCTTCAGATTTTCTATCGTCTGTGTTACCACCGCCTCCTTGCCAATCAGGCTTTCCGCATTGGTACGGGTTCGATTGGTATTCAGGTATCGCATGGCAATCGGTCTTGTAAAAATCAGCAGGATCAGTGAGACAATCAGAAACAAAACAAACTGTACTACTCTTCCGGCACCGGCTACCGCTGCTATCCCGGCAATCAGTGCACCCCCGGCAAACCAGATCGTTGTAAGGCCCAGCGTGGCAATTTCAATCACCAGCAATACAACAACCGCTGCCAGCCATAGAATCGCATCCATGTTCCTCCCCCTTTCCTCCGGTATGTTACGCATGTTCCTTCTTTATCCTCTGTTCAGAAACATGTTCCATATCCTTGCATATTCCCTGCAGTCGAAAAATATAACTTTGATTATCCGCTGCGTGCTTTTCTCTATGGTTCTTCCATCATACACTATTTTGTCTGAAAACGCAATGAAATACCCCGTGCCTTCTGAAATTGTAAGATTTTTTTAAATTAGTTCTTACATTTCAGGTGCACGGGGTGCTTTCCCTTCTTATCTTAAATTAATCAGTAACTGTTCAGTACCTTCACAGTTATGAACCAAAGTGCCTTCAAAACCACCTTCGATGATGGCATTTTCTTCTGCTGGCTTTTAATAAAAATGCTGATTTCCAATCTGCTGTCCACGACCGCTTCCACTGTTAAAATACAGTGCGCTTCCGATCGGATTGGATCCTGCAAGTGCTTCCTGCGCTGCCTGATAACAATCACTTCTTGCTCCCTGGCTCAATACAGAAGAAAGGATTCCGCTGGCTACCGGAGAAAACTGCCCACTCTGATAGACAACTTCTGTAATGCTGTTCGGAAACTGGCTGCTTCTTACCCGGTTCATGATAACCGCTCCTACGGCAACTTTTCCTGTGTGGCTTTCTCCCCCTGCCTCACACTGAATAATTGCTGCCAAAAGCGCCAGTTCACTGTCAGATGCAGACATGGATGCTCCGGTCTGGCTGACCTGCTGCACAGCCTGTTCTTTTTCTTTCTGCTGTGTCTCATATTCCGCAACACTGAGTGCTGTAGTTTCTTCTATCTGAATATACTCCGCAAACATATAAGCCGAATCTTCCCCACATGACACCTGATACCAGTCTCCCTCCTGGCCCAGAATCTCTACCCGGCTTCCCTGTTTCATACTTCCTATCTGACCGGCATCCATAGACGGCTCTTTGCGTACCCGGAGAGAACTTGCTGTCACAGTTCCCTGACTGCCGTAGGATTCCTCATAAAGATGTTTTGCTTCTTCGCCAAATACAAGAAGGTCTGATTTCACATATCCTTCTACAGATCCTGACGTGATCTTCGTCCAGTCTCCCTGCTGTTCTATCACCTGTGCCGCTGCTCCCTTCGGCAGTACCCCTACACGTTCACTCTCCTTCGAACCTTCCTGACGGATATTGGCATAGTCGGTTACATTCGCAGCTGCTTTCTGCGCCCATTCATCCGTATCGAGAACCGAACTCCCGGAATTATCATCTGTAACTTCTGTGGATGTCTCATCGGCAAGTACCAGTGTTCCTGATCCCGCTGTAACGACCAGCATACCTCCCAGGATCCCTGCTGCTTTCCATAATTTATTCACTTGAATTACCTCCTGTTGATTTCGTTCTTTTTACGATTTGTTACAAATTTGTTACGATTTGTTACGGTGTGATTGTAACAAATTTAACTTTTCTTGTCAACAGGAACATTTCGGTGAATTTCGTGGAATTTTCTGAAAATTTTTAGGGATTGTGAGCTTTGGAGTCGATATTTGAGATGAAATGTAGAATTGTGCATTATGATGAAATGTGATTAAAGACGGACGCAGAAGGAGGCGGCACCAGGGGTGGGCAACGTGGGCAGGACAACTTTAAGCTAGCCGCTAACTTCGGCTATAATTCACGAGGGTCAGCTGACCCTCGCGAAAGCCTACGTAAGCGTCGGATCTTAAAGCTTGCCCTAACCGCCCACACAGTGTTGCCCACCCCTGGTGCCCGCCTCCTTCTGCTGAGTACTGACATCTCCACTACACCTACCTTACTTTTTATACCCTATTGTCCCTTTATTATTGCCAATATGTTCCCCACCCAGTCCTTCCCCTCCCGTGGCCAACACTCAGAAAGTTCACACTTACACAATAAGGACAGACAGCCTTTTGCTGGCGTCCTTAGCCGAGATGAGATCCAGTCCTTAGAAGAACTTGACAGTGAGCGGCTCTCCGCGAACTGGCACCTTAGTTCTTCTTAGGACTTAGCTCAGATCGGCGTTGCCAGCGGTTGGCTGGTCTTATTGCGTAAGCGTGAACTTTCGTCCGCCCCACCAGTAATCATTCATCCTGCCATCTGTTTGTTATATCCCTTCCCCACACAACCACCTCCCTCACCGCCAACACCCAGAAAGTCCGCACTTACCCGATAAAGACAGACAGCCTTTTGCTGGCGCCCTTAGCCGAGATGAGATCCAGTCCTTAGAAGAACTTGACAGTGAGCGGCTCTCCGCGAACTGGCATCATAGTTCTTCTTAGGACTTAGCTCAGATCGGCGTTGCCAGCGGTTGTCTGTCCTTATCGGGTAAGTGCGGACTTTCGTCCGTTTCGCCAATAGTTATACCCAACAAAATCAAAATTGAACCACTGAACCAATGATTGCTATCCAACGCAATAAAAAACGCCCCTCCGGAAAGCTTCCCCCCCCCGACAGGGCATTAAACACATTCTATAGTTTACAGTGCCGGCACATCCGTCCTCCGCGGATCCAGTATCTGGCTCGCATCGAACAGATCACTCGTCCGGTTCACATCTCCGTGAACATCATTCCACAGCCGGTATCCATCCAGATTCCGTCTGCCCTGACGCACATAATTATCCCGGATCTGTAAGAAATACTGACTCGAATCCACATTACAATAAAAATGGAAGCCCTGACTGCTCAAATAATTAAACTTCTCATTATCTGTTGTATAATCATGCCAGTCCGCCAGATCCTGTCCATGTGCAAAAATAATGGTATCCGTTCCGCCAACCAACGGAGCTACATACTCCAGCCACTTCTGCGTATCCGTCTGGATCCGCTCCATGCTTGCATCCCCGATCCGGATATGACCCCAGGTATGACTTGCGAATTCCCAGCCATCATCCTTGATCGCATCTGCCACCTTCTTTGCCTCAGCACACTCGTCATCCCAGTTAAAGTCCGGATGTGCATCCAGCCATGCCTGCTGATCAGCGGTCAGATTCTCATGCGTCTTATAAGCGATATCCGTACGATAACCCAGGATTCCATCATAACCGGTCAGTGCGATCATACCCTTCGCACCATGATAAGATGCATCCGGATGCTCTGCAATAAACTGATCCAGAAGCGGAACACAGTCATAAGCGCCCGTTACAGTTGTTCCATCTGCCTGCACATACTCACAGGTAGGTTTTCCATTTTCATCCAGCACGATCTTCGAAGCAATACCTCTTCCATCGTAACTGTGATAATAACTCAGATCATCCAGCGACATCACGAATGCTTTTTTACCAGCCGGAAGCTTCAGTTCCGTATTTGGCGTAAAATGCACTGTACCATCCGCATCCGTTGTCTCGACCACCAGGTCTCTCAGGCGAACCAGCACATATCCGTTATCATACATTGCCTGCGTGATCTTATTAAACTCATCCACCGTAGTCATCCACTGCTTGAAACCGGCTGCAATACTGTCATCTCCCGCAAAACCACGATCCGGATCCACGATCAGAGAATGATAGAAAATATGAGTCACCTCATCCATGTTAACCGGAACACAGCTGTCCTTCGTTGCCTGATACTCAGCGATCTTTGCCGTGATCTCCGGGTCATCAGCTGCACCCTCCACGCCATTTAACGTCTCAATCGCACCATCATAATCATACGTAGCTGCCAGATACTCGGCCTGCTCCATCGCCGTCGTTTTTGCATCTGTTGCAGGTGCTGCCGTATCCTGTGCGTCAGAAGAAGCATCGTCTCCTGTTTCCGTATCATCCGTAGCATCTGCGCCATCCTGACTCTGCTCCGTATCCGGTTTCTGTGTACTTCCCTGCGCCTGATCCTTTTTCAGAGTCTTCGCCAGAAAGAAAATACATACTGCCAGAACAACCAGTAAAAGAATCAGAACCACCGATTTCATCACCATGGATTTTCTCTTCTTCTTTTTCTTCAAAGCTTTCTTATCCATCTTCTCACTCATTTTTATTTATACTCCTTTCTTCTTTGTCTGGATGCCTCATACATCAGAATAGCTGCTGCCACCCCGGCATTCAGAGACTCCAGCTGCCCCTTCATCGGAATCCTGATCAGACAGTCTGCCTGACCGGCTGTTGCATCTGTCAGACCATTTCCCTCATTTCCAATCAAAAATGCGGTTCCTCCGACATACGATTGCTCATCATACCAGCCTTTTCCTTTCAGATGTGCCGCATAAGAACGAATCCCCTGCTTTTTGAACCATGCAAATACATCCTGAAGATCCGGTGCGATCACAAAAGGTACCCGGTAAACAGAACCCATAGTAGAACGGATTGTTTTGGGATTATAAATATCCACACAATTGGTGCTCATAAAGATACCGTCCACCCCGGCTCCCTCCGCTGTCCGGAAAATCGTCCCCATATTTCCCGGATCCTGAAGATCCTCAAGGACAAGAAACAACGGATGTTCCTTCTCACCCATCAGTTCCTCCATAGTATAATGATACTGTCGCACAACCGTGAGTACCCCCTGTGGTGTCAGTGTATCACTCATCTGTGCAAACACCGAATCTTTCACCACTTCGTAAGGAATCCCCTGTAAAAGAGCCTCATGCTCCGGATCCTCCAGAAAGTTTTCAGACACATATGTCTTCACCAGCCGATCCCTTGGAACCTCCCTGAACATCCGCAGACCTTCCACAATAAAAACATCCTGTTTTCTGCGCTCCCGGGCTTTCTTATTCAGCTGGATCATCTGTTTTACCTGCGCATTACTGCTGCTTGTTATCATAGTATACCCATTCCTTTGTTTTCTATATAAGTTCCATGCAAGCACGGACTCTGACTCGTTGCCCGCGAGTCAAAATCGGTCCACCGGACCAATTATTGACATGCAATGCAAAAAGGCGGCATACCGACTCAGAAGGTATGCCGCCGTTATTCTCGCCTTATTATTTGGAATAGTTTGCAGACAGAGATTTTGCAACTTCGTACTGATATTCGGAAATACCTTTTTCCATAGCCAGTGCTTCATTGATATCAAAGTCCACATATTCGCCGTTTTTGTATCCAACGACACGTTTTGTTTTTCCTTCAGCCAGCAGATCTACTGCATAAGATCCCATCATAGAAGCATGTACACGGTCGATACATGTCGGATTACCACCACGCTGCATATGACCCAGAATCGTTGCACGGGTTTCAATACCGGTAGCTGCCTCAATACGTTTTGCCATGCTGCTGGAATGTCCGATACCCTCTGCATTGATGATAATGTGATGCTTTTTACCACGTTTTCTTCCTTCGATGATATTGTTGATCAGCTTCTGCTCGTCGTAATCATATTTTTCCGGAAGAAGAATATCTTCTGCACCGTTGGCAATACCACACCACAAAGCCAGATAACCTGCATTTCTTCCCATAACTTCGATGACACTGCAACGCTCATGAGAAGTAGAAGTATCACGTACTTTATCGATTGCTTCCATAGCAGTGTTCACAGCGGTATCAAAACCGATGGTATACTCTGTACATGCGATATCCAGGTCGATGGTTCCCGGAATACCAACTGCATTGATTCCCAGGTTTGCCAGCTTCTGCGCACCTGCAAAAGAACCGTCACCACCGATAACTACCAGACCGTCAATACCGTGTTTTCTGCAGATATCAGCTGCTTTTTTCTGTCCTTCTTCTGTTCTCATCTCTGCGCAACGTGCAGTATACAGGATAGTACCACCACGACCGATGATATCAGATACATCTTTTGCAGTCATATCAATGATTTCTTCATTCAGCAATCCGTCATATCCTTTCAGGATACCTTTCATCTTCAGTCCTTTGCTCAGTCCACGACGAACAACCGCACGGATTGCAGCATTCATTCCCGGAGCATCTCCTCCACTTGTCAATACGCCAATGGTCTTGAGTTCTTTTGCCATAATGTTCCCTCCACTAATATATCTAATCTAATACCGGATAACGCATCATCCGGCTCTATCGCCTTATCGTTTTATATTTTAATGCATATGAAGCTGTTTTTCAATACTCTTTTCCACAACTTTGACATTTTCCGCGCCGTATTTTTTCCGTAAAATACCAAGCAGATTATCCTCGATTTCCACGCTTCGCGAGGCCGGGAGATGTTTCATCTGTTTTTCTGCCCGCAGATACACCACCACATGATCTCTGCCATCGGACTGGCGCAGGGTATCATAGAGTTCTGCTACCTCCTGCTCGTACTGTTTCCGGTCGGCAAACTGGATCCACAGTTCCCGCGGCACCTGATCGAAGGAGACGATTTTTTCGCAGATCAGCTTACTCGCCTTGTCATCCTCTGCCGACACATTTCCCATGATAAACACTTTGGAATCCGTCTCGATCAGTGCGGCATTTCTTTCATAATCTCTTGGAAATACAACTACTTCCACCGTTCCCACCAGATCTTCCAGTGTGATAAATGCCATAACTTTATTGTTTTTCGTATATTTGATCGTTTTTTCTGTGATCATGCCGCCGACGATCACTTTTGCTCCGTCTCTCACCTTTGGCAAACCACTCTCTTCCATCGGATAAAAGTCCGAGGTAGCTGCCGTGATATTCTTTTTCCAGACATCTGCATACTCTTCCAACGGATGGCCGCTGATATACACACCAAGCACCTCTTTTTCAAATGCCAGCTTGCTTTCTTTCGCGTACTCTCCCACATCCGGCAGGCGGATCTCAAAGCTCTTTTTATCCTCTTCTCCCATGATATCAAACAGACTCATCTGACCGGTCATCGAAGATTTTTTCTCCTGATTAACCGTATCCATCACCTGCACATAGATCATCATAAACTGCTTTCTCGTTCCGCCAAAGCTGTCAAAGGCTCCCGCTTTGATAAAGTTTTCAATGGTCCGCTTATTCACTTCTTTTCCGCTTAACCTCTGACAAAAGTCTTTGAGTGAGGAAAATAAACCGCCCCGCTCTCTCTCTTCCACGATCGCTTCCATCACCGGCTTTCCGATTCCTTTCACAGCCGCCATTCCATACCGGATGCTGCCGTCTTCTACAGAAAAACTGCCGGTACTGCGGTTGATGTCCGGCGGCAGGATCCTGATCCCCATCTGCCGGCAGTTTAAGATATACTCGGATACCTTAGACGGATTATCGATACACGAGGTCATCAGCGCCGCCATGAACTCCACCGGATAATAATATTTTAACCAGGCAGTCTGATACGATACCACCGCATAAGCTGCAGCGTGTGACTTGTTAAATGCATACTTGGCAAAATCCGTCATTTCATCATAGATTTTATTTGCCACCTGCTCGCTGATTCCGTTTGCGATACAGCCTGGAACACCTTCTTCCTCATTGCCGTACACAAAGTTTTCCCTCTCTTTTGCCATGACCGCTGCTTTCTTCTTTGCCATGGCACGCCGTACCAGATCGCTTCGTCCCAGCGTATACCCGGCCAGATCACGCACAATCTGCATAACCTGCTCCTGATAAACGATACAACCATAGGTCGGTTCCAGAATCGGCTCTAACTGCGGACAGTCATAAGTAATCTGATCCGGTGCATTTTTTCCTTTGATATACTGAGGGATAAAATCCATCGGACCCGGACGGTACAGGGAGATTCCGGCAATGATATCTTCCAGGCTCTTCGGTTTCAGCTCCTTCATGAAGTTTTTCATACCGGTACTTTCCAGCTGGAACACACCCTCACACTTTCCGCTTCCGATCATTCCGAGTACCGCCTGGTCGTTATAATCAATCTTCGACAGATCCAGTTCGATTCCTTCGCTTTTCTGCGCCAGTTTTACCGCATTCTGGATCACGGTCAGCGTGCGCAATCCAAGAAAATCCATTTTCAGAAGTCCCAGTTCTTCCAGCGTCGTCATCGTAAACTGCGTTGTGATCGAACCGTCTGAGGCACGGGAAAGCGGCACATATTCATCCACTGCTTTCTGACTGATCACCACGCCGGCGGCATGCATCGACGTATGCCGCGGCAGACCCTCCAGGCGTTTGGACATATCGATCAGATAATGGATCTGCTCATCACCCTCGTACTGATTGCGAAGTTCCGGATTCATTTTCAGTGCTTTGTCAATCGTGATATTTAACTCATTCGGGATCATCTTTGCGATAGTATCCACCTGCGCATACGGAAAGTCCAGCACTCTTCCCACATCGCGGATCACGCCGCGAGCCGCCATCGTACCAAAAGTAACAATCTGCACCACACGGTCCTTCCCGTATTTTCTCACCACATAATCAATAACTTCCTGTCTCCGTTCGAAACAGAAGTCGATATCGATATCAGGCATGGATACTCGTTCCGGGTTCAGAAAACGTTCAAACAGCAGCTGATACCGGATCGGATCCAGCTGTGTGATCCCCAGAGAATAAGAAACGATACTTCCTGCCGCAGAACCACGTCCAGGTCCTACCATGATATCATTATCTCTCGCATATTTGATAAAATCCCATACGATCAGGAAGTAATCCACATATCCCATGGTTTTAATTGTATTTAATTCATAGGTCAGACGTTCTTTCAGTTCTTCCGTCACCGGATGATATTTCTCCTCCAGCCCCTCCCAGCAAAGTTTATTCAGATATTCCCAGGAAGTATAGCCGTCCGGGACATCGTATTTCGGCAGCTTGGTCACGCCAAATTCGATCTCCACATGACACCGGTCACCGATCTTTTTTGTATTTTCCAGAGCCTGCGGCGCATATGGAAACAGTGCCGCCATCTCTTTTTCTGATTTGACGTAGTACTGACCACCTTCATAGCGCATACGGTCCTCGTCCTGCACTTTTTTTCCGGTCTGGATACAAAGAAGGATATCGTGGGAGCCTGCATCTTCCGCATAGGTATAATGTACATCATTCGTACATACCAGTTCGATCCCTGTCTCACTGCTCATACGCACCAGCTGCTGGTTGACTATCTCCTGCTCCCGGATTCCATGATTCTGTAATTCCAGAAAGAAATTATTCTTTCCGAAAATCTCCCGATAACGCAGTGCCGCTCTTTTTCCTTCCTCATACAGACCTCTGGTCAGGAATCTGGGAATCTCACCGGCGAGGCAGGCACTTAACGCGATAATCCCCTCATGATATTTTTCCAGAACTTCCAGATCCACTCGCGGCTTATAGTAATACCCTTCCACAAAACCTGCAGAAACAATCTTCATCAGATTACTGTATCCCTGATTATTCTCCGCCAGCAGCACCAGATGATAATACCGGTCTTCTCCGTGCTGCATCTCTTTATCAAAACGGGAACCGGGCGCCACGTAGACCTCACATCCGAGGATCGGGTTGATTCCGGCTTCCTTTGCCGCCCGATAAAAATCAATACAGCCATACATCACACCGTGATCTGTGATCGCCGCACTGTCCATCCCCAGTTCTTTCACCCGGGCTACATATTCTTTGATCTTATTGGAACCGTCCAGCAAACTGTATTCCGTATGCACATGCAAATGTGTAAATCCCATCGGTTTTCCTCCTATATCCTGTACCAAATAAAACGCAAAAGTCTGGCCGGTACTACGCCGTCCAGACTTTTCTGCATTTACTCTTTTCCTGTTTTTCGTGCCAGTACATTCAGCCAGAGCTTATCCGACTTTTCTGACCGCACATCCTGTGTGGTCCATATATCAACCACTTCCAGTTCCGGATATTCTTCCATCAGACTCTGCAGTTCCCTTCTGTTGTAGTCATGGAAATAACGTCCATGATAGATTCCATCCCGGTCGCCTTTATGTACGGAAAAATAAAGTACACCGTTTTCCTTCAGCGCCTGTACAAGTTTCTTCATAACCTTGCGCATCTCATCTTCCGTCAGATGAATCAGTGAGGCACACGCCCAGATCCCATCAAAGACATCATCGAATTCCATCTCGTCATAAGTCATCTGCAATACTTCTTTGTCTGTGTTTACCTCTGCAAGTTTACACATCTCTTCTGAGCCATCCATCGGTGTTACATAAAATCCATATTCTTCCAATAACAGGGTGTCCCTTCCGGAACCGCATCCCAGATCCAACACTTCTGCATTCTCCGACTCCTCGGACAGAAGTTCCACAAACGGCTTCATAACCTCTTCCATGCTCGCATCTACTGTTTCTTCATAATAGGGCACCGCATACCGGTTATAATAGTCTATCGAGTCCAACGATAATCCTCCTTTTATTACTCAGACAGTTGTTTTCTTTTCCAACTGCATACTATCTTTTTACTGTCAACAGTCATACCTTACATCTTCCCGCTTCTTCCACAGGATCCTGACTGCAAAGTGTTACCAAAATATACTGTATAGTATAGCAACTGCCGCCTAAAAAATCAAGTAAATACGTTTATCCTGGATCTTGATTTTCTTCTCTTTCAACAAATGACCGACCGCACGTTTAAATGCCGCTTTGCTCAGTCCGAATTCCCGCTTGATCACCTCCGGTGACACTTTGTCATCAAACGGCAGCACACCTGCATACTCACCAATTACCTTTAACACCAGTTCGGAATCTTCATCCATCTGCTGGTATGCTTTTTTTCTCGGAGAAAGATTCAGTTTGCCGTCTTCTCTTACATTTGTCACACGGCAGCTTACCTTCTCACCCGGACGGTACTGTCCCTGCGCCTCTGTCTTCGGGATCAGACCGGAATACTGATCATCAACTGCCACAAAAACTCCGAAGTTGTCGCTGATCTCATAGATTCTTCCCTCTACCTGGTCTTCTACCACATACGGAGACTGCGTTTTCAGGTACGGATATACTTTCATGGTCGCGCAGAGCCGGTCACTCTTGTCGATATACAAGGCAACCAGCACTTCCTGATCCTTTTTCACCTTTACGGTCTGCTCTTTATATGGAAGCAACAGATCTTTTTCCAGACCCCAGTCCAGAAATGCTCCGATTTTCCCAACTTCCGCAACTTTTACCACTGCTGTCTGATGAAGCTCCAGAGCCGGTACTCTTGTCGTCGCGATCAGGCGGTCTGCGGAATCACGATAGATAAATACTTCCAGTTCATCGCCTACTTTTGTCTCCGCCGGTACCTGTTTTGCCGGCAGGAGTACACGTTCCTGCTCCTTCGCATCTGCCTTTTCTCCAAGATAGACACCGAATTCCACTTTTTTTACTACCTGTAATTTCTGTCTTCTTCCTAATTCAATCATGATCGTTCCTCCGTAACTGTGTTCACGCAGACTCCTGCGTGTGTATTTGTGTGATCTCAGACTGTCTTGCATTCGTCAGCCATTCATCTGATATCTGTTGTTTCCTGCATATTTCACGAAATGGCAGTCTTTTCATTCTGTCATTGCTTATTTCTGCTTCATTATAATATATTTTGCAGACTTCTCCCAGTAATTTCTTCATTTCCTGGTAATTTCTTTATATATCTCTCTACTTTTGACTTCTTATGTTCAGGAAAATTCCACCACCGCATATGGCTCTTTCTCTTCATTACATAAAGCAACCACATAGCTGTCCTCTGTTTTCGAAACCATTGGGAAAATCTGATCTCCAAGCACTGCCTGTCTCTTATATTCCGCCCGCAGTCTCTGCACTTGAAAATCAGCCGGGATGTATTCCCCCGTCATCAGCGACATTATCCGCAGATTTTTTAATACCCTTGTCATTTTACCTCCTGTCTGCATATTCGGCTTTACGGGAAATCACCGGTTCAG
>OLPV01002262.1_pt1 | contig 12874 bp, 10 predicted proteins | sample 1671961 | NCBI WGS metagenome assembly OLPV01 (sample SAMEA3136630, study PRJEB25190) | human gut metagenome | biome: human gut; feature: human-associated habitat; material: faeces | place: Austria | collected 2013
GGCTGCCAGACGGCAGCACCCCGGTTTTTGTATTTTTTACTTGCAAAGCTTCGTGGCCACTTCCACAATGTGCTCCGCGCTCAGGCCGAACTGCTTCAGCAGAGCCGCGGCGGGGCCGGAATGGCCGAACTCGTCGTTGACACCGATACGAACCACCTTGGTGGGCAGCTTCTCGCTGAGCAGGCCGCAGACCGCCTCGCCCAGACCGCCGATGATGGAGTGCTCCTCGCAGGTGATGACCTTGCCGCACTTTTTGGCGGCAGAGAGCACCAGCTCCTCGTCCAGAGGCTTGATGGTGGCCATGTTGATGACCATGGCGTCAATGCCCTGAGCCCCCAGTGCCTGGGCGGCCACGATGGCTTCATAGACCATCAGGCCGTTGGCGATGATGGCAACGTCGGAGCCGTCGCGCACGACCTCGCCCTTGCCAATTTCGAACTGATAGCCTTCCTCATGGAAAACAGGCACCGCCGACCGGCCGAAGCGCATATACACCGGGCCCACATATTCGTAGGCGGCCTTCACCATAGCCTTGGCCTCCACATCGTCGGCGGGGCTCATGACCACCATGCCGGGGATGGTGCGCATCAGAGCGAAGTCCTCGCAGCACTGGTGGCTGGCACCGTCCTCACCTACGGAAATGCCGCCGTGGGTAGCGCCGATCTTCACATTCAGGTGGGGATAGCCGATGGAGTTGCGCACCTGCTCAAAGGCCCGTCCGGCGGCGAACATGGCGAAGGAGGAAGCGAAGGGCACCAGGCCCGTGGTAGACATACCGGCAGCCACGCAGACCATATCCGCCTCGGCAATGCCGCAGTCAAAGTGACGGTCGGGGAAGGCCTTCTTGAAAATGCCGGTCTTGGTTGCGCCGGCCAGATCCGCATCCAGGACTACCAGGTTTTCGTGCTCGGCACCCAGCTCCGCCAGGGCGTTGCCATAGCTGTCACGGGTTGCGATTTTCTTTACGTCTGCTGCCATATTACTTGCCCTCCAGTTCTGCCAGGATCGCCTTCAGCTCGCTCATGGCCTGCTCGTACTCGGCGTCGTTGGGTGCCTTGCCGTGCCAGCCCGCCTGATTCTCCATGAAGGAAACGTCCTTGCCCTTCACCGTCTTCATGACGATGGCGGTGGGCTGTCCCTTGGTCTGCCGGGCGGTATTCAGAGCGGCCTCGATCTGATCGAAGTCATGGCCGTCAATGGCTACCACCTTGAAGCCGAAGGCCTCCAGCTTGTCCACGATGGGATAGGGGCTCATGACATCGGCAACATTGCCGTCGATCTGCAAACCGTTGTTGTCCACGATGACGCACAGATTATCCAGCTTGTAATGAGCGGAGAGCATACAGGCCTCCCAGACCTGACCCTCCTGAATCTCGCCGTCGCCCAGCAGGGTGTAGACCCGGTTGGGCATACCCTGATGCTTGAAACCCAGTGCCATACCGGCGGCGCAGGAAATGCCCTGACCCAGAGAGCCGGTGGACATATCCACACCGGGGACGGTGTTCATGTTGGGGTGCCCCTGGAGATAGGAGTCAATGTGCCGCAGGGTGGGCAGATCCTCCACCGGGAAAAAGCCCCGCAGCGCCAGGGCGGAGTACAGGCCAGGGGCGGTATGGCCCTTGCTCAGCACGAAACGATCCCGACCCTCCCATTTGGGATTCTTGGGATCTACGTTCATTTCCTTGAAATACAGATAGGTGAACATATCTGCCGCGGACAGGCTGCCGCCGGGATGGCCGGATTTGGCACCATGGGTCGCTTCGATGATACCCATGCGCACCTTGCAGGCAGTCACCCGCAATTGCTTCTTTTCATTGGGGGTCAACGCAATCACTTCCTCATTTTATATTCTTTTTTGGAAAGCTCCGGCATTTCTCCTCAGGAGAAACGGCAGAGCGTTCTTTCCGCTCTTCAGGCACTCCCGGAAACCGGAGACAATGCCCGGCTGGATGCCGGGAAGACGCAATCGCTTCCCCCCCCTGGCCGCGTTTTGCGGCGATATTACGGAGGAAAGCTTGTGATATTAACATATTCCCGGAAATCCGTCTACATTATATCACTCTTTTGCCAATTTCGCAAACAATTCCTTGGGATTTGGATTCTTTTTTGAAACGGCCGATGGCGATTTTCCGATCGGGCCCCAATTCCCGTCTTCCCCCCTCAGGAATACTGCCGGCAGAAGGTGTGATTTCCGATGGTGCCCCAGATATCCCCGTTCACCGCACCCGTGGAGAAGAATACCACATCCTTATCCAGAACATAGGGGCCCTTCCAGGCCCGGCGCACCGCCTCATACTGGACGTGGGTGGGCTTGGCCCGGTAGAGCTGGCTGGCCGCCCGGAACTGATCCGGAGCATGGATGACCCCGGACACCGTGCTGGGGAAATTGGAGGCCGCCATCCGGTTGAGGATCACCTCCGCCACAGCCTGCTGACCCTCGAAGGGCTCCCCATCGGCCTCGGCGTACACCAGCTTGGCAATCAGCTCTACGTCCTGATCGCTCAGGCTCAGATCGGGATACCGGCATTCCACCTCTTCGCTGCTGGGGTCGATGTAAAGGAAGGGATCGTCGGGAACCTTGGCCGGATCGTAGATCCAGGAGCCGCTGTAACCGCCGATGAGAATGCCCTCCCGGAAGCCGTCCGTAAAGCCCCCTTTCAGGTTCCATTTTTCGTAGTTATTCTTATTGGGGTCGTTGACCGTGACAAGACCCGCGTCATTGATGCCGGTGAGAACGAGGAAGTGCTGGCCGGTGGTGAAGCCGGACTTGGAATTGACCATGGCGATGACGATCTTGCCCTCCTTGAGCGCTTCCAGAGCCACCCGGACATTCAGTGCCCGCTTCCAGGGCAGCTGCAAGGTGTCGGACATATATTCCAGCAGCTGAATCTGGTTGCCGGTGTAGCTGGAAAACCAATGCGCCAGGGTATCCGGACGGTAATCGTAGCCCGTCAGGTAGCTGGCTACCATGGCCATGCTGGTCACGCCGCTGCCGTAGTCGGCAAAACTGCCCTGGCCGAAGCGGATATCCGGATAGTCCGTCTCATAATAATTGGGAACCTTGTCGTACTGTTTCCGATCCTTGGTGGGAATCACCAGTTCCGGCTCGGTGGTCTGTGGAACCGTCTCCCCGGTGGTCTCCGAGGCGGTCTGCGCCAGGGGCTTTTCTGTCTCCTGGGGCTTTGTCTCCTGGGGCTTCGCCTCCTGGGGCTTTGTCTCCTGAATTGCGGCCGCTGTGGTTTCCGGGGCGGTTTCCGCGGTCGTCGCGGGGACAGTCTCTTCGGAAGCTTCCGTGGGAGCGGCCGTAGTTTCCGGAGCGGCGGTGGTCTCCGGCTCCGCCGTGGTTTCCGGCGGCAAAGCGACCGTCGGCTCCGTTTCCGGCTGGGTGTCCAGAGCCGCGTAATACACCGTCTCTCCGGGGCCGCGCAGCTGCCGCTCCTGAGGCAGCGCTCCCAGGAATATCTTCAAAAAACCGCCGGTGACCAGGCAGAGCCCGATCCCCGCACCCAGCAGAACCAGGATTTTTGTCTTTCTTTTCACATTGGTCTCCTTTGTCTGTCCCGGCCTTTTCCGGCATTCCGGCAAGGCACCCGCGCCGCTTCCGTCCGGGAAGCACCGACTTGCTCAGTATGAGGGAATTATATCAGCCCCCGGGGAGAACGTCAACGGTTTCCTTCCTCTATTTTTTTCACGACAGTCCCAGGAGCCTCCGTTAAAATGATAGCTGTCCGAATCTATATTTACAGGAGGTAATTTATGGAAGTACAAACCCAAATTCAGGCGGATCTGCAAATCCCGGAGGGCACGGCGGTACCCGTCATGCAGCACGACGGGCTCACCCGCCGACTGCTTGTCACCCTGCTTTCCGGCGGGGAGAGCTGGCAGCCCCCGGAAGGAGTCACCCCGGCGGTGGGCTACGAAAAGCCCGACCGAACCCGGGGTCTCTATGACCGGATGCCCGACGGCACCGACGCCGTGACCCTGGAGGGCAATGTGGCATCGGTGCTGCTGCCGCCCCAGATGCTCAGCACGCCGGGCACGGTTCTGGCCTGTCTCGTATTCCGGGACGCGGCTCAGAACCGGCTGACCACCTTTCCCTTCCGGCTGCTGGTTCAGGTAAACCCGGCAGCCCAGGCTCCGGACGAGGAGGCTCAGGATCGGCTGAAATGGCTGGAAGATAAGCTGGAGGAATATCTGACCCAGGCCAAGGAAAGCGGCCGCTTTACCGGCGAAACCGGCCCGGCGCCCAAACTTCTGGGGCAGGAGGTTGCCTTCCAGGTCAGTCCGGATTACCGGACGGTGCCCACGGGTGCCTGGCTGTCTCAGGTGCCGAAGCCCGCGCCGAAAACCTACGTCTGGAGCCGTACCGTCGCCCACTACGATTCCGGGGATGTCATCACCTACAGCGTCAGCCGGAACGGTGCCGATGGGCTGGGGGCCGTGTCCAGCGTCTGCGGGGTAGCCGCGGACGATCAGGGGAACGTTCCTCTGACAGCGGCGGACGTAGGCGCGCTGGCCTGTGTCGGAGGCGCCGTTCAAGGGGACATTCAGATGAACGGCGGCAAAATCACCGGTCTGTCCGACCCGGAGGCGGCTCAGGATGCCGCCACCCGAGCCTTTGCGGAAAAGCAGGCCGCTGCCGCCCTGTCGGGAGCCAAAACCTACACCGAGGACTTTGCCAAAACCAGAATCGTTTCCTTCCTGCTGTCTCCCACCGGCTGGCAGGGCAGCGCCGCTCCTTACACCCAGGCGGTCACCATTTCCGGACTGGAGGCCGGTCAGCGCCTGATGGCCTATCCGGTTTACGGCACCGACCAGAACGGAAATCTGGCCATCCGGGAAGCGGCGGGGAACGTGAGCTTTGCCAAGCGCACGGATACCGGGCTGGTTTTCACCTGCCTGGAGGAAAAGCCCACTGCGGCCATTTCCGTCACCGCGGAGATTTATCGGTAAATCTCGTAAATTCCCCTTGGCTCCCCCTATGGGGGAGCTGGCGGCGAAGCCGACTGAGAGGGCAAAACCGCCCTCTCCGCCTTCGGCACCTCTCCCAAAGGGAGAGGCAAGGGGCTAGGAGGTCTTAACAGTAAAATCGGGTGCGATTCCTGTAAACCGCACCCGATTTCTTGTTTATTCTTATTTATCCTTTTTTACTTTCAGTGCTTTCCGGGACTGTCTGTCCTTCACATGCCGCTCCAAATTGGGAACCAGGATGATGCACACCAGCGCCGCGGTGAAGCCGCCGTTATACAGGCAGTAGCCGCCGTGGAGGGTGGGCACAGAAGTTACCAGCAGATAGTGCATCATTGCCGCCACGAAGCCCCACTGCCAGCCGTACTTGTCCGTCACCGGGCTCAGACCGTTGGCGTAGCACAGGCCTACGCAGATGGCCTGGGCGTTGATCACATAGCTGAAGCTACCGCCCAGCAGTGCCGACAGCAAACCGCAGACCCAGGAGGCCACGGCGTAGCCCAGCATAATGGGCAGCACGTTCCCCGGATGGGAGCCGGAATTGCAGGTAGAGAGCATACAGAAAATGATGCCGAAGGTCACGCCGTTGAAGGTTGCGCCGATCAGATTATAGTAGCCCAGGATGAACAGGCCGAACACGCCCACGTTCATCAGAAATACGGCATTGCCGTAGGTGCCGGAGAAGTTGTTCACATACTCCGGATTCGTCATCAGACGCCAGTAGTCCTTGGGGCGGCAGCCCATGGCGAAGGCGCAGAGCACACAGGCGCCGAAGAGAATCAGGCAGAAGGTATTCACCGTAGCCCGGGAGGCGATCTTCAGCAGAGCCGCGTCCGCCCCGGCGGGGAGCTGAACGCCCAGGGTATTGTGGAGGGTAGCGTTCAGGAAAAAGGCCATCATGCCCACCGGCAGAGCGGCGGAGTACAGGTCGAAGCCCTTGTGCACCTTAGGCGAATGAGCCAGACCCGCAGGCAGGAAGAAGCCGATGCAGAAGCCCACCACCAGGGCAATCAGAATTCCCTCCGGGTTGAAGCCCACCGCATCCGCGTTGGGATAGCGGATCATCAGGTCGGTGATCAGGGGGGCAATGCCCGTGGAGAAGAGCATTGCGTTGACGTTGGGGCCGAACTTCTCCCGGCGCACCAGGCAGTAGATCATCACGCCGAAGAAGGTGGGCCAGACGTTCAGAATGTTGATGCCCCAGGAGCCGAAGCCCAGAGTCAGAATAAAGGCCAGGGTAGACACATTGTTGGGCGTGCCGCCGAAGACGATGTACAGCAGCAGGCACAGATAGCCCACCAGGGCCATATTCAGGAAGGTGGCACTATAGCCGCCTACGGCGAAGTAGTTGGTAGACAGCTTGCTGGGCTGACTGAGAATCTGCCACAGGCCGGAAAGCATGGATCCCCTATCCGGCATAAAAAATGCCGCAGCCAGGAAAAACGTGGAAAAACAGCCGAAAAACAGCTTCAGAAAGTCGCCCTCTCGCATAGAATTGATTTTTTTCATTCCAGACACCTCCGTAAGAAATAGGGCAATCCAGCCCCAAACTGAATTGCCCAGACGGTCGGCATATTTACACCCGCACTCCACCGTGGTCAGCCACGAAATCCGTCAGTCATGCGGGGTCGTGTTTTTATTGTACGAAAGCTTTTTCGCTTTGTCAACCGCAACTTACGAAATTCGTTGTTTTATTTTGGGAAGCTCTGAATAAATCGGCAAGAGCTGGGAGCGAGAGATTTTGTTCTCAGGCAAGGTTTGGAAAATGGAGGAATACTGTATGTATTTCCCGTTTTTCAAACCGCAGACTGGGGGCAAAAGATCCGCTGTCCAGCCGCCGACGATTTATTCAGAGTTTCCTTTGTCAAAATCCACATGAAGTCGGCGCAAACTTCGTCATAAATTGTCTTGGATGATACCTTGACGCAAAAATTTCCCCATGTTATAATTTGCTTGTCACAAACGCAAACCCTTATGACTGACGGATTCGTGGAGCACCACATGGAGTAAGGGCATATGTTTTCTGCCGACCGTCTGGGCTCACTGATTCCTTTCCCGGGAAGAAGTGTGCCCATTTTTGTTGCGATTTTGGAGGTTACACATGAAAAAAGTTGGAATCATCATGGGCAGCGACAGCGATCTTCCCATCCTGCGCAAGGCAATGGACACTCTGGAATCCTTGGGCATTCCCTACGAGTGTCACATCTATTCCGCCCACCGGACGCCGGAGGAAGCCCGGCAGTTTGCTCTGAACGCCCGGGCAAATGGCTTCGGTGCCATCATCGCCGCCGCCGGTATGGCCGCCCATCTGGCCGGTGCCATCGCCGCGAACACCACTCTTCCCGTTATCGGCATTCCCTGCAAATCCACCTGTCTCGACGGCATTGATGCCCTCCTTTCTACCGTAATGATGCCCTCCGGTATCCCCGTGGCCACGGTAGCCATCAACGGAGGCGTGAATGCCGCTTTGTTATGCGCTCAGATTCTGGCGGTGTCCGATGCCGAGCTTGCCGCCCGGCTGGATGCCAAGCGGGCGGCCGACAGCGCAAAGGTCCTGGAAAAGGACGCCGCCCTTCAGACCGAGCTGAACCGATAACCCCGGAACGATTCTTTCTTCCGCTGAACTTGTCAGCGAATCGGAAGGCGGTGCGCCGCCTTCCCACTTTTCCTTTTCCGCAGATTTCTGCGACATCAAATTAAGGAGGATTCCATATGGGTGGATTCTTCGGGGCAGCCTCCCGTAAAAGCTGCAAATACGACGTTTTCTTCGGCACGGACTACCACTCCCACCTGGGCACCAAGCGGGGAGGCCTGGCCTTCTACGACCCGGACAAGGGGTTCCAGCGCCAGATTCACAACATCGAAAATACCCCCTTCCGGACAAAATTCGAGTCCGATCTGGAAAAGTTCTCCGGCTGCTACGGCCTGGGCTGCATTTCCGACACCGACCCTCAGCCCCTTCTCGTGCGCAGTCACTTAGGCCTCTTCGCCATCTCCACCGTGGGCATCATCACCAACGCCGAGGAGCTGGTGGAAAAGACCTTCTCCGGCCCGGGCTATCAGTTCATGGCCATGTCCTCCGGCAAAGTCAATGCCACGGAGCTCACCGCCGCCCTCATCAACCGCTGCGACAATCTCATCGACGGCATCCGCTATGCCCAGGCGGCCATTGAAGGCTCCTGCACCATCCTGATTCTGAACCAGGACGGCCTCATCGCCGCCAGAGACTCCATGGGTCGGCTTCCCATCGTCATCGGACAGGGCGAAAAGGGCTGCTGCGCCGCCATGGAATCCTTCGCCTGCCAGAAGCTGGGATACCAACCCTGTTATAATCTGGGGCCGGGAGAAATCGTCCGCGTCACCCCCGACGGCTGGCAGCAGCTGTCCGCCCCCGGGGAGAAAATGCGGATCTGCGCCTTCCTGTGGAGCTACTACGGCTACCCCAACTCCAACTATGAGGGAGTCAACGTAGAGGTCATGCGCAACCGGAACGGCGAAATCATGGCTCGAAACGAGCAGGAAGCCGGCACCATGCCGGATGTGGACTATGTGGCCGGCGTTCCGGACTCCGGTCTGCCCCACGGCATCGGCTACGCCAACTTCTCCCACAAGCCCTTCGCCCGCCCCTTCGTCAAGTATACCCCCACCTGGGCCCGTTCCTTCATGCCCTCCAATCAGGAAATGCGGAATCTGGTGGCGGAAATGAAGCAGATTCCCGTGCCGGAGCTTATCGAGGGCAAGAAGCTGCTGCTGGTGGACGACTCCATCGTCCGGGGCACCCAGCTTCGGGAAACCGTGGATTTCCTGTACAAAAGCGGCGCCAAGGAAGTACACATGCGCTCTGCCTGCCCGCCCATCATGTACAGCTGCAAATACCTGAATTTCTCCAGCAGCAACTCGGAAATGGAGCTGCTCACCCGGAAAACCATCCAGAATCTGGAGGGCAACGTAGGTCAGCATCACCTGGACGAGTACGCCGACCCCACCACCGAGCGGGGCAAGTCCATGCTGGATTCCATCTGCAAGGAAATGGGCTTTGATTCCCTGGGCTACCAGACCCTGGACGGACTGCTGGAAGCCATCGGTCTGGATCGGGACAAGGTCTGCACCTACTGCTGGACAGGAAAAGAATAATCGGCCGACAGGATTTATGCTTTGAAGGTGCATGTACATTGAGAACGGATTGCCACACCAGTGTGCGCACTGGTTCGCAATGACATGCGTTGTTCGGAGTTCTCGGAAGTACCAGGGGATTGTGACCGGAGGAAATCCCTGGAAGGGGCCACACCAGTGTGCGCACTGGCTCGCAATGACACAGTATATTTTCAGTTATCAATAAAAAAGGAGCAGCATTATGGATCACAAGAATTCCTTCTCCGCCAGCTACGCCGCCGCCGGCGTGGACATCACCGCCGGCTACCGGGCGGTGGAGCTGATGAAAAAGCATGTAGCCCGAACCCGCAATGAGGGCTGCCTGGACGACGTAGGCGGCTTCGGCGGCTGCTTCGGTCTGCCCACCGGCATGGAAGAGCCGGTGCTGGTTTCCGGCACCGACGGCTGCGGCACCAAGGTCAAGCTGGCCATCCTCATGGACAAGCACGACACCATCGGCATTGACTGCGTGGCCATGTGCGTCAACGACATCATCTGCGTAGGCGCGAAGCCCCTCTTTTTCCTGGACTACATCGCCTGCGGCAAGAACGTGCCGGAGAAAATCGCCGAGATTGTCGGCGGCGTGGCAGAGGGCTGTGTCCAGTCCGGAGCGGCTCTCATCGGCGGCGAGACTGCCGAGCATCCGGGCATGATGCCTGTGGAGGATTACGACCTGGCGGGCTTCGCCGTGGGCATTGTGGATAAGAAGAAGATTCTCGACAACACCCGGATGGCGGAAGGGGACGTGGTGATCGCCCTGCCCTCCACCGGCATCCACTCCAACGGCTTCTCCCTGTGCCGGAAGGTCTTCGACATCGACAACAACAATCCGGAGCTGTATATGCCCCGGGCTGAGCTGGGCGGACAGACCATTGCCGAGGCTCTGCTGGTTCCCACCAAGATCTACGTCAAGCCTGTGCTGGCCCTTCTGGAGAAGGTAGACGTAAAGGGCATCAGCCACATCACCGGCGGCGGCTTCTACGAAAACATCCCCCGTTCCATTCCCGACGGCCTGTGTGCGCAGATTGACAAAGCCAGCATCAAAGTTCTGCCCATCTTCGACGTGATCGCCAAGTGGGGCAATATTCCGGAGCGGGACATGTTCAACACCTACAACATGGGCGTGGGCATGAGCGTTGTGGTGCCCAAGGCTCAGGAGCAGGAGGCTCTGGACATTCTGAAAGCAAACGGCGTGGAGGCCTACACCATGGGCGTCATCGTCAAGGGTGAGGAAAAGGTGGTTCTCCAGTGAAAACCAGAATCGCGGTTTTTGTCTCCGGCGGCGGCACCAATCTCCAGGCCCTGATCGACGCCCAGGGCAAGGTGCTGCAAAGCGGCGAAATTGCCCTGGTGGTATCCAACAACGCCAAGGCCTATGCTTTGGAGCGGGCGAAAAAGGCAGGGATTCCCACCGCCGTTGTCCTGAAAAAGGAATGCGGCTCTCAGGCAGCCTTTGAGGAAAGACTCAAGGAAGTTCTGACCGAGCATGGCATTGAGGTCATCATTCTGGCGGGCTTTATGACCATTCTCACCGAGAAGTTCACCTCCTGCTACCCCAAGCGGATTCTGAACGTCCATCCCAGCCTGATTCCTGCCTTCTGCGGGGAAGGCTTCTATGGTCTCCGGGTGCATGAGGCGGCCCTTCGCTACGGCGTGAAGGTCACCGGTGCTACGGTGCACTTCGTCAATGAAATTCCCGACGGCGGCGAGATCATCGCCCAGAAGGCCGTCTGCATCGAGCCCGGCGATACGCCGGAAGTCCTGCAAAAGCGGGTGATGGAGCAGGCCGAATGGGTGCTTCTGCCCCAGGCGGCGGAAACCGTCTGCGCCGGTTTGCAGGGGAAATAAGGGAGGTTGCATATGAACGTCTACGAAATCAAGACCATGGCCGAGCGTCTGGCAGGAAATACTTACCCCGGTCGGGGCATCGTCCTGGGAGTGACCCCGGACGGCACCCAGGCCGTGGCCGCCTACTTTATTATGGGCCGCAGCGTCAACTCCCGGAACCGGGTGTTTGTCCGGGAGCCCGACGGCATCCGCACGGAAGCCCACGACCCCAGTCTCATGAAAGACCCTCACCTTATTATCTATCATCCCGTCCGGGAAGTGGGACAGGGTCTCATCGTCACCAACGGCGACCAGACCGACACCGTCTGGGAATATCTTGCCAAGGGCGAGAGCTGGGAAGCCGCCCTTCGCACCCGACAGTTTGAGGACGACGGCCCCAACTGGACGCCCCGGATCTCCGGCCTTCAGGCAGGGGACGGCAGCTATAAAATGTCCATTCTGAAAGCCGCCGACCCGGAAGGAAGAAAATGCGCCCGGTACTTCTATGAGTATCCCGCCGAGCCTGGCCTGGGGCACTTCCTGCACACCTACGTCTGCGACGGCAATCCCGTGATTCCCACCTTCCAGGGGGAGCCGGAGCGCACCACCATCCCCGACAACATTGACGACTTCACCGACGAACTGTGGAGCAATCTGAATGAAGACAACAAAATCTCCCTGTTCGTCCGGTATACCGACCTGAAAACCGGAAGCATTCAGCAGAAAATCCGCAATAAGCACCTGGAGGGCACAAAATGAAAGAATTCGCACTGAAATACGGCTGCAACCCCAACCAGAAGCCTGCCTCCATCTACATGGCGGACGGCTCCGACCTGCCCATCACCATCCTCAACGGCCGCCCGGGCTACATCAATTTCCTGGATGCCCTGAACTCCTGGCAACTGGTGAAGGAACTGAAGGAGGCCACCGGCATGGCGTCCGTCACCTCCTTCAAGCACGTCTCCCCCACCTCCGCCGCCGTAGGCAAGCCCCTGCCCGACAGCCTGAAAAAGGCCTGCTTTGTAGACGATGTGCCGGAGCTGGACGACAGCCCTCTGGCCTGCGCCTACGCCCGTGCCCGGGGCACCGACCGGATGTGCTCCTTCGGCGACTGGGTGGCTCTTTCCGATGTGTGTGACGTGACCACGGCGAAGCTCATCGCCCGGGAGGTTTCCGACGGCGTCATCGCCCCGGGCTATACCGAGGAAGCACTGGCTATCCTCAAGGCCAAGCGCAAGGGCGGCTACAACGTGGTGGCCATTGACCCCGGCTATGTCCCTGCCGAGCAGGAGACCAAGCAGGTTTTCGGCATCACCTTCCAGCAGGGAAGAAACAATTTCAAGATCAACGCCGACCTGCTGAATAACATTGTCACCGAGAACAAAAATCTGACCGAGTCCGCCAAAATCGACCTGATTGTGGCGCTGATTACCCTGAAATATACCCAGTCCAACTCCGTCTGCTTTGCCTATGACGGTCAGGCCGTGGGCGTGGGCGCCGGACAGCAGTCCCGGATTCACTGCACCCGGCTGGCAGGCTCCAAGGCCGACACCTTCTTCCTGCGCCAGCACCCCAAGACCCTGAACCTGCCCTTCCGGGAGGATCTGGGTCGTCCCGGTCGGGACAACGTCATCGACGGCTACATCAACGGCAACGAAGAGGACGTGTGCGCCGAGGGCATCTGGCAGAATTACTTCACCCGGCAGCCGGAGCGGCTGACCGAGGAAGACAAGAAAGCATTCCTTGCCGGTTTCGACGGGGTGGCTCTGGGCTCCGACGCCTTCTTCCCCTTCCCGGACAACATCAAGCGGGCCAAGGCCTCCGGCGTTCGCTACATTGCCCAGCCCGGCGGCTCCATTCGGGACGATCTGGTCATCGAAGAGTGCAACCGCGACGGCATCGTCATGGCCTTTACCGGAATGAGATT
>OLPV01002266.1_pt1 | contig 12853 bp, 9 predicted proteins | sample 1671961 | NCBI WGS metagenome assembly OLPV01 (sample SAMEA3136630, study PRJEB25190) | human gut metagenome | biome: human gut; feature: human-associated habitat; material: faeces | place: Austria | collected 2013
GCAGCGCACCAGGAAATCCCGATCCAGACGAATATTTTGCGCCCGGCACTCCTCGATCATGGTATACATATAGGCCAGCAGGCCGTCCATACGGTTGGTGAAGCCAAAGGTATTGGCCTTTTTCCAGAACTCGGCGGGCTGATAGCCCAGGGCAGGAATAAAGGTATAGTCCTCCATGTCGGTGGTGCAGAGGGTTTTATCAAAGTCGTACAGCAGGGCAATGATGGGTTTTTCCATGGGGGTATCTCCTTTTGGTTGTGATAGGGGGTACGGCGCATGCAGTACAGAGGGTATTGCGGATCGCCGCGCCAGTGACGCCGGCCAACGGCTCGCAATGACATCGTTTGCAAAATGTGCGGCATATGTCCGGGGGTGGGGCAGGACCCCACCTCTACGCAAAGTCGGGGAGTACTATGAAAATCCGGGGCAGCAGGACACGAAGGCGGAATGAACCATGCAGAGGCTTGCGCTGCGAGCCTCTGCATGGCGTGGTTTCCCGTTTATTTATCAGGCTCGTAGTTGCGGCCGAACTTCAGCTCGTCTAAATCCAGCTTGAACTCGGAGCGAAAATCCGTGTCCGCCGGCAGCGGCTGGGCGGGCTTTTCCTCGTCGTAGGCCGCCAGAATATCCTTTTCGATCAACTGGGCGGTATCCTGGCTGGGGGCCGGCTCCTGGGCGGGTTTTTCCTCCGGGGCAGTCTCCTGGGGCACCTCGCCCTCAGCAGGTTGCTCCGGAGCCGGGGCCGCCTCTGCCGCCGGCTCCTGGTCGACAGGCTCCTGAGCAGGGGCCTGGGCCGCAGGCAGCTCACTATGGGGCAGCTTTTCCAGGTAATCCACCTGGTCCAGGCACATGGCAAGGCTCTTAGCAATGTAATCCTTCATGGCCGTTTCGGCAGCGCTTAGCTTCTGCCGGGCCGCTTCCGTCTTGCGGGCCAGATCCCGGTTGAGCTCGTCGGCGGCGTTTCGTGCGTCGGTCAGGAGCCTCTCGCTCTCCTGCCGGGCGTCTGCCAGGGTCTTTTCACCCTTTTCCTTGGCCTCCTCGGTCATAGAGGCTGCCATCTTCTGCGCGGCCAGCAGCATGGAGCGCATGGTGTCCTCAGTGGCGCGATATTCCTCCACCTTCTCCGCCAGGATCTTCAGCTTGGTTTTCAGCGCCGCGTTTTCCTTATACAGGGCGGTATAGTCCTCGGTCAGTGTGTCTAAAAACTCATCCACAGCGGCCAAGTCATATCCGCTGGAAAAGGATGGGGATTTGGGGAACGTTTTCTCGGAAACTTCCTGTGGTGTGAACATAGCTATCCCTCCGTACTATCTTATCTGTCCGGCAGCCCTTACAGGTACAGGCCAGGAACTGTCGAAAAATCCTTTGGATTTTTCCGACAAAAGGCTTGCAGTCTGCTGCGCGCATAATTTTGCCGACTTGCGGCAAAATTCCACACTGGCAGCCTGAGCGGTATTTTCTCTCACGCACATGTCGCGTGAGAAAATGATTTGAATTTTTTGCTGCCTTCGGGCGGCAAACCCTGCGAGGCTTTTGAACCGCTGCGTGTCCTTACAGGTACAGGCCGCTGCTCTCCAGCTCATCGATGAGGTCTCCCATGAGGTCCACAGAGTAGGGCGTGATGATGTAGGTGTTGGCGGAGACCTTTTTGATCTTGCCGTCCCCGGCGTAGGCCACACCGGAGAGAAAGTCAATGAGGCGGCGTGCGATATCCTTATTAGTGGACTCCAAATTCAGCACCACTGTGCGCTTTTCCCGCAGGTGGTCTGCAATCTCGGAGGCGTTTTCAAAGCGCTCCGGCTTCACCAGCACTACCTTCAGCTGGGTGGTGGCGTGGATGTTTACCACCTTGTTGCGGCGATCGTCGCCCCGGCGGTCCTCCTTCCGGTCATCAAAATAGGAATCCTTACCGGGCCGCTGGGTGGGAAACTGCTGCTCCTCCTCGTAATCATAATCCTCATCATCATAGGGGTGAATAATCTTCTTAAATTCGTCCATCAAGCTCATGGCTATATAACCTCCCGCATTTACTTGCTGTAATTCCTGGCACCGAAAATGGCCGTTCCCACACGGACCATATTGCTGCCGGCCTCAATGGCCTCGGCATAATCCCCGCTCATGCCCATGGAAAGATACTTTAATTTATTATCGTATATATTTTGGTTTATGTCAACATAAAGTGCCTTCATCCGTGTAAAAAGGGGCATATTTCCATGGGGCTCCGTCTCCACCGGGGGAATGGTCATGAGGCCCAGCACCCGCACATGGGGCAGCGTTTTGGCATAACAGGCAGCCTCATCCAGGGCGCCGGGGGCAAAGCCGCTCTTGGCCTCCTCGCCGCCGATATTCACCTCCAGCAGAATGTCCTGGACGATGCCAAGCTTTTCAGCGTTCTTTTCGATCTCGTCCAGCAGAGCCATAGAGCTGACGGATTGGATCAGCGCTGCCTTACCCACCACCTGCTTGACCTTGTTGCGCTGGAGATGGCCGATGAAGTGCAGCGGCACGCCGTCATAAGCGTTTTCAGCCAGCTTTTGGGTCATCTCCTGGACACGATTTTCCCCCAGCACGTCGATGCCGGCGGCGATGGCCTCTCGGCAGGCAGCGGCGTCATTCATTTTGCTGGCACCCACCAGGGTTATATCCGCCCCGGTGCGGCCGGTCTTGGCGGCAGCCAGGTGAATCTCCCGCCGGATGGCGGCAATATTTTCGGAAATAGACATGGAAACTCCTCCTTTATTCAGCTGTAGAAGGTCCCCCGGGGGATCCTCCGGCAGAAAATTAACCACCTTAGGCAGCAGGGCCGCCCTATTTTTCTCTGTCTGCGCTCGGGTCAGCTGTCCGGCAGTATCATTCCATCCGTAAGCTGCTGGGCCGTGGAGATCACCAGATCCCCCTGCCGCAGGGCCCGCTCTCCCGATGCGCCTTCGGCGCGCTGCACCAGGCAGAAGCCGCTGCCCTTATAAATCAGGTCCACGGGCTTTAAGTACACATAGGCGCCGATCTGACAGTAGACGCCCAGCTGCCCGGATTCGTCCATGCGCAGGGCGGCGGTGGGGACCCGGATGCCGCTGTACTCCCGCAGAATGATCTCCGCCTGCTGGCGGCGCAGAAGCGTTACCTGAGAGATATAACGGGTGCAGGCAAACACAACGGCCACCTGGCCGTCCTCCTGGTTGCTGATGGATTGAACATGGGCCGGGGCGTCCTGCTTGAGGCCCTTGCTCAGGCGCAGGGTGACCTCCTGGCCCACCTCCAGCTCCTCGGCCTCCGCCGCAGGCAGAACGGCGGCATAGTACCAGGTGCTGCTGGTGATGATCTTGCCCGCGCTATTCACGGCGGCAGAGGCGGAGAGGCCATTCAGCTGAGATGGGGTGACCCCCTCTAAAAACGCCGGGGTCAGCGTTCCCTCACAGCCATCGGTGGAGCCGCTGAAATAGCCCGCAGCGGCGGTCTGCACCGCCGTTGCGCCGGAGAGCCGGTCCTGGAGCGAGGAGATGGAGGAGCGGGTGCTCTCGATCTCCGCGTCGATCTGATCCAGGGATTCATAGCTGTAGCTGCGCTTTAACACGGCAGTCTTTACCCCGGCCATGGCCTCGGCGGCCACAGAGTAATCTCCCCCGGCCACAACGGTGCGCAGCCCCAGAATGCTGTCGGACACATCGCTGTCCACCCTCAGGGCGGCGTCACTATCCAAAAAGGAGCTGCGGGCAAACTGAAGCTGCTGCAGCTTCAGCTCCGTATCCTCCAGCTCCTTCACGGTCTCCAAGGCGCTCTTACTGGCGTAGGACACAGCCACGGTTTGGCCCGCATGGACCTTTTCCCCCTCCCGCACCTGGCGCAGCAGCGTGCCGGAAGCCTCCGGCAGAGCCGCCTCCTGCCGGACCACCCAGCCTGTGACGGAGATGGAATCCGACACCTGGCTGGTATAGGCCGCGGACACGGACAGGGGCCGGTGGAAATACCGGTACGTCTGAACACCCAGCAGCACCACCACGGCGGCCAGCACCGCAGCGGATAATATTTTGAAAATGGGGGTGGATCTCATGGCTGCTCCTTTGCTCAGGGTGCGGAAAGGGCCGTTTCAGCATCCTGCCTAAGTTTTTGATACTTTACCGTTGGTGTTGTATTTTCACTTTTTCGGCAATCCCGCTGTTCATTGTCCCCGGCCTCCTCCTGCAGAGAGATGGGGCGCAGGGGGACAATGGTGGAGATGGCATGCTTGTAGATGAACTGCTGGCGGCCGTCGCTGTCCAGCACCAGGGAAAAGCTGTCGAAGCCGGTGATGGTGCCCCGCAGCTGGAAGCCGTTCATCAGAAATACCGTGACGGAAAGGGCCTGCTTGCGCACCTTGGTGAGAAAAATTTCCTGTAAATTCGCCTTTTGCATATCGTCTGCTCCTTTTTCTATGTTTTGGTGCGGACGATACCATTCATGGTAGGCTTTTATGCTTGTCCGCCCGGGTCTATCCTAAGCCCTGGGCGAGGAGATATTCTGTCGCATTTTGGAGGCCCGCCGGGAAATCAGGGGTTTTCTCCCAAAGAATCCAGTGGATGTCCTCCTTGCGGCGCAGCCAGGTAAGCTGACGCTTGGCGTACTGCCGGGAGCGGAGCTTCACCTCTGCCACGGCATCCCGGGCTGGGGTGTCGCCCCGGTAGACGGATAAAAACTGCTTATAGCCGATGGCCTGGAGGGCTGTGGCGGTTTCAGGCAGGCCACTTTTAAGCAGGGCTTCCACCTCCTGCAGAAGGCCCTGGGCCACCATGGTATCCACCCGGCAGTCGATGCGCTCATAGAGATCGGCCCGGTCCCGGAAGGTAAGGCCGATGGTATAGGCCCGGTACTTGGGGGGACGGAGGCGGGTGCGCGCATCGTGGGCAGTGATGGTCTCGCCGGTCTCCCGAAAGACCTCCAGGGCCCGGAGGATGCGCTTTTCATCGCTCAGGTGCAGGCGGGCGGCGGCTGTGGGGTCAATGGCCTGTAATTGGCGGTAAAGAGGCTCGATGCCGCCCTGTGCCAGCTCCATTTGGAGGGCCCTTCGCACCTCGCCGCCGCTGTGCCCGGCGGCAAAGGTCCGGCCGGAGAGGATGGAGTCCAGATAAAGGCCCGTGCCGCCCACTAAGACAGGGCGCCTTCCCCGGCAGAGGATATCCTGGATGCAGCGGTCGGCCCGCTCCGTGAATCGGGCCACAGACCAGCTCTCGGCCGGGTCGGCCACTGCCACCATGTGGTGGGGGATGCCCTCTGTTTCCTCCGCCGTGGGAGCGGCGGTGCCGATGGTCATGCCCCGGTAGATCTGCATGGAGTCCACGGACACCACCTCGCCGCCGAAGCGCTTTGCCAGGGCCACGCCCATTTTGGTTTTGCCGGTGGCGGTGGGGCCGACGACGCAGATAACACGGTTGTCCATGGGGAAGCTCCTTTCGTGGAAAATGGGGGTGGGGTACGGATTGCCACAGCCAGTTTGCGAACTGGTCTTGCAATGACGGGTCTTGCAGCGAGTACGGTGGGCGGCGGGACACATAGGTCCCGCCCTACAAAACAGCTTGTATGGGGCGATGCCCACGGTAGATGCTGGCTTTACCCCTGCCAGGCCAAGCCAGCACAAGCGCGGAGCGCGTTGCGGCATTAGACGCAGAGACGATACGAAAGCAAGACGCGAAATTTGCTTATTCCAATTCGCGTGGCAGAAAGGGCCGACTTGAACGGCACCTCAGCCGCGGAAAGGATTTCAAAACCTTGGTTTTGACGGCGTTCTTTCCTCCCTTTCTTTCGCCGCAGAAAGAAAGGGAGCCGCCGGAGGCATAGGCGGGCGCAGGGGTATTACGGATTGCCACAGCCAGTGTGCGCACTGGCTTCGCAATGACACGTTTTTTTGCAAGGGGCACAGTGGGCAGCGGGCGGCAGGATGAGGGCCCCCCGCCCTATGGAAACGTTTCAAGGAGTGCAGTAAGCGGGGCATCGGGGAAATCGGCGAAGCGCTGCCAGTGGCAGATGAAGCGAGCCGGTTTCGAGGAAGTGCCCCGATTGGCGGCCACGACAGTGGCCGGGAATCGGTTGGCACGACGGTGGGCAACCGCCGCCCCCTACAGATGCGTAATAAGAAGTGCAGCGGGCAGGTGACCGCCAGGGTCGCCCCTGCGGCAGGGCGGTCACTGCAGCTTTTGCTTTAATTCGTAGAGCAGATTCAATGCTTCCAGCGGGGAGAGAGTGTCCACCTGCTCCCGGCGGAGGCGGTCAATTACCTCGCTTTCAGCCAAATTGGAGAGGGAAACCTGGTCTGTCTCCTCCCGAGTAGGGGACGGAGCTTTGCCGGCCTCAGTCTCCAACTCCCGAAGAATGGTCTTAGCCCGGGCGATGACCCCCTCCGGCAGGCCCGCCAAGCGGGCCACCTCGATACCGTAGCTGCGGTCGGCGCCGCCGGGGACGATCTTGCGCAGGAAGATGATCTCCTCCCCCCGGGCCCGGACGGCGATGTTGTAATTCTGCACACCGGGGAGGCTGTGCTCCATGTCGGTGAGCTCGTGGTAATGGGTGGCAAAAAGGGTCTTGGCCCCCAGCTTTTTGGGGTCGGCACAGTATTCCAGCACCGCCCGGGCAATGCTCATGCCATCAAAGGTGCTGGTACCCCGGCCGATCTCATCCAGGATCAGCAGGCTGCTTTTGGTGGCAGAGCGGAGAATATCGCTGACCTCGGTCATCTCCACCATGAAGGTGGATTGGCCGGCGGAGAGATCATCGGAGGCGCCGATGCGGGTGAAGATACGGTCCACCACGCCCAGACGGGCACTTTTGGCCGGGACGAAGGAGCCGATCTGGGCCAAAAGCACGATGAGGGCCACCTGGCGCATATAGGTGGATTTACCGGCCATATTGGGGCCGGTGATGATGGCGGCCCGGCCCTCTTTTTCGCCCATGTAGGTGTCATTAGGGACAAACAGGGCATCCGGCCGCATTTTTTCCACCACCGGGTGGCGGCCGTCGTGAATCTCCAGGACGCCGGAGTCGTCCACCGTGGGGCGGCAGTAGCCGTTGCTGACGGCCACAGAGGCCAAGGAACAGAGGCTATCCAGCTCCGCCACCGCCGAGGCGCTGGCCTGGATCCGGGACACCTGGCCGGCAAGCTCCGTACGCAGGTCGGTGAACAGCTCATATTCCAGGGCGGAGACCCGGTCGCTGGCGGTGAGAATATCGCTCTCCAGGTTTTTCAGCTCCTGGGTGATATAGCGCTCGCCGTTTACCAGGGTCTGCTTTCTGATATAGGTGTCGGGGACCTGATCCTTGAAGGAGTTGGACACCTCGATATAGTAGCCGAACACCTTGTTATAGCCGATTTTCAGGGTGCGGATACCGGTTTTCTCTTTCTCCTGGGCCTCCATAGAGGTCATGAGGCCCTTGCCCCCGTGGAGGATGCCCCGGAGCCGGTCCACCTCCGTGTGGAAGCCGTCCCGGATGAACTCGCCCTCCCGGACGGAGAAGGGGGGCTCGTCCCGGAGGGTATCGGCAATGCGCTTTGCCAGGTCATCCAGGGTGTCCAGGGTGCTGTAGAGCTCGTGGAGGCGGCCCTTGGGAAAGGCCGCCAGCAGTGCCTTGATAGCGGGGAGCTTTTCCATGGCGGTCCGCAGGGCCACCACATCCCGGCCCCCGGCGCTGCCGTAGACGATGCGGCTCATAAGCCGCTCCATATCACTGATACCGGAGAGTGCCAAAACCAGCTCCTCCCGGGTGACGGTGTCATTTACCAGGCGCTCCACACAATCCGCACGGCGGTCAATATCCCGGACGCTGAGAAGCGGCCTTTCCAGCCAGCTGCGCAGCATCCGCGCGCCCATGGCGGTCTTGGTCTTATCCAGCACCCACAGGAGGCTGCCCTTTTTTTCCTTGCTGCGGAGGGTCTCCGTCAGCTCTAAGTTCCGCCGGGCAGAGATGTCCAGCTCCATGAACTGGCCCTGACGGTAAAAGTCCAGGGTGTCAATGTGGTGTAGATCTCCCCTTTGGGTCTCGTGGAGATAATTCAGAAGATTGCCCAGAGCCAGGACAGGAGCGTAATTATCGGCAGGGAGGTCCGAAAGGGCCTGTTCCCCGAATTGGGCGGCGATGCGGGTCCGGGCGGCGGGGCCATCGGTCTCGCGAATCTCCCGGTGGCAGGAGAGCTTATCCTCCGTGAGCACCTGCAGGGCGGCATCCCGGGCAGCGGCATCATTGAGGATGATCTCCGCCGGGGAGAACCGGGCCACCTCATTGAGCAGGTGGACACCGGCGTCGGGGCCGGAAAAGGCCGTGGCATGGGTCTGGCCGGTGGAGATATCACAGGCGGCAAAGCCGGCCTTATCCTCCCCCAGCCAGGCGGCGGCGCAGAAGTTGCTGCGGCCGGCCTCCAGGGAGGTGTCGTCCAGGACGGTGCCGGGGGTGACCACCCGGATAATGTCCCGCTTTACAAGGCCCTTGGCCGTGGCCGGGTCCTCGGTCTGCTCGCAGATGGCCACCTTATAGCCCTTGGCAATGAGCCGGGCAATGTACCCATCAGAGGAGTGGTAGGGGACGCCGCACATAGGCACCTTCTCGTCAAAGGACTTATTCTTATCCTTATCTCGGGTGGTGAGGGTCAGGTCCAGCTCCCGGGAAGCCGTCCGGGCATCGGCGCCGAACATCTCGTAAAAATCGCCCAAGCGGAAGAACAGGATGGAGTCCTTGTTCTGCTCCTTGATTTCCAGGTATTGCTTCATCATGGGGGTCAGTTCAGCCATAATCGGTCACATCTTTCTGCCGCCGGGGCGGCGGGTCTCGCTGGGAAAAGGTGGAAAACTTTGTGGAAAAGTGCAAAATTATCTTATTTAGGAGCAAAAAAACCGTTCTAAGCCCGCTTGAACATCTTCTCGATCTCGTAGCGGGTGAGCTTCACCGCCACGGGGCGGCCATGGGGGCAGTACTGAATTTCGCCGGATTGCACCCGGTCCACCAGAGCCCGCAGCTCCGCAGGGGAGGTGTGCATCCCCGCCTTGATAGCGGACTTGCAGGCCATGGTCTGCAGGAGGTGGTCCCGGGCAGCGGCGGGGTCGGCCCGGCCCAGACGCAGGCCCTCAGCCAGCTCCTCTATGGTGGCGGCGGCGTCCTCCGGGCAGATATCCGCCGGAACTTCACGCACCAGCAGCGTCCCGGCGCCGAAATCCTCACAGGAGAAGCCAAACTCCTCCAAAAGGGACAGGCTTGCCAGGGCGGCGGCGTAGGCATCCGCCTCCAAATCCACCGCCAGGGGCTGGAGCAGCAGCTGGCTCATGGGCGGCTCCTGCCGCTCCTTCAGGGCGTTAAAGCGCAGGCGCTCATGGGCGGCGTGCTTATCAATGAGCCAGAGATTCTCGCTTTCATCCTGGCATATGATATAGGTATCCAGTGCCTCACCCACCATCCGCCAGGGGGCGGGCTTTTCCGTGAGAGTCTGCTGGATGGGCAGGTCAATGGTATTGCGCCGGGGGGCAGAGACGGGGACCTCCGCAGGAGCGGGCCTTTCCTCCGCCGGGACAAGGGCCGGGGCGGACGGCTCCGTCCGGGCAATCGTTTCCGCCGGAACGGGGGCTTTCACCGGGGCCGGACGCGCCTGTGCAGGCTGGGGGTCCCGGGTCGGGAGCGGGGCGGGCCGGTGGACGCTGTCCCGGATGGGAAGCTTGGCATCGGGGTCTACCGCCGGGCGGGCAGAGTAGCTGCCCAGGGGACGCTTTTCCGCCGGGGGCGGAGTCTGCCGCTCCCTGTACTCCCGGACGGTCATGGATTGGTAAAAGGTCTGCTGGACGGGCTTGGGGGTTTCTCCGGCGGTGAGCAGGTCCTTGACGGTGTAGTGTACCGCGTCAAAGACGGCCCGCTCATTTTGAAATTTCACCACGGTCTTAGCCGGGTGGACATTCACGTCCACGGTATTTTTCGGCAGGGTGATGTGCAGCACACAGCCGGGGAACTTGCCCTTGAGCAGCCGGTTGCGGTATGCCTCCTCCAGGGCGGCAGTGAGGAGCTGGCTCTTCACAAACCGGCCGTTAACGAAAAACAGCTGCCGGCCACGGGTGCCGCCGCCGTTTAGGGGCTTGGTGACAAAGCCCTCCACGGAAATATCGCCGCCGCAGCCGCTGATAGGCAGCAGGCCCAGGGCAAAATCCCGGCCCAGGGCGGCGTAGACAGCAGAGCGCAGCTGGCCGTCGCCGGGGGTGTGGAGCACCTCTGCCCCGTCCCGGATCAGCTTCACGGACACCTCCGGATGGCTCAGGGCCAGGTGGGTGACAACGCCGGTGACGGCGGCAGCCTCGGCGGTATCCTTCTTCATAAACTTCATGCGGGCGGGGGTGTTATAAAATAAATCCCGGACGCAAAGGGTAGTTCCCTCGGGGCAGCCGGTCTCGGTGACTTCCCCGGGCACGCCCCCCTCTAAGTGGAGAGATGCGCCCTGATCCGCCCCCCGTTCCCGGGAGAAGATGTCCACCCGGGACACGGCGGCAATGGCAGCCAGGGCCTCGCCCCGGAACCCAAGGGTGCCAATGGCGGCCAGATCCTCCGCCCGGCGGAGCTTGCTGGTGGCATGGCGCAGAAAGGCCGTGGGAAGCTGCGATGGCGCGATGCCGCAGCCGTTATCGGTGATGCGCAGATAGGTGAGACCCCCGTGCTGTATCTCCACAGAAATGGCGGAGGCCCCGGCGTCCAGGGCGTTTTCCAGCAGCTCCTTGGCCACGCTGGCCGGGCGCTCCACCACCTCGCCGGCAGCGATGAGATCGGCAATATGGGCAGGCAGTTGTTGTATCTGCGGCATGGTATTCACTCCTTTTCTATTGCAGCTTGCTCTTCAGTTCATACAGCAGGTTCAGCGCCTCCAGGGGGCTCAGCGCATCTACCTGCGTCCGGCGGATGATATCCGCCACGGCGCCCTCGGCCATGCCCTCCAGGGATACCTGGTCCTCCCGCGCCGCCGGGGTGTGGGGCTGCCGGGGCTGGCTCTCCAGCTCCCGCAAGATCTCCCGCGCCCGCTTGAGCACCGTGTCCGGCAGGCCCGCCAGCTTGGCTACCTCGATGCCGTAGCTCTGGTCCGCCCCGCCGGGGACGATCTTCCGCAGAAAGACGATATCCTCGCCCCGGGCGTGGACGGCCACGTTGTAGTTCCGCACGTTGGGCAGTTCCTGCTCCAGCGTGGTCAGCTCATGATAATGGGTGGCGAACAGCGTTTTCGCGCCGCATTTTTTCAGGTCGCACAGGTATTCCACCGTGGCCCAGGCAATGCTCAGACCGTCAAAGGTGCTCGTGCCGCGTCCGATCTCATCGAGGATGAGCAGGCTGTTGCGCGTCGCATTGCGCAGGATATTCGCCACCTCTGTCATTTCCACCATGAACGTACTCTGCCCGCTCGCGAGGTCATCCGAAGCTCCGACTCTCGTAAAGATCCGGTCGACCAGTCCGATCTTTGCTGCATCCGCGGGAACAAAGCTGCCAATCTGTGCCATGAGCACGATCAGCGCCACCTGCCGCATATAGGTGGATTTACCCGCCATATTGGGGCCGGTCAGTACCGCAATCTGGTTTTCCCGGTTATTGAGCTTGGTATCGTTGGGCACAAAGGGCACGCCGTCCAGCAGCTGCTCCACCACAGGGTGCCGCCCCTCGCTGATTTCAATTTCATCCGAGAGATCCACCGTGGGGCAGCAGTAGTTGTTATTCAGCGCCACAGTGGCCAGGCCGCACAGCATATCCAGCCCGGCTACGGCCGCCGCCGTCTGCTGGATGCGCGGCAGCTCCGCCGCAACCGTCGCTCTCACCTGCTCGTACAGCTCGGAAGCCCGGTCTATGGCTTCCTGCTGGGCGTGCAGCACCCGTTCCTCCAGCTCCTTTATCTCCTCGGTAATGTACCGCTCGGCATTGGTCAGGGTCTGCTTGCGGATATAGTGCGCCGGCACCTGATCCTTGAAGGAATTGGATACTTCAATGTAATAGCCGAACACCCGGTTATACCCGATGCGCAGCGTCCGGATGCCGGTGGCATCCTTTTCCCGTTCCTCTATCTCCGCCAGAATGCCCCGGATATCCTTAGAAAGATGCCGGGCCTCATCCAGCTGCTTATCGTACCCCTCCCGGATAACACCGCCTTCTTTCAGCGGAATATCACTGTCCGGATCGATGGCCGAGCCGATGAGCCGGGCCACATCCTCCAGGGGGTCTATGTTCTGTTCAATTTCCCGCAGCAGGGCGCACTGCACCTCACCCAGCAGCTCCTTAATGGCCGGCAGGCGGGCTGTGGTGGCCCCCAGGGCGATCATATCCTTCACCGGAGGATTGCCGTACACCACCCGGGTCATCAGCCGTTCCAGGTCATACACGCCATCCAAGGCCGCCGCCAGCTCACTGATGAGAATACTGTTCCGGGTCAGCTCGGTCACGGCATTCAGCCGCCGGTTAATGGCATTCACCGATAACAGCGGCTGTTCGATGGAGGAACGCAGCAGCCGCCGCCCCATCGAGGTCTTGGTCTTATCCAGCACCCAGAAAAGCGTTCCCCGCTTTTCCCGGTTCCGCATCGTTTCGGTCAGCTCCAGATTACGGCGTGCCGCCACATCCAGCCGCATGAATTCCTGCGGCAGATAGGTCGTGACCTCCAGCAGGCGTTCCAGCCCGGTAAACTGTGTCACCTTGAGGTAGGCTAGCAGCCCGCCCAGTGCCTGTACCGCCAGCGGGCTTTCCGCCAGCCGGTTTACGGTGTCCTCGCCGAACTGTTCACTCACCAGCCGGGCCGCATTTTCGGGGGAATAGGCAGCCCTATCCCCTGCCTGCGCCGCACAGCACAGCCGGTCCTTCAAAAAGCCGACCACGCCCCGCAGCTGCGGCAACT
>OLPV01002268.1_pt1 | contig 12846 bp, 10 predicted proteins | sample 1671961 | NCBI WGS metagenome assembly OLPV01 (sample SAMEA3136630, study PRJEB25190) | human gut metagenome | biome: human gut; feature: human-associated habitat; material: faeces | place: Austria | collected 2013
TATGGCTGAAGGTATGGCTAAAGGTATGGCTGAAGGTATGGCCAAAGGAAAGGCCGAGGGGATGGCCAAGGGAAAAGCCGAAGGAAAGGCCGAAGGAAAGGCCGAAGGAATTATTGAAGGCAGACTAGACGTGGCCAAGGCTCTGCTTGCCAGTGGAATGCCGATTGAGCAGATCAAGCTGTACACCAAACTTTCCAAGGAGCAGATTGAGGCAATTCAGTAATGGATACTTGAGCATAAGTGGTCCGTAAGAGACATTATCATGGCTAACCTCCGAAAGCTGGGGGTGGCTATGTTGGTATATTCTGTGCCGCAATACGTCGCCGAGGACAAGCACCGTGGCTACAACACCACCCACCTCATCAAAGTGCCACAGAGCCACCACCGTTGTAAGCATTCGATAAAGTACGACTGTCAGTTTGATTAAGTGGTATATAACTTTGCGCCACTAATATAAACTGACATGCTTACACGCGAACAAATCGAAGAGATCCAGGGCGAGGCCCGGGAGAAAGGGACAGCAATCAAGGCCCTGTTGAAAGAGAAAGGCATTCCAGAGCACCAGTACTTCTGGTGGAAGCGGAAGTACGCCAGGGCAGAGGTTCCGGATGGGTTCCTGCCCATAGCTGGTGGCGGCCTGTGGACACCATTCAGGGAATAATCGATGATCCAAGACGCCGGCTGCATCGTCGCCTGCGACTATGTTCAAGTGGACGGTGCTCACGCCGGAAGATTCCTGGCCAATCCACAGGAGGAGATTAATCGGATATACAAGTAAGTTCGGGTTAATAAGCGTGAAGCATTTGCCGGATGCGAACATTCTATTAAACTTTTTTCATTTTTCTCTTGACTCGTACCCTACGGCATATATTATCTTTGCCGGCGAATAACAAAAGTGCACGAATTGTTATGGGTAAAAACAAGTTGAAAATCGGGGAGTTTTCCCGCCTGGGCAGAGTGACCGTGAGGGCTCTGAGGCATTACGAGGAGATTGACCTGCTTACTCCTGAGATTGTGGACCGGGATACCGGGTATCGCTATTATTCCGTAGGTCAGTTGCAGAAAATCTTCAGCATCACCCAGCTCAAAAATATGGGTTATTCGCTGGAGGAAATCCGGGACCTGTGGGATGATGACCAGCATTTCCCTACGGTGGAATCGCTGGAGGAAAAGATCCGCAAGTGTGAGGATGAGCTGGCGGTGCTCAAGGAGCGGAAACGGATGCTCAAGGCGGTGGTGGCTTCCCAAAAGAAGTTGCACAAAATGGAAAAAGTTTACTTTGAATCACTTCCGGCCATCACCGTGGCCAGCCATCGTACCATCATCCCTTCTTTCGAGGACCTCGGCCGCCTCTGCTGCGAGGTAATCGGCCCCGAAATGGCCCGTCTGGGCTGTGAGTGCCCGGGACCCGGCTATTGCTACACCATCGAACACGGCGGATACAAGCCGCAGGACATCGACATCGAGTATTGCGAGAAGGTCACGAAAAAGGGTACCGACTCCGCTCTTATCAAGTTCAAGGACATCCCGGTCGTGCCGCTGGCGGCTTGCCTGAAAGTCTTCGGCCCGTATGACAAACTGTACGACAACTATGTCGAACTTTTCGCCTATCTGGAGAAAGAGGGCTACAAGATTGTTGCTGCTCCCCGCGCCGTTTACATCGACGGTATCTGGAATCAAGAGGATGCCGACAAGTGGCTCACCATCATCCAGGCGCCTGTAGAAAAAGCATAATGAAAAGACACGCCCTTGTGGAATTCCCCGCAGGGGCGTATCTTTGTGTCGACAAATCGAGATTTAACGTTACAATGCTTAGATATAGTAGAGTTCTTCTTTTTCTCATCATAGCCGCTTTATCCAGCTGCAATCAGTATAATCGCATCTTAGAAGATGTGTACGATAATGACCAGGCTGCACGTGAGTGGACAAAAGGGATGTCTTCACTATCAGCTGACGAGATTGTGGAGTATACAACAGAGATGGAACGGGTGGATTCATTGAATCAAGCGACTGTATTCGGCATTCTGGACAAGGAGGGTTGGCCCTACCATCTATCCGAAAAGGCCAATAGGGCCATCTGGATCGTTATTGACCATTCCGACCTTGCCTATCGGAGCAAGTATCTTGGTCTTGTGAAGGAAAAAGCCGAAGAGGGCGTTTTGGATAAAACGGACTATGCCATTCTGAATGACAGAGTTCGTATGGAAGAGGGCAAGCCACAGATTTATGGCACCCAGATTAAGATGGCAGCAACGATTGTAGATGATGATATTGCCATGCAGTTATGTCTCTGGCCGGTGGAAAATCCCGCTGCTCTTGACAGCCTGAGAAGCACCGTGGGATTATCTCCCATCAAAGAATACCTGAAGACCAGCAGCGAGTCTATAGGTCAAGAGATTGTTTGGGACAAGGAGAAAACTGTGGCTGACTTTGATTAGCCACTAAACTCGGACTTATCGGTGTAAAACGACATTGACTCTCCCGGCAACCAATCTGGGAGAGTTTTTTATTGAGCAATCTGCATACTTCTCCAGAAGCGGCAGTGCCTGTCCTGCCGCTTCGGAGAGTTCTTTCAAGGATGTCAGTAACGGATGCATCATCGTCTAATACAGGAAACCGAACAGCCAAAGCGGAATCCGGCAACCGGAGCCGACCTCGGTATCGTCAACTGCAAGGTAGCTGTCCGGGACATCCGCAATCTGTTCGAAGGTCTTTCCCTTGCCGCCCACCTCAAAGAGGTGCTTGTCGTCGATGAGGAAGTCTCCCTGCTTGGGGTAACGGACGTCGTGCAGGACGCGCAGCTGGCTGATGAAGAATGTCTCCCTCTCGTTTCCCTTGTCCACTTTCGGACACAGGACGTGCATCAGGTTGGGATTGCCGAGGAATATCTTGTCAGGCTTGGTAAGGGACTTGTAATTCTTGGTCTTGGCTGTGAGCAGAGCGAGGACCTGGGCTTTGTCGAGAGCGTAGAGCATCTTGAGCCCGGATTCGTTGTCCGTGGAGAGTTGCCGCCAGAGTTCCGACATGTTGGGCTCGAAGGGGACGTGCTCGCTGATGATCATCAGGAGTTTCTTCACCTTCTGCAGCGTCTCATAGGTTACATTCTCCACGGCGGGAAGGTCGGAATCAATGACGACAGTGACGGTCTCACGCAGCCGGGAAGGAAAATCCTCCAGGGATTCACGGTAGAAGGGGTAGTAGCCGTGGGCAAGGTACGCTTCGAAGAGCGGAGCCACTTTGATGCTTCCGACGATTTCCATCGCTTTTTTTACGTGGTGCGTCAAGACATCATCCAGCGGAATCGCGTCGGTCTTGAAGATGCCTTCCAAATCAAGATATTCGCGGAATGAGAGACCGTACAAGGTGTATGGAGTCTGACGACGGGACATATCCACGGTTGCATTGTCGAGGACCAGCAGGGAACTGCTGGTATAGACGATGCTCATATCGGGGTAGTCATCGTAGATGTTTTTCAGTGCCTGGGACCACCCTTCGTAACGATGAACTTCGTCCAGATAGAGCCGGGAAATGCCGTGCCGGTCCGCCCAGTCGACGAGATCCATCAGACTGTGTGTGGCAAACCACAGATTGTCCAGCGAGGCATAGAGAGTCTGGTCGATGTCCTCATAGTTCTCCAGGATATGCTGAAGGAGCATGGTGGTCTTTCCAACGCCCCTGGCGCCCTTGATGCTGATGATACGCGCTTTCCAATTGATCTGGCTGTATAGATAACGCTTGAAGCGCAGGTCAACCTTTGCGATTTTGCGGTGATAGCTGTCGTATAGTGGCTGAAGTTCTGCTTGTTCCATGACAATAACCGTTTTGTTTACTGGGCAAAGATAGCGATTTCATATTTCAAACCATAAGAATTTTGAAAAATTTATGGTTGCAACCGAAATGGATGTGTCTGAAGTGGCTGTTTTAGTCTAGCAGGGTGATCATCTCCTTGATCATATCGTCGTCGATATCGCGATAGTGGGCAAATCTTGGGTTTGTCGCTCTGAAATCATATTGATTTAAAGGTAGTTACAAGCGAATTTTGTTTTCATTTCTTTTCAGGGCTTTTCGTTTCTTATTTCCCCATGTACTACGCTTAATCATCTGAGAGTCAATATAAAGCATTTTCTTGGGCCAATTTTGGGCGTCGAAGTCGCACAAAAACGCGCACCATTTCCGGCGGTCGTCACCAGAACGGAGATGGGCACCTTGTCAGATTGGCAACCAACAAGGGACCGGTGGCTATTACATCAAATGATCATCTTTATTGAAGTACGTGTGAGAAGTTCTGGCTTATTCATCTTTAGAAAAGTCTACCGCAAAGGTTTGCTCCGTTTTTCTTCCTGACTTTGGCGAAGATTCACCCAATTTGAGTTTCGATATATTGCCAAAAAGCGGCAGTAGCGACCGATGCTCCGGGGTTAGGAACAGAGTCCTGGTCCGAACATGGTCAGTCCATGGTATCTTCACCTCAAGGTGATAAGCGTCGTGGCTATATCCAGCACCTTATCCACGCTGAGGTCGAGACCGGCTTTCTTGATGACCCTTTCAAGCTCTTTGTGCACCTTGTAGGCGACAAAGCAGATACAGATATGTGCCTCGATGCGTTTTTCGGAGAACTGGAGCGGAAGGAAAATCAAACAGTAACGAATTAAGTCTAAGGTCTTCTTTCGTTGTCATTGGGGTATAAGAGGGTCTTTGATTAGAGATCATTTTCCGGCCTTTTTAGACAAAGAAAAGCGCCGCGCGGTGAAGGGATATGTATGGAGTGTGGTGAACGTGATGACGGGAGACAGGTTCTTCTTCTATGAACATGGCTCCAGTAGCACCCGCGTGGCCATGGGTATGCTGAAGGACTTCACCGGAGCCATCCAGAGCGACGGTTACATCGTGTACGAACACTTCGAGGGGATGAAAGGGAAGAAGCTCCTGGGCTGCTGAGCCCACGCAAGGCGCAAGAACTATCTGTTCTGCGGTGACGACGATGCCGCACAGAGGGCAGCCGTGGTCTACTCCCTGCTTGCCACCTGCAAGGCACACGGCGTTAATGAACGGGCGTGGCTTGAGGATGCCCTGCGCCGGATCCCGGAATACGAACAGGCAGGGAAAGACTACGCAGACCTTCTTCCCGGAAACTGGCGCGCCTTGTCCGCAAAGTAACTCGAGCCAATATCACACTCCCATAAAAAGACTGCAACCGGCATCACACTGATGCAAGTTGCAGCCAAACTTTATCGACGCACGTACTTCCTCGAATGCTTACGGTTTCTTTACTGATTCTGAAGGACAAAAAAAGGCGGCTGCTGATATGCAGTCGCCCTTTTTAATATATTCAAAAAGAATTACTCTTTGAAAGCTTTGATACCAAAGAGTACCGCGCGGGTGTTGTTTCCAACGTTTGCGGCAGTGGTGATCTTTATGTCAAGATCCTCTGTCAAGGCTGTAGGAACGGTGAATGTGTAGTAGTCATCATCTGTCACAGTGATCTTGTAAGGTGACAGACCAGTCACTCCATCATTAGCCCTGATGCCTTGAGTGCCGAACGTCATCCCTAAACCAGAAAACTCCAATGTGGTGGCAGCACCTTTCCAAGCCAACGCATAGAACGATACTCTCTTGGAACCAGCTGGAACAGTGATTGTGAGATCGCCGGTCTTCCCCTTCGACGCTCCAAACTTAAGAACTTTCATATTTTCTTTGCCATTGATCGTAGCAACACCATCATCATAAGCATTAGCCCCGAGTTTGTAGCTCAAATCAATGGAATACGAATTATCTCCAGGTTCTGGTTCCGGATCCACGCTGCCAGCCTCGTGGCTGACATAGTAGCCATTAACCATTTGAGCGGAGCCGTTGAATTCGCCCCTCTTTCCAATAACTGTGAGGACATCACCAACTTTCAAGCCTATATTCTCAATGGCGGGACCACCTTCAGCCGCCTTCATTCGGAAGACGTACAAAGTAGTTCCCTCATCATCAGCGATCGTCAAGGTAGCGTTCTTGAAAGAAGCACTGATCTCCTTGATGTTGACAATCTTGCCCGTCACGATATATTCAACGTCCGAGACTTCCTTGGCAAGGAACTCCTTGATGGTGGCAGGAATATAGTGGACATGGCTCTCATAGACACCATTTACCATCTGGGCTGTGCCATTATACTCACCTCTCTGGCCTACGACTGTAAGTTTGTCACCTACACCGATGGTCAAATCCGTAATCTTGCCACTGGCAGGCTTCATCCTATGAACAAGCACCGAGTTGCCAAGAGCATCGGCAACCGTGATGTCCGCATTGTTGTACTGTTCAGAGACAGAAATCTTTTTAACGGTTCCGGTAAGGCGGTACTGCGCCGGGCTGACCGCAGCGTTAAGGAACTCCCCTACTGTAACAGCAAGAATGGATCCTTTCTGCTCAAGAGAGGTCTGCGCTGAGTAAACCTTGCCGTTGGAGGTCGTGTTGAAAGTAAGGTTTGTGGCACGGTCACCGAGCTGGTTGTCAGCGGCGATGAAAGTAACGGTGGCGTTTGTGCCGGAAGTCTCGATGGAGGTAACCGAGAGCCAAGACTTAGCGTCATCTGGAACAACCACAGACACACCTTCGCCTTTGCAGGTCAGATAAGCCTTGAACTCACCACCCTCGACAGGAAGAGGTTCCTTTACGGAAACAGAGTCAACTTTGATGAGGGATTTCACAAGGCTTACAAAGACGCCACCTTGGGCCATCTGAGGAGAACCATTATATTCACCTCTCGCGCCTTCTACAGTAAGGAAGTCACCGACTTCCATTCCCAAGTCCTCTATCTTCTTTCCGGAAGGAGGCCCGAAACGATAACAGTAAACCGAATAGCCTTCGTCATCAGAGATTGTAAGAGTCGCATTCTTATAGCTGGCGGAGATTTCCTGAATATTAGAAATGGTACCGGCAATCCTGTAAACAGTTGGAGAAACCTCCTTGGCAAGGAACTCTTTCAGTGGAATAACCTGAGGTTCTACTTTCTCAGTCTGCTGCAGTACGTTAATGATCTGAGACTTGCCATCGCAGGTAAGGTAGAGCATAGCCTCGTTGGTGGAGGTAGCGGCGTCAGCCTTGAAGCTGACGGTAGTCTCACCGGCGGCTCCGGATGTAGGAGATACGGTAAGCCATTCAGGAATATCGCCGAACGACCAGTCAGCACTGGCGTTGACTGTGATGGTCTGGGAACCACCGGCGGCAGGAATAGCCACGTATGATGACGACACCTTGACTTCATCAAGATATCTTTCGATGTCATCCTCGCAGCCAACCGCGAGAGTCAAAGCGGCCACAAGGGCGGTGAAAATATATTTAAGTTTCATATCGTCTTGACATTAAATTAGTTGAACATGTACTTGATACCAATGGAAGCGTACCAGCACTGACCGATGGTGTGGTAAGGCACAAATGTCTCGGTGTTAGCATTGTAAGCCTTGGCGGTAGAGAATGTGGCATAGCCCTCATTGTCAACACCTTCATACCTAAGGATACGTCCCTCACCAAGAGCCGGGTTCATGTACTTGCTTACACCCCAGCTGGAGTTGAAGAGGTTAAGGATGTTCTTCACATCAAGGCTGAGCTGGAGAGTGTTGACGCTCTTGCCGACATTAACCTTGAAATCGTGCTTGTAGCTGAAGTCAACCCTATGAACCCAAGGAGAATAAACGCTGTAAGCCTCAGCGTACTTGCCCTGACGCTTGCTCAGGTACTTGTCGTTGTGGACATAGTCCATGAAGCGGTCACGGTCATCATCGGAAACAAAACGGAACTCCTTGTTGGCGACCTCCGCGTCGGTAGGAACGTAGATTGCGTCGTAGTTGTAACCGTCACCGTTGATGTCGTTGACAGTCATGTAAGAGTAGTTGTAACCACCTCTCCAAGTCTCGTAGATGAAGCTGTAGTGGTTGCCGGACTTGTCACTGTGGGTAAGGGAAGCCACGAAACGGTCAGGGGTCACGTACTGTGAGTTGTGGAGACCCGGATCGTTAGGGCCGTTGACTGTAGCCATGTAGTTGAGCACTGAGGAAGCGTTTGAACCAGGCATACCGGTAAGTTCCTTGGAAACAGTGTGGGTGTAGGCAGCCATAATGTTGAGGCCCTGAACAGGAGTCGTGTTGATTGTCAGGTTGGCGGAATAGCCGTAACCCTTATTTGTGTTCTCAAGAACGTAAGCGGCAGGCATATTCGTGGTCTTACCATCCTTGTCGTAGGTAAGCTTGAAGTCCTGGTAGAGAGGACGGTTGTCAGCACCGTTGAATCTTGAGAATCCGTCGGTGTCCTTGACGCTCCAATCCCTGAGGCATACACCGTTGATGGTCTTGTTGAAGATTCCCTCAGCAGTGATAGTGAATGGGAATGAAGTAGGAAGAGAGTAGTCAAAAGCGATAGAGGTCTTCCAAACCTGAGGCATCTTGAACTTAGGATCAACAGCGGAAATCTCAGAAGGAGCTGTTCCATCCTCAGGCTTGATTGTGTCAGGATAGCCCATAGAGATGAGTTTGTCGTGAAGTTCCTGACGGGTCAGGATCTTGCCGGCGAACTGCTTCATGTCTGTAAGAGTTCCACCATTCTTGCCGGTCGCGTTAAGCTTGGCCTGGTACTGAACCATACCAGAGTTGGTAGGCATATTGGTAAAGAACACGAGAGGGAGACGTCCTGAGAAGAGACCTGTACCTCCACGAACCTTGAAGCTCTTGTCGCCGAACACATCCCAAGTGAAACCAACGCGAGGAGAAACAGTAAGGCTGCTGTTAGGCCACTTGCCGGTGTCGATATGCTTTCCGTTATAGTCAAGATCATAGATCGCCTGGTTCCTCATCAGGTCCTGATTGCTGAAGAAGAGACCGTCAAGACGAAGACCGTATGTGAGTTTGAAATTGTCAAGCATAGACCACTCGTCCTGAGCATAAACACCAAGCTTGTTGAAACGCACGCGGGCCGCAGGATTTGCTTCTCCGTCGTAACCATAGGTAAGGCAGACAACTGAAGGAGCGGCCTCGTTGAGGAAGTCGTCAAGGCTGTTGTAACGATAGTAACCGGTACCGTTTCTCATGTAAGAGTTGTCGGCCATCTGGTACTCGTAGCTTGCTCCGAAAGTGGCCTTGTGGTTACCGGCATAGTAGGTAAGGTCATCCTTTGCGGTGATGACGTTGTTATGCACACCGTTGTTCCATGTGAACAGCTCATAGCCAAGAGCCATGTAGGTGCTGGAGCCATCAGCGGCATTCTCGCCGTCCGGACTCTTCTTGCCACCGTCCATAATGTCTATGAAAGGGAAATCAGATGAATTAGTTCCACGGACATCGTCAAGCTGTGAATATGTGGCGAGGAACTGGTTGGAAAGCTTGTCGCTCAGACGGCTGTTCAAGTCGAGAGACCAAGTGTTCACAACATTGTCCATTGAATACATTGAGTTGGCGAAAGACATCGCATAAAGGGATGTACGGCCGTAGGCGGAACGAGGACCACCGTCCATCGAAGATGCGTTAGGAGACATCCAGCTTCTGTTCAAAGTGTGGTTGTAACGCAGGGCGAGGTGATGGTTGTCATTGATGTTCCAGTCGATGCGGGCAAGAATCTTTCTGTTGCTCTCATCAGCAGGGAAATTTGTGTACGAACCTGTGTTGTAACCGTATTTGTCCTTTACAAAGTCAGAAACCTTCTGAAGATCCTCCAAAGTGGTACGTGAAAGATAGGCGTTTGAATTACCTATGCCATCCTCGGAACCTCTCCAACGGTTGGCAACGGTAGGAGTCTTGGCATATTCATAGTTCACGAAGAAGAAGAGTTTGTTCTTGATGATAGGGCCGCCGAGTGTCATACCGTAGATGGTGTTGCGGTCCTTGTCGCGCGCGCCGGAGATTGTCTCGCTCTCAACGGCATCACCACGCATGTTCTCGTTGCGATGATAAACATAGGCGGATCCCTTGAAGGTGTTGGTTCCGGACTTGGTGATGGCGTTCACACCGCCACCGATGAAGTTGGTCTGACGTACATCAAAAGGAGAAATCACAACCTGCATTTCCTCAATCGCATCGATGGAGATAGGAGAACCGCCTCCTGGAAGTTTCTCGCTAAGACCGAAGTTGTTGTTGAAGTTCGCACCGTCAACCGTGAAGTTGGCTGTACGTCCGTCCGCTCCGGCGAATGCCATTCCGTTTCCACCATAAGGGGAAAGCCTTGTGACATCAGAGATGCTTCTGCTGACAGTAGGCAGAGCGGTGATCTGGGCGTTGTTGATGTTGGTGGCGGCGCCAGTCTTCTCTACGGCGAACTTGGAGTTGGCGGTGGAGACAACAACAGCCTCTGAAAGCATCTGGGTGTCATCGTTCAGCTTGGCGTTGAGGTTGTAGGCCTCGGCGAGCTGGAGGGTGACATCCGTGAAGGTCACGGCCTGATAGCCAAGGCAGCTTACCTCAACCTTGTAAGGGCCACCTGAACGCATACCGTTGATCGCATAACGACCTTCGGCGTTGACAACAGCATAATACTGTGTACCCGATGGGATGTGAACCGCGACCACGGCGGCTCCAGGAACAGCGGCTCCATTGGCGTCAGTCACCTTACCGTTCAAAGAGGACGTGGTCACCTGCGCGAATGCCGTGATTCCGACAAGGACTGCAACCAATGCGGCAAATCCTTTTTTGAGTAATTGAACCATAGATTTGTTAATAAATAAAGTATTGAATTAATCTTTTTCAGTCCAAACCATTCAACTTGCGAAATTAACACTTTTTCTTCGGTTCAGAAAATTTAATTCAGTTACAAATCAATTACAGTTGATAATTGTTATGATTTAATCAAAAAATGCTGATTTAGTAATATTACTGGCCGACCGATGCAGACCGGCATTGTTCAAACCTTGCCTCTGCCCTTTGCCCAAACTTTGAGAAGCTTTTGGATATTCCCGAAAAAGTAGTACCTTTGCACACGGAATGTGGAGAGATTTGCCTGCTTGCAACCACACTAAAAAATGCTAAAATATTTCATATTGTGTTTTTGGTGTCGCTCCACGTATTCCGCATACGTTGGAGTTTTTTTGTTTTCGCCTGCCGCGCTGAAATGCGACGTCTGAAATAATGGCCGAAGAATTTGGCCCATTATGGCGAAATGATTGAAATTATAAATATAACACATTATGAATTACTTATTTACAAGCGAATCAGTTTCCGAGGGACATCCTGACAAGGTCGCGGATCAGATCTCGGACGCGATTCTGGACGAGTTCCTCAGCCAGGATCCGGAGTCAAAAGTGGCCTGCGAGACATTCTGCTCGACGGGTTTGGTGGTAATCGGCGGCGAGGTGCGCTCGGACGAGGCGTACGTTGACGTCCAGAAGGTTGTGCGCGGCGTGATCAACCGCATCGGCTACAACAAGGCCGAATATATGTTCGATGGCAACTCGTGCGGAGTCCTTTCCGAAATCCACGAGCAGAGCCAGGACATCAACCGCGGCGTGGTGCGCGAGAACCCTGAAGACCAGGGAGCCGGCGACCAGGGAATGATGTTCGGCTACGCCTGCAAGGACACGGAGGACTATATGCCGCTCCCGCTCTACCTCTCCCAGATCGCACTTCAGGTGCTGGCGGACATCCGTCACAACACTCCGGAGCTGATGCCTTACCTGAGGCCTGACTCAAAGTCCCAGTTCACCATTGAATATGACGAGTCCCACCACCCTGTAAGGGTCCACACGATCGTCATCTCCACCCAGCACGACGACTTCGTGGCCGAAGGACTCGGGAATATCACATATTCAGAGGCGGTCCGCCAGTTCGGCCAGGACAAGGTTGACCAGGCGATGCACGACAAGATTGAGGCTGATGTCAGGAATATCCTCCTGCCTAAGTTGAAGACCGCACTCAACCCTCAGACAGCAGCCCTGTTCAAGGACGATTTCATCCTGCACGTCAATCCGACCGGCAAGTTCGTGATCGGTGGCCCTGCGGGAGACACCGGCCTCACCGGCAGGAAGATCATCGTGGACACCTACGGTGGAAAGGGCGCGCACGGCGGCGGAGCGTTCTCCGGCAAGGATCCGAGCAAGGTGGACCGCTCCGCGGCATACGCGGCAAGGCACATAGCAAAGAATATGGTCGCCGCCGGTGTCGCTGACGAAATGCTTGTCCAGGTCGCCTACGCTATCGGTGTGGCAAGGCCGGTAAGCATATTCGTGGACACCTACGGAACCGGCATAGTGCCTGACGCCGAGATCGCCCGCAAGATCGAGGATCTCTTCGACCTCCGCCCTGCCGCGATCATCCGCAAGTTCGAGCTCAAGAACCCTATCTACGAACCGACCGCCGCCTACGGTCACTTCGGCCGCAAGCCGTACACCAAGACCGTGAAGGTCGGTAAGCCAGGGCACCAGACCGACAAACTCGTCCAGTTCTTCGGATGGGAAAAGCTCGACGCTGTCGATGCCATCAAGAAAGCCTTCAACCTTTAATCGCTTATATGATATTCATAAATGAATGAATATCGCTTGGAAGCATCAACAAGACAAAATGCCGGTGGCTCCCTGAAAAATGGTCGCCACCGGCATTGTCTTGTTTGATGCTTTGTGCTCGACCCAATTCAAGACAATTCATTTCTGCCATAGGAGCACAAACTGATGATATTGCTCCTGTCGATGAAAAAACAAAGGGTACTATATAGGAGTTGGCCAATATTTCTCTTATTATGCTGATATTTAAACAATTGTGCATCGCTGATAGTCCTGCGCAAGAATCTGTATGTAAAGGAACTAATCTCCATCGTAAAATAAAATTATGCTGATATTTAGACAATTGTGCATCGCTGATAGTCCTGCACAAGAATCGGTATGTAAAGGACGAT
>OLPV01002271.1_pt1 | contig 12833 bp, 9 predicted proteins | sample 1671961 | NCBI WGS metagenome assembly OLPV01 (sample SAMEA3136630, study PRJEB25190) | human gut metagenome | biome: human gut; feature: human-associated habitat; material: faeces | place: Austria | collected 2013
TCTTCCGATCTCGTGAAATTTGCAAAATCTATTGACAAGGCACTGAACTTGTGCTAAAATATTTCAGCAATCGTTCAGATGGCTGCTCCGTCCGCACAGGATGGCGAACGCTGGTAGCCGCAATTCGGAGATTGTGATGAGCACATATATCAAGTATGGCTCCTTTTATCATGATCGAGAAAGAGGTGAATTTAACCATGAAGCAGGGCATCCATCCGAACTATGTGGACTGCACCATCACTTGTGCCTGCGGCAATGTGATCCACACCCGTGACACCAAGCCGGAGATCCACGTCGAAGTTTGCAGCAAGTGCCATCCGTTCTACACCGGCAAGCAGAAGCTGGTCGATACCGGTGGCCGCGTCGAGCGTTTCAAGCGCCGTTTCGCCAAGTCTGGCAAGTAATTCCGTTTTTGTACCCCGGATGTTCTTTCATCCGGGGTATTTTTGCTATAGAGTGAGGTTTGCGCCATGGCCGACTATAAAACCATACGCGGCACTTCCACATTTGAATATGAGGAAAAGCGCAGCCGCTTTATCGCTACGGCCGCCTTTGCCGATACCGAGGAAAAGGCCCTGGCCGTGCTGAACGCGGTGCGCGCCGCCAACCGCACGGCGCGCCACAATGTCTATGCCTATGTGCTGCAGAACGGCCGAACGCGGTATTCCGATGACGGCGAGCCCGCCAAAACCGCCGGGACCCCGGTGCTGGAGACGATCGGCCACGCAGGTGTGGCCGATGTGATCGTTGTAGTGACGCGGTATTTCGGCGGCATTCTGCTGGGCACCGGCGGGCTGGTGCGGGCGTATACGGCGGCGGCCTCCGGCGCGCTGCAGCAGGCCGAGCTTGTCAGCATGCGCCTTGTGGTGGACTGCAGCGTCCGCGTGAGTTATGCCCAGTTTGAACAGGCCCAGCGCATCATTGCGGCGGCGGAAACAAGACTGGACGAGCCGGTCTTTGACGATGCCGTGACCCTTTGCTGGCGTATGCCCGCAGGGCAGGAGGGTGCGCTCTGCACCGCACTGAACGAGCTGACGCGCGGCGGGGCTGAGGTGGGAATTTCCGAACCGCAGTACGCGGCGTTTTGAGGGGCGGCAGCTTGCATCGGGGCGCGGGGCGTCAAGGACGCCGCCCCCCTGCAACCGTGAAAAAACTTCAAAAAAATCCCCGCAAAAAAAGAGTGTTTCCTATACTTTTGTCGTATTTATAGATAGAGGATCAGGAAAAGGGGGCGCACTATGACGATCCGTGAAGAGACCGAGGCCATTGAGCGGCAGACCCTGAGCAGCTGCGCGACCCTGAGTGCGAACAGCTTGGGCCGCCGTCTGCCGCTGACGGAGGACCCGATCCGGCCCTGCTTCCAGCGCGACCGGGATCGTATTCTCCACAGCAAGGCCTTCCGCCGGCTGAAGCAGAAAACACAGGTATTCCTTTCACCGGAGGGCGATCACTACCGCACCCGGCTGACCCACACGCTTGAGGTGTCCCAGATTGCGCGCACGGTTTCCCGCGCGCTGCGGCTGAATGAGGATCTGACTGAGGCCATCGCCCTTGGGCATGATCTGGGTCACACTCCCTTTGGCCATGCGGGTGAACGCGCCCTTAACCGGCTTTGCCCGGGGGGCTTCACCCATTACCGGCAGAGCCTGCGCGTTGTGGATTTTCTCGAGCGGGACGGGCAGGGCCTGAACCTGACATGGGAGGTGCGCAACGGCATTGTGACCCATACGACCGGTGCATGGGCCCGCACACCGGAGGGCTGTGTTGTGCGCCGCGCGGATCACATCGCATTTTTGAACCACGATATTGAGGATGCGATCACGGCGGGGGTGCTTGACCCGCGCCGCCTGCCGCCCGAGGCAACGGCCGTGCTGGGCTATACAAAGTCCGAGCGCATTACCACGATGATCACCGATCTGGTGGCCCACAGCGGCGATGACCAGATCTGCTTTTCGCCCGAGGTCGATGCCGCCTATGCGGTGCTGAAGGACTTTATGTATGCCACGGTCTATGTGGACCGGGAGGCTAAGCGCGAGGAAAAAAAGGTGGACAAGCTCATCAGTGAGCTGTATGACCGCCTGAGCAGCGAGCCCGCCCTGATGCCGAATTTTTACATGCAGATCGCCTACAACGAGGGGGTAGACCGCGCCGTGACCGACTATATCAGCGGCATGAGCGATGAGTTTGCCACAAGGTTGTTTGAAGAATTGTTTATTCCGCAAAAGTGGCACGTTTTGTAACCGCTGCGCCGTAGGGGCCGGGCATGCCCGGCCCTGCACAGATTGGCAGACGCAGCATTGCGGGAAAACCGCGGGCCGGGCATACCCGGCCCCTACAATCTGACAAGGAGGTGCAGTCAACCTATGATCCCTCAGGAATACATACAGGAGGTCGTTCGCCGCAACGATATTGAAGAGGTCATCGGCCAGTATGTGCAGCTGCGCCGACGCGGGCGCACCTTGAGCGGGCTGTGCCCCTTCCACAATGAAAAAACGCCGTCCTTCGTTGTCTATCCGGACACCCAGAGCTTTTACTGCTTTGGCTGCGGCGCAGCGGGGGATGTCATCAACTTTGTGCGCAAATACAATAACCTTGGGTATGTCGAGAGCGTCAAGCAGCTGGCGGCCCGCGCCGGAATGCCCCTGCCCGAGGAGGATGACCGTGAATCCCGCGCGCGCCAGCGCCTTTTGGAGATCAACCGCTGTGCCGCCCGCTATTTTTATGAGAATCTGAACGCCCAGACGCCGGAGGCTGCGCTGGCCCGGAAATACTGGAAGGAAAAGCGCGGCCTGTCCGATGCGGCCATCCGCCGGTTCGGGCTGGGCTATGCGCCGAATGAGGGCTTCGGCCTTGTCAACTACCTCAAGCGCCGCGGCTTTCAGGACGATGAGCTGGAGCATTCCGGCCTGATACGCCGCAGTGAGCGCGGCAACCTGTACACGATCTTCCGCCACCGCGTCATGGTGCCGATCATTGATGTGCGCGGCGCGATCATTGCGTTCGGCGGCCGCGTGCTGGATGATTCCAAGCCCAAGTACATCAACAGCCCCGAAACGATGGTCTACCACAAGTCCCACACACTTTTTGCGCTCAACATCGCCAAAAAGTCCAAGAGCAAGCGCTACATCCTCTGCGAGGGCTACATGGATGTCATTGCAATGCACGAGGCCGGCTTTGACACGGCGGTCTGTGCCTGCGGCACGGCGCTGACCGCTGAGCAGGCCAAGCTGCTGAGCGAGTACGCGGACGAGGTCGTTCTCAGCTACGACTCGGATGAGGCCGGCCAAAAGGCTACCGAGCGCAGTCTGGGCATCATGGCCAACACGCCGATGAAGGTCAGCGTGCTGAGTTATCAGGGTGCCAAGGACCCGGACGAATTTATCAAAAAGTACGGCCGCGAGCGGTTTGAGATGCTTTTAAACGGCACGGCCAACCCAACGGAGTTTCAGCTGAAAAAGGCGAAGGCCAAGTACGACCTGCGCAGCGATGATGGGCGGCTCAGCTATATCCGCGAGGCCATCGGTATCCTGACCGAGCGGGGCGTCAGCCCCACGGCGCGGGATGTCTACGCCGGGCGGCTGGCGGACGAGACCGGCGTGTCCAAGCAGGCCATCGTATCCCAGCTGCAGGGTGCGGTCCAGACGGCGGCGCGCCGCGACCGCCGCAGACAGCAGCAGGAGCTGTCTAAACAAGGGATTGCCGCTGACATCCGGGTGCCCTACACCAGCAGCGGGGAGTCTGCGCTGGGCGCAGCGGCAGCGGCCCGCCAGCTGGCGGCAGCCCTGATGCAGAACCCGGACGAGATTCCCTATGTGCGCCGCCGCCTTGATATGGCTACCGTGCTGGTGCCGGAGCTGCAGAGTGTTCTGCAGGCAATCTTTCAGTGTGCTGACAGCGGCCAGCCGCTGAACCTGACAACGCTGCAGCAGCTGCTGGACGACAAGGCGTTCCAGCAGATCGCGCTTGCAATGGCGCAGAACCACGATGCACCCCTGCAGCATCAGGACATCGACATGTACCTTGACCGGCTGGAAAGCGCCAGACCGCTGGACGAGAAGGTCCGCCAGATGGACGACAGTCAGTTCTCCGACTTTTTTGCCAACATGGGCAAAAAGAAGGGTGCCAAGGCTGAAGAACCAGAAGAATAACGACATTCCGACAGATTTGTTGCAACAATATAAAACCAAAAGGAGAACCTACTTATGGCAGAGAAGAAAGACTCGATCCGCACGCTGATCGACACCGGCCGCCGCATCGGCAAGCTGACCAGCAGTGAGATCAGCGATGCAATGGAGGAAAACGGCAACGTTCTGGATGTTGAGGCAATGGAAAAGCTCTATGAGGAGCTTGAGAGCAACGGCATTGAGATTGTGGACGACACCCCCGTGGAGGTCGATGATACGGTCTCCGGTGCAGATGACGGCGCCGATGATTACGAGGACGGCCTGACCGCCGACGGCATCACGATCGACGACCCCGTCAAGGTCTATCTGAAGGAGATCGGCCGCGTGCCGCTGCTCACCCCCGATGAGGAGACCGAGCTGGCCCTCAAGATTCAGGCGGGCGGCCCAGACGGCGAGAAGGCCAAGCAGCGCCTGAGCGAGGCAAACCTGCGTCTTGTCGTTTCCATCGCCAAGCGCTATGTCGGCCGCGGCATGCAGTTTCTGGATCTGATTCAGGAGGGCAATCTGGGTCTGATCAAGGCTGTCGAGAAGTTCGACCACACCAAGGGTTTCAAGTTCTCCACCTATGCAACGTGGTGGATTCGTCAGGCCATCACCCGCGCCATCGCCGATCAGGCCCGCACCATCCGCATCCCCGTTCATATGGTCGAGACTATCAACAAGGTCAAGAAGGTTTCCAGCCAGCTGCTGCATGAGTACGGCCACGACCCCAGCGCCGAGGAAATCGCCGAGCGTCTGGAAATGCCGGTGGACAAGGTCCGCGAGATCATGCGTGTGGCGCAGGAGCCTGTCAGCCTCGAGACGCCCATCGGCGAGGAGGAAGACAGCCATCTGGGTGACTTCATCCCCGATGATGACGCCCCCGTACCCGCCGAGGCCGCCAGCCAGACCCTGCTGAAGGAGCAGCTGGCCGATGTTCTCAAGACGCTGACCCCGCGTGAGGAGAAGGTCCTGCGCCTGCGCTTCGGCCTGGACGACGGCCGCCCCCGCACGCTGGAGGAGGTCGGCAAGGAGTTCAATGTCACCCGTGAGCGTATCCGCCAGATCGAAGCCAAAGCCCTGCGCAAGCTCCGCCACCCCAGCCGCAGCAAGAAGCTGCGCGATTTCTTGGATTGATAGAGATACATAAAGGAAACCAGCAGGTCCCATGCCCGCGCCGCCAAGGCGTTGGGCATGGGACTTTTGTTTGCAAAAAAATGACTTGCCGGGAGGGAAAGTTTATCCCCCCCCGGCAATTTGCACGCAGCGGCAAACGCTAAATTTTGCGGGGTGTTGCACTCTTGTCAACACTTCCTTGAAATATGCTTGATTGTAAATACTCCGTGACTGTGCTACACTTGCCCTTGTGCGAAATATAAAAACACGGAGGAAATAGGAGAATCATGGAACAAAAACAAAACAGAAGTTCATTTTCCGGCAAGATCGGCTTTGTGCTGTCGGCGGCCGGTGCGTCGGTGGGCTTGGGCAACATCTGGCGCTTTCCGTATCTGGCAGCCAAATACGGCGGCGGCATCTTCCTGCTGATCTACATCGTGCTGGCGCTGACCTTTGGCTACAGCATGATTATGGCCGAAACAGCGCTCGGCCGCATGACCGGCAAAAGCCCGGTCGGTGCATATGCCTCGTTTGCGGGCAAGCGCCGCAAGAATGGTTTTCTCGGCTTTGGCGGCTGGATCAACGCCATCATTCCGGTGCTGATCGTGCCGTACTACTCGGTCATCGGCGGCTGGGTCATCAAATATCTGTTTGAGTACCTGCGCGGCAATGCGCAGGGGGTGGCTGCGGATGGCTACTTCAGCACCTTTATTGCGGACGGTGCCTCCGCAGAGCTCTGCTTTTTGCTCTTTGCGATCTTCACGCTGGGCATCATCTTTGCGGGCGTGCGCAACGGCGTGGAGCGCGTTTCCAAGCTGATGATGCCGGTGCTGGTCGTGCTGTCGGTCGTGATTGCGGCCTACTCGGTCACGCGGCCCGGCGCACTGGCCGGCGTGAAGTACTTTCTGGTGCCTAACCCGGCCAACTTCTCATGGATGACGGTCGTGGCGGCGATGGGCCAGATGTTCTACTCGCTCTCGATCGCCATGGGCATCCTTGTGACCTTTGGCTCCTACATGAAAAAGGATGTTGCCATTGAGGAATCTGCCCAGAATGTGGAGATCTTTGACACGGCCATCGCCATCATGGCGGGTCTGATGATCATTCCCGCGGTGTTCGCCTTCTCGGGCGGGGACCCGGATACGCTGCAGGCCGGCCCGGCACTGATGTTCATCACGATCCCCAAGGTGTTTGCCAGTATGGAGCTGGGTACGCTGGTCGGCGTGCTGTTCTTCCTGCTGGTGTTGTTTGCGGCGGTTACCAGCTCGATTGCCCTGACTGAGAGCGCCGTCTCGACCTTTGAGGATGAGCTGGGCTGGAGCCGTAAGCGCTCCACGGTGCTGGTTGGCGTGATCATGGTCGCGCTCGGCACGCTGTCCAGCCTCGGCTACGGCCCGCTGGCCGGTGTGACGGTCATCGGCATGCAGTTCCTCGACTTCTTCGACTTCCTGACCAACTCGGTCATGATGCCGATCGCGGCCATTGCCACCTGCCTGCTGGTCTCCCGCGTGATCGGTGTGGAGCGCATCGAGGAGGAGGTTGAGCTTGATGGTCAGCCCTTCCGCCGCAAAAAGGTGTTCCGTTTCATGATCCGCTGGCTCTGCCCGATTTTTGCCGCTGTCATTCTGGCAAGCTCGGTTGCCAACGCGTTTGGGATTATCAAGATGTGAAAATAAAAAAAGCCTTCTCCCAAGGGAGAAGGTGGCCAAAGGCCGGATGAGGGGTGGCTTTGCCGCGATGACCCATACATGGGTTGTGCAAGCAGGGCTGCCCCTCATCCGACCTCGCTTCGCTCGGCCACCTTCCCCCACAGGGGGAAGGCTTTTCTCGTTGTAGGGGTCGGCGTCCTCGATGCCCCGAGAGCGTTTCCGCAGCCGCTTACTTTTTCGCTGGGCTGTACCGCAAAACCTTTTCCGAAAAATGCTTCGTGAAAAACTGCACGAACGGTCCGAGCCCGAACGCGCAAATCAGCGTGCCCAATCCGATCAGCCCACCCAGAAGGTAGGCAAGCAGGGCGCACAGCGCATCGGTAAACACGCGGCAGCCGAAGTAGGGGAGCGGCAGCCGGTCAGACATCATCAGTGAAAGTGCGTCATAGGGCGCGACGCCCAAATCCGCCGTCTGGTACAGGGAACACCCGAAGGCCACGACCAACACGCCGACAGCCACCCAGAACAGCTGGACGGGCAGGGTGTCGGCAGAACCGAATACCGCCGCCATCGCATTGTTCGTGAAGGTGACAATGAAGCCGATGCAAAAGCTGTTGATGATGGTGCCAAGCCCAATGTACCGCCGCCCCCAAATCAGCTGCGGCACAAACAAAAACAGGTTCATAAGCACATTCTCAATACTGAACGGCAGGCCGACCAGCTCAGCCAACCGCAGATTCAGTGCGCTGATGGAGTCATTGCCCAGATGGGAGAACTTGAAAACTGCAATGCCGATGCCGATGATGACGACACCCGCGATCATGCCTAAGATGCGCCGTGCGCTGATTTTCTGCTCCAAAATGCTCATGTCAAAACATCCAATCTTTATAGAATGAGAAATAGTACTATAACTATCTCGTAAAAAGCACCCGCTTGTCAAGGGTAAACCTCTCTAAAAACTGTCGGCGATCCTTGTGAAAACTGCTGAAAGCGGGGGTGCATATCGGCTTTGCTGAATTTGTCAAGTGCGGGCGGACGGTGCAAAATCAGCAAAATGCTGAAATTTTGTTACACCCGCCCGGGCGTTCGACGCAGGCGAAAAACTTCATAAAAAAGCTGAAAAACCCTTGACAGCAAGCCTTTTTCCCTGTATACTGGTACAGTATCACAAAAATGGAATAGAGCGCCCTAAAGGGATTTCGCAAAAATGGCGAAATCAAAAAGTTTGTGAAAAATGACGAATATGCCTACCTTTCACAACGCTTTTTCGGGCGGCTTTCGCCAACTTTGTCAATCTATGGAATAGGAGTGGTCGCGTTTTATGGTTAAGGTCAAGCCCGTACAAAACGGCAGAACGACCCGCATGAGCTTTTCCCGCATCAACGAAGTGATTGGCATGCCCAATCTGATCGAGATCCAGAAAAACTCTTACAACTGGTTCCTGGAGGAGGGCCTGCACGAGGTCTTTCACGACATTGCCGCGATCGAGGACTACACCGGCAATCTGGTGCTGGAGTTTGTCGATTACCGGCTGGACAAGAACCCCAAGTATTCTATCAAGGAATGCAAAGAGCGGGATGCCACATATGCGGCACCCCTGTATGTCACGGCCCGTCTGCTGAACAAGCAGACCGGCGAGGTGCAGGAGCAGGAGATCTTCATGGGCGACTTCCCGCTCATGACCGATGCTGGCACCTTCATCTCCAACGGTGCAGAGCGCGCGATCGTCTCTCAGCTGGTCCGTTCTCCCGGCGTTTTCTACGGCTCCAGCAAGGACCGTACCGGCAAGGATCTGTTTACCGCCACCATGAACCCCAACCGCGGCGCATGGCTGGAGTATGAGACCGATTCCTCCGATGTGTACTATGTCCGCATCGATAAGAACCGCAAGCTGCCCGTCACTACGCTGCTGCGTGCGCTGGGCCTGTCCACCGATGACCAGATCAAGCAGTTCTTCGGCGATTCCGAGCCGAAGATCAACGCCTCCCTCGAGAAGGACATCACCCACAACACCGAGGAAGGCCTGCTCGAGGTCTACCGCAAGCTGCGCCCCGGCGAGCCGCCGACGGTCGAGAACTCCCGCGCACATCTGAACAACCTGTTCTTTGACCCGCGCCGTTACGATCTGGCCCGCTTCGGCCGCTACAAGATGAACAATAAGCTCAGCCTGACCCGCCGCATTGCCGGCTATAAGGCGGCTGAAGATATCATCGCCCCCCTGACCGGCGAGCTGCTGGCCGCCAAGGGCGAGAAGATCAATATGGCCAAGGCCGAGGAGATCGATGCCGCCGGTGTTACCCGCGTGGTCATTCTGGTCGAGCACAAGGGTGAGGAGCCTCATCCCTTCATCGTCATCTCCAACGGCTGTGTCGATGCCCAGAACTTCTTCAGCTTCAATGTTGAGGAGGAGGCCGGCGTCAACGAGCGTGCCAACTTCGCCGAGATCCGCAAGATCCTCGACACCACCTCCGATGTGGAGGAGCAGAAGGAGCTGCTGCGCCAGAACCACGATGTTCTGATCAGCCGCACCGTCACCGTTGACGACATCTTTGCTTCTGTCAACTACCTGCTGGGTCTGGACCACGGCATCGGCGTGACCGATGAGATCGACCATCTGGGCAACCGCCGTGTCCGCAGCGTTGGTGAGCTGCTGCAGAACCAGTTCCGCATTGGCTTCTCCCGTATGGAGCGCGTCATCCGTGAGCGCATGACCCTGCAGAATCAGGAGAACGGCGAGAAGATCACCCCGCAGAGCCTGGTCAACATCCGCCCGGTCGTGGCCGCTATCAAGGAGTTCATCGGCTCCAGCCCGCTGTCTCAGTTCATGGACCAGAACAACCCTCTGGCCGAGCTGACCCACAAGCGCCGCCTGTCCGCTCTGGGCCCCGGCGGTCTGTCCCGTGACCGCGCAGGCTTCGAAGTCCGCGATGTTCACTACACCCATTACGGCCGTCTGTGCCCCATCGAGACGCCTGAAGGCCCGAACATCGGTCTGATCTCCTATCTGGCTACCTACGCCAAGATCAACAAGTACGGCTTTGTGGAGGCACCTTACCGCCGCATTGACAAGGCCACCGGCATCGTCACCGATGAGGTCGTCTATATGACTGCCGATGAGGAGGACGAGTATATTGTTGCGCAGGCCAACGAGCCGCTGGATGAGAACAACCGCTTTGTTCGCAGCCGTGTTTCCGGCCGCCACCGCAACGACATTCAGGAGTTTGAGGCCTCTCAGGTCGACTTTATGGATGTTTCTCCCCGCATGATGGTCTCTGTGGCCACGGCCTGCATCCCGTTCCTCGAGAACGACGACTGTAACCGTGCCCTGATGGGCTCCAACATGCAGCGTCAGGCTGTGCCTCTGATGGTCACCCAGCAGCCCATTGTCGCAACCGGCATGGAGTACAAGGCCGCCACCGACTCCGGTGTCTGCGTGCTGGCCGCCCATGACGGCACGGTCGAGTATGTTGACGCCGACAAGATCGTTGTCCGCTGCGCCGACGGCTCTGCCGATACCTATGAGCTGATCAAGTTCATGCGCTCCAACCAGGGCAACTGCAACAACCAGCGCCCCATCGTCAATGTCGGCGATGCCGTCAAGACCGGCGATGTGCTGGCCGATGGCCCCGCTACCCGCAACGGTGAGATCAGCCTTGGCAAGAACGCTCTGGTCGGCTTCATGACGTGGGAGGGCTACAACTACGAGGACGCCGTCCTGCTGAATGAGAAGCTCGTCCGCGAGGATGTCTATACCTCCATCCACATTGAAGAATATGAGACCGAGGCCCGCGACACCAAGCTCGGACCTGAGGAGATCACCCGCGATATCCCGAACGTCGGCGATGACGCGCTGAAGGATCTGGACGACCGCGGCATCATCCGCGTTGGTGCCGAGGTCAAGACCGGCGACATCCTTGTCGGCAAGGTCACCCCGAAGGGCGAGACCGAGCTGACCGCCGAGGAGCGCCTGCTGCGCGCCATCTTCGGTGAGAAAGCCCGCGAGGTCCGCGATACCTCCCTGCGTGTGCCCCACGGCGCCTACGGCATCGTGGTCGATGTCAAGGTCTTTACCCCCGAGAACAGCGATGAGCTGCAGCCCGGTGTGCGCATGTGCGTGCGCTGCTATATCGCCCAGAAGCGCGAGATCTGAACAATGTACGTGTGATTGTTACCGTCAACAACGATGACAATGCCGCAGGTATGAATCTGCCGGTCGGAAATACTGCCGCTTATATCGGCGCACTTTCCGGTAAACGGGCAGAGGTACAGGAAGGTCGGATCAACGTGACGATTCCAGCAAACAGTGGCGAAATCTGGATCCCGGAAGAGCAGATGAAGGGAGAAACTCCGGTACCGGCTGCAATTCCTAAGAGTGTGAAACCGGATGTTGTTATGACGAAAGAGGAAGTTGCAGATATAGCAGCTGAAGATTCAAAGGATCCGGATCTATTAAAAGCTGAAACAGCAGAAAAGTCGGTGGAGTCAAATGCTGAAGCAGCTATAAATACTACGATAGCATCCGAAGATAGTGAAACAGTTAAAACAGATCTCACAAAAGAAGAGAGTAAAGAAGCGAAAGCACCTGTAAAACCAGATTGGAGTAAATCACCGGAAGAAATGACGGTAGCAGAGCTTCAGGCAGCTATCCTTACAAAAATGGCTGGAAACGGTCCGATAACCGATCAGATGAAAAAAACCGTAGATGATAATATCTGGCATGATTCACTGGTAAACTGGCTGAAGAGTTTCCGGTAGAAGCGCGTGACGAGTTTTCAGCATGAGTTTTTAACTATTTGAATCAAAATAGAAATCAAAATTGGTTCATTCGATCAATTTTGATATGCAATACAACAAAAAGTCGGAACTCAAATTCACAGAGAGTGATTTAAGCTCCGACTTTTTATATACATATCTGAATGATTACAACTGTTTATGTGAAGATTACATATCTCAAATCTGTTCCAGTGCTTTCCGCAGCTGCAATGGATGCGGCATATCGAGTGCCGCTTTTTTCAGAACCTCTTTCTGCACAAACACTTCCGAAGGCGTACCGTCTGTCAAAAGTTTTCCATGTGCAAGAACCACAACCCTTGAAAAACACTGTGCGACAAAGTCCATATCATGAAGGATTGCCAGCACCAGTTTTCCATGTTCGGAAAGATTTGTGATAATTTTCCGTATAATTTCTTTTCCTTTATAGTCCTGTGCAATTGTCGGTTCATCCAGGATGATCACATCCGTATCCATCGCCAGAACAGAAGCAATTGCAACCAGTTTCCGCTGGGAGAGTTCCAGATCGTAAGGATTTTCTTCGGCATATGCAGCGAGTTCTGTCAGTTCCAGCGCTTCCATGGCTCTTTGTTTCGCTTTCTCTTTATCCATGCCGATATTCAACGGTCCGAACATGACTTCATCAATGACTTTATATTTAAAGATCTGATCATCCGGATTCTGGAAAACGTAACCGACCTGACCGGCGAGAGAAGCCACGGTGCGTCCTGAAATATCCTCGCCTTTATAAAGAATCGTTCCGGAAGCCGGTTTTAAAAGACCTTTCAGCAGACGAACCAGTGTCGTTTTTCCGGCACCATTCTGTCCGATGATCGCGGTTGGACGCTGATCCAGAGATAACCGGAAGCCTTCAAAAATCGGATGGTCTTCGGTATAAGAAAAATGCAGATCATTTACCGTAAAACGATTTTCTGCCACATTTCTATAAACAGGATCCGCCAGTTGCGGGAGCGTAGCAACTTTGTCTATACCCGCTTTTAAAACCTTCTGTACATCATCCACCGTTACCGGATATGTGCCATCCGGACGCAGAATGTTCTGTTCTTTGCAGTAACGCGTCGCATATGGAGGACAGATACCAAGATCTGCCAGATCCGATCTGGAGAAGATCTTT
>OLPV01002272.1_pt1 | contig 12825 bp, 2 predicted proteins | sample 1671961 | NCBI WGS metagenome assembly OLPV01 (sample SAMEA3136630, study PRJEB25190) | human gut metagenome | biome: human gut; feature: human-associated habitat; material: faeces | place: Austria | collected 2013
TTTTCTTCTAAACCGCTTAAGTTTATTCTTAGCTCATCTATAAATATTTTTTCATTAGAAAGCTCTTGTTCCTTAAGTTCTTCTTCTGAAACAATTGTAGCTGCTGCTTCTTGATATGTTTTTGCCATATCTGATATAGTTTGAGACATACTTGTTAATTTATATATTGTATCCTTATTTTCTTCTAAAGTTTTTTCTGTTGTTTCTGGAATCATCTTTGTTTTACTTACTAAATCCTGAATATCTATTTTAATATTTTTAGGCACTGCTAAAAGTCCAAGAGAAGCTATTAAAATTTCTTGTATTAGTATTATAGGCACTGTATTTCCATTTGCAACATATGTTAATAACACATTTCCTATTATAAATCCTAATATAACCCCAATTTTTCCAAATTTGTTAAATATACCTGCTACCATTCCAGATATTGCATATGAAGCTATCATAACAGGTTCATTATTGCATATTATTCCTAAAACAACTCCTATTGTAATTCCAGAAGTTGCTCCTACAAGTATTCCATTTTTCCAACCTAATATTAGTACCAATAATATACTTAATATATTTTTTAAGTTATATCCAAATATTGTTGTATCCCCTAATGCAGTAAATGCTATGGCTAAAAGCAAGCTCGTCCCCATTACTTCTTCTATTGAAAATACTTTTTTTACTCCAGCTTGTCTAATAACTGTTATTGAATTTGAAAATATTTTGTAGAAAATATATGTACAAATACTTAGCATTATTGATGTTAATAATTCATATAATATAAATGTCCTAAAAAACATTGGAATAACTTGTACTAATAAAGTAGATACAAATAAGTGCATACCTAATCTTTTTTGTTCATTGACTTCATCCTGTATTTTTGGTTTTTTTATTAATATTGCTACAAAGAATACTAATGTTGTTAAGATATATGTCAATAAACTACTTGGCCCAAATTTTATAAAAGTAGATATTAAAGATATTAAATACATTATCCCTACAGGCATATTACAGCTCAGAGCTGCTGCTATTATTGCTAATCCAAATGGTGTTATTGTAAACATTATATTATCTGTACTAATTCCCACCATTGAAATCATAAAAGTTATTGTATACAAGATTATATTTTGCACTGTAAATAGGTTTTTTAATATAACCTTTAATTTATCTTTTTTATTTACTTCTATTTTCTCATTAATTTTTTGTTCTCTTTCTTTTGAAATGTTTTGAAACATTTTTACCACCCTTCACTTTTTTTATTATGTTCTATTTTAATACTTTGTTAAATATTTTTTTGTCGTTTTAGATACATAATTTAAAAAAGTTTTTTACATTATGCGTTTATTTTTTTTATTTTACTTTTTTATAAAACATTTTCTTTTTATAATTTTATCGTATTCTGTAGTAAAACACAACAATGTAAAGAAAAAAGGACGAAAACTCATCCTTTTTTCTTTTTATCTTAAGTACAATTTTTTATTTTACAAGAACTTTCTTCTTAATAAAGATTATTCCTACAACTAGCATTCCAGCTATTACAATAGTAAGTACATAATAAAATACTTGACCTATACCAAATGGTGGCATTACTGCAACATTTTCAGCTTTTGCTTCATCATTTTCTACTGGATCATTAGCAGGGTTAAAGTTACCAACTATACTTGTTTCCATTCTTCTACCTACTGCATTTTCTAGTTCTACTATTTCTACTTTACATTCATATCCGCCTTGTGCACCTTCTTTTGTAATTAACTGAGAAATTGTTAGCATGTTGTGGTTTAAATATTCATTGTTTATATTATTTGCTTCTATTTTGCTTATAGTGTTAGATTGACTTGATATAGTGTCTTTTAGTCTATAATTTACTAAGTTATTATTAATATTTTCACCATCTTTTTCTTCTGCTGGTATTATTTCATTAATGTCTGTAATTGAGTTCCAATCCCCACTTTGAGTTTTATTAAATTGCATTTTATTAGGAATATAACATACTAATTTTTTAGCTTTTGATTCTACTTTATTTTCAGAATTTGTACGACCTTTTGCATAATATTCTAATCCCTCATATTCCACATAATCATTTAGCTCATTGATTTGCATTTTATACGTAATCTGTATTGTTGCACCATACATTAGCTCTTCATCCAAATACAATTGTATAAATCCTCCTGTAATTCCTTTTGTTGTACTTCTATTTGATTTCCATATTACGTTTTTTATTTCATTTCCTTTTGTTGCTTCTGCTGTTTGTGTAGCGTCAAATACAATGCTTCCATCTGATAATGTAACCTTAACATTTTCTACATTATTGGTAATTTGTAATTGTGTTATTGGTCTTTCCACTAATCCTAAGTCAACATTTTCAATTTTTTCGCCACCTCTTCTGCCTTCTATTTTTATTTTTTGAGTTTTTGCTATTTTCCATGTATTAGTGGTTAATTCATCAACTAATCTTCCCATTAAATCGCTTCCATACTGTTCGCCCAAATATGTAGGTACTTTTGTTGGAGATGCTAATACTTCTGCTATATGGTTAGTTTGAATTTTAGAATATTTATTTACCTCTTTTACTCTATCCCAGTCATCTATTGCTTTTGATACATGTGCTTCATTTAAGCTCTTATCATAATCAACATTTTCTATATCGTAACCGTTTTCAAAACCTGCTTGGAATATTGTAGACTTGTAATCTTGACCATTATATGATTTTTCGTTTTTTCCTCTTCTCTCCACCAATACTTTGTATGTTTCATTGTCTTCGTCGTTTGTTAAAACTGTAGCATCGTCAAGTCCATATCCAAATAATACATAATAATCACCTGGTTCCTTAACCTCAAAAGAATATGTACCATCTTCCCCTGTTGTGTATTCTCCTACTGACTTATATATATATTCTTTGTTATAAAGTTTAAGTTTATCATTATATTTTTTTATCCATCCTAACTTCTCATCTCCTGCAACTTGTTGAGTGCCATCATCTCTCTCATACTTTTTACATAATGCAACTTTTACACCCGCTATTCTTTTTTCACCTGAATCTCTTATACCATTTCCTAAGCTTGCTTTCCCAGTTTTTGCATCTTCCCATACACATCCACTTATTGTATTTGTAGAATCTATTGGTGTATTGGAATCTGGTGGTGTATCTGGATCTGGTGGTGTTGGGTCATCAGTTATGGTTAATGTAGCTGTTGTTTTGTCACTATCGTCCTCAAAGTTTATTACTCCATTTGTTATCTCTTCTATTGTTTCTAAGTTACCTGGTGTTGAATTTACATCTACCAATCCAGCTACTGTAGTATTATTTCCTATAATTGCTCCATGTCTATTTGGAGTTGATGTATTTGCTGAATAATATGTTTTATATCCATTTATTTCTGCTATATTAGTTTTTTCTCCAATATTTATATAGCCTTCAAATCCTTGTAAAGCCATACGTTTAACTTTATAAGTTAAATCAATTGTTATTCCTTCTCCTGTTGCTAATTGTTTATTTTGTAGTCTTATATATACTTTATTAAATCCTGGAAATGATTTTTCCGTCACTTGACCATATATACTTTCAGATACCGCTGAAGATTTATCTTTAGAAATATTTTTTCCATTAGTATTTACAACAGCTGATGTTAGCTGTAAAGAATCATCATAATAATCTACAACTTCTGTAATTTGTGTTTCTAGACTTTGTGATAAATTATATATTGTTATTCTATATTTAATCTCTACTTCTAAGTTTCTCTGACCCATATATTCTGATTGCTTTATAGGTCTATCATAATATTTATTATAGTAATATTGTGCATTTAATCTATTTATATATATACCTTGTTGTGAATCTGCATATTGTTTTGCAAGATTTATTTTGCCATTGTTATCTTTTATTGCATTTGTATAGTCATTTATATAGTCTTTAATACTATCTAAAGCATATGTTTTACCATTAAATACTGTTTTATCTGAATTTCCATTTTTTGTATTTGTAGTTGTTACTTCTACTACGTCTTTAGTTAACTGTGCATTAAATTCTTGCCTTCTCCATAGTCCTAAGTTAACATAGTTTGTCAATAAATCTGTTCCAAATGTTGCGTTTTTATTAGTAGGGTAATATTCTATACCACTATTAAATGGTGATTTTGTTAGTGCTGACATTTTGCAATCTTCTATAAATTGTAATTTATTCCATGCCTCATTATCATTCATATCTCCAACTATACTTCTATAAATTCTTACTTTTTCAGCTTCATTTGGATAATGTCCATTTGCAACAATAAACTCTTTTATTTTCTGGCTAATTAAACCTTCTGACCATTCGCTTGTTATAGCTCCATTGTCGTCATAATCTAAAGTTCCATATTCGTTATATTTATAACCATCCACTAATTGTATTTTATCTTGTACATATGCTACACCTTTTGATGTTTTCTTTAAAGTATATCCCATTAGTTCTAATCTTGTGTAAGACTTATTATAATATATTCCTTCTTCTTCAACTAAATATGTACTTATTCCTAAAGTGTTTTTGCTTATATAGTTCTTTGGAGATGCTCCAATTTCTGCAAATCTATTATTAAATGTTTGTCTTCCTTCTATTGTGTTTTTTCCAGTATTTGTTTCAAATTCACTTGCCTTTGAATTTGCTTTCCATTTTTCAAACCATTCTGTATTTGTTTGGGTATTTTTACCTGAACCCGTATTGGTTCCTGTTCCGGTGTTTTTTCCTCCGGTGTTTCCACTATTTCCATTATCTCTTCCTGTACCAATATTAGTTAGTTCTCCCAACATTTCTTCTACTGAATTATAGTTTTGAATTGTATCTCCGGAAATTCCTTTTGCCAGGTATTCTGTTGGCATATATACTTGACCATCATATTCAAATACAACATAATATTTTTTGCTTTCGTCCACACCTTCAAATTTGTAATTTCCGTTTGCATCTGTTAAAGTAGGGTTTATTCTATTGTATATGTTTGTTACACTATCAGCTGGCATTAGCTCTGCAAGTTTCATATCTTCTGTATATAAACTTACTTTTATGTTTTCTAAATTTTTGTCAACATTATTTGTTGTACTGTTTATACCATCTCCTAAACTTGCTTTTCCAGTTTTTGCATCTTCCCAAACATTTCCACCAATTGAAATTAGTTTTATATCTTTTTGGTTTGGTATAACAATAGATATTTCTCCTCTTCCATTTAGTTCAATTGTAACACCTTCTGGAGCATTTACATTTATTATTCCTGTTATTCCATACTTATCTGTTCCATCTATTGTTATTAATTTTTCCTTTTTAACATCAAATTCTATTGCTCCATTTATCATTTTATATCCAGCAGGAGCTTCTATTTCTTCTATTTTGAAATGATCTTCTCCTTCTGAATTAAGTACTAATATAGGTATTTGACCTGATATAACAAGATCTCCGTTTTCATTTGATGTTGCTTCACTTGTTTTTCCTGTTGGCCATGTTATATTAAACTTAGCACCTGCTAGTCCATTTCCTTGTTCATTTACTTTCTTTGCTTTTATCTCGTATGTATCAAGTAGGTCATCTGGATTTTCTGGATTTGCCTTAATATTTTTTATTTGTACTGTAATAGTTTGATTTTCTTTATTAAATGTAACTTTTGCATTACTATTTGCTGAAACAATTTCAATTCTATCTACTTCATAGGTATTTGTCGTTGAGTTATATACTTTATATACATTAAATACTATTTTTAATGGTTGCGTAATATATCCTTCTGGTGTACTTTTCTCTTCAACTGTCCATGTTTCAGTTCCCGAAGCATTTATAACTTGATGACTTCTTAATATATATCCATCTTTATCTGATACATACGTTAGAAGACCATTAATTAAAAATTCTGCTCCTTCTAGTCCATCTCCTTTTTCATCAATTTTTCTCATGTTAATAGAATATGAACCCTCTTTTGAAGGTGGTTGAACTGTGCCTAAGTCTAAAGTAAATTCTTTTAGTTTTCTTTCTCCATTAAATTCTGTTAATTGTTGAGTAAACGTAGCTTCAAATTCTATTTTTTTGTTAGCATCAGGTTTTAATTTTGTTTTTCCATTACTTTTCTTTAAACTGTCTTCTGAAATTTGATAACTTATTCCATTTTTTACACATTTTTCTCCTTTAGCTTCCATCCATGTAAAATGTGCATATAGTTTTGCATCATCTTCTAATTCTGTTTTTGGAATTAAAATGTAAAATTCTTTTTCTGATGAAGGTCTCATAAAATCAGTTGTGTGTTCCACATAAAGTCCTGAAACCGGATCACTTTCCTCACATGGTTTAAAGTTTTTTGTATTCCTTTCGTTATCATTTGTTATTATCTTTTCTACTTTTATTTTCTGATTTCCGTTTTGAATATATAATCCAAGCGTTTCGTTATCTACTTTTCCACCAATTCCACCAAATATGATTTTTTCATCTTTGTATTTTCCGTTTACATATTTCATAGTGTATGGTCCGACTTTTATATATTCATTTGAATTACTTGTATAATATTCTGATGTTATATTATCTACATCTGTAAGATTAGTTGCATAGCTCCCACCATTAGAAAGTGCTTTGTTAACTCCATTTTTAAATCTTCCATAAGCCTTTGCTTCATTGTAAAGTTGCTTAATGGCTTCTATGTCGCTCCTTACAAACTCCGCTTTGCTACCATCAAGTTTCAGTCTTGCAATAATAGTTTCGGCATTATCAACATTTATTCCACCAGTTATTTGTAACATCCACATAACAATTTGCTTTCTTGGTGTCCATTGATTACAAGGATCTGCAGTAATAACATATGCTTTATCTGCTGAAATAGTTGTATGATTATTACTACATTTATAATATCCCCTAGTTCTTATTGTAGCTGGCAATCCAAAGTTATTTACATTATTAATTGCTATTATTTCATCATCGGTTAATGTTTTTGACCACATTCCATTTGCTGGGTCAAATATATTAGATACTATCTTTGGTCCCCAATTGTAGTAGCTATATGCTGTATTTGTTCCCCTATACATATTTGAATTCATAGCAAGAGTAACGCCTCTTTCAGTACAATATATAGCTCTTCCTTCTACTTTAGGAACTTCAAAACCATTGCTCTGTAAGTTATCAGGGTCAACTTCAAAGCCTGTTTCATTTCCCCAATTCAAATTATCTTCTTGATTAGCATTAAGCATTGCAGAATATATTTCTTTATAATTTGTTTCTGCATCTGGAATACCATTAATTGAATTAATGCATAAAATCAATCCAGCCAATATAACTGTTACTAATAGTATTATTTTAACTGTCCATTTGTTTTTTATCATTTCTACTAACCTCCTTTCCTATATTTTTTTGTTCAAAACTTGTTTTTTTATCTCATATATACCAAATACCAATATTGCTAATATAAATAATGTAAGTGTTGTATATCCTACTATTTTACCTGTTACTATTGATACAGCTATATCTGCATTTGACATATCATCTTCTGTTGGTATTTCATTTCCTGCCTTTGAGTCTATATCTTGTAAACCTTGTTCATTATAGCTTTCATATATTTCGGCATTGTTATTTACTATATTTCCTATTAAATCTTCTGTAATATTATAGCTTAATACTAATGTTAGTTCTTTGCTTTGTCCTGGCTCTAATTTTACATCTGCTAATATAGAATTATATGCATTTCCGTCTTTTGCTAAAAACCAATCTTTGTTTAACTCAGAGTTAAATTTTGCTTCTTTTGGTAAGTAGTCTACTACCTTTTTAACATATCCTGCTGCTGTTCCTTCGTTAGTTACAATTATTTTGTATTCTACTATAAAGCTACTTTGTCCAACATTCTTGTTTAGAACTTCTACTTTTGATAGCTTTTCATTATTTTTGTTATATACTTGTGTTCCTATTGTTGGTGTTGTTAATGTTATTTTGCTTATATGTTTATCTAATTTTAAGTCAAATTTTTCTGCTATATATAATCCTATGTCTATGTCTCTAATATCTGTATCCTCTATTTTTAACACATCAGATACTGCTACTTTTTTATTACTTCCTTCTATTTCCATTTCAAATTCTATTGCATCTGAGTTTATGCTTGGTTCTACACCTTTCGCATTAAATTCTGTAACACTATATTTTTCTGTATCATATATAAATACTACTAAATATTCGCCTTTGTCTAGATTTAGGAATTCATATTTTCCATTTTCATCTGTTGTTATTTTTTTAGGCATATTTGTTTCTGAATCCTTTACTAATTCGCCATTTTCTTTATATACTAACATTACTTGCATATTTGGTAATAATGTTTCTGTTTCTTCTCTTTGTCCATTTTTGTTTGCATCTAACCATGCAGTACCAGATATTTTGTATTTTCTGTTTTCTAGTGAAGGTTGAATATAAAATTTCAATTTATTTGTAGCTTGTATTTTGTCTATTGCTGTTGCTGTTAATGTTGCAGGTTCAATTATTACTTCTTTTTCTTGTTGTTCTCCTAATTGTTTTGCAACAAGTTTTACATTTATATCAATTTTTTCGTTTGGTTGTAAACTATTTATATCTATAGACAATATGTTGTCATATGTTGAATCCTCTACATATTCTGTTCCATTGTATATATATTTAGCTTCTACCAATCTTGTTTCTGTTGGAATTTTTATCTCTACTACATTTTCTGTTGAAACTAATTCTCCAATATTTTCTACAGTAACAATGTATTCTATATTTTCTCCTTCTTTTACAGTTTGTTTTTGTCCTTGTTTTACATTTTGTTCTATTTGTAATTCTATTTTCTTTCCATAGAATATAAATTCATTAGAATAATGCTCTGGTACATTTTTTGCACTTACTTTTGAAACAATATTTATTTCTTCTGCTGGTTCTTGTACTCCTAGTTCTATTGTTACATATTTAGTTTCCCCTGCTTTAAGGTCTCCTAACAAGATTTTTGTAGCTCCAGATTTTGTTTCGCCATCATTGCTGTTGTCTTTTGTTGATATAAAATCATTATGACCTATAGATTTCATTACTTCTAATCCTGTTGGAATACTCATTTCCCAGATTACATCATTCATAACTTGTTCAGAAACATTTTTTATTGATGTCATAAATTCTATTTTATTTCCTTTTATTAATAAGGTTTGTGGTTCAATTGGTGTTGTTATTTCAACCTTTAATGATGCTTTTTTAAGTGATAATTTGTATTCATTAGATGTTGTACCTGATGCTTTTACCTTATTTAATATTTCTACAGTTTCTGATGTATCTTCTATATTATTCATTTTAAGTTCATATATTTTTTCTACAGACTTCCCTGGTGCAATACTTCCTAATAATACTTTTTTGTTCTTCTCATTTGCTTCTATAAAACTTCTTGTTGAAACATCATATTCAACATGTGTTGTATGCTCTGGTGCATCTATGCTTAATTCAACATTTTCTGCTGTTGTTTCTCCCACGTTTTCTACTATTGCTGTGAATCTTACAATTTGTCTTTCTCTAACTTCTGCTCCTTCTGGCATATTTGATGTTAATGTAACTTTTAATCTTGGTCCTTCTCCTGTTGATATACCTATTATTGGAGAAAGCTTTGTTTCTGCTGATGTTCCAGCTTGTTCGTTATTATCATAATATACTTTATATGTAGTGTATGAAGTATTATTGTATGGTAACTCTGATGGAATTTTTACTTTATAATTGAATTCCACTTTATCGCCTGTGTTTAAATCTGTATCTAATATTATTAAATATGACTTAGCTTTTTCCATGTTATCCATTTCTAATGTCCATGCATTTTCTGCATTTTCTAAATCCTTTGTTGCATTTGCATTTTCTGAATAATATACTTTTACTGTTTCGCTGTTAGCATTTATTTGTATTTTATCTTGCAATGTAGCACTAAATGTACTTTTTAATTCTGTATCTGTATCTATTTGTTTGTTACCTTTAAATGGTAGTCTTCCTAATATTTTAACATTTGAAATACTGTTGTTATTGTTGTTAAGTATAAGTCCGTTAATTGTTGCTACTTTTTCATCTGCACCTACTGCTATTTTTCCAACTTGTGTATCTCCTGACATTGATAGAATAGCTTTTTCTCCATCTGCATAGTCTTTAACTCCATTAGCTGTTACTACTCCTGTTGGAGCTACAAGATTAATATTTGTTTCTGTTATTCCTATTTTATTTTCTGTTTTATCATAAAGGTTTGTATTTTCATTTGTATAATACATTTTTATTTTTTCTTGCATACTTGGTGTTAGTTTTTCTAATGTTATATCAGCTAATATAGATATTGTTGCACCTTTTGTTGTTGCTTCTGAATTATATTTTGTTTGTGTACCTTCAAATGATAAAGTTAATACTTTATTTCCATTTTCAGTTGACCAATTATTGTTTTTTAATTTCAATTCATTTTCAAACAACAATTTTGCATCTGATATTTCTATTTTTTCAAAGTATTTTGGAAATACCAATTTTATTGTTGGGTTTTTGTATAAGCTGTTGTTAATATTTGAAGTATCTAATGTTGCTCTTATTTCTACATTTTCATTTACGGTTATTGTAGATAAGTTATTTTTGCTTATTGTTAATTCTGCTTTTGATATAGGTTCTTTTAAAGTAATTTTTCCCTGTTTTGTTTGTTCTGCCAATTCTGTTTTTCCTATTACGCTTGCATTTATTTCTTTAAATGATTTAATTTCTTCTTTGCTATATCCATTTTCGCCTTTTATTGATTTGTCTACATATATATTCAATGTACCTTCTGTTGTTGGAGCACTTGTTTTTAATGTCAATTTGTTTAAATCTAAGTCTTTACAATCAAATGTATATAAACCATCTTTTAAACTTTGTTTATTTATTGTTCCAACTTTTTCTAGGTTTGGATTAAATATATCTATATATCCTTCTGTTCCCAAAATTTTGTTAAATACATTTTCTGAAACGCTTATCTTAGTTGTATAAATTTCATTTTTATTAGAAACTACTGTGCTATATTCTGTTGTTCCATCTTTGTAATTATCTGCCTCTTGAGTAAATTCTATTGCATTAATTAAATTTGCGTATGCAATGTTAGCTGTATATTTTACTGTATATGATGTTTCAACTTTTTCTTTTGCATTAAAGTTTGCATATATATGTCCTTTACTAATTTCCTTTGTAGCTTCTATATTAAAATCCACAATTTCATTTATTTTCTTTGTAATTTCTGCTTTTCCTGTAAATTCCTGTTCCTTTATTGTTTCTATATTATTATATGCTTCTATTTTTGCTGTAAAATCTGTTGATACATTAAATTTTTCTGTTGAATTTACATAGTCATATATTTCTTTTCCTTCATATTTAAAAGTAACTAAATATTCATCTGTACAATTCTTTTTCCATGTTATGTTGTTATTTTCTAAAATGTTTTCTACCTTTATATCAACTAATTTTGTTTCTTCATTATAGTTCCAGTTAGTTTGTACAAAATCTATTCCATCTTCCTTTCCATTTGTTGCTTTTGTATTGTTTGCCATTACTTTTATATCATTTGGAGTATTTTCATTTATTGTTGGAACTTTTACTTGTAATTCTGTTGTTTTTATTGGTAGATTATTGTTTTCTAATCCTGTTTTAATTTTATATTGTAAAATTACTCCATATTCTTCGCCTAATTTGTAAGGAACATACTTATTAATAGTTGCTTCTGCAACTATTTTTGCTTCTCCATTTAATATTAATTTAACAGTATGTTCTTTTTCTATTGCTATTTCTTTTCCTTTTGCATTTACATATGTACCATCTATTCTAACTTTGCTTTCTTGTATAAAATTGTCTGCTGATACAATATCATCTTTTTTTGGAATTATTGGAAGTTCTATTAATATATTTGAATTTGTATCTAGTTGTTTTAAATATATTTTGTCTTCCTTAATCTCTTGAATGTATTCATTTTCAAATCCAGTTTTCACATTAAAGTTTGCACTAGAAAAACTAACTATTCCATTTTTTAGATAGCCAGCTTCTTTTACTTTAATATTTAAATACATTTTTGCATCTTCTGTATTTACGTCTGATACTATTTCTCTTTTTTCATTTGCAAAGTAAACATCAAATTCTACATTTTGATTACTTGTTGCAGTATCTCTTGCTTCTGTTGCATATGCTATTCCATACATTCCTAATGTTGATAGCTCTGCAAAAAATATTATAAATGTAAGAACTGATGCTAATAATTTTTTTGTAATTTTTTTCATAAAAACCTCCCAATAAAGATTAATATTTTATATATATAATTATGGTTCACCCATATTAATACACTATAATTTTATTATAGATAGCTATTTTTTAATCAAACATATATAATTAGATGTTTGGATTATTTTCGGAGGAATTATAATGGTTCGTGCTTATACAAGAAGAGATTATATTAGAAAAACCCCAAATTCAAGAATTGTTCAATATGATATGGGTAATTTAACTGACGAGTTTCCAGTTTCAGTAAGTTTAGCTGTAAAAAAACCTGCTCAAATTAGACATAACTCTTTAGAAGCAGCAAGGATTGCATCTAACAGGCTTATGCAAAGAAAAGCTGGAAGATTAGGTTACCACTTAAAATTAAGAACTTACCCTCACCAAATTGTAAGGGAAAATCCTATGGCTACCGGTGCAGGAGCAGATAGGGTTCAAAGTGGTATGAGAAACGCATTTGGTAAACCAATCAGTGTTGAAGCTATTGTTAAAGCAGGTCAAAGGATTATTACCATTGACACCAACAAGAAAAACTTTGAAGATGCTAAATTAGCATTAAAAAGAGCAGGGATGAAATTACCAGTTTCCTGTAGAATTGTTGTTGACAAAGGCGA
>OLPV01002275.1_pt1 | contig 12802 bp, 10 predicted proteins | sample 1671961 | NCBI WGS metagenome assembly OLPV01 (sample SAMEA3136630, study PRJEB25190) | human gut metagenome | biome: human gut; feature: human-associated habitat; material: faeces | place: Austria | collected 2013
TTATTTGGCCAAATTAATGAAGGCTTAAAGGAAATCAATGTCGTTTTAAAGACTGATGTTACTGGTAGTTTAGAAGCAGTAAGACAGTCTCTTGAGAAAATTGATGTGTTAATGAATCGATGAAGAAAAAATCTGTATTTGAGCGATATAGGGGTTGAGAAGAAATAATATTGTAATGGGAAGTTTGATTTTGTAGGGTGTGAGCTAATTGTTGGTATTGCAATATAGATTGGACATAATTGGTGCTTTGCAAAGGATTGTGGGTATATTGCGTTACAATGAACGCAGTTGTATTTTTGGAATGCGTATCTAGTTTTATAATTTTTTGTGTAGTACTATATAGTATGCCGGAAAAGAAAAAAATGCTACTAAGACAGAAGGTAATTGCAAGTAGATATCGTTTAAACATAGAAAAAGACCTCAAAGTATTTATTGATAAAATGTAAAAATAGCCCTGTTATATTTGGAGTGTAACAGGGCTATTTTTATAAATATTCGACTAATTAATTTTTGGTAGTACCATAATACACCTTATGTGTATAAGAGAGCCAAACATCATCGGAACAATATGTTCCGGGTGCCGGAACTAAACCAATTCCCCAGACTTGACCAGAATCGCCACGGGGATCTAATTTTGAACCGAGGAAAGTCCTTGTATAGTGTTTAGTGTTTAGAACTGTACTTCCATTCATTTGTTGTGAATATCCATATGGAATGTTATTGTTACGTTCGCCCCATACATCCCAATGGGTAGCACGACTATTGATGTGAGTGACAGGAATTTCTAATGATGCGTTATAACCATTCTGGTTGACTGCAATCTCGATAGGAATATCTTCTCGAATACATACGGCATCAGTACGATTAGGAGAATTGATATAGGTAGCCCCACTAGAGATTAGTGTAGAACTCAACATAATAAAACAATTTGCAATTGCAATAATTTTTTTGTTCATTTTAACATCTCCGTTTCTTGAAAAAATTGTTCGGGAACTTTCGGTTAGCACATTACATAGTTAAGATACTGATTAATTTTTTCATATGCAATTTCCTTTCTTAACAAATGTATTTAAATTGAGCGGGAATCTTCAGTTGTCACATGTTCTGGAAGTTGTACTAACCGAAACAATTGCACTGAGACTGAGAAAATGGAAAGTCACCAATTGGGTGCGCGTACTGGATAGATAATGTCTTTCATAGCTTGTTCCTCCTTAAATTAAGTGCGTGAATATCTATCGCCAGAATTATGCGCAGAGACACAATTCGGAGCGACTGAGAGAGTATGAGACTTTGGGTTCGATTGTAATAATCTGATAAGAATAGTTAGGATAAAATCAGAAAAGCAGTTATTTCAGCAGATAAATTCATTCTTGCAACACATTGTTGTTGCTGTGATCTATCTGTAAGATAACTGCTTTTGAACTAGATTGCAATAGGTTATTCCTACTTGGTAACTATTCGTTCCTACTTTGTATATTGAGCAATAAAATATCACATTCAAAACGATTGTTCTGCTCGAAGAATTCTAACATACCCTGATTACGTTCAACAGCTTGACGTATATTTTTTATGCCGAAGCCATGTTGCGAACATTTAACTTTGGTTGTGGTCAATGTAGGATTATCGGATAAGACAGAACGCGCAATATCATTGATAATGACAATAGAATTGTATGCACCTTGTGGTTGAATGTAGAGGTCAACTGTTTTTCCAGTACTATCTTTGGCTGCACGGATTGCATTATCTAAAGCATTGCCGAGTATGATGGTAATATCTTCTGGTGAAATATCAGATAATGGAGTTGTAATAATTGCACGGAGTTGTACACCTACATGTTCAGCAGTGGTACTTTTGCTATTTACAATCGCATCCAGCGCTGTGTTGCCTGAAAAGGTAATTAGCTTGCTGACAGCATTTTGTTGTTGCAGTAACTGTTGTGTGTATTGTTGAATACCTTGTATATCTTTTTCATTTGCCATTGAGGAAATGCAGAGTAGGTGATTTTTAAGATCGTGTCGTAGAGCGCGCACAGTTTCATACATATTTTCGATATCCTTGGAATTCTCTTGTAAACATTCGTTTTGCAGACTAATAAGAGCCAACTCGGTTTGTATTTTACTTACTTGTCCCAATCGAACAAATAGGAAATAAATCAAGATATTAAGAGCTAATATGATACATACCGCATAGAATACGATATTTTGGATATGTGGTTCTTGTATAGCGGCATACATTACCAAAGTAATTGTGATAATAGATAATGCAGGTATTACCACAAGCGGCATAAAATCGAGCCATTTGATTCGACCAGTTTCCTTTATGCGCAGAATAATTCTTGTGATTATAAAAAACAATAGTTTGGTGAGTAAGATAGAGGTAATACGTATTCCACTAAATTGGCTTAGTAAAAAAGTAACATCGCTTTCAGATAACTTTGTAATCAAAAGAGTTGTAAAAGTTGCAATAATTGCTACAAGTCCCATAGTAAATGCAGATACAAATATTTTTTGGAGTAGTGGACCGCATAACAAAACACAACAGAATATGATGTTAATCAGTATTTGCAATGAACTTGCATAGCTTTCATATAGATTGTTCCATGAGAAAAAAGCAATATTACAGAATGATACAAGTCCGATGATTATAGTCCATATGTATTTGGCAGGATATTTTATTCGGTATCCGAAATATTGAACTAAGAAACTCAAAATAAGAGTTACTTCCAAAATGTTAATTGCCATTTCGAAATAAAAGTTCATGGTCGTAAACTCCTCATATATTTCATAAAAATAGTTTGTGTTTCTTCGGCTTTAGCACGGCTGATAGGAATAACTTGACCAGTTATTAAAGTAATACTTGTGCGGCTGCATATTTTGATAAAACGGCAATTTACTAAGAAGCCTATATGACACCGTATAAAGGAATATGGCTTCAGTTCGTTTTCTATATCGCTCATCCGAGATTTGAAACGGATAGTTTTTTCGTTCATATGTGCAATGATATAGTGTCCATCACTTTCAAAATATGATATATCTGAAAGTGAAATAGAGATATTATTGCCATTAACATTGATAGTATATTGTATCTGTTGAGATGATAAAAGATGTAATAGTTTTTCGATTATGGTGGGTAAATCCTCCAAATGCGATTTTCGGAGAAACCAAAATGGTTGGAAAGCGAAAGATTGATATACTAAATGATCTAAGCTGGATAGGAAGATGATTAACGGTTTGTTTTCCATGGCAGTTAATTCAGTTGCTACTGAAAAACCATCTTGCTGTGGCATATCAATATCTAAGAATAAAACATCGGTTGGCTGATGAGTGATTTCTCGTAATGCGTCAAGACCAGTATGTGTCAGAATGACTTTAGGGATAACACCGTGTTTTTGAAGAATGGAAAATAATTGTTTTGAAAATGACTGCATGAATTGTGTATCATCATCGCAAAGTATAATACGCATAGTCACTCCTCCGAGCTAAAAGTAATTTTGGAATAACTATATCATAAAATATATTATAAACACAGTATATTCCAGAAAATCAAATATTGCAATACTGGTATTTAATGTTTAGACGCTATTTCGTTCATAATCTTATTCAAAGGAAGTGAACGAATGATGTTTCCAGAACGGATAAAATACCTACGTCAAACGCAAGGATTGAATCAGGTACAGCTTGCAGACAAATTAGGAACTACTAAGCAAAGCATTAGCAACTGGGAAAATGATAATATCGTTCCTTCAGTTGATATGCTTGAAAAAATTGCAGATTTTTTTAGAGTTAGCACAGATTATCTTTTGGGACGAGAGAAAAAGCCTGTGACTGGAGTTCGTTTGATTGACGTAACAGGTTTGACTTCAACGCAGATTTCTCATATTATGGCATTGATTGACGATCTGCGTAATTAAATATCATGTGTTTGCCGATACCGTATGTGGTATCGGCTTTTTTATTATAACAAAAAATTTGTATATTCTATATGCAAAGTAGGAACGAATAGTTACCAAGTAGGAACGATGTGTTGCTTAACCATAGATTCTTTGATAGATTATGTTGGAATATGTTTTCTAAGATAGGTTAAACACTCATATTGTTCCTTGGCAAATCAAATAGATTCAAACATAGTCTTTCATATGGCAAACTTGCTATACGAAGGACTTTATTTTTTTGTCCCAAAAGCAAAAAACAAGGGCCAGTTCGCTCTTTTTTAGACTGCTGGCAAGCCTATATTGCCTGTTATCCATAAGCTCCAATCTCAAACAAAAACTTTGAGATTGGAGCTTAAAAATGAAAAAGTGGCAGAAAGACCGCAACTATAAGCGGGTTAAAGATAAGGACGGTAACGTGGTTGCAAACATCATTACTGTGTCCGGACAGGATGTAGAGGTTTCGGAGAAAGTGTTTGCGGCATATTCGCAGATGGACCGGCAGGAGCGGTATGCGGAAGAACTGCTTATGGCAGAACGTGAAATTTCGTGGGAATACACAAGGGAAGAAGGTATACATATCGAAACGCTGGAAAACGCAGAACCGAGCGCAGAGGAAATCTGTATCGAACATGAAAATGTAAAAATGAGGGCAGAACAGGCAAAACACTTACCGATTGTGCTTACGCGGTTGAGCAACGATGAGCAAAGGCTGATAGACGCGCTGTTCTTTCATGGCCTTGGGGTACGAGAATATGCCCGTGAAATTGGTGTGCCGCCCATGAAGATTGTAAGAGATCGTGATCGAATTTTAGCTAAGCTGAAAAAATATTTTTCAAATTTCTAAATTTAGCTGATACAGTAGGCTGTTTTTTCGGGATATACAGTGAGGGGATAAATTTCCTCTCACTGCTCCTTGGCAACTGAACATCAAACATCAGGTACAAATTCTGTGCGGAGAGCTGCGGCGTAAAGCCGCGAACTGTCGGGTGGCTCCCGGCAAGGCGACGACCCGCACAGATGATAATGATACTCCCGATCAGTCACCGTCCGAGCGTTGAAAGCGTCGCAGGCTATGAGATCGGACAACAAGATAGGTGCAATGCCCGTGAGGTCGGTACGCCGCCGACCGCCTGATGTTTCCCGGCAGCCGGGGGTGAGGACGAATAGGCTGACAGAGAAATGCGAGGTGATGATATATATGATAGTGTAAAAATCCGGACAACAGAATAATCACAAACCGGAAGAATCGCATGGATTCATCCGGTTTTGCTTTTGGAGGTCATCTATGGAATGGAAAAACGCAAATAAGATACTGCCGGAACGCGGCCATAGGGTTCTGTGTCTGTACCCGAACGGCAAAATGGACGTACAGCTTTACTTAGGCCGTGAGAGTTTCGTTCACGATCTGTACGGCCGCTGTATTTTCTGGACGGAACTGCCGAAACGTCCCAAAGCCTACTTCAAACTCATGGGGCGAAATGAATAAGGAACAGCAGGCAATCGCTCGTCTGCAGTTGGCCGCGGAAATGAGTGAAACCTACTACCATGCACCGTTGGTCATTACCACCTCGGGCGGCAAGGACAGTGATGTTTGCCTAACGCTGGCACGGGCGGCCGGTATTCGGTACGAGGTTCAGTATAATCATACTTCGGTTGACGCGCCGGAAACCATTTACCATGTGCGCGAAACTTTCCGTCGGCTGGAAAACGAGGGTATCAAGTGTACTGTCAACCTGCCGACATACAAGGGTGCTCGCGTGACAATGTGGAGCCTGATACCGCAAAACTTATGCCGCCAACTCGCGTTGTGCGATACTGCTGCTCCGTTCTCAAAGAACAGGGCGGCAAAGGCCGCATGATAACAACCGGTGTCCGCTGGGCAGAAAGCGCCAAACGCCGCAAGAACCGCGGTATTTACGAAAAACAATCCGCAGACATAAGCCGCAGAATCACGATCAGCAACGATAACGACGATACCCAGCGGCTGTTCGAGAATTGCCGCTTACAGGCAAAGCGGGTCTGCAATCCAATCGTGGACTGGACGGACGGCGATGTGTGGGACTACATTCGTTCTGAACATATCCCAGTCAATCCGTTGTATGAGCGCGGCTTTCATCGTGTCGGCTGTATTGGCTGTCCGTTGGCTGGCCGCGCCGGACGGCAGTTTGAATTTGGCCGGTATCCGACCTATCGGCGGGCGTACCTGCACGCATTTGAACATATGCTTGCGGAACGCCGCCGCAGAAACCTGCCTGCTGTCTGGTAGAGCGGGGAAGAAGTGCTGCACTGGTGGCTGCAGGATGGCGTGCTGCCGGGGCAGTTGAGCATTTCAGACTACTTAACAGAAATGGAGTGAAGGAGTGAAACAATGTCAATCATAAAGCGAATTACCTCAGCGGGACTATCACTTGTAATGGCGGCAACGATTATCCCTAATTCGTTCGCCGCAAGCACGAAAACCGCAAGCACGCTGTCCTCGGTGACGGCAAAATATCTTGACACAGAAAACGGCAAGGAAATTGCCGAAAAGCAGACATACAGCGTCACGCACGAGGAAAAGTCCCCGCAGACGATCACAAACTACACCTACGCGGATTATACCGAAAGTGTTGAGTATGTGTATTCGCATAAGGACTTGACCTACATCATCGGTTATCCGGACAAGGGTGTACATCCGAACGGTGATCTGACCCGCGCCGAAGCTGCTATGATCTTCTACCGCCTGTATGACGGTGATTATCCCAGCTTTACGCGGCGTATGTCAAACAGCACCTTCAAGGATGTAAACGCAAAGAACTGGTTCTATGAGCCTGTTGAAACGCTGTACAATATTGGACTTCTGGAAGGCAAGTCCAAGGACACTTTCGCGCCGAACGCGCCGATCAGCCGTGCCGAGTTCGCCGTGCTGGCGGCGCGTTTCCAGAACCTCAAGTACACCAACGGCAAGGTATTCTCCGATGTAGAGAAAGGTCACTGGGCGTACAGCTATATCAATGCTGCCAGCGAAGCGGGCTGGATTCAGGGCTATCCGGACGGCACTTTCCGTCCCGACAAGGAGATCACCCGAACCGAAACCGTAAAGCTGGTAAACAGCATGATTAACCGCACTGTTACCCGCGAAAAGCTAAAGGCACTGAATGTGCGAAATCCGTACAACGATCTTGCAGAATCGTTCTGGGGCTATACTGACCTCATGGAAGCAACGGTATCCCATACCGCTGAGGAATGGCATGACGCGAAGTACAACGATGGCAAGTACAACATCATTGTTGAGAAATTCGTGGACACCAACGGCAAGGAGATCGTAAAGTCTGTCACTACGGCGGGCAAGGCAGAATCCGCGCCCAAGTCCATTCCGGCGTATGAGTATCGCGGCTATATCCGCACGATCACTTATCGGTACAGCACCGGTGACGCGCTCCCGTCCATCGAAAAGACGGCAAGCGTCAAGGACGCAAAGGTAGGTGACGAGATTACTTACACGATCAAGCTGTCGAACGACAAGAAAGCAAGTTCCGCATGGAAAAGTGTTGTGCTGACCGATAAAATTCCGTCCGGCATGACCTTTATTGAGGGCAGCGTCTATGTGAACAATGTAGCGGCTACCCATACCGTCAAGAACGGCACGCTGACCGTAAACCTCGGTGATATTGCCGCTGGCAAGACCGTGACTGTCACTTTCAAGGCAAAGATTAACGGTGATATGTACAATCAGACGATTTACAACACCGCGGTTGCCAAGGGTACGAACGGTTATGTGACCGCTGCGGATGGCAAGAAAACCAACATTTACGAGGACAAGGACGATGGCGTGTATGTCAAGAAAGGCGATACCGCGCCGTATGTGATTAAGACTGCGGACAAGTCCTCCGCGAATGTCGGTGACAAGATCACCTACACGGTCAAGGTCGGCAACAGTGACGGTGCTGTTTACGAGATCGAAAACGCTAAAATGGCAGATACTATTCCGGCTGAATTTGACTTCGTAGACGGCAGTGTGCAGGTGGATGGCAAGTCCTATCCGTACAGCTACGACAACGCAAGCCGCAAGCTGTCTGTGTTTATCGGCAATCTGAAACCGAACGCGGCACGCACCGTAACTTTCGCTGTGACTGTCAACAAGTCGGCTTACGGCAAGACCGTACACAACACTGCTGTCCTCTCCGGCGATAACATCAAGGACACCGAGGGCAAGGACAAGGGTGTTGAGATCGGTGACGGCAAGACCAAGCCGGAAGTCACCAAGACTGCGGACAAGTCCGCTGCCAATGTTGGCGATAAGGTAACTTATACCATCAAACTGGCAAACGGCGAGTTCGCCAGTGTAGCGATCAAGGACACTGTACTGACCGATACCATTCCGAACGGACTGGATATTCAGTACGGCTCGGTTACGCTGAACGGCAAGCTGACCAACGATTACAGCTATGATGAAGCGTCCCGCGTGCTGACCGTCAAGGTCGGTGATCTCGGCATTGAGGAAAGCGCAGCGGTAACTTTTGTTGCGGTAGTCAATACTGCCGCTTACGGCAAAACCATCTACAATACCGCTGTGATGAAGTCCGATAATGCACCGGACACCAGCGGCAAGGACAACGGCGTAACCGTTGGTGACGGCAAGGCCAAGCCGCAGATTGACAAGTCTGCAAACAAGTCCTCTGCCCGCGTTGGTGATAAGATCGCGTACACGCTGACCGTTAAGAACGATGATACCGCAACTGTTCCTGTTGAGAACGGCGTTATCACCGATGTTCTTCCGGCTGGACTGACCTTTGAATACGGCTCTGTCACGCTGAACGGCAAGAATACCAACGATTACACCTACGATGAAAGTACCCGCCTGCTGACCGTCAATATCGGCACGATTGAGCCGGATGCAAAGCAGATCATCGGCTTCACCGCAACGGTGAACGAATCCGCTTACAACACCACCATCCAGAACCTTGCAACGCTGACCTCTGACAATGCAGACCCGGTGCAGGACAAGGACGATGGCGTAGCAATCGCGGACGGTGACGCGCTGCTGACTGTTTCCAAGTCCGCAGACAAAACCACCGCTAAGATTGGCGATACGATTACCTATACTGTAAACGCGACGAACGCGACCGGCGCGGATGTGAATATCCGTGACGCGGTTATGACCGATACCATTCCGAACGGACTGACTTTCTGCGGCAATGTAACCGTAGACGGCTACTCCGCAGAATATCAGTACGACAATACCCGCAAGACCCTGACCGTATCGCTCGGTGAGATCGCGCCGAACCAGACCAAGGCGATTTGTTTTGATGTAACCGTCAACAGCAATGCCTACGGTATGCACATTGAAAATACCGCCCTCGTCAGCGGCAGCAATACGCCGGACAAGAGCGGTACAGATAACGGTGTGGATATTGAGGATGGTACGGTAGACGGTCATGCGGGCAATAAGACCGCAAACAAGACCACCGCAGCAGTTGGCGATACGATCACTTACTCCATTCGTCTGGACAACGGCGCAGCAGCTACTGCTGATTGGGAGAATATGAAAGTGATTGACGTTTTGCCTGACGGCGTAAGTTTTGCAGGCAATGTACAGGAGAATGGTTCGGCAACGGTCAATTATTCGTACAATGCCACGATGAAAACAATCACTTTCACACCGGACGCGATTCCGGCAGGTGCTCAGACGGTACTCAGCTTTGATGTAACCGTCGATGATGGTTCACAGGGCAAGCTTATCGTAAACACTGCTATTCTCGATGATAACGGCAAGACTACTCCCATGCCGGACGGCGGCGTTCAGATTGACGAGGGCGAAGCTGCTCCGATTGTCAACAAGACTGCCAGCGTCACGACTGCCAATGTAGGCGATACTTTCACCTACACCATTACCGCAAAGAACGGCAATAAGGCAACTGCTGCATGGAAGAATGTCGTAATGAATGATACGCTCCCGACTGGCGTTAAGCTGGTAGGCGGCGTGTATATCAACAACGAGTTTGCACTTTACAATCTCAGCGGCAACGCGCTGTCTGTACTCGTAGGCGATCTTGAACCGGGTGAAGCCGCAGAAATCACCTTTGATGTGCAGGTGCTTGAAAATGCGGCTGGAACAACGATTACCAACACTGCTTCGCTTGATGGCGATAACGGTCACGGCACTGCAACGGATAAGGGTGTAACGATTCCTGACACGGCAGAACAGCCGGACGTTAAAACAAATTTTTATGTAACCAAAGAGGTTGATAAAACTGTGGTGAATGTGGGTTCTGGCGTTTCGGCAGACCGCAAACGTGCTACATTTACCATCACGGTTGGCAACGATTCTAACCAGACGTGGAAACGGGGTGTTCTCAAAGACACGCTGGATACTACGCTGGTAACGCCGGTTTTGAAGAACAACGTCTATGTGGACGGTGTTCTGAACGGCAAATGGAGTTTCCGGAACAAAGTATTTACGCTGGAGCTCGGTGATATTGCGCCGAACGAAAAGCGCGTGGTGAAAATCACGGTTGAGTTTAAGACCGACGCTGGCGGCAAGACGTACACGAATCTTGCCGCGGCTACGGGTGACAATGGTTCGGCTTCGGGCCGTTCGCCGGAGATTGAAGTGGTTTCGTCCGGTACACCGGTGCTGACCGATATTCACTATCAGCTGTTCGGTGGCTATGCGGACGGCCTGTGGCGCCCCAACGACCGTGTATCGCTGCAGGAAGCCTGCACGGTTGTATATCGTCTGATCGCAAACGGCGGCAACACATGGCTGCCGCGCGGCACGACTACCGTTCCGAAATACCCGTATGATATTCCGGAAGAAGCAAAGTATTTCGTTTCCATCGGCGTTCTGCCTGCGTCCGCGTTTGATACCACTCGCATGGACGAGGGTGACGATTACGAGATCAACTACGCAATCTCGAAGAACGGCTACCTGCGTATCTGGGCTGCGTCTGGTCAACTGAACTCGCTGGTGGCCTACGCGACGCGAACGAACATCGGCCTCAGCGGTGATGTATCTCGTCTGACGTTTGCAAAGGCAATCTGCCAGATTACCGGCCGCGACACCTCGCCGGATGTTTCTGGTTACAGCGGCAGTTACCGCACATGGGCGGATGCGCCCTCGTATGTTGTAACCGAGGTTTCGCACGAACATGATTTCATCATGGACAGCGACCGCAACGAATACTGGATTTGAGAGTGGAATGAGAAAACCCGCCTGTTTTGCAGCAGGCGGGTTCTCTAAAGGAATAAAATGCGTATGGATAGAAATAAAAACAAACCAGAGTTGGTGTTCAGTTCATTGCCGGATATTTTGACCGTAAAGGATTTGCAAATGGCTTTGCGCATTGGTAAGAGCACCGCATACAAGCTGATTCAAGGTGGCGAAATTCAACATTTTTGTATTGGAAAATCCATTAGAATTTACAAACAATCTGTTGTTGCATACCTAAATAGAGCGCTATATAATAATGGTAACGTGTCGAACAGTAGCGTTCCGACAAAGGAGGATAATGTATGACGAATATGAACGCTACGATATATGAAAAACACGGAAAATATCAGATTTCGATTTCTTGGACTGTAAATGGCAAGCGTTTTCGCAAAAGCAAGGCGACCGGGCTGCCTGTCAAGGGAAATAAGCGCAAGGCACAGGCCATGGCCGATGCGTTCATGGCAGAGCTGGAGAGCAAGGTTTCGGACGGATATACCGATGTACTGTTTTCTGATTACATGAAGCAGTGGCTGGAAGATGTAAAATTCAGCATTTCGGAATCAACCTACGAGGAGTATTACCGTCAGATTCACAATCGCATTTGCCCATGGTTTGCAGCACAGGGACTTCGTCTTTGCGACCTGAAAGCATATCACATTGATAAGTTCTACAAGCTCAAGATGAAGAACGATAAGGTGAGTGCGAAAACGGTGCTCCGCTACCATGCAAACATCAGAAAGGCGCTGCAGCGTGCGGTAAAGCTGGATATGATTCCGACCAATCCCGCAGACAGGGTTGATCTGCCGAAAGTAAAGAAGTTCCGCGGCAGTTACTACACGCCGGAAGAATTGCAGAAACTGTTTGAGTGCTCTAAGGGTACGCGGTTTGAAACGGTAATTCTTTTAGCAGGCTATCTGGGAGTGCGACAGGGTGAAGCGTGTGGCTTGCGCTGGAAAGATGTAGACTTCGAGAAGAATACGGTTTCCATTTGCGGTTCGCTGAAAGCGCATGATCTCTATAAGGACTTGTACTACGGCGAAACCAAAACGGAGATGAGCTATCGTACGCTGCCTATGCCGGAGCCGTTGGCACGGTATCTGAAACAGCTTCGTAAAAAGCAGCTGGAGCAGAAGATGATGGGCGGCGAAAGTTATCATCGGAAGTGGGACGGATATGTTTGCGTAGATCAGATAGGGGATATTATCAACCCGAAATATATTTCGCGCTACTTTGCAGATTTGCTTGCGAAGAACAATTTACGTCGAATCCGCTTCCATGACTTGCGTCATTCGTGTGCTACGCTGCTGCTCGAAAATGGAGCAACGCTCAAGCAGGTGCAGGAGTGGCTGGGCCATCACAGCTATGTGGTAACGGCGGATACCTACGGTCATGTATTGGTAGAATCGAAAAAAACAATGGCAGAAACTATGTCGAATCTTTTGGGAAGCAGCAATGCGGTTTGACGTTTCAAAACTTTTTGACAGACGATTGGCAGACATCCAAAACATGGAAACTTAAAGCTCCTCAAAAAGTTATGAAAAAACCGTGTTTTCATCGAAAACACGGTTTTAGAGTGGCAGCCGAAGAAGGATTCGAACCCTCACAAACAGAGTCAGAGTCTGTCGTGCTACCTTTACACAATTGGCTATTTGTTAAGTTTTGTTGTCGTTTTGATGACT
>OLPV01002292.1_pt1 | contig 12729 bp, 19 predicted proteins | sample 1671961 | NCBI WGS metagenome assembly OLPV01 (sample SAMEA3136630, study PRJEB25190) | human gut metagenome | biome: human gut; feature: human-associated habitat; material: faeces | place: Austria | collected 2013
AATCTAAAAAATATAATTAATAAAGCAAAAGTTGTAATTGGAGTAAGTGCCGGAGCTATAAACTTGAGTAAAGAAGCAATCTATTTTAATGATTATAATAATAAAGTAGAAATGTATGATGGTCTTGGCTTAACAGATATTAATGTATATCCTCATTTAAAATATAACTAATGAATATTTTGTAGAAGAAGTAAAAATGGTAAGCAGATTAAAATCTTTAATTGCTTTACCAAATAATTCATTTATAAAAATAGATGATAAACAAATTGAATTTATTGGAGATTCTTTTAAAATAGATAAAGAAAATATAATCAAAATTAATTAAGGAGCTGATAAAATAATGAAAGAAATAATATATAATAATGATAATATTAATTTAAGTGATGTAACGAGTATAAGTGTAAGAATAAAAGTATTATTGATAAATAATGGTAAGTTATTAATTGGGAATGAAGATGGATGTTTTATGTTTATCGGGGGACATCAAGAAGATAATGAAAAATTAATTGATACTTTAAAAAGAGAAGTAAAAGAAGAAACAGGTATAGAGTTAGATAGTGAAGTAATAAATGATCCATTCTTAAAAATAATTTATTTAAATAAAGATTATCCAAATAAGGGAGAAAATAGAGAAAGTGATATTTATTATTATGCCGTTGAAACTAACAAATTACCAGATTTAGAAAATGTTAATTATACTGAAAGTGAAATAAATAAACATTTTGAATTAATAAATATTGATTTAAATAATGCAATTGATATTATAAAAGAAAATATTCCAAATCATAAAGATAATGAAATAATATCAAAAGATATGATTATTGCTTTAGAAGAATATGGGAGGAAATAATAATTATGCAAATGGAAACTGAAATTACTGTATTAGTAAAAAGTGATTATAAAACACTACAAAAAGAATTAAAAGAAAAGGGATTTCAAATTGATGAAGAGTATACTTTAAATGATGTGTATATGTTAGATGAAAGAATTGATATTTCTAATATGAGTTATTTAGAAATTTTAAAGAATTGTATTTTAGTAAGAAATGTCATTGGTTTTGAAATGGAATTATTATATAAATATAAAAAGTATGATACTAATGGGGATATATTAGAACAAGGAAAAGTAAAATGCCCAATTACAGATGTTGAAATGGCAGTTAAATTTATGAAAACTATTCATTATAAGAGAATTTTTGATATTAATGATGATTGTATAGTTTATACAAATGGAAAAAATAAATTGGCTGTACAACTTGTAAATGATAAATATATATTTATTGAAATGGAATCTGATGAAAATAATGGAAAAAGTGTAGATGAAATGAAGAGTGATTTATTAAGTTATAATTTATCTATTGATGAAAGTAATTTCTTTGTAAAAAAAGCTGAATTGATGTTAAAAGAAGTTTTAGAAAAATAACTATATTTTGAGAGAAAAATAACTATATTTTGAGAGAAGACTTATGAATAAAATTTATATCGTTAGACATGGTGAAACTGATTGGAATAAAGAAGGAAGATGTCAAGGAAAAACTATGATTCTTGAAAAAAATATTAAATAAACATTGAAAAATATTGACACAGCGAATAATATATAATATATTGGTATTGTAAGTTATTCAATGAAAGGAGTGTGATTAAGATGAAGAATTTACAAATAATAAAAAATTGTAATGCAGAATTAATCACACTTTTGGCTATTTAAAATATATTTAAATATCATTTTGTTTTTGAGAAAATTCTGCATTACGCAGAATTTTTTTTGAAAACGGAGGAGAAATGGTATATAAGTTAAATATTAATGATAGGGCAGCTCTAGCTATCAAAAATAAAACTAAAAGAGTGGAAATTAGAGCAAATAAAAAGGGGAAAATAAATTATAGCGAAATTGTTTCAAATGATATAATAGAGTTTACTAGTAATAATTTAGGAGCTTTTTATGCAGAAGTAAAAGAAGTAAATTATTATAAAACTCTTGAAGAATTATTTACTTTAGAAGGAACTAAATATACAACATCTAGTACAGATGATTATAATGAAGCAATTAAAAATGTCTATAAGTTGGATGGATATGAAGAAGCAATAAAAAATTTTGGGGTTTATGCAATTCATATTGAATATTTATATAGTGAAAATACTATTTGGGATGAATTATATGAAAAAGCTAAAAATGTAAGAAATAGTAGAGAAGTTTCGAAAATGATTAGTGCTGGAGGTGTTGGAGCAGCAATTCTTACTAAAAATCATCATATTTATACTGGAGTGTGTATTGATACCTCTTGTTCACTTGGAATGTGTGCTGAAAGAAATGCTATTGCTAATATGATAACAAATGGCGAAAAAGAAATTTTAAAATTGGTTTGTATTGATTCACGTGGTGAAGTAGGATCTCCTTGTGGAGCATGTCGAGAATATTTAATGCAACTTTCTAAAAATAGTAAAGATATAGAAATATTAATTGATGAAAAAACTAAAAAAATTGTTAAGTTGGAGGAATTAATCCCTGATTGGTGGGGTTATGATAGAGTATAAATGAAAAATATTATGTTAGTGATTCCTAAGAAGAATGAATATTCTTATAAAGAAAAATTAGAAAGTGATGCGAAAACAATGAGCTATAATGCCGGTTATGAAGTAACATATAATGGTTATGATTATAAAACTGGTTGTATAGAGTTTAATAAAGAAAATTGGTTTAAGATATTAATTGATGATAAAAGATATTTTGCTTATATAAAAGATTGTGATATTAATGAGTATATTGGATATGTAAATTATCATTATAATGAAATAGATGATATTTATGAATGTGGAATTTTGATAGAATCTAAATACAGAAGTAAAGGATATGCAAAAGATGCGTTAAGGTTATTAGTTCGTGAAGCAAATAAAAATGGAATAAAATATTTATATGATACTTTTGAAAAAGAAAGAGAGCATACTTTAGAATTATTTTTGGGTTTAGGGTTTGAAATTTACAAAGAAACAAAATGGAAAAAATTTGATAATGATGTTGATGGAGTTATTGTAAGAATAAATACAAGTAAAGTATTACCTGATATAACAAAAGTAAATAATATTTATGATGTAATAGATTTTATGAAAGATAATATTAGATATGGATGGATAGATATAAATGGTGAAGTGCATATTGGTAATATGAAGAACTTTAGAAAGTTATATAGAACTATGACTATTGATGATATCTTATCTCATGGAATTGGAACTTGTATTGAACAAGTTAATTTGATGCATTATTTATTAGATAAAATTAATGTAACTAATAAAATGTTTGTAACAAGAATTTATGAACCAGATGACTTTAATGAATTAGATAAAGAAGAACACATGCATGCTTTTATATTATGTTTTATTAATAATAAAGTTTATCATATAGAACATGCAAATTGGTATAATATTGGAATATATGAGTATGAAAGTGAAGATGTTGCAAAAGAAAAGATAAATAAGTATTATGTTGAACTTTCTGAAGGTATTCCTAGACCTTTAACAGAAATTTATAATATAGAAAGTGGGTTGTCTTTTAAAGATTTTAATAAATATGTAAATAGTTTAAATATGGAGGTAATATGAAAATAATAGAATATGAAGAAAAATATCTTAATGATGTAAAAAATTTATTAGTAGAGTTAGAAGAATATATTTTAAGTATTGATGTTGATGAGTTAGATCAATTGCATCCAGAATACAAAGATAAAATGGCATTATTAGATTTAGAAGAAGTAAATGAAAATAATGGTAAATGCTTTTTAGCTATTGAAGATGAAAAAGTAGTCGGCTTAATAATGGGAGTGGTTAGAAAATATGATGAGTATGATTATTTAGATTATAAATGTCCAAAATGTGGAGTAGTAACCGAACTTGTTGTATCTAAAAATGTAAGAGGTAAAGGTATAGGTAAAAAGTTAATGCAAGTAATGGAAGAATACTTTAAAAGTATTGGATGTGAGTATATTAGTATAGAAGTGTTTGCTTATAATAAAAATGCTATTAAGTTTTATGAATCTGAAGGATATCATACAAGAGGTTTAATAGATATAAAGAAAATATGATAGAAAAATTACTATAGTATAATTTAAAATATATTATCTTAGATTTTCTTAGAAAAATGAAGTGAGGTGAAATGTAATGCAGATTTTAAATGTCGATAATTTAACTATTGATTTTGGTTTTAATAAATTATTTAATAATGTTTCATTTTCTTTAAATGAAGGCGAATCAATTTCTATAGTAGGGCCAAATGGGTGTGGTAAATCAACATTATTAAAAATTATTGCTGGAATTATTAAACCTGATAAAGGACAAGTTAGTATCAAAAAAGGAGCAAAGCTTGCTTATTTAGACCAAACTGGTGCTAGTATTGATGATAATAGATGTGTTTACGAAATATTAAAAGAATCTTTCTGTGAATTAAATGAATTAGAAAAAAGTATTAAGAAACTAGAAGATAAAATGAATAAAAATACAGATAATCAAAAAATTATAAATAAATATTGTTCTTTAATTGATAGATATTCCAATCTTGGCGGTTATGAAATTGATGCTAATATTAATACTGTAATTGCCGGTTTAAAACTAGATAGTACAATATTGGATAGATCTTTTAATGAATTGTCTGGTGGAGAAAAGACTTTGGTTCAACTTGCAAAGACGTTAATTATAAAACCCGATTTGTTATTACTTGATGAACCAACTAATCATTTAGATATTGAAAGAATTGAATGGTTAGAAAATTATATTGAAAATTTTAAGGGAGCTATTGTTATTGTTTCTCATGATAGATATTTTTTAGATAAGATGTGTGATAAGATACTTGATTTAGAATCTAGTTGTGGGAAAATATATTCAACTAATTATACTGGCTTTTTAGAAGAGAAGGAAAGACTTTTTGAAAAACAAATGACTAATTATAAAGAGGAGCAATTACTAATTAAAAGATTAGAAACTGAAATGAAATGGTTTGCTGAAAGAGGTATGGCTACGAATAGTTCTACATTAACAGCTAGAGCACGTGCTTTAGAAACTAGAATTAATAAAATTAAAAGTAATGCTATAATAAGACCTGTTAAAAGAAATAAAGCTAATATTAATTTTTTAAAGGATAATAAAACAAGTAACAGAATTATTAGTTTACGAAATTTTAGTGTTAATTTGCCTAATGGAAAAGATTTAATTCAAAACATAACTTTAGATGTATTTGCAGGTGAACATATTGCACTAATTGGTGAAAATGGATGCGGTAAATCAACATTAGTTAAATCAATAATAGGTATAAATAATTTGAATTATACTGGTATTATAAATATAGGTCCAAGTGTTAAGATTGGATATATATCACAAATAATTAGTTTTAAGGATGATAAACAAAGTTTATTAGATTATTTTAGATTGTCTACTGGTTTACCAGAGCAGATGGCTAGACAGATTCTTGTTGGTTTTCAGTTTTACAATGATGATATAAAAAAGAGGGTTGGTAGTTTATCTGGTGGAGAAAGAATGAAAGTGAAATTAGCGGAATTACTTCAGAATAAAGTTAATACTTTAATATTAGATGAACCAACTAATCATATAGATATTGATACTAAAGAAGCATTTGAAAATGCGTTGAAAAATTTTTCTGGAACATTGCTTTTTGTAAGCCATGATAGATATTTTATTAATAAGTTTGCTGATAAAATATTTGAATTTAACAACGGCAATATTAATATATATTATGGGAATTATGATGATTATGTAAATAAGAAAATATGAGGTGTAAAATGTTAAAAAATTATAAATGTGAAAATGAAAAAATGAATTTAGATGATTATTTAAAATTATATAAATATGTAAGAGATAATATGATTCATCCAGAATGGCTTGGAACATTTACAAAAGAAGAGATTGAAGAAATATTACTTACTGGAGGAAAAATTTGGTTATATTATGATAATAAGAATTTAGTTTGTTCAATGTTTTATATGCCAATAGAAAAGAAGATTTTGTTAAAACATAATGTTGATTTAGAAGAGAATTTTGTTGGTTCTTTAGGACCAATAATGGTAAGTCCAGATTATGTGGGACATGGACTTCAAAGAGAAATGATGAATGTTTTAGTAAATTATTGTAGAAGTATTAATAAAAAATATATATTTACAAAAGTATGTTCTGATAATGTATATTCGTTAAACAATATGTTAAAATGTGACTTTAAAGTTGTAGATCAGTATATAAATGAAAGAGGTAGTAATACAGCCTTAATTAAAAAATTGGAGAAATAAATATGAATTATAAATGTGTTGTAGCGAGTAGGAATCAAATTATAGAAAAATGGGACGAAGAGATAAAAAGCCATAATTATTCTGAAGAATGGAAAATATATAAAGAACATTCTTTAAGTAATATGGATACTAGAATAGTTTATATGGGATTACTTGATGGAAAAATTATAACTGAAGCAACTGCAATTATATCTGGTAAAGATAAATGTATAGAAAATAAAGATGATTTAGTTGATAATGGTAAAGTTTATTTATCAGCATTTAGAACAAATAAAGAATATGAAAGTCAAAGATATTTTTCAAAATTATATAAGTTTGTGGAAAGTGATTTAAAGAGTAAAGGTTTTAAATCATTAACATTAGGAGTTGAACCAAAAGAGATTAGAAATATACAAATATATTTTAATTGGGGTTTTACTAAATATATTAAAACAGGTTTTTGTAAATATGCAAATGGTGAAGTTGCAATAGTAAATTATTATGAAAAAGAAATTAATTAATGATTTTTACTCAAAAGTTTGATACAATCATAGATAAGGAGATGATTTAAATGAAGAAAATAACTTTTGTAACAGGGAATTGGTCAAAAATTTTAAGTGCCAAACAAATATTGGAACCTTTAGGGATTGAAGTGGATCATGTTAAAATGGATACAACTGAAATTCAAGCAGATAGTGTTGAAGATATTGCAATGCATTCTGCCAAAGAAGCTAGTGATAAATTAAAGTGTAATGTTTTAAAAAATGATACTGGTTTATTTGTTGAGGCTTTAGGTGGCTTTCCTGGTCCTTATACTCATTATGTTGATGAAAGAATTGGTGAAGATGGACTTCTTAAACTTCTAGAAAATGTAGAAAATAGAAATGCTTGTTTTATTGAAGCTTTTGCTTATTGTGAATATGGAAAAGATCCAATTGTATTTAAGTCAATTACAAAAGGTACAATTGCAAAAGAAAAATCAGGAACCTTTGGTTGGAGTTGGGATTTTATCTTTATTCCAGAAGGATATGATAAAACAATGGGGAACTATAATGATGATGAAAGATGTCATGTTTGGAATACTGATGGTTATAAAGAACTTGCAGAATTCTTAAAAGAAAATTAACTATGATTAAAGTTATTGCGTTTGATTTAGTGGGAGTTTTGGTTAATGAAAGAGATATTGTTTTATCAGATGAAGAAGAAAAATTAGAAAGATTATTTGGACCTAATTTAAGTGATGAGGATTATCTTAAGAAAGCTAAAGAAATTGTTTGTAATGAAAAAAATATAGTAAATATTACAAAGGTTTTAATTAATAAATTATATAAAGTTAATGATAAAGATTTATTTAAAAAGATAAAAGAAATAAATAGTAAGGTAAAAGTTGTTATTGCAACTAATCATGTATCCTTTGTAAAAGAATTTATTAATAGTCATTTTGATATAAACTATTTAGATGATTTAATTATATCTGCTGAGATAAACAGAATAAAACCCAATTTAGATTTTTATGAGTTTATATTAGATAAATATAAAATAAATGCAAATGAATTATTTATTTTTGGATGATAATATTGAAAATGTAAATGGTGCAAATGTATTAGGTATAAAAACAATTAAAGTGGAAAAAAATAATGATTTAGTTAGTGAAATAGAATTTTATATAAAAGATAAATAAGATTGGAGAATTAATATGAAAAAGCTGGTTATAAATAAAAATAATCTTGAACTAAAAGATATAAATGAATTTGTTTATAGACCTAGAGCAATTATAATTAATTCTAATAATGAAATTTTATTAGGGGTTTGTAATAATACGTATCAGTTTCCTGGTGGCTTTTTAGAAGATAATGAAACGTTGATTGAAGGATTAAAAAGAGAAATATTAGAAGAGACAGGTATTTTATTAAATGATAATGAAATAATAAAACAGATATGTACAATAGAATACTTAAATAAAAACTATCCTAGAAAAGATAATAATAGATTAACTAAATTTAGTTATTATTATGTTGTAACTGATAAGAAAGTTAATTTAAATAATACGAATTTTGATGAGTGGGAAAAGAAGAATAATTTCAAGTTAAAATATGTTTTTATAAGTGACTTTGAAAAGGTATTAAATGAAACTATAAATGATAATCCAATGAATAAAATGATTTATAAGGATATGATGTTTGTTTTTAATTTATTAAAGAAGGAAATATAAAGAGTGGTAGATATAAAATTACGAAAGGAGATAAAATATGATTAGATATAGTGATGAAGAAGGTTTTATTAGACCTCATGGAATAAAATATAGAGAAAATCAAGATGAAAATATAAAGTTACCTAAAGTAGCTGTTGGTGTTTTTTCAAGGCATTTATTTGAAGATGTAATAGAAAAATTTAGTTCTTTAGAAGTAGGGTATATATCATGTGCTAATATGGATAGGAATGTTTATATAATTAAGTATAAAGATGTGGAAATAACATTCTTTATGGCGGGTGTAAGTGGTCCATGGATAGCTGGTGATATTGAAGAATTATATGCTGCTGGGGTAGAAAAGATTATTATTTTTGGTAATTGTGGAGTACTTGATGCAAATATTGAAGATTGTAGTATAATTATTCCAACCCTTGGATATAGAGATGAAGGAACAAGTTATCATTATGTTCCAGAAAGTGAAACAATAGAAATAAATCCTGATTATAAAGAAGAATTTATTGATATATTAGGAAAGTTTGATTTTGACTATACAAATGGTGCTACATGGACTACAGATGCTTTTTATAGAGAAACTAAAGATAAGATTAAATATTATAAAGATAATGGAGTAGTTTGTGTAGAAATGGAAGGCACAGTTATTGCTGCAGTTTGTAAGAAACTAAATATGAAATACTTTACTTTCTATTATGCTGGAGATAATTTAGATGGAACTGTCTGGGATAAAAGAAGTTTAAATGGATTAGTAAATATAGATAAAAAGAAGGAAGTATTGCTATTAGCATTAGAACTTGCTTTAGTACTACAAAAATAGAAAACTTATGCTTTTTTCAATATCATAACCAAATTTTGCAAAAATATATCGACTTTAGTAAAAATAAGAGTAAAATATTGATTAAATTTATTTGAAGGAGAGCATTAAAGAATTATTAGAAAATAAAGAAGTACCAAATGAGATAAAAGTTAGGACAAAAAATATTTATGGTATTTATAAAAAAATAGCTGCAGGTCAAAAGTTGTGTGATATTCATGATTTATTAGCCTTAAAAATTATGGTAGAAGAAGTTGATGAATGTTATAAAGTTTTAGGTCTAATTCATAGTAAGTATCATCCAATAAATGATAAATTTAAAGATTTTATTTGTAATCCTAAAACAAATATGTATCAAGTTTACATACAATTGTGTTTGATCCAGAAGATAGATTGGTACAAACTCAGATAAGAACTTTTTGTATGGATAAAGTAGATTCTTTTGGACTTACAGCTTATTGGGATATAAAAAAAAGGAAATGTCAGAGATAGAATGCAAGATGACTTAAAAAGTAAATATCAGTTTTTAAAAAAATATTTAATTTTAGGTGGTGAAGATTATGGTAACTAATGATATAAAAGAATATTTTATTCGAAAAGCCAAAGAATATGATGAAAAGTTTGGATATAATTATTGGGATAGTCATGTCAAATTTGTGGTAGATATTGCCAAAAATTTGGCATTGAAAAATGGAGCAAATGTTGAAATAGTTGAAATTAGTGCTATTTTGCACGATATTGCTAAAGTTTTAAAAGAAGATGAAGATGAATCTCATAATATCGTTGGCGCTCGTATTGCTGAGGATTTGCTAATAAAAATGAGTTATGATAAAGATAGTATTGAATTGGTTAAAAAATGTATTTTACATCATGGTGGTGATTTAGATAATGTTTGTTTATCTAAAGAAGAATGGTGTGTTAGAAATGCTGATATTTTGTCTATGTTTAATAATATAACCGTTTTTTTCTTTATATCATTTAATGAGTTAAAGCTTTCGTATGTTGATGGGAGAAATCTAGTAAAAGAAATGATTTTTAATAAATACAATAGATTAGATTGTGAATTAAAAAAGCAATATGATGAAATTTTTAAAAGTATTTATGATTCAATTTAAATATTTTATAAGTAAATAAGAGGTTAGTATCCAGTTATATGTCAAAATATATATGCTTGTAAGTTTGTGTTAATTAACTTGGTTTTATATGTTAATGGTTTAAAAGTTGCAATTGAATTCCCAGAAAATCATTAATCTTATATTTATAATAAGGAGAACATAATGAATAAAAATACGATTAAATTAGAAACAGAAAGACTTATTTTGAGAAAAATAGAAATGTCTGATTATGAAGCAATTTATAATTGTTGGACGAGTGATGAGAATGTTACGAAGTATGTAACTTGGAATGCTCATAAAAGCCCAGAAGAAACTAAGAAATTAACAAAATACTGGGTAGAAGATTATAATAATGATTATTGTTATAGATGGCTTGTAACACTTAAAGAAACAAATGAAATAATTGGGATGATTGATGTTATATCTAAAAATATTCAATATATGACTGCTGAAGTTGGTTATTGTTATGGGTCTAAACATTGGGGAAAAGGTTATGCTTCTGAAGCATTAAGAAAAGTAATTGAATATTTACATGGGGAAGGCTTTCCGGTTGTAACTGCTGAACACTTTGTTTCAAATAAAGCTAGTGGAAGAGTTATGGAAAAGGCTGGAATGGTTTATGAAGCAACTTTGAAATCCAGAGTTATAAATAAAATAGGTGAAAGAGAAGATGTATTAGTTTATGTTTCTATTTGCGAGTAATACTTGCCAAATATAAATCTTTATGATATGATTTAGATATGTGTGAATTATTGAATGTTGAAAAAAACATTTAGTAGATTTTATAAATTAGTTTTAGAGAGTCAATGTTTGGTGAAAATTGATACAATTATAAAAATGAATTACAGTTTTTTAGTTCAATCGGTTATAACCGTTATAATTTAAAGTGCATAGTAAATATTACTATGAATTAAGGTGGTACCGCGAATTATTTCGTCCTTATGGATAGAAATAGTTCGCTTTTTTATTAGGAGGAGTGAGATTATGAGAAAAGTATTTGAAATGTTAAAAGAAAGAGGATATGTTTATCAAGCCACAAATGAAGAAAAAATTAAGGAGATGCTAAATAGTGATGAACCCAAAACATTCTATTTAGGTATTGATCCAACTGCAGATAGTTTACACATAGGCCATTTCTTCGCGTTAACAATGGTTAGAAGATTACAAAAATTAGGACATCATCCAATTATATTAATTGGTGGAGCAACTGCTTTAATTGGTGACCCATCTGGAAAAAAAGATATGCGAAAAATGTTAACTAAAGAACAAGTTGAACATAATAAGGCAGAAGTAAAAGAACTTGTTAAAAGATTTGTTGATGTTGATGGTGATAATCCAGCATTAATTTTGGATAATTCTGAATGGATTAATCCACAATCTTATATTGATTTTATGAGAAATATTGGTGTTCATTTTAATGTCAATAAAATGTTAGCAACTGATTGTTACAAAAACAGACTTGAAGAAGGTGGTCTAACATTCCTAGAAATGGGTTATATGTTAATGCAAGCATTTGATTTTGTACATTTAAATGAAGCATATAAATGTGTACTTGAAATCGGAGGTTCTGACCAATGGGCAAATATGGTTGCTGGAGCAGATTTAGCAAGAAAGATAGATTTTGCAAATGGTAAAGAAGATAGAGGTTTACAAGCATTAACGTGTCCATTATTAATTAAAGCTGATGGAGAAAAAATGGGCAAAACAGCATCTGGTACACTATGGATTTCAAGAGAAAAAACAACTGTATATGATTTTTACCAAATGTTTATGAATTCATATGATGAAGATGTTGAAAGATTACTATCATTCTTTAGTGATTATGAAATAGAAGATATTAAAAGAATGTGTAAAGAGGATATAAGAAATGCTAAGAAAATAATGGCATTTGAAGTTACAAAATTAGTTCATGGTGAAGAAGAAGCATTAAAAGTACAACAAGCAAGTGAAGAAATATTTAGTAATAAGGGAAACTCTCAAAATACTGATACAATTGAATTATCAAAAGATGTATTAAATAATAATTCGAATGTTATAGATGTTTTAATGTTATCTGGAATTTTTGAATCTAAATCAGAAACAAAAAGACTTATTGAACAAAATGGTGTAAGTATAAATGGAGAAAAAGTAAAATCTATAGATATGATTGTCACAGAAGATATGTTAGAAGATAATGCATTATTAATACAAAAAGGTAAAAAGAGATTTATAAAAATGCTTTTTGTGTAATTTGCTAAATTAAAAAAGTAAAGAACGTAAGTTATTTGTTCTTTACTTTTTCCTAAATTGAAAATTGAACCGCACCACTTGGGTGCGGCTTTTTGATATAATA
>OLPV01002298.1_pt1 | contig 12710 bp, 8 predicted proteins | sample 1671961 | NCBI WGS metagenome assembly OLPV01 (sample SAMEA3136630, study PRJEB25190) | human gut metagenome | biome: human gut; feature: human-associated habitat; material: faeces | place: Austria | collected 2013
GGCAGTAAAAGAGCGGATTCGAACAGCCCGTGCCCCGCGCTTTGCGTCCCGCGGGACAGCAACGCCCCGGTGGGGCGTTGCTAGGGCGCGGCTTGGCGAATCCCTTCGGGCGCACTTAAAAAGCGCATTGCAATGTACTTTTGCAATGCGCTTTTTGGTTTGATGTTATTTTGGTTTCAGAATCACTTCCCGCTTTCAGGGAAGATAATTTTGTTGACAAAGAAGAAAATGACCATAGACACGCCGCCGTTCAAAACCGTCGTGCCGATGTTATAAATAAAGTCCGGCACCAGCAGCCCGGCTACGGCAACCCATACGCAGTTGATGGAGTTGACAATGCAGGTGATGACGCAGAACGCCACCACATACCACGCGATCTGCTTGCCCAGATTGCCCTTGCTGCGGAACACGAAATTGCGCTGGATCGGGAAGTTAATGCACTCGCCAATGACCATAGCGATCATATACGCGCAGAAGTACGGAAGCCCCCCGTGGGCGGCATCGTAGCCGAGGATGTTCCACTTGAAGGTTTCCCCAAACAGGGTCACATCCACGCCGGGCCAGCCGAAATCCACCACCGGCAGACTGCTGAATGCAGCGGGCAGAAATTGCAGCAGCAGATACTTGAACACGGTAATCAGATTCGACACGATGACGAACAGACCGCCCTCGCGCACCCACTTGGCTGCGGCGGGGTGTTTTGCCACAAAATTATTCCAAAACTGCATAATGCAACCTCCATCAAGCGCCGCGCAGACGCTTTTCCATCTGCGCATTCAGCACCACATTCTTAATCGCTTCATAAATCACCCGCACAAGACCCACGATCCAGAAGCCCTGCAATTCCATGACAATGCCGTCCACCATGCCCATGCTGATGGCACCATTCGTCATCTTTGCCAAGGCGCGAAGGGGCATATTGTACTGGAACAAAATGTTCAGGTCCGGCTTGCCGCGTTTATAGCTAACATCCAGCAGGATCGTCAGCACGAGCCAGACAAGCCAGCCCAGCGGGCTGCGGGCGTGGTTCAGTTCGCCCAAGGTCAGATTGCGGTCAATTTTGGTTTTGCCGTTCGGGATGGGATGCCCCAGAAGCTTTTCAAAGTCCGCATCGGAAACGCTCAGCACCTCCCCTTTATAATAGCAATCCAAGTCCACATCTTCATACGGATGCACGGTAGCCGTTCCATGCACGGAGATTTTCTCGCACAGCCGGATATCCTCCACGCTTGCGCCGACAAGCAGCTCGTACTCGCCGCCCTCGATTTCCCAGCGGTTAGCCTTGACATTCCAGAAACGGAACGCCTTATCGTCCAGCATGATGGTGATGCGCTGTTTCTCACCGGGGGCAAGCGTTACGCGGGCAAAGCCCTTCAGTTCCTTTGCAGGGCGGAAAAGCTCACTGTTCTTTTTAGCAACATACAGCTGCACGATTTCCGTACCTGCCACGCTGCCGGTGTTCGTTACGGTAAGACTGACCCCCTGTTCATCGGCAGCCATGTCGCTGTACGCAAATGTCGTGTAGCTCATACCATAGCCAAACGGGAAGCGCACAGCTTTTTCCGCCGTGGTAAAGTAGCGGTAGCCGATGTACAGCCCCTCGCGGTACTCCACAGTCTTGCGGCGGGTGGCAAAGTCGGCGGCGCTGGGTACGTCGGCGTAGGCCAACGGCCATGTTTCTGCCAGCTTGCCGCAGGGATTGACCTTGCCGGTCAGTGCATCCGCAACGGCGCCCGCCCCCGCCTGACCGCCTAAGGCGGCGTACAACAGGGCTTGGCAGTTGTCCAGCCACGGCGTTTCAACTACGCTGCCGCTGTACAATACCACGACAATTTTCGGGTTGACGGCCGCCACAGCCTGCAGCAGATCCACCTGATTTTGCGCAAGGCGCAGATTGCTGCGGTCAAGACCCTCACTCTCGGCGATTTCATCCAGACCCATGCACAAAATAACTGTATCCGCCTGTGTCGCCAGTTCGCAGGCGGATTTCTGCAAAGCAGCATCCGGCTTACCGTGGCGGTCAAAGCCCTGCTGATACCCGATGACGTTCAACTCGGAGTCGATCAGCTTATCCAGCAGCACATCCACCTGTGTCGAGTTCACCATGCTGGAGCCCGCTCCCTGATAGCGCGGATTTTTGGCAAAGTCGCCGATGACAGCCACCTTGGTACCCGCCGCCAACGGCAGCAAAGAGCCCTCGTTTTTCAGCAGCACGAGGCTTTCCTCGGCGGCGCGGCGGGCAAGCGCATGATGGGCTGCCGCATCAAACGCGCGCGGGGCAGCGTCCAGCGCAGCCTTGGTATCAAACACCAGCGGCAGCAACTCGGACAAGCGGGCGTCGATGTCGGATTCAGAGATTTTCCCGCTTTCCACCGCCGCCAGCAGTTCGCGCACGCTGTCCCCGCCGGGCGCGGGCATTTCCAGCGTGGAGCCGTTTTTCACGCCCAGCGCGTGGTCGTTGCTTCCGCCCCAGTCGGTGATGACCGCGCCGTCAAAGCCCCACTCATCGCGCAAAATCTCCATGAGCAGGTGCTTATTCTCGTTGGCATATATACCGTTCACAAGATTGTACGACGACATAATGCTGCGGGGATGCCCCTCTTTGACGGCGATTTCAAACCCGGTCAGGTAAATTTCCCGCAGGGTGCGCTCGTCCACGAGGGAATCCGAAGCCATACGCCGCGTTTCCTGGCTGTTGACGGCAAAGTGCTTCGGGCAGGCGGCTACGCCCTTGGACTGGATGCCGCGAATATATCCCGCCGCCAGCTTGCCCGCGAGATACGGGTCCTCGGAGAAATACTCAAAGCTGCGCCCGCACAGCGGGTTGCGCTTCATATTCAGCCCCGGTCCCAACAGCACCGACACTTCCTGCGCGGCGGCTTCCTCGCCCAAGGCTGCGCCGATTTCCTCGCCCAGCGCGGCATCCCAGCTGTTTGCAACAGCCGACGCTGTGGGGAAGCAGGTGGCGGGAACACTGGGGTTCAGCCCCAAGTGGTCGCTCTCCCCCGCCTGCTTGCGCAAGCCGTGGGGACCGTCCGACAGCCAGATCTGCGGGATGCCGTGTTCGGGCATACCCCGCGTTTTGAAGGTTTCCGCGCCGGAAAGCAGCGCGCATTTTTCTTCCAAGGTCAATTCTTTCAGCAAAAGTTCTGTATTTTGCATATGGTTTTCCCTTCTCATAAGAAAAGCCGCATCCAACGCCTGCAAGCAGACATCAGACGCGGCTTTCATTCAGCAAATACCGTTAGGTTTCATCAGGGGCAATGGACGCTTACTCTGCCGCCAGCGTGACCACAGCCTCGTTGATGGAGTAGGTGGTGCTGGAGCCCCAGCCGGAGACGATTTCGTCGTGGGCGGGGATGGTCAGCTGCTTGCTGCCGTCCTCACCCTCGGTGATGGGCACCGTCAGGGCATCGCTGCCGTTCAGGGTCATGGTAAGGGCATTGTCCTGCACATCCACCAGCGTGCCGGTGATGGATGCAGAGCCGTCGGCGGCAGTCAGCGTGCAGACCTTGTGGGAGTAATCCACCAGCAGCACGGCATCCGTTGCGGTGGGCGTCTCACCCTGCACCAGCTCATAGCTGCCCGTGTACTGCTCGGTGACCAGATCCTCGACCTGCACTTCAAACGTAGCGGTCGCACCCAGGAAGGAGGCCGTCACGGTCTTGGTGCCTGTGGTGTCGCTGTCGTAACCGGTGAAGGTCAAGCGACCGCCCCAGATGGACTCCTCCGCACCGTTGGCGCGGGTAGCCGTCACAACCAGCTCGCCCGGGTTGAAGGTGTCGCCCGTGTAGAAGGTGCGCAGGTTGGAGGCATCGATCGTCAGGCTCTTGGCGGGGGCATAGGGCTGACCGTAGATGTTGATGTTGCGGGTGATCATACCGCCCATAACGCCATAGCTCAGGCTGGCTTCCATGCTGTATGCGCCGTGGTCGGTGTCAAAGACGAAGATATCCGCATCTGCGCCGCCATCCACATTGGTGGGGCGCACAGTGCCGTCGGCGTCCTGATTGCCCAGCAGATGAATGACGAAGTTCTTCTCGCCGTTTTCATCGTAGTTGTACCAGTAGCCGTAAACATGGGAGATAGAGTCGCCGCCCACGGAGGTGCTGGGACCGCTGAAGGAACCCCACATCGAACCGTCGGTGTAGCAGTACATATCCAGACACGCCGGATCCACGATGGTGCTGAAGCCCTCGGTGTACTGACCTTCGAAGAAGTAGGCGACTTCTCCGTTCGGCTCCTTGGCTTCCCAGGTTTCCTGCGGGATGGCAATAAGGTCATCCAGCGTCTTGGAGACATACTCGTTGTCGTTGTAGTTCATAACGGGACCATCGGCAGAAGTCTGCGCCGCATCGGGGGCAACCGCCGCATCGCCGTTCGAGGGCAGGCTGCTGCTCTGCAGGGAGAAACCGCCCACGCAGACCGCAGCGACCGCGACCACCGCACCGGCGGCAGCAAACTGCTTTCCGGTGGCCTTTGCCTCGCCGGTTTTCGTCTGCTTGCAGAAGCAGGCGATCACGCTGAGCAGGCAGGCAACGAAGGTGCCGACCATATAAAACACGCACAGACCGGCGTTGCCGCCTGCAAAGGTGACATGGTTGATGACATCGGCAAAGACGAAATACAACTGCACAACGACAAGATACAGGGCAATGTTATAAATGACCGCCTGAATCAGCGCGCTGAACGGAACGGAAACAAAGAAGAAAACGAGCGAAGCGGCAGCGCCGACCAGCAGCACCACGCCGGGCATCGTGCCGGCGTGACCCAGAGGGGCGGCCGTGGCCTGTGTGAGCAGGAATACAATGCCGGTGATCAGCGCGACCAGCGCTGCGGCAAGGCAGAACCAGCTGCCCAGCCCTTTATTTTTCAAGCCTTTATTCATCAGGTTCCACCTCCATCAATTCTTTTTGGCGGCACGATTCTTCCGCTTTTCCTCGGAGAAAACGTCCGTGTAGGTATGCAGCACATACATCACGACAGCGGCAACGGCCAGTGCGCAGAACACAACATCGAGAGCGCGCAGGGTCGTCTGCCACCACGGGGCTGCATCGGAAACGACAACGTCCTCCGCGCCGGAGCCGCCCATAGAGGACTGCAGCATGATGTAGTACAGATAATGGTTGGAGTCGATGACCTTCTGCAGCAGGTCGCCGTCATCGGTGCTGGTGATCAGCTTCTCAATTTCGGTCGGGCGGGCGGTATCCAGGCAGAAGATGTTGTTGCCCGCCATCAGCATTTCGGGGGCGGAGGAATACTCAGACGCAGTCAGCGCATCGTCGATGATGTAGCCGCCGTAGTTCCACTCGTCGCGCAGGATGTGCTGGATGCCCTGGTTGGCGGCAGCGTACATAACGCCGATACGGTTGTAAGCGGTCATAACACCGAGAGAATCGCCCTCAGCAAGGGAACCCTCAAAGGCGCGCATATAGATCTCGCGGATGGCCTGCTCGTTCGCAAAGGTGGAGATGCCCTGACGACCGGCTTCCTGCTCGTTCAGGAAGAAGTGCTTGACCGTGCCGATCAGACCCTTGTTGCGCATACCGCGGGAAACGGCCTTGGCAGCATAGTAGCTGAGAACGCCGTCCTCGGAGAAATACTCAGAGGTACGACCGGAGTAGGGAGAACGCAGGGTGTCCGCGCCGGGCGCGTAGGCGATGGGGATGGACGCATACAGCGCATCCTCGCCGTACATCTCGCCAAAGCGGGTCTGCACATCGTGGTTCCAAGTTGCGCCGACGATGGGCAGCGTAGCCCAGCCGGTGCAGTTGCGGCGGTCGCCGTACTTAAACTGACCGTTCATGCCCTCGGGACCATCGACGATGGTGCAGCCGGGCTTGTTGACAGCCTTGACAGCCTTGATGCCCTTGGAGTCGCCCATGTTGATGAGCAGATCGCTCAGCGTCAGCTGAGAAAGGAAGTCGTTCCACTTCGGGTCGTCGAAGGCAACGCCGATCATATCGCTGAAGTTGATCTTCTCATCCAGCTCCACGCCGAGGTTGAAGTCGGAAACGCTCTTGGCATCGGCTGCCTTGACATAGGTCTGCATATTCAGACCGTCGTACAGCTTATCGTTGACCGTCAGGGTCTCCAGCGTGGTGGGGTAGGTCGTATCCCACGCGCTGCGGGACAGGTAGGTGATTTTTTCGTCGTCGTTCGCCCAGTAGTTCACATCGGCGTCGTCGAAGGTATTGGTGACTTCCACATCGCTGTTGTAACGGGAGTTGCGGTACTTTTGGGTATCGACCTCGGTGTTGGGGGCGGTCCAGGTGGCCACGGCGGCGGTGTTGCCGGTGACGACATTGCCGTCCTGATCGATCAGCTTGCCCGCAACGGCGTCACCGCACTTGGCGGCCAGCACATTGTTCAGTGCCTCGTGTGCGCCGTTGCCGACGGCGAAGTAGTAATCGCCCGCATCGAGGATGTAGCCCTTCGCGCCGTTGGCGTCATAGGACGCGAGGAAGTAGCCGGGCACATCGACCGTGACAGTCTCGGATGCACCTGCGGCCACATCGATTTTGTCATAGCCCAGCAGCTGGATCGAGGACTTTTCGACATTGTTCTGCTTGTCGTAGTCGGTGTAGGGGGTCTGTGCGTACAGCTCCACCGTAGCCTTGCCGTCCCTGTCGCCGGTATTGCTCACCGTGACGGTCGCCGTGAAGGTGTCGGTGTCGCTGTTGTAGTCCAGCTTGTCAAGGTTGTACTCATAGGTCGTGTAGGACAGACCGTAGCCGAAGGGGAAGCAGACCTCCTCGGCGTAGTTCCAGCCGTCGGTCGAGGCTTTGGTGCCAACCGTGGAATCGGCGTTGCCCTGACCGAGGATGGTGTCCTCGTAGCGGGTCTCGTAGTAGCGGTAGCCGACATAGATGCCTTCGTTATAGCTGACAAAGCTGTCGCCAGCCGCGCGGGGCGTTTTGCTGCCGTAGTTGTAGGCGTGCAGACCGAAGTTCTCGGCACTGGGCGCGGACAGGGAGTTGGCGGCAAAGGTGGCGGTGGTGTGACCGGAGGGGTTGACCTCACCGGTCACAACGCGGATGGCGCCGGGCATACCGTAGAAGCCGGGGTTGCCGACCCACAGCACAGCGTCAACATTGTACTCGTCCAGCCAGTCCATCTCCATCGCAAAGACGGAGTTCAGCAGGACGACGGTTTTCTTGAATTTGCCGGAGTCCTTGATTTTCTGGAAGATCGCCTTCTCGTTGTCGTCCAGCTCCAGCATACGCTTGCCCTCGTCGTTGACCATCGCAAGGTCGTTGCCCTCGGTGGCAAAGCGGGACAGCGTAACAAACGCGACATCGCCATAGGACGCAAACGAGTCGGTGACGCTGCCGGTGAACAGCGCCGGGTCATATTCTCCCACGCTGGAAACGCTTCTTGCTTTCGGCGCTTCGGCGGAAGCGTAGGCGTCCAGCACGGTTTGGTTCACATTGAAGCCGGCATCCTGCAGGGCGTCAACGGGGGTTTTCTGGTAATCCGGGTTTGTGGAAGAACCGCCTGCCGTGCTGCGGAACACCGGGTCGATGCTGCCGCGGCCAAAGACCGTGACATTGCGCTCAGACTCGGAAAGCGGCAGGGCGTTGTTGCGGTTGTAGAGCAGCACGCTGCCCTCTTCTTCTTCCTGCTCACAGAACTGATAAGCGGCTTCGATGTACTTTTCGTAGCTTGCGTCAGACAGGGTGCCGTCAGCGGAGAACTCCGTGCCGCCGTACGATGCGCCAGCGCCTTCGATGCCGAGTGCGTGGTTGACTTCGCCTTCCTGCTGGAACGCAATAGTCGTTCCGGTCAGGACAAGGTTGGCCACCAGCACAGCCGCGCCGGACAAGCCCAGCCAACGGCGGGACTTGCTTGAGGTTTCCTTTTGTGCCATAGGTTTTTCTCCTTCCTAAACTGTCACAGATGAATGATACGATGTGCTTGCTGCCAAGGGCTGTGCACTTCCCCTTTTGCAGAAACCGTTCATATCTTTTTCACAAAGCTATCATAAAGGGAAGCGTTGACCGGGTCAATGCAGTTGGCGTAAATGTCAAAAAACACGGCACAAATGACAAAGAAGAAAAGCGACCGCCTTTCGGCAGTCGCTTTTGGGTTATGCAGGTTCTTTTTGGCTTTTCCCGCAGGGGAAGGTGACAACTAAGTAAAAAATCGAGTCCTCCACAAAGCAGTCTGCCGTGCCGCCGTACAGCTCGGCAATGCTTTTGATGCTTTTTATGCCGTAGCCATGCTCCTCGGTATCCTGTTTGGTTGTGACGATAGCGCCGTCCCTCAGCATCGGCGGTGCGGGGGTGTAGTTCTGCACGCGGATGACCGCCATGTCACGGCAGCGGCTGATGTCCAGTGTGATGACCCGCTTAGACGCATCGTTTACCTGCGTAAGACACTCAATGGCATTGTCCAGCGCATTGCCCAGCAGGGAGTAAATATGGTAGTGCTTCATATCCTCCAGACAGCTGCCGTCTGCCGAGCAGACCAGCTGAATCCCTGCTTTCCCGCAGAGTGCCGACTTTTGGGTCAGTGTGATGTCCAGCGCCTTATTCCCGGTAAGATAGCGCAGGTTCAGGTTGTCCATCTCTTCTTCCAGACGGGCGCGTTCCTCATCCGTGGCGCGGGAGTACTGCTGTTTCAGGTCATGGTAGCGGATGTTGATTTTTTCCATGTCTTTTTTTGCCTGCTCATACTGCTGCTTGTCACATTCCAGCAGCTGCGCCAGCATTTCATTCTCGTGTTCCAGACTCTTGATGCTGCAATTTGAAAATTCCAGCGCCAGAATCGTGATGGCAAACAGGATGCAGAACGCATTCAGCGCCAGATAGGCGGTCGGGTAGGACTCTGCGCTGCCGTCCAGGACATCCTCCAGCACAACACTCAGGTAGACCGCGGCAATCAGGAAAAAGCCGGAGTAAAGCACGGTCTTGACATTGTCAAACAGCAGGCGCCCGCGCCGGATGCGCAGGGTGAACAGCAGGTAGATGACCAGGCAGACCACAAGGTTGCTGAAAAGCAGAATGACAAAGTCAACGCGCCTGTCCGTGCGCCCATGCTGAATCAGCCAAAAAATGGGCATATAGGCCAGCTTACTGGCAATGTGCTGCACCGCGTAGGCACAGGTTGTATAAAACAGGGCGTGCAGCGGGCTGCAGTCAAAGCTGAACCATATCAGGTCAAACAGCAGCGTCGTATACAGCAGCAATTTTGCCCAAAGCGGCAGGAATGCCAGGGTGTCCGTCAGCGCAAGAAAGGCCCATACACCCGCCGCCAACCGCGGAACGAAGCAGCTGCGGCGCTGCCCCCACGGGACAAACAGGCAGGCGCACAGAATCATACCCAGCTGGATTTGCTGGTTCAGTATCCAATTTATGACCGGCACGGGTCTTCCCACTCCTTTTTTGCCATATATCGGGAGAATGCCTCGGTGAAGGCGTCCTTGTAGGTGCGCCCGATGGGCAGTGCCGCCCCGCCGATATAGACATTCATACGGCTTACCGCCGTGATACAGCGCAGGTTCACAAGATAACTGGCGCTGCATCGCACAAAGCCGTAAGGCGTCAGCTGCGCCGCGATTTCCTGCATCGAACCGCGGTTTTTGATGATCTCGGTCTTACCGTCCCCGCCGCACAGGTTGTACAGCAGGTCGTGCTGGCGCACCTCCACATAGGCGATTTCCGCTGCATCCAGCAGCCGCGTCACGGTGCCGTCCTTGACGACAATGTGCGGCGGCGCAGTCTTTTGACCGGCGCGCTTTTGCAGCGCCTTCAGCGCCCGCGTCAGATACATATGGAAGGAGTACCACTGTATCGGCTTTACAATAAAGCCCAGTGCGCCGACGCTGTACCCGTTCAGCGCGAATTGCTGCAAATTCGTGCAGAAAATAAGGATGACGTCTTGATCCGTCTCCCGGATTTTTTCGGCCAATTCCATGCCGGACATCTGCGGCATATCAATGTCCAGAAATAAAATGTCAAAATCACGGTCTTGCGCCGCCAGATAGACTGCCGCGCAGTCGAACTCCTGTACGTTCAGTTCTGTGCCGTTCTCCGCGCTAAACCGCGCCAGCGCCTGTTTCAGTTGGTCTCTTTCTTGTTTTTCATCGTCCACAATGCCGATTCGGATCACCGTGCGTTCCTCCCTCCGCGCAAGGTTCTATACAAATATGATATACCCCCGAACGCAGCCGCGTCAACCTTTTACGAGTGAATCATCCAATTTTTTCAAGATATTTCCGGAACGCCGCGTGCTGCGTATGGAAGATCCTGACCACCGTATGACCACTACTGTGCAGCAGCACTATAAAACATTGAAAAAACCTGTTGTGACAACCAACAACGGGCTTTTTCCTGTTTTGGGAGCCGCTGTGCAGAACCGAGGCACTCAGGGTATAGCAAGCGCGCCTTGACAAGCACACATGGGTGCGGTATCCTTTAAAAATAGTGTAATGACTTGCGGCGCCGCCGGGGCAGACTTGCTTTTTATGGCCTGCCTTGTGGGGAAAGCTGCGTCCCCTGCAAGCCCGCCGGGGACAACAGATAAATCAGAAGTCATAGGGGATATACATATGCTGAACAACAAGGAATTTGACCTTTGGGCCGATGGGTATGACAAGGCGGTCGGCCTTTCTGATGAGGGCAACACCTATCCCTTTGCCGGTTATAAACGGGTGCTTGGGCTCATTTTTCAGACCATAATGGAATCAGAAAATGCCGTTGTGCTGGACATTGGGTTCGGAACAGGCACATTGACAACCAAACTGTACGAGCACGGCTGCTCCATCTATGGGCAGGATTTTTCGTCAAGAATGATTGCGCTGGCATCCGAAAAAATGCCAAACGCACATTTATATCAGGGGGACTTTTCAAAAGGGCTTGTTGAGCCTTTGCGAAGCTGCCGCTATGATTATATTGTTGCTACATACTCGCTGCATCATTTGACGGATGCGCAAAAGAGAAGCTTTCTGTCAGACCTGCGCAGCTATTTAAAGGAGAACGGCAAAATCATCATCGGTGATGTTGCCTTTGAAACACGCGAGGCTTTAGAGCAGTGCAAATGGAAGGCCGGCGACGCATGGGATCCTGATGAAATCTACTTTGTCATTGAAGAACTGAGAAAAGATTTCCCGGCTCTTTCCTTTACGCAAATGTCTGATTGTGCAGGCGTCCTGATGTTAGGCTGACAATCACGCTTTTGCCGCGCCGCCCGATTTTTGGAAGAAAAGGTAGCATAGCAATGAATCATCTGGTTATGACCTCCCTGCTTATGGTGGCAACGCATATCGCCTGCTTTGCCGCAATGACCGAGCGGAAGTATTCGGTCAAAAAGACCCTGCTGCTCTACGGGCTTTACGCCTTGTTCTTTATCGTATGGGCCCTGCTGGCGTTTATGCTGCTGGGCAAGACCTCCCCGCATGTGATTTCCTTCTCGTTTGTGGGCACCATCGTACCGGCCGTTGCGCTGTTTTTGTACACCTCGGCCGACTCCTTCAGCAAAAAGCTGTTTCTGATCCTCACCTATGCCAACATCTTCTGCATCATACTCTGCCTTTCGGTTTTGCTGTGTGACAGCCTGCTGCCGGGCCTGTCGAGCGTTGGGCAGACATACGCGCGCAGCATCGTGCGCACAGCGCTGAACATACCGGCGATCCTGCTGTATCTGCGCTATGCCCGCCCGTATATGCGCACGGTGCCGGGCAACAAAAAACGGACATGGTATTCCATCTCGCTTGTATCGGCGCTGTTTCTATTTGTGTTTTCCCTGCTGGTTGCACTTATCATGCGCAATGCGCACGACACCGTATATTCCATGCTGTTCGGCACGACCACGGTGATTTTCATTGCCGTTCTCTGGGTCGTATTCGGTACGATCCAATCCATGAGCGCCGAGGCGCGGATGGAGCTGATCAGCCAAAATGTGCAATACCTGCAGGGGCAGCTTGCCACCGCGCGGGAAAACGCCATGGCAGCCAAGGCCATGCGCCATGATTTCCGGCATCATATGCAGAATCTTGCGCTGCTGCTCCGGCAGGGAAAGCCGCAGGAGGCGGAGCATTATATTGAGGAATTTATCCACAGTCTGGACACCGCAAGCCAGATCGATTTTTGCCCGCATGTCACGGTCAACGCTATTCTGAACAATTTTTACAGCCGCACGCAGAAAGAGGGCATCGCCGTTTCGGTAACCGCCGAGGTGCCCGAGCATACGGCGATTGCCGACATGGACTTTGTGGCGATCCTTTCCAATCTGCTGGAAAATGCGTGCAATGGCTGTACGGCGTGCGGCTCCCACGGAAAGATCACGGTAAGCCTCCGCATGAAAAAGGGGAAGCTCGTGATCGTGTGCAGCAACCCCTGTGCCCCCGGCCTTGTGATCGTGGACGATATGATCGAGCCGAAGGGCACCGGCATTGAAAGCATCCTGATGGCGGTCGATAAATACGACGGCAACATCCGCTATCACCTGCAGGACGGCATCGTAACGGCCAGCCTTGTCCTGAACTGCTAAGGCAACACCGCAGCCCCAACAGGCGCAAAAGCATAACAAGTTATCACGGAGGCTCCCGGTGAGCCTCCGCTTTTTTTGCGGCGGCGCCGCTGTATTTCACGCAGAATAACCGGCGTTTCACGCAAAAATGAGGTAAAGCCGGATTATCCGATTATAATCAGAGTATAGGGCAATACCGCATAATTCTAAGTGCCGATACGGCGAGCGAGGTGCGGCAG
>OLPV01002302.1_pt1 | contig 12700 bp, 12 predicted proteins | sample 1671961 | NCBI WGS metagenome assembly OLPV01 (sample SAMEA3136630, study PRJEB25190) | human gut metagenome | biome: human gut; feature: human-associated habitat; material: faeces | place: Austria | collected 2013
GTTACACCAAAAAACAGTGATGAGAAGGTTACCTATTCCTCATCCAATAAAAAGATTGCCACGGTAACGGCGAAAGGTGTAGTAAAAGGAAAAAAGAAAGGAACTGTTAAAATTACCGTAAAGAGTGGTTCCAGAAAAAAGACCTGTAAGGTTACGGTAAAATAGATGAAAAAACGGACGGGAAAAAGAAAATGCTGCAGACATGGGAACATATTCAGAATGGATTGTGTGATATATTAAAGAACGATCCTAAGATTCGTTCAGATGTATTCGATCAATAATTTACGGAAAGACAATTTGCAGATATATTATTTTCTTTCATATTAGTATCGATGATTCGTCAGTTTACCATGTTTGGAATGATGGCAGTTCTATTAGGCAGTGGAGATGCATTCCATCTGGTTCCCCGTGCAATAGCGCTTTGTACAACTGGTTTTGAGAATTATACCGTACAACTGGGATTAGGTAAGTGGATAACATCCATTACCATGACCATCTTTTATGTGGTACTTTATCATGTATGGCGTGAACGTTATCAGATCAAGGGTCGTAAAACAACTACAGCAGTTATTTATGGTCTTGCAGTATTAAGAATTGTTTTGTGTATGATGCCTCAGAATAAATGGCTTACTGCAGATGCTCCACTTTCCTGGGGTATCTATCGGAACATTCCGTTTGCACTGATGGGACTGATAATCATCGTTTTATTCTATAAAAGTGCAAAAGAAAATCATGATACATCTTTCCGTTGGATGTGGCTGACAATCGTCCTGAGCTTTGCATTCTATATTCCGGTTGTGTTGTGGGCAGATGTAATACCAATGATTGGCATGCTGATGATTCCTAAAACATGTGCCTATGTGTGGACAGTGTTGATTGGCTATAAGGCAATGAAAAAAGAGGTTGCTTGAGAACCTCGGGGAAGAACTAAGAGGTGGTCAACGGCCACCTCTTAGTTTATCTTATCAGTAAATAGGCTGTGTAACTAATATAGAGAAGAATACAAATGGCACCTTCCAGGCGTGTCATCTTTTTTTTGCTTCTGGCGAAAAGATACAGAATAACCGCACTTACGGTCAGTAACAGGCAGTCAATCACGGATTCATCCAGGACATGCAGCGGAGAGATGACAGATGACATACCCAGAATGAACAGGATATTGAACAGGTTGGAACCAATGGCATTTCCCAGTGCCAGACTGCTGTCTCCCTTGCGAGTAGCTACAATGGAAGTTACCAGTTCTGGCAGAGAGGTGCCGATAGCGATGATTGTCAGACCGATAAAGTTCTGACTGACGCCCCAGCTCCTGGCAATGATGCAGGCTTTGTCTACTACCAGATCGCCGCCAAAGATAACAGCTGCCAGACCACCGACAATGTAGAGCAGGCTGACTGGGAGAGAAAGTGTCTGAATATCAGCTCCCGGTTCTCTGTTATTTAAAGCAGAGCGGATCATGAAGCAGAGATAAAGAATCATACCGGCAAGAAGCAGAATACCTTCTGTACGACTAAGTTTTCCATCCAGGAACATCAGACAGAGAATGGCACTGACAAAGATATTTAATGGCATATCCCGTTTCAGAATATCTTTATTTGTCTGGAATGCGGCAAGGACGGCACAGACACCGACCACCACAAGACCATTGAAAATATTGGATCCCACCACATTGCTGATAGCGATATCGTTGCTTCCTGCCAGGGCTGCGTTGATACTGACAGAGGCTTCCGGTGCACTGGTTCCCATGGCGACGATGGTCAGTCCGATGATGACACTTGGGATTCGGAGAATGCGGGCAAGAGAAGAACTTCCTTCCACGAAGAAGTCTGCCCCCTTGATTAAAAGAACAAAACCGATGAGTAATAATATATATTCCATATAGGCTCCTTTCCTGTGATAAAAGAGCCTGGAATAAAAAAAGAGGCTTTTATCACATCAAAAAATGATGGATAAAAGTCTCGTTATTTCAATAACAACCGGCCAGATGGCGTGATGACGATCGCTATTCCATCAGAGAACATCTGATGGTTAACTACTCCCCTTTATTCCTGATAACAGAATAGGTTTTCTGTTGTTGAGTATATTCTATGCAGAATAAAAGAAAATGTCAACCCTGACTGTAAAAAACTGTTATAGCAGTGTAAAGGATGGATGTATTCATGTATAATAAAAACAGATACAAAACACGAGCGAGTCTGAAATAAGGAGGTTAGGATCATGAAAAAATTTCTGTGGTTGTATGCGTTTGTGCGGTACTGTTCTCTTTTAACATCTGTGGTGAAGATATGGGAGTCGTGTCGGCCCAAACCCCTGGGGCAGAAGAGAGCCTGACAATTCTGCAGAATATCATCAGGGAAGACGAATGTCAGGTCGGAATGGCATTTCTTGGATATATCGATGAAGCAGCAGAAGTATCAGAGATACTGGGATATACCAGGCAGGAAGAATTGACTGATGCCTATCCATTCTTACAGGATGGGACAGTTGTTGATGCAGGTGGCTGTGAAATATATGCTATTGTTCCGGGGGATGACAGTAAGGTCAGTGTTTATCCGGCTCAGATTACGGAAGAAGGAGAATATGTGGACGAGCTGAATGACCCGTGGTATATGGGGCAGGAGAATGAAGTCATTATCCTGCGGTGCAATATGAGTGAGATTCATTCTAATGTAATGGTTTTTGTACAGAAGCAGAATATGAGTGTGCAATACCATCCTATGGTGTCATTAAGGGATGGACATCTTGCAGCAGAAGCCTACTGCTATGATTTCTCTATCTATGATAATGATTGGGAAGAGTATGATCCGGAATATTATGATTTAGAAAGTTATAATTCAGAATATTATGAACCAGAGTATTATGATTCGTCATTGGATATAAATATTGCCCGGGAATTACTGGCAGAAACGGACGAGGTTCGTTACTATCTCAGCCTTGGAATGTCATTATGGTATACAGGAACTGAGGAGTATATTGGTGGAAGATATTGCCCAGTATTTGTACTGGGAACAGATCAGGAGGATCATTTTACAAAAGAAAATTATTATGCAGTAGGCGACAATGTGGTTTATTATTATGATGTACTGGGTGATGCATGGCGTCTGCTGGGAGCCGGATGATGGGAGCATCAGTTTCCCGTTAGTGGATGTTCTGCATAATATTTTTTCGTAAAGTTTAAAAAGGTCTGCATATCATTACGGATGTATTTCCCTTTTTTCCAGATCATACCGATCGTGACCTGAATCGGCGGATTCAGAGGAATTCCGACAATGTTGGAGAATTTATCGGTCATGCTGGAATAAAGGAAGCATCCGTATTTGTTCATCTTTAAAAACTGCAGGGTAGTGTAGATCTGACTTCCGCGCATGATAATGTTCGGTGTATAACCCTCCAATTCAAAACGCTGCTTTAAAAGCTGATTCTGCACAGAGTCACCATTAAAGAAAATTAACCATTCTTTTGCCATTTCTGATGTAGTTACTACTTCTTTTTTTGCCAGTCGATGACTGTCATTTACACAAAATACAATCTGATCGTTTGCCAGAAGAATATTGTTGAATTTATCGATATTGTACTGTTCCATATTGACCAGTGCCAGATCCAGTGTATCGTTGTGAACCAGGTTGCAGGCACGGACGGATCCGTATTCTTCCAAAATAACAGGAACTTCAGGATATTCTTCCTGAAAGGCAATCAGTAGTTCCGGGAAAAAGACGGTGCTGAGCATTGGTGGAATGCCAATGCGCAGAGGCGGCTTGACTCTTGCCAGACTGGAACAATCGGCTTGCAGTTCATTACAGTATTGAAGAATGTAAGTGGCTTTTTCATACAGAGTTTCCCCTTCTACGGTCAGAACCAGCTGGTTCCCTTTGCGGTAAAAAAGGCTGACCCCAAATTCCACTTCCAGATCACGGATGGCAACGGATACCGTAGGCTGGGTGACATATAATTCTTCAGCAGCCCGTGTAATACTGTGGCAGCGGCTGGCAGTGCAAAAATAGCGTAATTGGTTCAAAGTCATAATACCATTCTCCTCATTAAAAAGTCTGATATCATAAAAATAACATATTTGAATAAGACTTTCCATAAATTTTTTTAATCACTATTTTCTGGTAAATATGCATAAATTGCGTACTCTCATTTTGAAACCATAAAATTTTTTTATGCGGATATACTTTCTAACAATTTGTTTTTATAACTGGACAATCTTATAATAGGATTAACAAATGAAATGCGTGCGGCCGACGCTTTTCAAGAGTAAAAAACAAAAGAATGAAACGAAGCGAAAGGAGATTTTTCGAATGTCTCAAACAACCATTACGCTGCTGTTTCTCACGTTCACGATTATTAGCTTCATACTTGAAAAAATACCGCTTGGTCTCACAGCTACTATTTGTGCACTGGGTCTGACACTGACCGGAGTGTTGGATGCATCCACAACATTTGCACAGTATGTGAACAGTAATGTTATCCTCTGCGTAGGCATGTTCGTAGTAGGGCAGGCATTATTTGAAACAGGAATGGCAAACAAAATTGGCGGCATTGTTACAAAGTTCGCCAGAACAGAACGAACACTGATCATCGCAATTATGGTGATCGTAGGAGTTATGTCAGGATTCTTATCTAACACCGGTACGGCAGCCGTATTGATCCCGGTTGTCTGTGGTATCGCTGATGAATCCGGATACTCCAGAAGCCGTCTGCTGATGCCACTGGTATTTGCAGCAGCCTTGGGCGGTAACCTCTCCATCATCGGAGCACCGGGCAATCTGATGGGTGTGAATGCACTTCAGGAAATGGGCTTATCCACCAGTTTCTTTATGTATGCACCGGTTGGCGTGCCAATGCTCATCCTTGGAATTATTTATTTTGTATTCCTTGGATACCGCTTCCTTCCAGATGGAACAGAGGCAGGCGGAGCAGCAGTGGAAGCTCAGAAGGATTTCAGTAATGTTCCAAAATGGAAACAGGTAATTTCACTGGTAGTACTGATCGTAGTTATTATTGCTATGATTTTTGAAGAAGAAATCGGTATCAGTATTCAGATTTCTTCCTGTATCGGGGCTGTTTTCCTGGTATTAACCGGAGTGCTTTCTGAAAAAGAAGCATTGCAGTCTATTGACTTGAAAGTGGTACTGCTCTTTGGTGGTTCTCTCTCCTTAGCCAAAGCGCTGGATACCACAGGTGCAGGGAACCTGATCGCAGATAAGATCGTAGGACTTTTAGGAGCGAATCCGAACCCGATTGTACTGCTTCTGGTCATCTTTATTGTAACCTGTGCACTGACCAACTTTATGTCAAATACAGCAACCACTGCACTGATGATTCCAATCGCAGTATCCCTGGCCAATAACCTGGGAGCAGATCCAAGAGCTGTTGTAATCGCAACGGTCATTGCAGGGTCATGTGCTTATGCAACACCGATCGGTATGCCTGCTAACACTATGGTAGTCGGTCTCGGCGGATACAAATTCAAGGACTATGTAAAATCCGGTTTGCCTTTGATTCTCTTTTCATTCGCAATCTGCATGATTTTACTGCCGATCCTCTTCCCATTCTATCCGTAGAACAAAAAGCAACTTATTTACATTTATATAAAAAATAAAATGGAGGTAATTCATGATGACAAAGGAAAATGGAGTAAAACAGTTAACAGATATGGTGGCTGATTTTGTCGGCCATATCGGAAAAAAATTACCAGATGATGTAGTAACAAAACTGGAAGAACTTGGTTCCCAGGAAACAGCAGCACTTCCAAAGGTTCTGTATGAAACTATGACAAAGAATCAGGGACTGGCTGTAGAACTGGATCGTCCAAGCTGCCAGGATACCGGTGTCATTCAGTTCTGGCTGAAATGTGGAACGAACTTCCCATACATCAATGAACTGGAAGGACTTTTAAAAGAAGCAGTTGTTCAGGCAACATTTGCAACACCACTGAGACATAATTCCGTAGAAACATTTGATGAATACAATACAAAGAAAAATGTTGGTAAAGGAACACCAACTGTATGGTGGGATATCGTACCAAACAGTGATAAATGTGAAATCTATGCATACATGGCAGGTGGTGGATGTACCCTTCCTGGAAAAGCAATGGTTCTGATGCCGGGTGCAGGTTATGAAGGTGTGACAGATTTCGTTCTGGATCAGATGACCAGCTACGGATTAAATGCTTGTCCTCCACTGCTGGTAGGTGTCGGTGTAGGTACTTCAGTGGAAACAGCAGCTCTGAATTCTAAGAAAGCGCTGATGCGTCCAATCGGTTCACACAACGACAATGCCAATGCAGCAAAAATGGAACAGTTACTGGAAGATGGTATCAACAAGATTGGCCTTGGACCACAAGGTATGGGCGGAAAGTACTCCGTTATGGGTGTTAATATTGAGAACACTGCCCGTCATCCGTCTGCAATCGGCGTAGCTGTAAACGTAGGATGCTGGTCACACCGTCGTGGACACATCGTAGTGAATCCAGACCTGACTGTAACTTGTGATACACATTCTACATGGAAATTCAATGCATAATAGGAGGAAAAAATCATGATCGAAATTAGAGGAGATAAAAAAGTTCTTGTTACCCCTGTCAGTGCAGAGGATCTGAAAGATATTAAAATCGGCGATATTGTATGGCTGGACGGAGACCTGATGACCTGCCGTGACGTAGCACACCGCCGTCTGGTGGAATATGGAAGAGAACTTCCATATGATATCCGCAACAAAGCTATTTTCCATGCAGGACCAATCGTTCGTAAAATCGAAGGAACTGAGAATGACTATGAAATGGTGTCTGTAGGACCAACTACTTCCATGCGTATGGAAAAATTCGAATATGAATTCACAAAAGAGACTGGTGTCAGAGTTATTGTCGGTAAAGGTGGTATGGGACCAAATACAGAACGTGCCTGCAAAGAATTTGGTGCAATCCACTGCGTATTTCCGGCAGGATGTGCAGTTGTAGCGGCAACAGAAGTAGAACGTATTGCAGAGCATCATTGGGATGAACTGGGAATGCCGGAAACATTATGGTGCTGTAAAGTGAAAGAATTCGGTCCACTGATTGTATCCATCGATGCACAGGGACGTAATCTGTTTGAAGAAAACAAAGTGATCTTCAACGAGAAAAAAGAAGCAGCAAAACAGGATATTTATCCGGAAGTGAAGTTTATTAAATAAGATACACAGGGTAACAACCTGTTAAGTATCATATAGACAGGAAAGAAAAAGGAGGATCGGGGCAATGCCAATGACAAACCCTGGAAAGTTTGACAGTAATGGAGCATGGGACGGTTTTCGCGGAGAAATCTGGCAGGAAGAGATCAACGTGCGTGATTTTATTCAGAAAAACTATACCCCATATGACGGAGATGAAACATTCTTAGAGGGAGCTACGGAAAGTACAGAAAAATTGTGGAATCGGGTTCAGGAACTTCAGAAACAGGAACGCGCAAAAGGCGGTGTTCTGGAGTGTGAGACAGATGTGGTTTCCGGTTTGACTGCCTATGGTCCGGGTTACATCAGTGAAGAGTTAAAAGATCTGGAACAGATCGTAGGACTGCAGACAGACAAGCCATTAAAACGTGCATTCATGCCTTATGGCGGAATTAAAATGGCAACCAAAGCGGCAGAGACTTATGGATATGAAATCAATCCAGAATTGAAAAAGATCTTTACTACTTACGTAACGACTCACAATGATGCAGTGTTCGGTGCATATACACCGGAGATGCGTCTGGCAAGAAAAACGCATGTAGTTACCGGTCTTCCTGATACTTACGGACGTGGACGTATCGTTGGTGATTACCGTCGTGTGGCACTGTACGGTATTGATCGTTTGATTGAAGCAAAAAAAGTAGCTCATTATCGTGCAGGCTGTGGAAACATGTATGATGAAGTTATTCGTATGCGTGAAGAGATCAGCCAGCAGTTAAAAGCATTAAATGAAATGAAGGAAATGGCAAAGATCTACGGATATGACATTTCAAAGCCTGCAAGAAATGCCAAAGAAGCCGTACAGTGGCTGTATTTTGGATACCTTGCTGCAGTAAAGACTCAGAATGGTGCAGCTATGTCAGTAGGACGTATCTCTACTTTCCTGGATATTTATATTCAGAGAGATCTGCAGAATGGTACTCTGACAGAATCTGAGGCACAGGAGCTGATTGACCATATGACTATGAAGTTTCGTATGGTAAAATTCGCCCGTATTCCGGAATACAATCAGTTATTCTCCGGTGATCCGACCTGGGTAACACTGGAAGTGGGTGGAACCAGCCTGGACGGAAGACATATGGTAACAAAGACAGATTATCGTTTCCTGCATACACTGGAAAACATGGGACCAAGCCCGGAACCAAATCTGACCGTGTTGTACAGCCCGCGTCTTCCACAGAGCTTCAAGAAATATGCAGCAAAGATCTCTATTGATACCAGTTCCATCCAGTATGAGAATGACGAAGTCATGAAACCGGAATGGGGAGATGATTACTCCATCTGCTGCTGTGTATCTGCAACCAAGACAGGGCAGGAGATTCAGCTCTTCGGTGCCCGCGCCAACCTGGCAAAAACACTGTTGTATGCATTTAACGGTGGTTTTGATGAAAAACATAGAATTCAGTGTGGTCCTGCTATGCAGCGCATTACTTCTGAGTATGCAGATTATGATGAAGTGGTTGAGAAATTTGACTGGTGGATGGACTGGCTGGCAGACATCTATGTCAACGTACTGAACCTGATTCATTACATGCATGATAAATATTATTATGAAGCTGCTGAAATGGCATTGATTAATAATGACTGTGAACGGTCTTTTGCAACCGGTATTGCAGGATTCTCTCATGTAGTAGATTCCTTAAGTGCCATCAAATATGCAAAAGTAAAAATCATTCGTGATGAAGAAGGCATTACCAAAGACTTTGAAATCGAGGGAGATTTCCCACGTTATGGAAATGATGATCCAAGAGCTGATGAGATCGCAACCTGGCTGCTGCGTACTTTCTTTGATAAGATTCGGCGTCGTCATACCTATCGCGATTCCAAACCAAGTACCTCGATTCTGACGATTACATCGAACGTCGTATACGGAGAAGCTACCGGTGCTACACCGGATGGCCGTAAGGCATTTACCTCCTTCGCCCCAGGCGCTTCTCCTTCCTACGGCGCAGAACAGAACGGTCTTTTGGCGTCCCTGAACTCGGTTGCAAAGATTCCATATCACTGGGCACTGGATGGTATTTCCAACACACAGACCATCAGTCCAGATGCACTGGGGCATGAGGATCAGGAGAGAGTCGACAATCTGGTTCAGATCCTGGACGGATACTTTGAGCAGGATGCACATCACCTGAATGTTAACGTATTCGGAACCGAAAAGCTGATTGATGCCATGGAGCATCCGGAAAAAGAAGAATATCAGAACTTTACGATCCGTGTATCAGGATATGCAGTAAAATTCATTTCTCTGACAAAGAAGCAACAGCTTGACGTCATTGCACGTACCTGCCATAAAACACTGTAAGAAGGGAGCTTAACGGTGACGGGAAGGGTTCATTCTATAGAAAGCTTCGGTCTGGTGGATGGTCCGGGAGTGCGGAGTGTGGTGTTTCTGCAGGGCTGCGCGATGCGATGCAGATACTGCCACAATCCGGATACCTGGGGAATGTCCGGCGGAGAAGAGTGGGAAGCAGAGAAACTGTTTCAGAAATTATATCGTTTCAGACCTTACTGGAAAGAAAAAGGCGGAATTACGGTGAGTGGCGGGGAGGCCATGCTGCAGATGGAGTTTGTAACTCAGTTATTTGCCATAGCGAAAGCACATCACATCCATACTGCACTGGATACCAGTGGCAATCCGTTTTGCCTGGAAGAGCATTTCCTGGAACAGTTTCAGAAGCTGATGGATGTCACAGATCTGTTTATTGTAGACATCAAAGAAATGGATTCTGACCGGCACCGTAAGTTAACCGGTCAGAATAATGGAAATATATTAGCAATGATCCGATATCTGTCAGAACATAAGAAAAGTATGTGGATTCGACATGTATTAGTTCCACATCTGACAGATTCTGAAGATAGTCTGATTGCTTTACGGAAATTTTTAGAACCTCTGCAGGGAATTGAAAAGATTGAGATTCTTCCATATCATGCTATGGGCGTGCATAAATGGGAAGCACTTGGAATTCCATATTCCCTGAAGGATGTAAATCCTCCAACAGCGGAAGAAGTAGAAAAAGCAAAAAAAATATTAAATATAGGGTGAGTACTTATGGGACCACAGGAAATGCTGGATCTGGCTGAAGTGAAAAATAAGTGGAAACTGACACCAATGAAGAATTTCAAGTCGCCCCGTCTCACAGAACGTATGTGGCGTACTGCCCTGGTGGTGCTGCTCACATCCGTAATCTATAAATACCCCTTACAGGGGCGCAACCCATGTTTTGCGCTGATCGGTGCAGTCTATGGGGTGGGAAGTCAGTTTGAAGAAGGATTTCATAATGGAATCAACCGATTCATCGGAACTTTTGTGGGAGGCTTTTGGGTGATTCCGTTTTACTGGCTCTATACCAATGAGCCATTTGGAATACCGGATTGGATCTGGCTGGTGGCTGGTCTGTGTCTGGTGCTTTGGTGCAACCTGGCATTGGGAGCAGATTCAGCAATACAGCCGGGGACAGTGGTATATTTTGTTGTGATGTTCACAGTAGGAAAGGAACGGGTATTGTTATACACCATCGCCCGTATTCTGGATACAGGTGGTGGCGTGCTGATTGCCTTATTAATAACTATTTTGCTGCCATCAAAATATGATAAAGAAAACGGTCTGTCTTTTCAAAACCTCTGGAAGCAGACCAGGTACGCGTTCCATTCCTACCTGAATAAAAATCAGATGTTCCGGGAACAAGAACAGAAAAACTTCGGAACCAGAAAGAAAATAGTAAAAGTCAGAAAACGGAAATGACGGGTGAAAGCCTGGCATTTCCGTTTTCTGGTGCGCCTGGCGGAGCACGTTTCTAATGGGTGAAGATACAGCCATTCTGACTATTGCAATAACTTTAAGATGTCTTTTGGTGGCAGCGGAGCAGAGAAATAATACCCCTGGATCATATCAACGCCCCAGCCGCTTATTATTTCCATTTCTTCTTTGGTTTCCACACCTTCAGATACAATATGATAATTCATTTTAAGAAAAGTATCCACAATACTCTGATAAAACAAGGCTCGTTTTCCGTCACTGCAGATGTCAAAAAGAAGGGATCTGTCAAGCTTAATTGTGGAAAATGGAAGTCTCATAACGGTATTTAAATTGGCATATCCGGAGCCGAAGTCATCCAGACACAGCCGATACCGGCACGGGTAAAGTCATCCGCAACCATCCGCAGGCTTGTATTATATTCTGTTGCGACTGTCTCTGTAATCTCAAACTGTATCCATTCATGTGGAATTCCATATTCATCCATTATATGGATAAAATGACTGCTGCAGTCATTTCTCATCAGATCAAGAGAAGACAAATTTACTTTAACATTCAGCAGCTGGTTCATCAGGACTCTGTTTTCATTCAGAAATCTGCAGACACGTTGAAACTGCAAATCTGTAATCTGTTCAATGATGTGGTTCTTTTCTGCAAGCTGAATGAATACATCTGGTGCAATCCAGCCAAGTTCTGGATGATGCAGACGGCTCAGAGCCTCCAGTGTGATGTATCGTTCTTCACGGGCAGAATATACAGGCTGATAATAAACTTCAAAGAGATCTTCAGAAATCGCTGTATGCAGATATTGTTCCACCTGTTTATTATACAGAAAACCATTCATCGTCTGACGGTCATCCTGTATCACTTCTGTCAGTCCGCTTTGAGGAGCCAGAGATTCAAGGTATTCTGCATATTCCAGAATCAGTCCGCTTTCTCCAATCTTTTCTGCATTGACAATCCCGCTGAGGATCACAGGTATCATAATTTTTTTATTATTTGTGTCCAGTTTCATGTTCACGTCAAACAAATTCTTTAATTGTGTAAAATAATATTCATATTCTTCCAGAGAATCTGTCAGTACCAGAAAGCGTTTCCCGGTTATCCGAAAAGCATTCCTGCCACACAGATCTTCAAGTTTTTTTGCGGTTGTCTGTAAAATAAAGTTACCATCCTGAATCCCGGCAATCTTATTAATATGTTTTAACTGATAAAGGTACACTGTAATAATATGAAAAGATTTTCCAGCTTTAATCAGCTCGTTGCTTTTTCTGGTCAGATAGAGATGATTATATAATCCGGTCATACTGTCCATATTTGCATGAGGATTATTAATGGTAATAAATAATGCCAGGATGCCAAGACTCAGGCCGAATCCCGTTGTCAGGAGCGGATGATACACAAACTGGATTATCACACCACTTCCGGACAGCAGAAGAATCTCCAGAAGTATTTTCACTCTTTGTATACCAAGTTCTTTCCACCAGTTAAGAATAAGGAACAGTGCAACCACGATATGGCATAAGGCACTGTAATACATCAGCATGTACCAGGGTCCTGCCATATAGCCGCCTGATACATCAAAGTAAAATAGTTTTTCTGTGAATGGATTTGTAAGTACGATACAAAGTAATGCAATGGTCGGAATTCCGGATATCAGCATTTTTTTTATCGAAATAACGTTATGGTCATGTAGTGTATGGACATAAAAGATCAACGTATAGGGCAGCAGGG
>OLPV01002303.1_pt1 | contig 12694 bp, 9 predicted proteins | sample 1671961 | NCBI WGS metagenome assembly OLPV01 (sample SAMEA3136630, study PRJEB25190) | human gut metagenome | biome: human gut; feature: human-associated habitat; material: faeces | place: Austria | collected 2013
CTCGATTGACACTGCATACCTACTGGCGGCTTGAGGATCATGAGCATCCCGATGATTTTGCTGCGACAGCACGCAAGGTGCGCGAGCTTGTGACAGATGCCATCGAGCGGCAGCTGGTGTCCGATGTGCCGGTTGCCGCATTTTTGTCCGGCGGGCTGGACTCCAGCCTGATTTCCGCCATTGCGGACGCCAATTTTGCGGCGCAGGGAAAGCAGCTGCAAACTTTTTCGGTTGGCTACCGCGACAATAAAAAGTATTTTCATGCGACAAAATTCCAGCCCGGCGCGGATGCACCCTACATCCGCAAGATGAACGATTTTCTCCACGCCCGCCACCACTGGGTCACGCTGGACACCCCGGAGCTGGTCCCGGCGCTGTATGCAGCGGTGGATGCGCGTGACCTGCCCGGTATGGCGGATGTCGATGCATCGCTGCTGCTGTTCTGCCGGCAGATTAAGCCCCATGCCACGGTGGCGCTGTCGGGAGAGTGCGCCGATGAGATTTTCGGCGGTTACCCGTGGTACCGCGACCCGGCAGTGCGGGAAAAATATGGCTTCCCATGGGCGCAGTCCACAGCCTATCGCGCCTCCTTCCTCAAGCCCGGTGTGCTGGGCAGCATTGACCCGGCTGCTTTTGTGGATGCCCGCTACCGCCAAACGCTGGCAGAAACCTCCGTCCGACCCGGTCTGTCGTCAGAGGAACAGCGTATGCGCCAGATGATGAACCTGAATTTCAGATGGTTTATGCAGACCCTGCTTGACCGTAAGGATCGCATGAGCATGTACAGCGGGCTGGAGGTCCGGGTGCCGTTCTGCGACTACCGCATTGCGGAGTACCTTTACTCTGTCCCGTGGGAATATAAAGACTACCGAAATCAGGAAAAAGGCCTGCTGCGCGAGGCAATGCGGGGCGTACTGCCGGATGAGGTGCTGTGGCGGCGCAAAAGCCCTTACCCTAAGACATGGAATCCCAGCTACCTTGCGGCGGTTACAGCCGAGCTGCGAGGTATTCTGGTCGACCCCGCCGCACCAATTTTGCGCGTTATCAAGGCCGACGCACTGGAAAACCTGCTGGCGTCGGGCGCGGATAACCCCATCCCATGGTACGGCCAGCTTATGACAACTCCGCAGACCATCGCATGGTTTGTCCAGCTGAACTACTGGCTCGAGAAGTATAAGGTGGAGCTGGTGTGATGTGGAGGGCGGCGGTCAGGGGACTGACCGCCCTACGGCCTTTGCCCCGCGGGTAGGGCGGCCAGTCCTCTGGCCGCCGCAGCTCGTTCCCGTTACAACAGAACTTCCGCGCAAAAATAATTTATTTTCCCTCCCCATCTGTTCAAACCTTGCCTGATGTGCTATAATAACTCAATAGGACTACAAATAGAGAAGGGAGACCCCTCATGCAGCAGGAAACCGTTATCGTTCTGGATTTCGGCGGCCAGTACAATCAGCTGATCGCGCGCCGCGTCCGCGAATGCAACGTATATTGCGAGATCTATTCTTACCGTACCGACCTTGCCAAGATCAAGGCCAAAAATCCGAAGGGCATCATCTTCACCGGCGGCCCCAACAGTGCCTATCTGCCGGATTCGCCCACCATCGACCCCGAAATTTACACTTGGGGTGTGCCTATCCTCGGCATCTGCTACGGCAGCCAGCTGATGATGCACATGCTGGGCGGCAAGGTCTGCAAGGCCCCCGAGCGTGAGTACGGCAAAACGCTGGTCGATCTGGATACTGCCAGCCCGCTGTTTGATACGCTGCCCGCCCAGAATGTCTGCTGGATGAGCCATAACGATTACATCGAGCAGGCAGCCCCCGGCTTTGAAATCATTGCCCATACCCCCAACTGCCCGGTGGCCGCTGCGCAGGATAAGGCCCGCGGCCTGTATGCTGTGCAGTTCCACCCTGAGGTCCTGCACACCGAGAACGGCACCAAGATCCTGCATAACTTTGTGTATAAGGTCTGCGGCTGTGTCGGTGATTGGAAGATGGACTCCTTTGTTGAGAAATCTGTCAATGCTCTGCGCGAGAAGATTGGCGACGGCAAGGTGCTGTGCGCCCTGTCCGGCGGTGTCGATTCCAGCGTCTGCGCGGCTATGCTGGCCAAGGCCATCGGCAAGCAGCTGACCTGCGTTTTCGTTGACCACGGTCTGCTGCGCAAGAACGAGCGCGAGCAGGTCTGCGAGGTCTTTGGTGAGGGCGGTCAGTTTGACATCAACTTTGTCTGCGTTGACGCCCGCGACCGCTTCTACAAGAAGCTGGCCGGCGTAGAGGCCCCCGAGAGCAAGCGCAAGATCATCGGCGAGGAGTTCATCCGTGTGTTCGAGGATGAAGCAAAAAAGATCGGCGCTGTGGACTTTTTGGCACAGGGAACGATCTACCCCGATGTCGTGGAGAGCGGCCTCGGCGGCGAAAGCGCCACTATCAAAAGCCACCACAATGTCGGCGGTCTGCCCGACTATGTTGACTTCAAGGAAATCGTGGAGCCGCTGCGCGACCTGTTCAAGGACGAGGTCCGTCAGGCCGGCCGTGAGCTGGGCCTGCCCGAGTACCTTGTTGCCCGCCAGCCGTTCCCCGGCCCGGGTCTGGCTATCCGCATCATTGGCGATGTGACCCCCGAAAAGGTCGCCATCGTGCAGGATGCCGATGCCATCTGGCGTGAGGAGGTCGATAAGCTCCCCATGGCTCAGCGCCCCAGCCAGTACTTTGCCGCGCTGACCAATATGCGCAGCGTCGGCGTTATGGGTGACGAGCGCACCTACGATTACGCCATCGCCCTGCGCGCCGTAACCACCACCGATTTTATGACCGCCGAGGTCACAATCCTGCCGACCGAAACCATCACCACCGCAGCCAACCGCATCGTGAACGAAGTCAAGAACATCAACCGCGTTATGTTCGACTACACCACGAAACCGCCGGCAACGATCGAGTTTGAATAATCGCAAAACCTAAATGGAGCCCGCATATTGAACGTGCTAACGTTCAATATGCGGGCTCTTTCTTTTTGCTGACTCCGTTTTGGCGAAAATATGATACCAAATGATACTGCGTACAAATAAATTTGTTGCAGTTTGAATTTGAATAGGGTATTATAAAATCAGACGTTCTTATGTGGAGGATGCTATGAAACAAGAACTGAATTTGCTGGACGGATACACCCCTACAAGCGATTTGCTCAATGATGCAAAGAAGATTATTGAGGTATCTCAAAAGGCTGCATACAGAGCCGTAAATCTGGCGCTGGTGCAGCGCAACTGGCTGTTGGGGTATCGCATTGCACAGGAAGAACTAAAGGGCGAGGGGCGCTCTGAATACGGTACGGCGGTTATCAGAAAACTGGCAAAAGGATTGACGGCTGAGTATGGTAAAGGATTTGATTACAGCAGTCTGTATAAGTATTTTCGCTTCTATAAATTGTACCCTGAGATTGTGGACTCAGTGAGTCCACAATCTGGTGCGCTACTATCTTGGACGCACTATCGTGTATTATTACAGGTTGAGGACAAAACCGCCCGTGACTGGTACACGAAAGAAGCGGCCAATCAAACATGGAGCGTCCGCACGTTGCAACGCAATATTTCCTCCCAATACTACTACCGTTTGCTGAAATCCCAGAACCAAGAGCCAGTCAAGCAAGAAATGGAAAAGCTGACAGCCGGTTATCAGGCAGACAAACTGGAATTCATCAAGAACCCGATGATTACGGAATTTTTGGGCCTTTCCGGCAGCACGGATTTTACCGAAAGCAAGCTGGAAAGCTGCATCATTACGAACATTCAGAAATTCCTCATGGAGCTTGGCAAGGGCTATGCCTTTGTCGCTCGCCAGCAGCACATTCATACAGAAAAAGAGGACTACTACATCGAGCTCGTGTTCTACAACTATATCCTCAAATGCTTTGTGCTGGTGGATCTGAAAACCAGCAAAATCACCCATCAGGACGTAGGCCAGATGGATATGTATATCCGCATGTACGATGAACTGAAGCGCGGCGAGGGCGATAATCCGACCATCGGCATTGTCCTTTGTTCCGATACGGATGAGGACATTGCCAAATACTCCGTCCTGCATGGCAATGAGCAGCTTTTTGCCAGCAAATATAAGCTGTATCTGCCCACAGAGGAAGAACTGCGCGCAGAGATTGAGATGCAGAAAGAAATGTTCTATTTGCAGACGGAAAAACGGAGAATTTTATGAGTGATATTTATGCGAGTACACGTTTCGTTCCACAACATGAAACAGATAGTTCAAGCGAGCAAATAATTGAGGAAGTGGAAACTGCAGCGAAACGAGGCTCAGCGGAAGCACAGTATCTCTTAGCAAAAATGTATGATGTGGGAGATAATATGGAGCAAAGCTTGAGCAAAGCTGAAAAATGGTACCAATTATCAGCAAAACAGGGGTATACTGATGCGCAATTAGCGCTTGGACGATTATATATGTCTCAAGGGGAGTGTGTAAATGCGATAAAGTGGTATGAAATAGCAGCAAAAGACGGAAACAAATATGCGCAGTATATCCTTGGGAAAATTTACGAGGCAGGAATAGAAGATGGAAAACCTAATTATATAAAAGCTGTTGAATGGTATTTGTGCGCAACTGAAAATGGAATGAACGCGGCATTAGAACGACTACAGATACTTTACTGTAGAAAAAAGTTTGCATTCAAAATGTTGCAAAGTGAAGATGCAATTAAAGCACTTTACTGTGTCGCTTTACATGGGGACCATCAAGCTGAATTAGAAATTGCACAAACACTCAAAAAAAGCGTTAATCGTAACTATGCGGCAATTATAAAGTGGTATTGTAAAGCGGCAAGGGGACAGAATGAAACAGCACAAAGGGCTTTAAGAAGATATGGAGTTACGCTGGGAAACAATTCGACTTTTGAAAGAAAAGATGTAGAAAGGAGTAACTTTGAAAAAATATTGGATGAACTAGATGAGCTTACTGGGTTGGAAAGTGTAAAAAGGGAGGTGACATCGCTTGTAAATTTACTTGAATTAAAGAAAATGAGAGCAAAATATAATATGCCTGAAATTCCATTGTCACTTCATCTTGTTTTTATAGGAAATCCAGGTACAGGGAAAACTACTGTAGCGAGAATAATTTCAAAGATATACTGCGAATTAGGATTACTTTCGAAAGGGCAATTGGTAGAGGTTGATAGGGCGGGACTGGTAGGTGCTTATGTAGGACAAACAGCAATAAAGACACGCTCTGTCATACAATCTGCATTGGGCGGCGTCTTGTTTATAGATGAGGCGTATACGTTGGTAAAAGGGGAAAATACTTCGGATTATGGACAGGAAGCAATCGATACGATTTTGAAAGCTATGGAGGATTATCGTGAAGATTTTGCGGTAATCGTAGCAGGATACCCAAAATTAATGGAAAAATTTATTAGTTCAAATCCGGGACTTAAATCACGTTTTAACAAATATATATATTTTGAAGACTATGCGCCACAAGAATTATTCATTATACTTAATAGTATGTGTAATAATGCAGGTATGGAGATAACTGATGATGCGTGCAAGTATATATTGGAGTATTTCGAGAACAAGACTCATCAGAGAATAAATGATTTTGGGAATGGACGCGGTGTTAGAAACTATTTCGAACGATTGCTGCTATGCCAAGCTAACAGATTGGCGTTGTTAGATACAGTAAATCGAAATGATATTCGCACATTAACAATAGAAGATGCAATTGGAGCCTCAAATGAATGAAAATGGCTTTGCTGACTCTCCATTGACTCCGTAAAGTACAAAACGAAAGAAAATTAGCATATTACACGCTAATATATGCAGAAAAATTGACGTAACAACAGCACAAAAATAGCCATAAAATATCTCCGCCCTCGAATTCGAATAATTCCCCTTAACTGACCACATTCCTGCCGGGATTTTTTCATTGCATGGGGCAGGGGAAAGTTGTACAATAAAAGCAAAAGAACGGTAAAAGGAGAAGAACCATCATGAAAGAAATTCCTATTACTTCATTCCGTAATCTCAAGATCGGTCAGGCAGAGAACACGGCGGCGGGGACAGGCTGCACGGTGTTTCTGCTGGGGCAGGACGGTGCCCCGGCGGGGTTGGATGTACGCGGCGGCGGGCCTGCCTCCCGCGAGAGCGAACTGCTTAAGCCGCTGGCGGCGGCACAGGTCATCCACGCCATTGTGCTGGCTGGGGGCAGCGCCTTTGGACTGGACGCGGCCGGCGGCGTTATGCGGTATCTTGAGGAGCGCGGCATCGGTTTTGATGTTGGGGTAACAAAGGTGCCGCTGGTCTGCCAGTCGGACCTGTTTGATCTGACCGTGGCAGACGCCCACACCCGCCCGGATGCTGCCATGGCGTATCAGGCCTGTGTGAACGCGGAAGCCGGCAACTACCGCGACGGCAGCTATGGCGCGGGCACCGGCGCAACCGTGGGCAAGCTGCTGGGCATGAACCACTGCATGAAATCCGGCATCGGCAGCTATGCCGTGCAGGTGGGGCCGCTGCAGGTCGGTGCAGTTGTGGCTGTCAATGCGCTGGGCGATATTTACGACTATGAGACCGGCCGCAAGGCCGCAGGCCTGTTGGCGGATGACGGCAGGACCTTCCTAGACTCCGAGCTGCTTGCACTGCAGAGCATTGAGGTAAAGGAAAACAAATTTGTCGGCAATACAACGATCGGTGTTGTCTTTACGAACGCACGGTTTGACAAATCCCGGCTGTGTAAGATCGCTGGCATGGCACAGGACGGGTATGCGCGTGCCATCCGCCCGGTGCATACCACGGCAGACGGGGACAGCATCTACGCTGTTTCGCTGGGCGATGTGGCCGCTGATCAGGATGTCGTGGGGGTGCTGGGGGCACGTGTGATGGCCAAGGCTATTCTGCGGGCCGTGCAGGCGGCAGAGCCTGCCTATGGTTTCCCGGCGGTCAGCTGCCTGTAAGGCGGAACTGCACAAGCCCTGCACTGCGGGGCGGCCGCAAACAAAACAGCACCGCTGTAAAATAACACGCCGGGGCGATTGCACCGCCCCGTTTTTTGGCGTATAATATCCCTAAGGACATCACCGATCATGGGGAGAACCATTTTACTATGGCGAAGCTGGACGAACAAATCAGGACAATGAAGGGGTATTTTGAGGCCGACTGCGAGGCGGAGGGCAAGCTCTCCCTCGGGCTGGAGGTGGAGCATTTTGTAACACACTCTGACGGCAGGGCGGTCACATTTGCGCAGCTGCAGGCGGCTTTGCGGGATCTGCAGCAGCAGGGGGATGCCCCCGTTATCTCGGAGAGCGAATACCTTGGCTTCCGTGCTCCCGCACTGTCGGCAGTTATCGGCCCGGCCTGTCAGCTGAAGATCACTATGACGTCCCAGCGGGATGTTCAGGATATCATGGACAGCTACAACCGGTTTTACCTGCAGCTGTGCCTGACGCTGGCTGCCTGCGGTCTGCGCGCGTGGACGGTGGGATACCACCCCACCCAGCGGGCTGAGGTACTGCCGCTGATTCCCCAAAACCGGGCCGAGGCACTGGACCGTTACTTTAAGAACACCGGTGCCTGCGGCGGCCAGATGCTGCGGGCGATCGCAGCAACAAGACTTTCCATTGATTATTTCAGCGAGCAGGACTTTGTGCGCAAAATGCGGGCTGCCAGCCTGCTGACGCCGTTCTTTGTGCTGCTCAGTGACAATGCGCCGGTGTATCAGACAAGCCGCAACAGCGCCTACGGCATATCTGCCCGCGTGCGGCAGGATGTGGACCGCGACCGCTGCGGGGTGATCCCGCATCTGATGGATCCGGATTTCGGCTTTGCCCGCTATGCCGAGACCGTGCTGACCAAGCCGCAGATCGTGGCCTGGCGCACGAACCGCGCCAAGGCGGTAGGCAGCAAGACAGCTCCGGAGTTGTACGGCGCGCACATCAGCCGGCGGGAGGCAGCGCAGGTTCTGTCGATGTTTTTCTATGATGTGCGGCTGAAATCAAGAATTGAACTGTGCGCTGCAGACTGTATGCCGCCCCGCTATGTTGCGGCGTATTTGCAGCTTGTCAAGGCGGTGTTCGGCAGCCCGGCAGCGCTGCAGAATGTGCTGCGCCACTATAGCGGCGTTACAACGCTGGATATTGCGGACGCGAAGCGCGCGGTCTGTAAGGACGGCTACAATGCACTTGTATACGGCCACCCCATCGGCACCGAAATCGCCTGGCTGCTGATGCAGGCCCGCAGCCGCACGCCCTCGCAGGAGGAACGCGCCCTGCTTGAACCCTTTATGACATTGCTGATGAACCGCAAGACGATCCGCGAGGTAGAAAACTACAACGAATAATCCGCCCCGCCACAGCACATACTGGTCCAAAGGGGGCGTGTGCAGTTGCGGGAAACATCGTATCATGCGGTCATTGCGGAGATGACGGTCCGCGCCCTGTGGGAGATGCAGAATGTGATGGACTGCATCCCCGATGAGCTGTGGGATACCTGCTACGGCGGTGCGCCGCTCTGGCAGCATGTTTACCACACGCTGCACCATCTGGATCAGTGGTTCATCAACCCGCGCGACAACGATTTTGTGGAGCCGCCGGTCCACACACCGCACCTGCAGGAGCTTTCAATCTACCCGGCGGCCCATCTGAGCAGGCACGATACGGACGATTATTTTTACACGATCAAGGCGAAGCTGTCTATCTATTTGACCTCGCTGCACGATGAGGACCTGCTGCAGCGACCGGAAAACTGCGAGTGGACGCGGTTTACCCTGATTTTGGCACAATACAGGCACCTGTATATGCACATGGGTATGCTGATGGGCTTTGTACAGGCGGAGACCGGTCTTTGCCCGCGCACCCTGCAGGTCGGCCAGGACCTGCCCCGGCCACCCTACGACCCATATGAATGAGAGGCATCTATGAAAAAAAACTATGCCGCGGCGCTGGCCGCTTTACTCTTGAGCGGCTGCGCCCGGACTGCGGACCCCACCCCTGTATGGCAGACAGATTTGCCTGTTACCGGGGTACATATCGAGTTGAGCGGTGCTGAGCTTCTCAGCGATGCGCCGGTCCTGTACGCCCACACGCGGGAGGACTCGGCAAGGAACCACTATCTGGATATGCCCGCCGTGCAGGCGGAGGGAGCGCCGGTCGTAACATTTTACGGTGTCACGGCAGAGGATATAAGCCTCGCCTTTCTTGAGAGCATCGGTGAGTTGTATGTTGATTATGACCGCGTAAAGCCACAGGTCGAGCTGGACTATCGGCTGACACAGGGGGATGACAGCGTGTCCTATCGGCTTGACACAGCCTACAATTTTGAGTTTACCGTAAAAACACAGCGGGGGAGCGATACCCTGCTGGTTGTGAGCAGAAGAAGCGATATTACGGGATAAAAATACCGCCCACCAGCCATGAAAAGGTCGATGGGCGGTTTTCTTTATGCGTTTTCCGGCATGTCCACCGTCACTGTGGGGAAGGCAAAGCTGCAGCCTTCGGCACGGACCAGATCGAGAATCTGCAGGTTCAGACAGTTCTTGACCTTGAGAAACTCCCGCAGGGAGACCCTTGAAACATAGACGCGGCAAAGCAGGTCAATGCTGCTGTCGTTGAATTTATCCAGCGTTACGCTGACGCCGTCGGGCAGCACATCAGGGTGCGCCTGCAGCAGCGCAGCCAGCTTGCGGCAGAGCATTTCAATCTTGCCGCGCGGCGTATCGTAGGTCAGGCCGATGGTAAAGGCCCACAGACGGCTGGTGCGGCGGTCGCAGTTCTGGATATATTCGGAGCAGATCTTTGAATTTTCAATCGTGATCGCCACATTGTCTGCTGTGCGGATCCGGGTCGAGCGGAAGGAAATATCCTCGACCGTGCCCTCATAGCTGCCAAGCACCACATAATCTCCGATGCCGAAGGGATGCTCCAGCACAAGGGTGACACCGGCAATCAGGTTGGAAAGCGTTGACTGCGCCGCCAGTGAGACCGCAAGACCGGCGACCCCGGCACCGGTCAACAGACCGCTGACCGGGACCCCAAGCTGATCCAGCATGGCAATGCCGGTAAAAAGTACGACAAGCGCATGGAAGATATTCTCAAAAAAGCGCCCCATCGTCTGGTTGGTGGTCATATCGAGGTGGTTTTCGGCGCTGTGGAGCAGCAGCCGTGTTACCGGTGCGGCCTGCCAACTGCCCAGGCCGATGAAAACGGTGATGAGCAGGCCGGATGCCGTGCCAAGCAGCCTGCTGAACACCTCCCCATGGACAAAGCTGAAGGGAAGGAGTGTGACAGCAAAGCAGGCCAGAAGGACCCGCAGGATCATCGCAATCGGCACAATATAGCTTTCCAGCAGAATGTGCAGCCAGGATGCGATATGTTTTTTTATGCGGCCGAGGAATTTGCGCGCCAGAAACTTGTAAAGCTCCGGCAGTACGGCGGCCAGCGCTGCAAATACCAGCGCCGGGATCAATGTGCCAAAGTCAAAGGCCAGTTCAGATATTTCAGGCATAGAGTGAAACCTCATATTTGTGTGCCGCTGTGCGGCGGCAACGGAAAAACTTCTATCCAATTATAGCACAACCTCTTGCATTTTGTAAAACCTGTGCTATAATCTTTAGCAGAAAGTCTGTTTCAGGGCGGGGTGCGATTCCCCACCGGCGGTGAGCGGCGTTGTGCCGCAAGCCCGCGACCGGCTGCGCAAGCAGCCGCTGACCCGGTGTGATTCCGGGGCCGACGGTATAGTCCGGATGAAAGAAACGGAAAGCTGTCTGTATTGCTTTTTGTGCGCCCTGCTGTATGCTTATACGGCAGGGTGTTTTATTTTGCAATGCGCGGAGCCTCCCGGGTTCGTGAATCGGCTTTCACAAATTATATCGGGAGGAATCTCACCATGCAAAACTCTGTCACCAAAGTCCGCAAACTCACCGGAACCGCCATGCTCGGCGCGGTAGCTGCCGTGCTGATGTATCTGGAATTTCCCATTCCCATCATGCCGTCCTTTATCAAGCTGGATGTCTCTGAGCTGCCCGCGCTGCTGGCGGCGTATGCCTACGGCCCTGTGTCCGGCATTGCCGTCTGCCTGATCAAAAACCTGATCAAGCTGCCCAGCACAAGCACCGCTGCCGTGGGCGAGCTGTTCAACTTTGTCATGGGCGCGCTCTTTGTCGGTGTGGCCGGCTTCGTCTACAAGCGCAGCAAGACCCGCCGCAGCGCACTCATCGGCGCTGGCGCCGGTGCGCTGGTCATGGCGCTTGTCAGTGTGCCGTACAACTATTTTGTGGTTTACCCGGCCTATGTGGTGCTGTACCACCTGCCGCTGGAGGCCATCATCGGCATGTATCAGGCCATCAACCCCAGCGTGGACGGACTTCTGGCCTGCCTGCTGACCTTCAACCTGCCGTTTACCCTCTTTAAGGGATTGCTGGACGCGGCGCTCTGCTTCCTGATTTACAAGCCGCTGTCTCCGATCCTGCACGGCAGAAAGTAAGGCGCGCGGCCAACCCTAACCGCAAAAACCACACACGGACATCAAAATGTCCTACTTTTGTGCAAACCTGCCGAACTGCACAACGAATTATCGTTGACTTAAACAAAAACCTGTGGTATAGTAACTTCACAACAACAGAATAGCAACTTATCAAGAGCGGCTGAGGGAACAGGCCCGATGAAGCCCGGCAACCTGCGTGAGAACGCAAGGTGCCAAGTCCTGCGGGAAACCGAAAGATAAGCGTTTTGCGCGCAGTCTTTTCGGCTGCGCGCTTTTTGTTTCCGGGGGTTGCGTTTCTGCCTAAATTAACAGGAGGCTTATACAATGTCCAAAGTTCTTTTCACATCCGAGTCTGTCACTGAGGGGCATCCCGACAAAATCTGTGACCAGATCTCCGACGCAATCCTCGATGCCATTCTGGCTCAGAACCCCGGTGCCCGCGTTGCCTGCGAGACGACCTGCTCCACGGGCCTTGTCCATATCATGGGCGAGATCACGACCGACTGCTATGTCGATATCCCCGGCACTGCCCGCGAGGTCATCCGCTCGATCGGCTATGACCGCGCCAAGTATGGCTTTGACTGCGAGACCTGCGGTGTTATCACCAACATTGACGGCCAGAGCCCCGACATTGCGCTGGGCACCAACGATGAGGTTGCCGGTGCCGGTGATCAGGGCATGATGTTCGGTTATGCCTGCGATGAAACGCCCGAGCTGATGCCGCTGCCCATCAGCCTGGCCCACAAGCTGGCGAAGCGCCTGACCGAGGTCCGCAAGAACGGAACCCTCGATTACCTGCGTCCGGACGGAAAGAGTCAGGTCACGGTCGAATATCAGGACGGCAAGCCTGTGCGTGTGGACGCTGTGGTCATCTCCAGCCAGCACAGCCCTGATGTCAGCCAGGAGCAGCTGCATGCGGACATTCGCCGTGAGGTGATCGAGAAGGTTATCCCGGCAGAGCTGCTGGACGAAAATACCAAGTACTACATCAACCCCACCGGCCGCTTTGTCGTCGGCGGCCCGCAGGGTGACTCCGGCCTGACCGGCCGTAAGATCATCGTGGATACCTACGGCGGCTATGCCCGTCACGGCGGCGGCGCGTTCTCCGGCAAAGACCCGACGAAGGTTGACCGGAGCGCGGCATATATGGCGCGGTATATCGCGAAGAATCTGGTTGCGGCGGGACTGGCAGACAAGTGCCAGCTGGAGCTTGCCTATGCCATC
>OLPV01002313.1_pt1 | contig 12650 bp, 12 predicted proteins | sample 1671961 | NCBI WGS metagenome assembly OLPV01 (sample SAMEA3136630, study PRJEB25190) | human gut metagenome | biome: human gut; feature: human-associated habitat; material: faeces | place: Austria | collected 2013
CACACCGTGATGGTCATGGGGCCGATGAGCAGGACCGTCGTCACGTTGTCGAGCAGGGCCGAGAGCACCGCGGTCAGGCAGACGAAGAGCACCATCACCAGCCAGGGGTTGCCCTTCGCGAGGCGCGCGCACTTGATAGCGAGGTACTCGAAAAGCCCCGATAGCTTCACCACGGCGACGAAGAGCATCATGCCTAGAAGGACGCCGAGCGTGTTGAAGTCGACGTGTTCCATAGCCGCGTCGAAGCTGACCACGTGGAGGATGAGCAGGACCATCGCGCCGACGACGGCAGCGAGCGCGCGATGGATCTTCTCGGTTACGATTGCCACCATGACGACGACGAACACGACGATGGCGATTATCTGGGTTGTGCCCATGCGGTTCCTTTACTGTTCGATTTTTCGCATTCAAATCAGTATCCATGAAGAAGGGGGCCTTGTCATCAACATTTAAGCGAGATGTCTGCCCGATTCGGCGAATTACCCCATGGGAAGACTCAGGAAGCCACTTGAAGGCCGCTCCGAAGCGCATGTCGGTTTTAGGCCGCGCTCAATGCGCAGCTTGGCAGCCACCTCGAGAAATCCCTTTCTGCTCGATTTCCGCTCGTCGTGGACAACAATCGTCGATATGTGAGTCGACTAACTACGAGAAAAAAGGCCACACGGCAGGCAGTATGCTGCGAACTGGGCTTTCTCATTCGAGCCGATTGGGAGAAGCTCGCGGGAAGCCATCTTGACTCACATATTGCCATTTTTTGTCCACGGCGGAGGTTTTTAAGAAAAAGCGGGCACGAGGCCCGCTTTCTCCTTGCGGCCCCGGGGGCAGGGTCACATAACCTCACTGCCGACAACCACAGTCGGAAGGGCGTTCGAAGGGCGCCTGGGAGATCATGCGCCTTCAACTCGCAAGGCGCTGCATTCTCACCGGCAGCTGGCGCTGCCTCTAGGAGGCTAAATGAGGTCGAAAAGCGAAGGCTGCACAGGCTGTTTAAGCCGTTCAACCTGCACAGATTGCCCAGCCCGTGCGGACTTCCCAGATTGCACGGGCCCTTCGGTCCGCCCCAGTCGTTCGGGTTGCTCGGGCAGCGTCGGCTGTTCGGACTGCGCGGCCTGCCGGGGAGCGGCGCCCCCATCGCGTGATTCCGCGAACTTCTTCTCATCTTTCAGCAGCGAGCGGTATTTCGCCATGATCTTCTTCGACTTGACCTGGGCCGCATCATCGTCTGGCGAAACCCCCTTGGCGGAGAGGATGAGCTCGACCTCGGAATTGCTAAGACGCTCGGATTCGTAGCCGGCGATCAGGGATTCCAAGTCATCTAGCTTTTTCAGGTTGCGGCAAGCCATCTCGCCCTCGAACACATAGAAGAACTTCACCACCTTGCCCTGAATCAGCATCTGTATGGTATTCCTCAGTGTTCCGGAACTGACCTGCAAGGCACCATAGCGATTCTTCTCTATTGGGTTGAACAGGGCCATACCCCAATCGGCGTCATTGGCCATGGCGCGGTCCTTGGCCATCTGCCGCTGCTGGGACTTTAAAGACGCATCTGCCTTGATCGACCTTACACTCCATCCAGGCTCGGGCTTGACTCGCGGGCTGCTGAATATCGTATAGAGGGTGACGCGCTCATAGAGCGGCACCCTCAGAAAATCGACGATTTCGCTGTCCACGCCCTTGTCCGAGTCGCCAATGAGAATTCCTATCCCCTGCTTGATGATCGCGTCAAGCGAGTCTTGCGCCGCCTTGGGAATCGAGCGCTGCGAGCGCGACCCGGAAATGAAGACACGCTTCTCGGGTCGCCCTGCCAGCCCGGCACCGCCGCAATCCGCCAGACCCGCACCATCACGACCCGCCGCCGCGGACGGCGAGTGCTTGATAGTCGCGGGGGCTTTCGCGAGGTCGGAGACGAGAAGGGCGCGCCCCAACCTGACAGCGTCGACGACTTCCCCCTCTCGAAGCAAGGCGTCAAGGGCGCGATCGGCAAGGAAAATCCCCCCGCAACCAGCGGCCTTGAAGTCGGCAAGCGACCAGTACACCGCGGCGCCTTCGTCATCGAGAAGAGATCTGTCTCCTACTGCAAACAGAATCGGAGGCTCGGATGCAAAGAAATCCTTAAGGCGCCCCCCTTCTCCCGCTTCGGGGAACAAGACGAAGATTCCGCGTTGGCCCAGCTTCTCAAGCTCGAGGGAGAGCTTGAGACCCTTGGTGAGCAAGCCGCGCACCTTTACACTCTCGTCAGGCGAAAGGATGCTCGCTGCAGCCTCTATGTCGCCCTCGGATGCCGCCAAGGCCCGCTTGAAGTCGGCCTTCTCGGCAGGAGACAAGGGGCTGCCGAGAAGGTCGCCGTATAGCATGATGAGAGTCTTCTGCTCTTCGGTGTATTTCTCGCTCATTTAATCCCCACTGCCCGTTTTGACTAGCGCAAAAGGATATACGCTCGAAGCGCCGGTTTCCAGCAGCTCTGCCGCAACGACGGTAAAGGTCCACCGAGAATCCACCATGTCGTCGACGAGCAGGATGGATTTCCCCCTGACACTCCAAGAATCGGTTACGGCCGTGGAATTCCTGATGTTATCCTCTTGCTGCGCGCTGTTCAGCAACATTTTCTGCTCGGCAGCATCGCACGTTTTTTTGGACGGCCTCAACGCAGGGGATCCCCAGCGAAGCCGCGAGGCTCTTTGCGAAGTCGGGCACAAGGCGAGGATGCCTGCGACTCGGAATCGGGACAACGCAATCGATACCTTCCCGCGCGACCTTTTCCTTCAGGTACCTACTCGATGCATCGATGAGCTCGCCAGAGAAAGACCCGATGGTGTATTTCCCCTCCTTGACCTTTTGCCCCGCTGCAGAATAGTAGTCGGCGCACAGCACCCAGCCCGGCCTCATCTGCAACTCCGGCCTGATCCGGGCGCGCGAGCCCCATACCTTGCGCGGCGCTATTTCCCCATGTCGTCCGCCTAAGTACCGAGTCGCTGCCGCCACGGTGCTCTGATCTGCGCTTACGGGCACGATGAAGCCGCCCCGGCAGTTCGCGCAGATGCCGCACGTCTCTTGCGCATCGGGGGCATCGAGCTCGGCTGCCACGTGCTTCATGAAGCAGTCGGTCGAATCGAGGTACCCGATAAGCGCCTCGTGCTCGGCGATTCGCGTCTTGGTGATCTGGTCCCGCTTCTCCCGCTCCGCCGCCGCGTCGAACGCCTTCCCGAAGCTTGCACGATAGACGGGTCCGTCCCGATACAGGTAGTCGTGGACAAGAAGATACTTCAAGGCCTCGTCGAGCTTGCCCCCCTTCACGTTGAGAGCCTTGAGCATCTCCCCATATCTCACGCCGGATCGAGCCATGCCGACGATGTCCTTCAGCAAGTTGGGAGACGCTTGCGCGGTCGCGATGAAATGGGTGAGGATTTCTTCGTCCTCTTCCCCATGCAGGAGAAACGCGTATGCAGGCTTACCGTCGCGTCCCGCTCGGCCGATTTGCTGGTAGTAGGCGATGAGGTTTTGCGGAAGTTGGAAATGAATGACGAAACGGATGTCCGACTTGTCATACCCCATGCCCAGCTTCACGGTGGCGGCAAGCACCCTGGTATCACCGGCCACGAAGCTTGCGAGGTTTTGCTTCTCGATGCTCATGCCCCGTTCGTCTTCCCCCATGCCGGAGTAATAGGGAAGAATCGACACCCCCCGTTCGGAAAGGAAATCTGCGACGGCCGTGCAATCGGAATGCGTGAGACAGTAGATTATTCCCTGACCGTTCGAGAGAATCTCGTCTCCGACCAGCATCTGAGCGAGCCAAGCGAGCCGCTGTTCTCTGGTTTGCAGCGGATTGACCTGGATTGCCAGGTTCTCTCGAATGAGGTCGCCCCGGACTATCTCCAGGTTGCCGCCCATTTGCTCCTTGATGTCGGAGATAACCCGATCGTTGGCCGTGGCGGTCGTTCCCAAGACGGTGACGTTGCCGGGCAGGCCGTCTATGATCCTCGAGACGCGTTGGTAGTCCGGCCGAAAGTCGTGTCCCCAGTCCGATATCGAGTGGGCTTCGTCGACCACCACCAGCTCGATTCCCGGCACCTCGGCCAAATGCCTCATGAACTGCTCGTTTGAGAGCCGCTCGGGCGAGACGATAAGGGCATCGACGCGATTGAGGTTGCGATAGATGTCGTCCCACTGGTCTTTGTTGTCGGAGTTCACCGTTATCGCATCGACCCCGAATATTCGAGCGGATTCGACCTGGTTTTCCATAAGCGCCAGAAGCGGGCTGATGATAAGGGTCGGACCTGCTCCATTTTCCCGCAAGATCTTCGTTGAGACGAAGTAGACGAGGGACTTCCCCCAACCGGTCTTCTCGACCACAAGCGAATCGCGACCGGAAACCACGGACACGATGGCATCGAGCTGTCCAGGGTGGAACTGCGCGCCCGGGCCGTACGCATTCTTGAGAATCGAATACGCGCGTTCTTGGATGAATTGCCTCTCAAGCGTTCTTGCCATGGCTCTCTCCTTGGCTTCAGCGGAACCGATCTTAACGTCGACAGGCTTATTTTCCCATAAGGACGCTTTTCATTTCTGCAAACTTTGCTGATAGCAGAATTGCTTGTCGCCTCGCCTCCGAAGCGCATCGACCCTGCAGTTCGCCTCCCGCAGTTCGACCCCAAAGCTCGCCACCCCCAAGCTACGGCAAAAGAAAAGCGGGCACGAGGCGCGACAGGCGTGAGCGCTCTATCCAATTCGCAAAATATTGCGAAATTATTGACTCGCATAATTTTGCGAGTTGTTTTACTCCCCTGGAACGAAGTGAAGCCCGCTAGCGGCATTACCGCCTGCGAGCTTCCCTCGAGTGAAAAACTACGTCAGTCGAAGATGACCGGCGCGGCTTTAAGCCTGCTTCTTGATGTTGTTCGAAAGAATGAATAGAACGACTACGAACAGAGTGCCGATCAGGCTGCTGGCACTGATACCCGAACCGGTCGCCTCCATGATGAGGCCGAGCGCGTTGAACACGATGCCGATGATGCACAGCACCCAGAACACGCCGATCTTCGACGGGTCATTCGCACCGCGCACGCCGAACACGCCGACGACGACGTTAAAGGCGCCGGCGACAATTAGGACCACGCCGCCGATGGTGCCTAATACCGCAACACCGGCACCGGAAGAACTCGCCTGGGACATGGCGAATCCGTTAGCGCCCACGGTGAGCACGATTCCTGAAACGGCGATAATCGCTCCCACGACGATGCCGATGATCGACAGAACCTTCAACGCTGTCTGTGAACTGGTTTTCATACGACCCTCCCTGCTGTCGCCAACTTATTGTTATTCATAAGGATACAGGAGCCCGCGCGAAAACCGACGGGCGAAACCGCAAGGTGAAGCTTTTAGGACATCGGGCCCATCTTTCAGTAAGTCGAACTCCTTTCATTACTCTGAAGAACGCGGCGAGCGGACGGCCCTAGCCTCACACCACAGAGCCAACCGATCCAAGTGGATTTTGCGGCGAACCGACCCCGCGCCGCACCCAGCAATGCCGACAACGGGGAGCACGCTTGCGCGCATCGGCGAATCGTATATCCTTCCAACTATAACAACCTTCAAAGGAGCCAATTCATGGAACGAATCGCAAGCTTTTCCGTCGACCACACCAAGCTCGAGCCCGGCGTCTATGTATCACGCAGCGACGCCGACGAGAAGACCGGCTGCGTGACCACCACTTTCGACCTGCGCATGACGGCGCCGAACCGCGAGCCGGTGATGGACACCGCCGCCGTGCACGCAATCGAGCACCTCGGCGCCACCTTCCTGCGCAACGACGCAGAGTGGAAGGACCGCGTGATCTACTTCGGTCCCATGGGCTGCCGCACCGGGTTCTACCTCGTGCTGTTCGGCGTCTATGAACCAGCCGACGTTGCCGACCTCGTGCTTCGCCTGTTCGAGTTCGCGCGCGACTTCGAGGGCGAAATCCCCGGCGCAAAGCCCGAAGAATGCGGCAACTACCACGATTCCGACCTGGCTCAGGCGAAATGGTGGGCACGCCGCTACGTTGCCGACACGCTTTCCGTGCTCGACGACGCGCACACGCACTATCCGGCGCTTTTGGACTAGGACGCATCGATGGAGAACCCTATCGGCATCATCGGCGCAATGGACGTCGAAGTTGAGCTGCTGAAAGAGAGCATGGCCGCGGAGGGCGCGATCGAGACCTCCCACACCGGGCAGCTCTCGTTTTTCACCGGCACCTTATCGGGCGTGCCCGTCGTCGTCGCACAGTGCGACGTCGGCATGGTGAATGCGGCCGCCCACACGCAGCTGCTCATCGATCGTTTCGCCGTGCGCGGCGTGGTGAACACCGGCGTCGCGGGGTCGCTTGACGCCTCGATCGACATCGGGGATATCGTGGTGGCGACCGACGCCGTGAACCACCTGATGGACGTTGGAAACCTCGGTTACGCCCCCGGGCAAACGCCGGGGCTGTCCACACTCGCCTTCCCCGCCGACGAGGCGCTCCGGCGCGCAGCGGTGGACGCCGCAGCCGAGCTCAACATCCAAACCTGGGAAGGCCGCGTGGCCTCGGGCGATGTCTTCGTGCGCGAGGATGTGGACAAAAACCGCATCGCCGACACGTTCGACGCGAGCTGTTGCGAGATGGAAGGCGCGGCGATTGCCCAGGTCTGTTGGCTGAACCGCGTTCCCTTCGCCATCGTGCGCGCCATCTCCGACAAGGCGGACGGCACCGACTATATCGACTACCCCACCTTCGAGGCGCAGGCGGCGCGCCAGTGCGCTGCGCTCGTCACGCGGATGATAGGCCGCCTCGTGTAATGTCCGCCCAAACACATACCGCCGCCCGAGCGCAAAAGCTGCTGCGCCGCAAGGGAGCACTCACGCCGCTCATCTTGGTCATGGGATTCATCGGTGCGTCGCTTCGCTATCTTCTGGAATGTGCGCTGCCCGCAAACGGCGGCTTTCCTGCGGCAACGCTCGTCATCAACCTCTTCGGCTGTTTCGTGCTGGAACTGGTGAACCAGTACGTGGGACGCCGCATGCATCTGCCGGGTGCTCTCGTGAAGTCGCTCGGCGTGGGGCTTGTGGGCGCCTTCACCACAATATCAGCGTTCTCGACCGAGTGCCTCGCTTTTCTGCAGGCAGGTGAGGTCGGCCTGTGGACAGTCTATATCGTAGCGACGCTCGCGACGACGTTTCTTGCCTCGCTTGCAGGACACGCCGCTTGTCGCGGCCTCGATGCTCGCCGCCTTGCGCACATCGAGCGGCGCCGCGAAGCCATTCATCGGGCACATGCCACACACCGAACAAAGGTGATGCGGGAAGCCGATAGGGCAAAAGGCCAAGCCCGAAACGCCTTCGCGCAGGAGTGGGGCAAGGATTGCGAGGGTAACCCAACTGCGGAGGATTCCTCCCCCGAAGATGAGGGAGGCAAACGATGAGTCCCCTTCTGCTTGTCGCCGTAGGATTCGGCGGTGCCTTGGGAGCGCTTTGCCGCAGCAAGGCAACGGGCTTTCTCAAGGCGCGCACGCACAGGGATTTCCCCGCAGCGACGCTCATCATCAACATCTGCTCGTGCACCTTGGCGGGAATCGCCTTGGCCGCCCAGGCAAACCTCAATGAGGTGCTCTACCTCGCGGCGACTATGGGCTTTCTCGGCGGGTTCTCCACCCTGTCGACCATGAACTACGAGGCGGTGGAGCTTGTCCTGGGCGGCAAACGCGCGCTTGGCGCCGGATACCTTGCCGCGACTTACGCAACCACGTTGGGCGCCGCAGCGCTCGGGTTCGCCATCGCAAACACGGTCATGTAGTCCTCGCGCCCAAGCGCCATCATTCCTTCCGCGGCGATGGCGTGGTTTTCGCTGTTAGGGGCGCTCGCGCCGGGCGCGGTGTCCGCATCGCTCTCAGAGCCCGCGCATCCCGCATTGCCCGCATTTTCCGCAGCACCCGCACCGTTCGTGCTTTCCGCAGCGCCTGTGGGATCCGCTCCATTCGAGACATCCGCGCCACCTTCCGCAGCGTCGCCTTCCCCACCAGGCGCGACGGCGCGATACGTGTCCGCCTTGTTGCTCGGCACGTCGGAAGGCCGATAGGCGGCCCCATCCGATGCGGCATGCCACAGGCCGTCCGCCCCGGGAATATCCCCAGCGCTCGGCTGCGGCAGGAAGCACTGGGGGCGAACCCAGGCAAACGACTTGCCGAGCGTCACCTCTGCAAGCTTTGTGCAGCCGGTGAACAAGTTCACCATGGTCTCCACATTCGATGTGTCGAACGAGGACAGATTGAGGGACGTAAGCGAAGAGCAGCCGTAGAACATATGCTCGAAGGTGGTGACGCTCCCCGTCTTGAACGAGGACAGGTCGAGCGTCCCAAGCGAAGAGCAGCCGAAGAAGAGGTAACTCAGATTGGTCGCCGCCGCCGTGTTGAACGAGGACAGGTCGAGCGAAGTGAGCGAGCTGCAATTCGAGAACATATGGTTGAAGTCGGTGACGGACGACGTCTTGATTCCGGCGCAATTCACTTCTTCGAGCTTGGAACAGTCCGCGAACATATAACCTAGGTTCCTTGCGGAAGACGTGTCAAGAAGCTTGAGATCGATCCGCTTAAGCCCCGAGCAGCCCGTGAACATTCCATAGAACGTCTGCACCTTGGCGGTCGACGCGCTCGACAGGTCGAGCTCGGTCAAAGACTTGCACCCGAAGAAGACCTTCGAGAGATCGGTGGCGGAGGCGGTGTCGAACGTCGACACGTCGAGGGTGGCAAGCGAGGCGCAGTTGCAGAACATCGACGCGAAGGTGGTCGCGTTACCGGTGTCAAAGTGCGACAAATCGAGGGACCTAAGCGAGCTGCAACCGGAGAACATCTGCTCGAACGAGGTCGAAGCAGACGTCTTGAACGACGAGATATTAATCTCTTCGAGGGAAGCACATCGATAGAACATCTGCCTGAAGTCTTTGCCGCTCGACGTGTCCCAACCCGCAAGATTCACGCTCCGAAGCGACGAGCAATCCTGGAACACGTCGGCAAACGACCTGACGGAGCTCGTGTCGAGGGCGGAAAGGTCGAGGTCGGTGAGAGATTTGCACCTTGAGAAGGCATATCCTAAGCTTGTTGTTTTCGACGTGTCGAGCCTAGACAGGTTGACCGATAAGAGGTTGTTGCACTCGAAGAACCACGCATACATCGTCTGCGGGGCGATGCCGTCATCGACGACCGCGACGCGCTTAATCTTGCTCGCGATGCCCTTCCACGGCGAAGCGCTGTTCGTATTCTGGATACTTGCGTACACCGCCGTCGCCTTCTTGCCCTCGAAGACGCTTCCCTCGACGGGCAGGGCACGGCGCTTATAGAAGGTGAGCGAGGCATCGTCTTCGGAATAGACGGCAAACGGGACGGAGTCCGAGGCGCTCGGTTCTGTCGACTGAGCGCAGAAGAGAAACGACGCCGAAAGCAGCGTCACGGGGTGCTGGGCTGCTTGCTTGAACAGGTCGGCATGCGCGGCGGGATCGAGCCGGGACACCGACCAGCTCACGTCGAGCGAGCCTTGCGCGGGGACGACCAGCGTCGGGTCGTAGGACGCGAAGCCCGCTGAGTAGTCGAGCAGTGTCGACCCGTTTGCCTTCGCCGAAACTGAGATGCCGTCGTAGGCGGTAGTCGCCGTGGCCATGGCAAGACGCGCCGGGGTGCTTCCCGAGTTCTCCACCTTCCACGAAGTCGGCGTCGCAACCGTCCCGTCGGAGAGCAGCGCACACGGCACGGTCGTGGGCATGGTCACCACGATCGTATCATCGTCTGCGGACGCGCCAGCACCTCCCTCGTCAGCGTATGCGGGCGCAAAGGGGAAGGCGAGGCACCATGCCACCGCAAAAGCTGCCGCGAATAAGACCGCGGCAGCATGCCATATTCCCGTTATTGCCCGCACGTGATGCATGTGATGCGGCTATTTGTTACTGCGCAGCGCCGGAAGCAACGGTCCAGGTGATGGTCGCAGCCTTTTGGGGCGTCGAGATGTCGGCGGTCACGCGCGCGATCTTCGCGTCGGTGATGTCGAGGGAGATCTTGTCGTTTGCGGAATTGGCATAGCCCATGTTCCATGCCGCATTGACAGAAGTATCGACGGACGCGGCGGCCTGCAAGCCGTTGACCGTGAATTGGAAGGCATTCGCGTCGGTACCCACCATCACATCAGCAACGAGCTTGAACGGCGACTGCTCGGTGACGGCCATGTTTTCCACGTGAATCGGGAATACCGACTTGTTCTGAATCTGCAGGGTCTTCGCAGAGGGGGCCAGCATCGTGCCGTCTGCCTTGGCGACGAAGGGGATTTGCGTCGGCACCGAGAACGACAGGTTGTCGCCGTCGGGATCGGGGGTCACAGACTGGATGGTGACGTCCGTCGACTGAGAGGTAGTGCCATCGGCGAAAGCGAGGGCGGGGGTTGCGATGGCGGTGGCCATGACGAGGCTTACGGCCATCGCACCCACGCGCGCCTTGAGGCTTCGGTTGCTGATTGCGTCCATGGAAGGACTCCTTTCTTGAGCGAAGCGGGCCCTTCCCGCCTCATTGTTTGCTTTCTGCCGCAGAAGATGTCGGCAGCTTGGTGCCTTTTCGGTGTTGAACTGCGCTCTTTGTCTGGCCTTATTGGTTCCCGCTTTAGTCGGCCGCAACGATAGCGACGGCAACGGACTGGGGGTTGCCCGACGGCGCGCCGGTTTCGGGGTCGCAGCCCTGCACGGTCACGGTCGCCGACCCCTCATGGGCATCCGGCGCTTCGCACCATTCGACGACCTCGCCGGGGGCAATAAGCCCGGAGCTGTACAGCTCGACGCTGTCCTGCGAAAGGGTGAACGTTTGCGAGAACTTGTTTTCCGCAACATTCGACACGTTCACGCGCACTTTTCCATCCGACAGCTTGGGCTTTGCCGACACGGAAATCGTCATGCGCGACTCCTCCGCCTGGCGGTTGAGCTCGGCAATAACTTCTTCGTCGCTTTTGCCCTCGTGGGCTTGCACAGTCGCACCGGGGTCGGCCTTAGGTTGAAAGAATTGCCACATCGCGCAGCTGCCGATGGAAAGAAGCAGGAGAAGGAGCAGTATCAGAATAATGACGCGCCGCTTCTTTTTGCGCGAGTTATCTTCTTGTTCCGTTTCGCTCAATCCCCCACCCATTAAAGCACTGTTGCTTTTCGAGAAACCACATGTGAGAGCCACGCCTTCGAGATTCGTTCATTCGGCCCCGAAACAAGGGGCATCGCGCACCTCGAGCATTTCCGAATCCCACTATTGGTTTCGCGCCTGGATTATCGCAGAGCAACCCCTCACTGCAAGAACTTCGTCTGCTAGCGGTATGTCAGCCATACAAAAAGCCCATATCGCTCTGGTGATTCGCGCGCTATTTCTATTCAGCGGCGCTGTAGCGTGACGATTACCCTGGCAGAAAAGCTAATCGCGATGCGACACGTAATATCCCGCGTCCTCCACCGCTCGTTCGACAGCGTCGCGGTCGATAGGGGATTTCGCCAAAATGTGAGCCATGCCCGACCCCAGGTCGACCCTCGCCCATGTCCCCGGCTGCGCATTGAGGGCGTTCTGCACGCGCCCGACGCACTTTTCGCAGGTCATCCCCTTCACCTTAACGTCAAGCGAGAAGGGATAGTTCGCCTCGTCAGTGTCTTCCACCGTAACAGCAGCCACCTTCTTCGCCTTGGGAGCTTTCGGGCCGCCGCCGCAGCAGTCATCCTTGAGCGAGAACACACGGTAGGCTCGGCGAAGCGCAAAGACCATAAGGATTGCGATAGCGACGATGATGATAAAGGTTGGTGCATTCATGCGGCAGCTCCTCCGAAAGCCTTCGCTTCTTGATACGCAAGAAGTTTTCCGTTTGATACTTTCGGCAGTGTACCACGAGAAGTTAGCGAGGGAAAACCGTCGCGAAAGAAGACGTCACAGAGTATCCATATACCCTCAGGGGGTATATGGGAATACAGGTGACGTTCCCTTTCCTTCAAGCCATTTACCAGCGCATAACAAAAATCAGCTGGTTCCTGACACCGCCAAAGTACAAGAATCAGCCAGTTCTTGACACCGTCAGAATACAAGAATCAGCCAGCTTGCTCGCATCGCACACGGCGTCGGCTTGCTTATCCGCTGTGATTGACGCGGTCCCAAACGCAGCGGGGGATGATGAGGCCGAGCCAGACATGCAACACTGCTGACCCGACGGCCAGCTCCCCCTTGCCAGCGACGCATCTTCTTATTCCCCCAGGTCCTCGGCGAACCCTACGCGATAGTTCGCGAACACCACCCCGTCACCTGCCTGTGTGGCGTCCAAATCGACATCGGCCGCTATCGCGAAATCGCTGTCGCCTTCCACATCGTGGAAAATCTGACGCACATGCCATACGTGGGCCGATTCCTCGTCGGACTCGTCGAGCACGAGATAGGCCTTCGAGCGCGCATCCGCATCGAGAAGCACCTCTTCGTGCGCGTCGTAGAACTCGTCGAGCGCCACCGCCCAAGCGCGCTCGCCGAAGCCCCAGTCCGCATCCATCTCGCCAAGCGTCGCAACGTCGCGGTGCGCCGCCGCACGCACACGGCTGAACAGGGCGTTGCGCACGAGCACGGTGAGCCCGCGTCGGTCGCGCACAACCG
>OLPV01002314.1_pt1 | contig 12649 bp, 20 predicted proteins | sample 1671961 | NCBI WGS metagenome assembly OLPV01 (sample SAMEA3136630, study PRJEB25190) | human gut metagenome | biome: human gut; feature: human-associated habitat; material: faeces | place: Austria | collected 2013
AAGACGATCAGTCTCTGTGCATATCGGATGCTTCTAATTTTTCGCATCTCCATTTAGAAATGATCAGAAAAATTGTGACAAGCGCAAGAACAGCGCGAAGTATACGAACAACAGATAGTGCGGTATCAAGTTTGCGATTCATAGATTATACCTCCAATTATGGTTTTAAGCCTCTTTTTTAAGAAAACAATTTTACTATACCAAAGTAGTAGGTAAAACACAATGGGAAAGAAAAAGAAAAGCGGTCGCAAAGACCACTCCACCACAGAGAAAATCATCCTTGTAACCGCAATAATACAACTCATTGAAGTGCTGATTGAAGTAATCAAAGAACTCGCTGAGTAAAGGTAAGGGGAAAAAGTCCCTTATCACTAGAATACCTTTTTCTTATCTTATTGTCAATATACATCTTATATGTCGTAAAGGACAAGCAGTAAGACATAAGATGTAACAACTTGAAAGGGAGACAAAGTATATGTATGTAGAACGAAATTCCGAGCCAGATCAGTCTCAGATAAGACCGAGACTGAGTTTTATGGGCATCATGAATGGTGTCAAGATGTATGATTCAACACCAGAGTATATGGGTGAAGAATTGGAAAAGAGAGCCACAAAAGTAGCTGAGTTCTTTTTGTGGTATGCAGACAGAGCTGAGGAAATTATCTCTGCCAATGCTTCTAAGGCAGATTCCAAGCTTTATGGGCGATCAGGAGCGTAACAGGATGCGTGTAGGTCTTGACGGAATCAATATATTATGGTTTGTGGAATTGTAATGTATTACCTAGGGGAGGTAAACAAGAATGTTTGATAAGTTTGGAGAAATTATCTGCAAAGAGCGTGCGCGAGAAATTATCAAGGCATACTGCGGAGGTGTAAGCTATGACTGTATATAAGGCATTTGGACCGGGGATGGTCTGCAAGGAGTATCATTATAAGCCGGGTCAGGTTAACGCAGAGGCAATTGCTAATTGTACACGTAACGGGATCCATGCAGCAGAGGATCCGCTGGACTGTTTGTCTTATTATTCTTGGGATGGGAAAAATGAGTTTTGGAGATGTGAAACCGTAGGCGATATTGATGAGGACAGCGTAGACAGCAAGATTTCCACAACTAAACTGATTCCGGCACAGCAGTTAACTTTGATGGAATATGCCATGGAGTGCGCATTGTATATGTATGACAATCCAACACGCGTTCAGGAAAGACACGGAAGCTTTACCGTGTGTAAGAACGTTGGAATGCAGTCGATGAACTGTATAGTTCTTATTGTAGTTGGGGATGATCCAAAGGCAAAAGTAACACAGCAAACGGGCATTGTTATACTGGTAGATTTGAAAAATGGCAATTTGAGAGGAATCAAGGATGCAGCTCCAGGCTGGTATCGTATCACAGAGGAAGGGGTAATACCATGGACAGAACAGCCAAGAAACATCTAGTGGACAAGGCGAGACATCCATGCAGGAAGAGAAACATTTTTGCAAACGGATTTTGTATCTGTCATGCTACGATATTTAATTGTATCAGCCTGAATGATAGTGAGAATATCGGGCTTCTCATGAGGAATATTTGATTGTGGTGTTGGGGCTGTTGGTTGAATATTTTCATCCTCTAGAACAATCAAACATAGATTAAGAGCATCGGTAATTAGAGTAATCGCTTCAGACAATGATTTTGCAGTTGTAATGCAACCGTCAATGTCGGGAACGGACGCATAGAAAGTACCGTCTGATTCAGTGATAACAGCAGTGTAATTGTATAACATAAAATTACCTCATTTTATGCTTATATTACACACAAAATTGTATAATATGTCAAGAGAAAACACAAAAAAGATGAATTGAGTATTCATCCTGAAGAAGGAACATTTGCGGATGATGGAAAAGGCTTTGTGAAACTGGTTGATGTGGATTTCCTTGTCTATCGTAGAAAAAATGATAACCGAATGGTATGAAGAAATGTGACGTTACCAGACGGTCTGTAATCATAGATGTTTTTTGATTAATCGTTTGATAAACTCAATAGCTTTGAATTTGTTACTACACCTCCTCCTTCTGGCACAGAGTTGCTTCCTCTGTTTCTTGATTCAACCAGTTTATCACCAGCGTATCCGTCCGCACTTACACAGATGAGCAGCTTGACCAGATGATCGCAGAGGAGAACACTCCGAAAGAGTATCTGGGCAAGAAGTACACAACATACGAGGCACTTCAAGCGCAGCGCAAAATGGAAACTCGGATGCGAAAGACTCGTCAAGACATTCGCCTGATGCAGGACGGCGGCGCGGATCCACAAGACATTGTGCTGAAAAAAGCCAAGTATCAAGGCCAGATGCAGACATACAAGGCATTTGCAGAGGCGATGGATCTGCCGGAGCAGATGGAACGAGTATATCAGGATGGGCTGAGAGGCAAGTTTACACCGACGAAGACAGAGCTGGCGAGGGTGGAAAAAAATGTTGCAAAAGATCAAAGTGAATCTGTACAGTATATGTCTAATAGTTTTCGACCGCGCTATGGAAAAGAAGGACAGATTCCAACTGGAGTAGCCAATATAAATGTCTATAAGGTGGAAAACAGTGAATTTGATATAGTAGCGGATACGAATAATAAAAGAAGTATGGCAGTACGTCTGACAGAAAAGAATTTGAGAAGAATTCAAAAGTATTTGCCAGAAGGTTTCGAATTACCGAAGATTGCAGTTGTGGATTTTAAAAGCAATAGATTAAGTCCAACTGCTATCGGTGGATATTCTGAGTCAACAGGTATAATGTACATAAACTCAAAATATGATACTAATGAGAAAATATTTGAGTTTGTCAATAGATCAACAGGACGATTTGCCAATACCACTGAATTGGCACCATATCTGCACGAATTGGGACATAAATACTATTACGATTGTGTAAAGAGTCTTGCAAAACAACATCAAATCAGTTATAATGCTGCTCAGAAAGTAATAGACTATAGGGTGTATCGATACATCGCTGCCCAGAAAAGCGAAAATTTCTTAAGGGAAAATATTAGCCAATATGCTGATACGCAAAAAGTAACAGAAATTTGTGCAGAATCTTTTTCTGTAATGAAAAACAATAAAATCGCAGAAAAGATAATAGAATTAGTAAGTCAGGAGGAATAACTTATGATGCTGGAATTTAGCCCAGAGGAGGAGAAACTTTGGGATATGATGGATCATGAGAAAGATCCAAAGAAATGGAAAGAACTTCATGAGAAATATCGAAAATTAAGAAAAGAGCGAGAAGATAGAGAATTAAAAGATTGTATTTTTGCTCATTAAGATACCGCCAGCCGAAAGGCCGGTGGTATTTTTATACCCAATTTTAAGAAAGAGAGGAAAAGACAATGGATTTTGGAGAGGCGATCAGTGCAGTAAAAGCAGGAATGAGAGCATGTCGTAAGGGATGGAACGGAAAGAACCAGTATATTCAACTTGCAACAGGAATTTCATATAAGACAGTTGGTGGAGAAATTGTTAACTGCGATCACAAGGCAATTGGCAATGCAGCTATTGCTTTTGTAGGTACCAGTGGAGTGCAGATGGGATGGTTAGCGTCACAGGCAGATATGTTGGCAGAGGATTGGGTGATCTTGCTAGGGAAAGTCAGTGAGTGAAAGAAAGGGAAAACATGATTATCAAAGGAATGAAACATTTTCAAAATGTGGTAAAGAAAAAGTTGGCAGGGTGGTACAATACACATGAAAATGAAAAGATTGATGAAAGCAATGTTTTCATTGTGTGGAGCTGTAAAACGCTACAGAACTATAAATGCCTTGCAGCCACGACTGTGTCCGGTGATGGAATCTATGCAGAGTATACATATAATGGAGATAAGCAGGAATTGTATGAGGACGTTTACAAGAAACTTACGAATACACATTACATAGAGGAGTAATTTGCGCTAGCATAACTAGGGTTACAGTTCATGCGTCATGCAACGAAAGCCCTACGGTGCAATGGTTTCGTCGACGGACCAAATTCCGCAGGCTCCTTGTATGTTCTTTCTTATTATACATTACTTTGAAAGACCTGCTTCAAGTGTCCGTCTCGTGAAATCCATTCACCTTCGGGCTTGACTGCAATATTGACTTATCCGTGAACTGTAACTAACTAGGGCATAGGAAACAACGCGTAGGTGAATTAGACTTGACGTATTGGGAAAACAGTAGTAACATTACGTCAGAGGCGTTTGCATATATGTTTGAAGCGCAATTCGATGAAGCGCTACAGTGAAATGAAAAAATATTTTCCAGAATCGTTAAGTTACTTTGAAAAGAAATTGAAGGAGGTGGCAAAAAAATGAATAAGAAACTGGAAAAGGCATTTGATAGGTTTTTCTCACACTTTCATTACTGGCCTAAATCTCCACAAAATATAGATTTTGATCAAGAATAGTATGCAAATCTATTCTATCGAAAACAAAAATATACAGAGGTTATTGCAGAATGTTTTTCTGTAAAAGATGAAAATGTTATTGCGAAAGATTTAATTGGCTTATTGGAGAAGGAGGTTGGCAGTAGATGAGGCAGTTGACGAAAGAAGAGGAGCAAATCTTGGATGAACTTGAAAATCCAAATCTTTCTCAAGAAGAGGTGGAAAAGAAGGTCAAAAGGCTAAGAGAAATTAATGTAGAAGTAACAGGTGGAAATACTTGGCTAATATAATGACTGCAAAAAAAATTCGAGATCGAATTGAAAGTTTATGTACACATGTCCTTTTTGATTATAATGGAAAAGCATGTGGAGTAGATCCGTTTGATGTTGGTCATTTCGATATGTGGTGTGGAGAGGATTTCATGGAGGCACACAGCATTGAGGAAGTAATGCAGGAGCCTTTCTTTGAGGGAAAAGCATTGCAGGATATCATTGATCAGATTGAGAACGTAGAGGGAATGTAGATATGAATCCAAAAGAATTTAATGAAAGATTGTTTCGTTTGCGAAAAGGAGAAAAAGTTCCTTGCAGACATTGTGAAAAGGGAATAATGATTCCTGTAGGTGATTACAAAACAACAAAATGCTTCCATTGTGATAAGTGTGGAGTAAAATTGAATATTGATTGATACCACCAGTCGAGATGCCGGTGGTATTTTTGTACCCATTTTTAAATATTAGGAAGAATAAACAAGTGAAAGCAATGTTATAACAGTCCATGGCGGGCAAAAGCGAGGAAGAGATCAAGACTTCTTTACGACACAAGTGTATCAATATCCCACTGAATACTAAGATACCCACATTCTGTTGCTGTTTGTATTAAAAGATTGTTGTAGTCGCCGTAAGGTGGTCTGAAAAAGCACATATTTTGACCAGTCAGCTCCTTTACATTTTTATGTACCTGCATTAATTCATCGCGGATCTGTTCTTTTGAAAGTGTGCTCATCTCTGGATGTGTCTGTGAGTGATTTCCTATGTCGTGTCCGGCAGCAGCAATTGCCTTGACATCATCCGGATAGGCATCTACCCAGCTTCCTGTTAAGAAAAATGTAGCGTGAATTTGATTTCGCGCAAGAATTGACAAAAGATCAGCTGTATCTTCATTGCCCCAGGCTGCGTCAAATGTAAGTGCAATTTTCTTTTGATCAGTCTGAACACAATAAATAGGAAGTTCTCGTGAACCTTGGGTAGTGCTGACCATTACAGCGGCAGGCAGTGTAAAAGCGGTAAGCAGAAGAAGTAAAAAAGCAGCGGAAAGTAAAAGCGTTTTGAAAGAAAATGGATGAAAGATACCTTTTTGAAAATTGAACATGACATGATACCTTATACCTTTTTAATAACTGATATGTAAAGAAGGTGGGATTCATGATGATTTTTCTTATTGTATGTTTTGATTATCTGTAGTACAATAAAAAACAAGAGAAAAAAATTGTTACATTATGAGAGGATGGTTTTCAAATTATGTATTATGTAGATGAACATATTAAAAATACAAATCGCGTTTTTCCGCAGCAGGGTCGTTATGATTATCTGCGCTATGATATGAATGAAAATCCAGAGGGACTGCCAAAGGAATTTGTAGACAGCGTATTAAAAGAGATTACACCAGAATTTCTTTCGATATATCCTGAGCCGGATCGCTTCTTGAATAAGTATGCAGCCTATATTGGCGCATCCTATGAAAATGTGGTAGCAGTAAATGGTTCTGATATGGGAATACGCTATCTGTTAGAGACATTTGGTGAAAAAGGAAAAGATGTTGTCACAGTTGCACCAAGCTTTGAAATGTATTGGGTAAACTGCAGCATTCTTGGCCTTCATCATGTTCCAGTTGCATATGAGTCAGATATGACGATTTCGATTGATAAAATTTTAGATGCCATTACAGAAAATACTAGAATTGTAGTATTATTAAATCCAAACAATCCAATCGGTAATGTTTACACTGAGGAGGAATTGGAAAAGGTAATCGAAAAAACAAAGAAAGTCGGTGCAATCGTTGTTATTGATGAAGCGTATCATTATTTTTATCCAAATACCTTCTTAAAATATGCACTGAATGAAGAGAATGTAGTGCTTTTGCGTACATTTTCAAAGCTGTTTTCGATTGCCGCATGTCGTCTTGGCGTTGTAATCAGCAATCCTCAGATTATTCATTATGTGAAAAATGCGAAGCTGACATTTGATGCAAATGCGATTGCGCTATTATTTGCAGAACGCATTTTAGATCATCCAGAGATGATTGAGCAGTTAATAGAAACGGAAAAAGAGGGAAAGGCATATACTCTTGCAGAACTCACAAAGCATGGATACGAGACAAGAGACTGCCGCGGAAACTTTATTTTCGTGACGCCAAAACATCAGGCGGCAGAGGTTGCGCAGAAATTAGAGACAGAAAAAAAGATTTTAGTAAAATCATATGGAAATGAAATGCTGAAAAAATATCTGCGTATTTCAGTTGGCTCAAAAGAGGCAATGGAACGTTTCCTGACTGCATTTTTTGAGATTGACGAAAGATCATAATATAGATTTGGCAGACGTTTGAATGGTAATAGAAAAATACGAGTACAAGGAGAACGATTTGAAAAAAGTCATTACGTATGGTACGTTTGACCTGCTGCATTATGGTCATATAAACCTGCTCAAACGTGCGAAGGCGCTGGGAGACTATTTAATTGTGGGTGTGACAACAGATAGTTTTGATATCAGCAGAGGAAAACTGAATGTTCAGCAGTCTCTGATGGAGCGTATTCAGGCAGTAAAAGATACAGGACTTGCAGATGAGGTTATACCAGAGGAGTACATTGGTCAAAAAATAGATGATATTCGTCGATATCATATTGATGTTTTTGCGATTGGTTCAGATTGGGAAGGCAAATTTGATTACCTGAAGGAATACTGTGAGGTGGTTTATTTGCCGCGCACAGCCAATATTTCAAGTACAAAGCTTCGTCAGGAAAACAGTGGTATACGTCTTGGTATTATTGGATATGAGCCGATGGTTGAGAAATTTATTCAGGAATCCAGGTATGTAGGAAATGTAGAACTGTCGGGGATTTTTCAGCCGCCAATACAGCAAGAACAACGATCAGATGGTTTGTTATTACATGAAAAAAAGTATGCAGGAGGCCTTACAGTTTATGAAACGCTGCAGGAATTGCTTGATGAGAGTGATGCAGTCTATGTTGTAACATCGCCGGATAAACGGGCTTGGTACAGCCAAAAGGCATTAGAGCAAAAAAAACATGTTCTTTGCGAATCACCAGTGGCACTAGAAAAAGAGGGTGCACTTTTTCTGACAAGACTTGCAAAAGACAAAGGCTGTGTTTTCTTAGAGGCTATTAAAACAGCATATTTTATGGCATTTAACCGTCTTGTTCTTATGGCAAAGAGTGGAGAGGTTGGAAATATCAAGGCAGTTGAAGCAACATGTACACAGATGACACCGCCGCCTGTGGGCTATCAAAAGGGTGGCTTTGGAAGTATGGCAGTATGGGGCCCATTTGGTTTATTGTCGGTATTTTCAATTTTGGGAACAGATTATAAAAAATGTGATATGGTGACGTATCATACAAAAACTGATCCAGATCTTTTTTCAAAGATAAGTTTTTTGTACGCGAATGCAGCAGCATCTGTCAAGACAGGAATTGGTGTAAAATCAGAAGGTGAGCTTATCATAACAGGAACAAAAGGATATATTTATGTACCATCACCGTGGTGGAAGACTGATTATTTTGAAGTTCGTTATGAAGACTTTACACAGAACAGACGCTATTTTTATAAACTGGATGGAGAAGGGCTTCGCTATGAGATAGCTGCTTTTTCGCGTGCTATTCAAAATGGAGTAAATACAGGCTGTATGGATGAGAAAATTACGGCATCAATAAGCAGTGTGATGGAACAGTTTTACGATAAGGAATGCTCTAATCATGATTTTATATCTTGATAGAATGAATTATCAGCAAAAAAAAGGCCAGTTCAGGCAAAGATTTTGTAAAAAAAAGTCTGGTAATTTGTCTGAAATATGCTATACTATTAAAGATTGTGTGGTTAAACAATAGCCATAAATCAAATTAGGACAAGAGTTTGTCTGTAACAGGATGGGCTTTAGAGTCTGGAAGACAGAGAGGAGAACCCGGTATGGCCAAGGGAAAGAAGAAGTCGGCCAAGACACCGCTTTTAATTGTGGTGCTTGTATTGTTGATTATTGTTTTTGCGGGACTTTGTGTATTTTATTTTGGATTAAAGCATTATCTTGGAAAAACGAATTATGTAGATGATAGTGAAGTTACCATTAATTATGGTTTGTTAACAGCAGATGAAGATGATGTGGAAGGCTTTACTGAGATGGAGACGCTGGATGCAGAGGCAGCTTCAGTTTTTGCTAAAGAAGTAAATGTAGGTCAAAATATTGATATTGCTTCTGACGGCGATGTTTATAATATTCTGCTGATTGGTTCTGATACTAGAAATGGATGGTATGGAAATTCCGATTCCATGATCTTAGCTTCCATCAATTCGCAGACAAAGACGATTTATATGACAAGCTTTATGCGAGATTTGTATGCTAACATTCCAAATGTTGGTATAAGAAAGCTAAACAGTGCCTACGCAGTTGGTGGCGGTCCGCTTCTTGTTTCTACAATTGAAAGTAATTATCGTATTGATATTGATAATTATGCGTCAGTTGATTTTAGTTCGATGGCTAATATCATAGATCTTGTAGGTGGTGTTGATCTGGAAGTTTCAACACAGGAGGCAGGCTATATCAATATGTATCTGGACGAGCAGTGCAGACTACAGGGATTGAATGCTTCTGACTATTATGTTACAGGTGGCGGAATTACACATCTGAATGGAAATCAGGCAGTTGGATTTGCAAGAATCCGTTATACAAGCCGTGGAAGCGAGCATTCCGATTATGGCCGTACTTCAAGACAGAGAGAGATTCTTGTACAGCTGATGCAAAAAGCAAGATCTCTGGATGCAACAACCTTGCTTGCTGTTGTAAATAATATGCTTCCGCTTATTACTCACAATATTGATGCGGCAACATTGACAACCTTGATTGCTAATGCACCTTCCTATATCAATTATGATATTCAGACGGATCGTATCCCGTATGATAACATGTACACAAACTTAGGCGAGGAGCTTGTTCCAGATTTTGAGGCAACAATCAATCGTCTGCATCAGACTATTTATGGAAATTAAATAAAAGTAAAATTCGTCTTATCTTTTTGATAGGGCGAATTTTTTTGCAAAAAAATAAAAAAAGTGCTTGACAGATTTTGAAATTATGTTATACTCTTTATAGAACAAATGAAACATACATAACTCGCAGCCACTAAGCGATTGTTCTCAAGACATCATAGATAAAATATACCAAATGATGTCGTGCAGTGGCAGATAAGGAGGGGCTATGAATATTAATAAATTTACACAGAAATCAATGCAGGCAGTTCAGGATTGTGAAAAGCTTGCGTATCAATATGGAAACCAGGAAATTGATCAGGAGCATCTGATCGTTGCGCTGTTACATCAGGAGGACAGTTTGTTTGCAAAACTGATCACCAAGATGGATATTCAGCTTGAATATTTTGAAAACAGAGCAGTTCAGACACTTGAGAAAAAGGTGAAGGTGTCTGGTGGAAACGGACAGCTTTATGTCAGCAATGCACTGAATAAGGTACTTGTAAGCGCAGAGGACGAAGCAAAGGCAATGGGAGACGAATATGTTTCCGTTGAGCATCTTGTCCTGTCACTTATTCGTTATCCAAACAATGATGTAAAGGAACTGTTTCGTGAGTTTGGTATTACCAGAGAACGTTTTCTTCAGGTATTATCTACGATTAGAGGAAATCAGAGAGTGACATCTGACAATCCAGAAGCCACTTACGATACATTAAACAAGTATGGCAGTGATCTTGTTGATAAGGCAAGAGATCATAAACTTGATCCAGTAATCGGACGAGACAGCGAGATTAGAAATGTTGTACGTATTCTTTCACGTAAAACAAAGAATAACCCTGTTTTAATCGGTGAGCCTGGTGTTGGTAAGACTGCAGTTGTAGAGGGGCTTGCACAGCGTATTGTCCGCGGTGATGTTCCAGAAGGTTTGAAGGACAAGAAGATCTTTTCACTTGATATGGGTGCACTTGTAGCTGGTGCAAAGTATCGTGGTGAATTTGAGGAGCGTCTGAAAGCCGTTCTTGATGAAGTTAAAAAGAGCGAAGGTAAGATTATCCTCTTCATCGATGAACTTCATTTGATTGTTGGTGCAGGCAAAACTGATGGCGCGATGGATGCCGGCAACATGTTAAAGCCGATGCTTGCAAGAGGTGAACTCCATTGTATTGGTGCGACAACACTTGACGAGTATCGCAAATATATTGAAAAGGATCCGGCACTGGAGCGTCGTTTCCAGCCAGTCCTTGTTGATGAGCCAACGGTAGAAGATACCATTTCCATACTGAGAGGTCTGAAGGATCGTTATGAGGTTTATCATGGTGTAAAGATTACAGATGCTGCGCTTGTAACAGCAGCAACACTCTCTAATCGTTATATCTCAGATCGTTTCCTTCCGGATAAGGCAATTGATCTTGTCGATGAGGCATGTGCGCTTGTAAAGACGGAGATGGATTCCATGCCGGCTGAAATGGATGAGCTAAGTCGTAAGATCATGCAGCTTGAAATTGAGGAGGCTGCATTAAAGAAAGAAACTGATCATTTGTCACAGGAGCGTCTTGAGACACTTCAGCAGGAACTTTCAAGTCTGCGTGAAGAGTTTGCAGGCATGAAGGCGCAGTGGGACAATGAGAAAAAGTCAGTAGATCACTTAAGCAAGCTGCGTGAGGAAATAGAGCAGGTTCATCAGCAGATTGCTCAGGCACAGCAGCAGTATGATCTGAACAAGGCAGCCGAGTTACAGTATGGCAAGCTGCCACAGCTTGAAAAACAGTTGGCAGCAGAAGAGGAATCTGTAAAGTCAAAGGATCTTTCTCTTGTTCATGAGGCTGTTACAGATGATGAAATCTGTAAAATTATTTCAAAATGGACAGGTATTCCTGTTGCCAGACTTACAGAGGGCGAGCGCGAGAAGACACTTCATCTGGCTGATGAGCTTCATAAGAGAGTCGTTGGTCAGGATGAGGCTGTTGAGAAGGTAACAGAGGCGATTCTTCGTTCTAAGGCAGGAATCAAGGATCCTTCAAAGCCGATTGGTTCGTTCCTTTTCCTTGGACCAACTGGTGTTGGTAAGACAGAGCTTGCAAAGGCACTTGCTCAGAATCTGTTCGATGATGAAAACAACATGGTTCGTATTGATATGTCGGAGTACATGGAGAAGCATTCTGTATCTCGTTTGATCGGAGCGCCTCCGGGATACGTTGGATACGATGAAGGTGGTCAGCTGACAGAGGCAGTACGTCGTAAACCATACAGTGTTGTTTTGTTTGATGAGGTAGAAAAGGCTCATCCTGATGTATTTAACATCTTGCTTCAGGTACTTGATGATGGTCGAATCACTGATTCTCAGGGTCGTACCGTAGACTTTAAGAATACGATTTTGATCATGACATCTAATATTGGATCCTCATATTTGCTTGATGGCATTGATGAGCAAGGCAATATCAGATCCGAGGCAGAGTCAGCTGTTATGAATGATCTTCGCGGTCATTTCCGTCCAGAGTTTTTGAATCGTCTTGATGAGATAATCCTCTTTAAGCCATTAACAAAGGACAATATTGGCAATATCATTCATCTGATGGTAGCAGATGTCAATAATCGTCTTGAAGATCGTGAGCTGTCGATTTCTCTGACAAAAGATGCAGAGCAGTATATTGTTGAGCATGGCTATGATCCAGTATATGGTGCAAGACCACTGAAGCGTTATCTGCAGAAGAATGTTGAGACACTTGCAGCAAGAATTATTCTTTCTGGAGAAGTTCACGCACAGGATGTTATTGAAATTGATGTCGGTGATAGCGGCTTAAAGGCAGAAGTTGTTCATACACCTAAGAAGGCATAAAAGGGTCTTTGTTACAGTTCATGAATATTGCTTGCAATTTTTATTGATTGATAGTATAGTTTAAGAGGTATCTTCTGTGAGAGGATACCTCTTTTCTGATATCAGTTTTGCAAATGGAGTTTTAAATTATTGTGTTTTTTTGAAAAAACGCATTTAGAAACATACAGATCGG
>OLPV01002323.1_pt1 | contig 12604 bp, 8 predicted proteins | sample 1671961 | NCBI WGS metagenome assembly OLPV01 (sample SAMEA3136630, study PRJEB25190) | human gut metagenome | biome: human gut; feature: human-associated habitat; material: faeces | place: Austria | collected 2013
TCTGCTTCCGCGGAAACCAGTCCAATATTATAGCCATCTTCCAGCTCTGCTGTTGCACTGACGTAACGGTTCTGTGCATCACGCTTAATGGAAGAAAATCCTTCTGTATCTACGAATTCCACCAGGTCAGATAATGGAATGTCTTCTTTTTTCTGATCCGCATTGGTTCCTTCTATTGTCAGTTCTTTTATTTTATCTCTGGTCAGTGTCTCATCTGCATCACTGATTACCAGGACGTCATAATCAGACGACTCGGTACTTAACGTTGTGGCACTGCTTGCTTCTGCCAGCTTCTGCTGGAGGAACTGATAGATCTGTGCGGTGGTCAGCTGATAGCTCATGGCTTTATTTTTATCCACCACCAGGCGCATTTCCACCGTCTTTTCTTCAATACCATCTGATACATTTTTCGTTCCATCCACAGAAGAAAGAATCTCTGCCACATCTCCTGCGATCTGTTTTAAGGTATCCAGTTCCCTGCCTTTGATCATGACGCTGATACCAGAACCACCCAGGGATGACATATCCATATTCGAAGTCTGTACATTTATTTCACAGTCCAGATCCTTTGTTTTCTCCATAATCTGGCTGGCCACTTCCGCATCACTCTGCTTCTTATTCTCTTTCAGCATAATGTACATAGAAACTTCCCGGTTACTTCCCGATCCAGATCCCATCATACTCATCATACTGTTTCCGGATACCATGGCGCCCACATCTTCCACGTCCTCAATCGTGCGAATGCGCTCAATTGCCTCATCGGACACTTTTGATGTGTCGGCCAGTGAACTGCCCTCCGGTGCTGTCAGGGTAGCAGACATCTGTGTATTTTCCATGTCACCCATAAATTCGGTTCCCCTGGAAACTGCCAGCTTGGCAGACAATACCAGGATTCCTGCTGCCAGGAGAATAACCAGAGGCTTCACCTTCAAAGCCCCTTTCAATGTCCATGCATAGGCATTTTGAATTTTATCAAAAATACGGTGTTTCTTATCCGTTCCTTTTTTCAGAAGCCCCGCCGCCATAGCCGGCACCAGTGTCAGTGCTACGACCAGACTGGCTATCAGTGAATATGCAATGGTAAGTCCCATATCCACAAACAGCTGTCTTGTGATTCCTTCTGTAAACAAAATCGGTGCAAATACACATATGGTTGTCAGGGTAGATGCCACAATCGCGCCTGCCACCTGGCTTGCGCCCTCTACAGCTGCTTTTTTCACGGAATATCCTTCGCTTCGCAGACGATAGATATTCTCAATTACTACAATGGAGTTGTCTACCAGCATACCGATTCCCAGTGCCAGACCGGACAGGGAAATAATATTCAGAGTAATATGACTGAAATACATACAAACAATCGCCGTCATAATACTGATTGGGATAGAGCATGCAATCACCAGCGTCGGTCGAAAGCTTCCCAGGAATATCAGCAGTACCAGGATTGCAAGCACTGCTCCGGACAGCATATTCTGGATGACAGAATCTACTACCATATCAATGTAGACACCCTGATCCATCATCTTGATAAAACGAATATCTCCGTTGTTTTCTTCCAGTTCTGCGAACTTGTCTTTGATCTTATTCGACACCGTTCCAGTGGAATAGCCTGACTGCTTCTGCATCGTCAGCATCACACCCGGATGGTCATTGACCGTTGCATAGATCTCATTACTGTTATCCGTCATCACCACATCTGCCACATCAGAAAGCGTAATCGGATCCAGGTCATCCATATGCAGATCCAGCACCACGAGATCATTCATGTCTTCCATACTGCCAAACTTATTTCCCACTCGCACCAGGAAATCAATGCCATCTTCTGTCACATAGCCTGCCGGCATCATAAAGTTCTGGGCTGCCAGGATATTCCTGATCAGATCTGTAGTTACCAGTTCCGTCACATCTGCCTGATCATAGGCAGATTCCTTCTGCTCCTCGATCTGATCCAGTGCTGCTTCAATCTGCTGCTTTCCGGACTGCAGCTGGGCTTTCCCCACTGCCATCTCAATGGTGGCATCGATCTTGGCCCCGTCTATTTTACTCTGCGCACCGGACAGCTGGCTCTGTCCATCGGTCATCTTTTTCTGAGCTGCTGCCAGCTGTTCTTTTGCCGCATTTAACTGGGCTCTGCCCTCTGTAATCTGGGATTTGCCCTGTGCAACAGCGTCTTTTCCCTTCTGAATGGTCTCCATCTGTTCCGGAGTCTTGTCAATCTGCTCCTGAATTGTGGCAATACCATCTGAAAGCTGCTTATCAGTATCCTGCAAGGTTGCCTTTACACTGGAAATATTGTTTTCCAGCTCGTCACCAGACAATGTAATATCGATTCCAAGGGCAATCAGCTGATTTCTCTGTTCCACCAGCTGATCGTACTGTGCTTTGACCGCTTCCATGCTCTGAGCCATCTGACTGGCATCCCCTGCCAGCCCTCCATAATCCGGCACATTCACACTTCCTGATTCATCCAGAATCTGTTCCGCACCGGTACTCTGACTGCTTCCCAGCCCCGCCAGCACTTCTCCATCTGTAATCTCTGGCTGGGTATCCACCGAATCTGGCATCTGCACATCTGCCTCCTGCGCGCTGTCCTGAGCTGCCTTCGTCAGATTCTGCTGATTTTCGATCAGACCCGCTGTCTCATCCTGTGTCTGATCTGCTTCTGTCACTTCTGTATCTGGAACATCTTCCTGGACCTGACCAAGCCCCAGCACCTGCTCCAATTGTGCAATCGCCTGATTCAACTGTTCTACCTGTCCGGCAGTCAGAGTGCTTACCGCTGCCAGTGCCTGATCTATGGAATCTTTCTGCGTCTCCAATGCTGTCTTCTGAGCCGGAAGTGCCAGAAGTGCTTTTTCTCCGTCTTCCAGCTGTTTTTCCTGATTGTTTAATTCTGTTTCCGATTTATCCAGTTCACTTAAAGCAGACTCTACCTCTTTCTGTTTCTCACTTAACTGGACACTTCCTGTAATCATCTGAGTGGAACCGGAACTGATCTGCTCCTGTGCTTTTCCTGTCTGCTCTTTCAGCTGTTCCTGTCCGCTCTTTAAAGCGCTTTCCCCGCTCTCCAGCTTCGCCTTGTTTTCGTCCAGCTCTGCCTGTGCATCATCGAACTTCTTATCCAGTGCTTTACGGACTTTTTGATTGACTTCTTTTATTTTGTCCTCTCTAAGGACAACCTGCACCTGTTCCTCAATGGTTCCGGTGGAAGAAACAGAAGCTACACCCTCTATGCTTTCCAGCTCCGGCAGGATATTATTTTCCACCAGATCAGTCAATTCACTCTGACTCAGGTCGCCGCCTTCCAATGCTGCCACCATAACCGGCATCATATCCGGATTCAGCTTCATAATAATCGGATTGCCCACCGAATCACTCCAGGTTCCCTCGATCTGGTTCAGCTTCTCCCGCATATCTACCGTGATGGAATCCATATCTGCTGTCTGAGCAAATTCCAGGACCACCATAGACAGATTCTCTGCGGATGTAGAACTGATATTTTCAATATTACTGATGGTTGCCATCGCCTGTTCCACTGGTCTGGTTACCGTACTCTCTACTTCCTCCGGACTTGCCCCGATATAAGTGGTATACACAATCGCATACGGCAGATTCATATCCGGCAGGAGATCTGTCTGCATGCTGGTAAAGGATACATAACCAAGCACCAGAACCAGTACCACTCCCACCAGAACGGTATACGGCTTCTTTACACTAAACTTCGATATCATCTTTGCTTCCCCTTGTCGTCTTTTTCTCCCTCATTTACACTGTCACAGCAATCTATCTGCGGCATAATCTCATTGATCCGCTTCAGAATATCCAGCATCTGCTTTGCATCCTCTTCTCCCAGCTGTTCCATCAGCTGGCTTGTCATACGCATAGGTATCTGCTGCCATTGTCTGGCCTGTTCTTCTCCTTTTTCAGTTAGTTCTACCCGTATTTTTCTTCGGTCTTTCTCCTCTGACTTCCGAACGATCATCCCCTTGCGTTCCAGATTATTCAGAGCTGCCGCCACACGCGCAGAGCTGGTCTTCATTGCTTTCCCCAGTTCTCCCGGCGTCGCAGTATCCTGTTTTTTCCAGAGATACATCAGCAGGAACGCTTCTCCCTTCATTGAACTGCTGATCTCTCTGCTGTGATGATATCTTCCCAGTCGGAAAAATTCTTCTAAAAATTCACGGGCCAGTTCTTCAAAATCCATGTTTTTTCCTCTTGTCCCTCATATTGTTATCTAATAGTATTAGCATTTTAGCCCAGTAACTGTAATACTGTCAAGAGATACAGAAAAACAAAATAATTTTCACAAAAGAAAATACCCTCCCCATGACTTTTCTTAGCCACGAAGAGGGTAACTCTTCCAAAATTCTGATATCTGATTATACTTCTGTCCAGCCAGAAGAATTCTTACTGCTGTTTACTACTGCATAGATGAATTTCACACCTGCCACACCGTCAGATACGGTCGGATAATCCCCTGTCTTTTCAGGACAGCGTCCATTTACACATTCCAGTACATCTTTCATAAAACCATGATAGATATTGGCAAATGCGAAAGTTAGTCCCTCCGGATGTCCGGACGGAATATGATTTCTCTCAGCTGCCATACCGGTTATGTATCCGGTTCCTCTGTGGTATATCTGATCCGGTTGTCCTTTTTTCGTCACTTTCAGGTAATCTGGTTCTTCCTGTACCCATTCAACCGATCCTTCGCTTCCGAAAATCCGTACCACCAGACCATTCAGGTGGCCTGCGCATACCTGTGAACAGCTGTATACACCATGTACACCATCTTCATATTCTACCAGAATATTGGCATTCAGATCCAGATCCATTCCATAATTATCCAACACTGCGGCTACTTTTTTTGGGTGCATGCCTGTGATATAGGCAACTGTGTCTTCGATATGTGTTCCGATGTCTCCTACACAGTTGGAAATGCCGGATTTGGAAGGGTCGGTTCTCCAGACAGACATCTTTGTTGTAGTCTGATTGCCGCCACCGATTTCATCTATCAGCCAGTCCTGCAGATATTCTGCATTTACATTCACCACTTTGCCGATTTCTCCGGTTTCCACCAGTTCCTTTGCCAGTTTTACCATAGCATATCCGGTATAGGTATAGGTTACTGCAAACATCAGGCGTTTCTCTTTTGCAAGCTGTTCCAGTTCTTCTCCCTGTTCAACAGTGAAGCACAGTGGTTTTTCGCAGGCTACATGAATGCCTGCTTCCAGAAATGCTTTCGCCACTTCGTAATGGGTTGCATTCGGTGTTACGATGGATACAAAGTCAATTCCATCTTCCCGTGCGCTTTCTGCCTTTGCCATTTCCTCATAAGAACCATACAGTCTGTCCTTTTCGATCCCGTAGAATTCTCCGGTTTCTTTGTTCTTTCCTTCTCTTGAGCTGAAGCAGGCTGCTACAAGGTCTGCCGTTTCCTCCAGCTCAATGGCTCTTCTATGCACAGCACCGATAAATGCACCGAGGCCTCCTCCAACCATACCATATCTCAATCTTTTTCTGTCACCCATTGTTCTGACCTCCTTTAGTTTGCAATTGCATCATCAAATTTGAAATCAGATGCACGGAAATCAATCTTTCTGACGAATTCGGCAGCTTCTTTTGCACCATATTCTCTTTCCATTCCGCTGTCTTCCCATTCTACTGATAACGGACCTTCATATCCGATAGCATTTAATACACGGATAATATTTTCAAAATCCACATCCCCATGTCCCAGGGAACGGAAGTTCCATCCTCGCCGTAAATCACCGAAATCAATGTGGGATCCAAGAAGTCCGCTTCTTCCATCTAGTGTAACTGCAGCATCTTTCATATGTACATGATAGATCTTATCTGCAAAATCCTGAAGGAAAATGTGTGGTGTAATGCCTTGCCAGATCAGGTGACTCGGGTCAAAGTTAAGTCCAAATTCTGGACGGTCCGCGAATTTCTCCAGAAGTCTCTTTGTGGAATAATAATCGAATGCAATTTCTCCTGGGTGCACTTCCAGTGCAAATTTGATCCCATTTTTCACAAATTCATCCAGAATCGGTGTCCACAGATCATAGATTTCCTGATAGCCTGCCTCTACCATTGATTCCGGTGTCTGAGGGAATGAATACAGGTATTTCCAGATTTGAGATCCGGTAAATCCGGTTACCACGCTGCATCCCATCTTCTTTGCAGCCACCGCTGCATACTTCATAGTTTCAACAGCCCATGCCCGGATCTCTGCCGGCTTATCTGCAAGTTCTGGTGGTGCAAAATTATTTAACCTCGGGTCATCATAATCGCCTACACACTGGCCAATAATATGGGTTGCCAATGCTTCACATTTCAGATCATATTTAGCAAGCAGAGCCTTGATTTCTGTCACATAAGCATCATCCTCTGCTGCACGCTTCACATCCAGGTGATTTCCCCAGCAGGCAAGTTCCAGACCGTCATAACCCATTTCTTTTGCTTTCTTACACATTGTCTCCATATCGAGATCTGCCCACTGACAAGTCATAATGGTTAATAATCTGCTCATTCTGTATTCCTCCTACTGTTTTATTTCTATTTTCTGCTGTCTGTTTTCAGTTCCAGATAAAGTACTTCCTGAGGTGTCAGTTTTACATTTAATGCACCGAGGGAAGATTCAATTTCACTTCTGTTTGCCGCTCCGATAATCGGAAATGCATTTAATGGACTGTCAAGTACATAAGCCATGGCAACCTGTGGAATGGTGCAGCCTTTTTCTTCTGCAATTTCCTTACAACGATCCAGTCTGACAAAATTTTCTTCATAGCAATAGCCAATGCGGCAGAACATATCAATTTTTTCCGGATCATTTTTCAGCAGTTCACGGGTAATTCTTCCGGAGAAAAGCCCTCTTGCTAGTGAAGAATAAGCAAGAACCGGCATCTGGTTTTTGATATACCACGCCTGAGCTTCTGCATTTTTGTTACCGGCAATAGTAACGCATCCAGGAGCAAACGGATTTTTCACCTGTTCTGCCAGACTGAAGTTTGGTGAAGAAATACTCATTGGTGTAAGATTATGTGCATAAGCATACTCATTCGCTTCTTCCAGACGTGTATGTGTCCAGTTGGAACCACCAAAGATTTTGATTCTTCCTGCCGCCTGATGCTCGTTTAGTTTTTCTACAATTGGTCCTACCGGAAGTTCTGTATTATCTCTGTGAAGTAAATAAATATCCAGATAATCCGTACGCAATTCTGCCAGAGTTTCAGCCAGGTCAGAATCAATGTCATAAGGTGTTACTCTCTGGCGATAATCTGAAGGATGAGCACCTTTGGAAAGTAATACAATATTTTCTCTGACACCACGAGACTCAATCCATTCCCCTACAGTTGGTTCTGAATCATATGCGCGTGCTGTATCAATTGCTGTGATACCAAGATCATATGCCGCATCCAGCGTCTGGAAATGTTTTTCTTTGTTATCCGGAAACATTCCAAACGTTCCCATGAAAAATTTACTTACTTTTTTTTCGATTCCATTAAATTTTACGTATTCCATCTTTGTTTTCTCCTCTATTCTTCACATATTCCGTTTAAAATCTACGATTCTTATTCTGCTTCCGGAAGCTTAAAATTTGCATCCAGTCCGCCTTTTTTTTCTTCATTATATACTTCCAGATATAAGCCCAGTTCTTTGTGCAGATCCAGATATGCAAATTCCATTCCGATTACCGGATCTTTGCACCACAGCCAAGGATCTCTGCCTGTCAGTTTTTTATGTTCTTCTAATACTGTTCCAAAATCATCTCTGGTAATCAGTGCGATATGGTGCATACCAGGGCCGTGTTCCTCAAGCCATGTCTTGTATGGGCTGTCGCTGATTGGCTGAATTAATTCAATCTCAAATCCCCAGCAGTCACAGAATGCCATAATGGTCTGTAACCGATCTTTCTTTCCATTCATGGTGAAATCCGGAAACTGTGCAGAATCCAGAGGACTTACTCTCCATGGACCAATGCCATATTCTTTTTCGTAGTGTTTTACGGCTTCCTCTACATTTTCTACAATAATTCCGATCTGTAAAAATTTTGCAAACTGTGTGTTCATTTTTTCTTCCTCCTGAAAAATATTATTTATAAATTGGATCTAATACGGTATCAATGTAATTCTTTGTGAGAAGTATCGTGGAAAGTGGATCCGGTGTTCCATCAGATTCAATTCCAATCCAGCCTTTATGCTGATATTTCTTCATTAACTCCCACAGACCTTTGAAATCCAGAAGACCCCCTCCTGGTTCCCAGAACCATCTGCCACCCTTTTCATCAAATTCTGCTCCCGGACCAAAACGTTTTTCATCCGGTGCATTTACATACGTTGTATCTTTTATATGGAAATACTGTACTCTGTCATGATAGGTATCATAAAAATGGCAGATATCTTTTCCCATAATGGCAACCTGTGCGGTATCCAAACAGTAAAACACATATCTTGGATCTGTCATCTCCAGGAATTTTTCATGATCATATTTGTTGACGGCACACCAAAATTCATTGTGAATAGAAACGGCAAGTCCTTTCTCTGCACACATGCGACCTACTGTATTCATACATTCAGCCACATTTTTTAATCCTTCTTCATCCAACGGCCCTGTTCCATAATACTGTCCCGCCGGCTGTACTATCAGGTTAATTCCCTCACATTCTGCCAGTGCATCTATCGCCTGCTGTTCGTAAGCATAAATACCTGGATGGTTTCGCTTGTCCTGAGAACCGACATGATGAGAAAACATACCGGTGATTCGTTCGATTCCTCTCTCCTGTGCAAACTCTTTAAAATTTTTCATGGAACCAAATGCATTTACAATGCTTGGAACAGAAAATACCATAAGTTCAATTCCTTTAAATCCTGCACCTGCAAAATATCGGAGTATTTTATCCCAATCCTGATAATAATATGCTGCGCCGAAATCTCCCATATACCACTCATCAAAATTATTGAGCTGTTTATAGTTGATATTTCCCCAGAGATTGGTCATATATGTGTACTGAATGTTTCTCTCTTCCATCAGATTCCCTCCTTTGCAGCATATTCCTTTTCCAGACGGTTCCAGAAAGTTCTCATCCTCAGTATTCCTTTTGGAATATCCAGAGAATATTTTGATTCCAATACTACCGGTCCGTCAAATGCAGCTTCTTTTAGCTGCCTGTAAATGGTTTTAAAATCAATTGCCCCATATCCCAGATCATAGTATACTCTCTGCATTTTTCCATCCTGTGGAAATTCTGGAGAAATCGAACGGTATACCTGATTTTCATCTGTGAATTTGGTGTCTGTAAAACAAAATGCCTGAGCCTGATTTGCATATTCTGCAATTACTTTTTTATAATCCTCTCCTGCAATGTACAGATGTGCCGGATCCGGTGCATATGATACCAGTTCCGGATCTGTCAGCTTCATAAAATCATAGATTTTTCCACCTCGAAGCAGTGTCCAGAATTCATTGTGGACTGCCATATGAATTTGATTTTCTTTGCATCGCTCACCGATTTTATTCATACATTCCGCTGCATTTTCAAAAAATGCCTGTATCTTTGTCTGATCCCCTCCAAATTCTTTTTCGAGGAACCCAATTCCGGGTGTTGGGGAAACCAAAAGCGTACTTCCGTGAAATTCTTTTAACGCTTCAATATTATCCAGTGCATAATCGTAAAATCCGTCAAAAAACTTTTCCATCGGCAAACCTGTTTCAAACAGACTGTTATACTGGCTCTGCGCCGAAATTCCGATTACCTCAATATTCTCAATTCCCTTATCATTCAGGAATTCAAGATAAGCTTTCTCTGAACCAAATCTCGTCTTAATGGAAGCGGTACAGATTGGTGCTCCGTTTCTGGATACATTTTCTGTATTTGGCACCATTGGGATCATAATAGATTGAAATCCTGCTGCTGCAAACATATCAACCAGTTCATCCCAGTACCATTTTGCTGCCCGCAGGAATGCACCGGGTCCGCTGGTATCTGCATTTACAATTCCAAAACTGGCTACTGCTTTCATTTGTTTCATCTTCCTTTCTTTTATTTTGTTTTCATCTTATTTGTTATTACAAACAGAAATATGTTCTGTTGTATTTCTCAGATTTTTAAGACTGTTATCCAGCTTCTGATACATCTCTATATAGAATGGATATAGCTGATCATAGACATCTGCCCAGGTTTGCACCGGATATATGATTTCTTTTACTTTTACGATTTTTTCCACCGCTGTGGACAGATCTGGGAAAATTCCCACTTTGTGCCCTGCCAGAAGTGCTGTTCCCACAGGTACATCTCCTGATTTTTCATCCAGAAGCAGAACCGGAACCCGCAACATCGATGCTTTTATCTGACACCAGGTATGGCTTTTTGCACCTCCACCACAAATACGAAGTGTTTCTATCTTTGTACCTGTAGCCTTGATTGTTTCTGCCACATGTCTTAATGCAAATGCGGTTCCTTCAAAAACAGATCTCACCAGATCACATCTCCGGGTATCCATGCCAAGACCGATAAACATTCCTCTGGCGTATTCATTCCAAAGAGGCGCCCGTTCTCCCAGCAGATAGGGGTAAAAGATCACGCCATTGGCACCGGGCTCTGATTCCAGTGCCAGTTCATTGAGGTATGTATAGATATTCAGCTTTCTCTTTTCTGCTTCTTTCTTTTCTTTTCCGATCAGAAGAAGAAAAGAATTGGCAAAATCCGGATACATATCATTCGCAAGAAGTGAATCATATACCGCAGATTCCTGGAAAAGCTGCAAACGCAGTCTGTCATAATTTGTTTCCAGACGATTCAGTTCTCCCTTCAAAGGAAGGCGACGGTCTGAATAAATCGTCATTGGTAATTTGTAATCCGGAAATGGATAATACCAGGATGCTTTAAGATCTCCTGCCTCTTTCAGGATTGCTGACATTTCTTTTCTGGAAAATGTCTTAACGCCACTCGTTGTCGGATAACCTTCCAGACCTTCAAAGAGAGTTCCAAAATGATCTTCCGTACATCCTGCCCAGTACTTCAGCCCCAGACGATTTTCGATTGCAAGAACGATCTTACCATCCGGTTTCAGATGTCTGGATATGATCTTAAGGAAATCCACATAAGGAGTCTCACTCTGTATATAGGCTTCTCCATATTCAAACACACCGATTAATGTAATATAATCATATTTTTCGGTAAGCGTCTTCTCGACTTCCTGAAAATTCCCCATAAGGATCTTCAGATTGTCACAGTCTCTGTGTCTCCATGCATTGATCTGGCTTCGCTTTCTTGAAAGTTCAATACAGGTAACCTTTTTGGCTTTTTTGCAGAGAGCGCCGGTCACAGCACCACATCCGGAACCGATTTCAAGAACATTCTCTTCACCTGTAAACGGAATCCAGCTCAGTATATTTTCCCTGATATGAGAAAAATGATAGAGAATCGGCCAGCTCGCCCGCTCTGCAATAACTCCGTTCCATTGTTTTTCCCGGTAATTGCGTGCTATTTCCAGCATCTCATCCTCAATTGCACCATCTGTATACAAATCTTTGCCCGGATATAGTGTATCATCCAGAATTACCTGTCCGATTTTTTCCATTATTCCTCTCCGTACTGAATTTCTACTTTTGAATTCATATCATAAAATCCTACGGTATTCTGCGTTGAGATCACCGTAATATTACATGCATCATATAATCTGTGGAATACCGTAAAGTCTCCATCCTTATAGCCGGTACATCCAAAGGAAAGCAGATACTCCCCACCCTGCAGGAACATATCCTGTGTAAAGGTTACGGTACATACATCTCCGGCTTCAGAATGCTCAATATGCATTTTTTCAAACATCGTGTTGGTTCCTGTAATTTCTGTTCCACGAATATCCTTAAATGTATATGCCATGATCGGTTCCTGAATATTCTCATGAAATGCAACCCTCATCTTGATCGTAAAGGTTGTTCCCTTGTCAATGGTATTGGTATAACGGCCCTTTTCATCCATCACAACAAAATCTGTGATCTCAGCAAGTTTGCTGCCATATTCCAGCATATTCGGATTTACCTGGAATTTTTCACTCCAGTTTTCCTTTTTCTTTACTTCTTTTTCCACTTTCCTGGTCGGATCCTGGCCTACCAGAAGCTGCTTGTACATATCTACCATCTGCTTTGGAGAACCTTCTTCCAGCTTCACACCCTTATTCAGAAGGATAACTCTGTCACAGTATCTGGAAATACTGCTCAGATCGTGGCTTACAAAAAGGATTGTCCGGCCCATTTTCTTAAATTCTTCGAATTTACGATAACATTTTGCCTGAAAGAATACATCCCCTACAGAAAGTGCCTCATCAACGATCAGAATTTCAGGATCGATATTGATTGCAACGGCAAAAGCCAGACGAACGAACATACCACTGGAATATGCTTTGACCGGCTGATGTACAAAATCACCGATGTCTGCAAAATCCAGAATATCCTGCAGTCTGGCATCAATCTCCTCTTTTGAAAACCCCATCATGGTTCCGTTGAGATATACGTTCTCAATTCCGGTATACTCCATATTGAACCCGGCTCCAAGTTCCAGCAGAGCGGAAATTCTCCCATCTACTGTGACTTCTCCGCCGGT